>Ga0224512_10000876_pt1 | contig 30623 bp, 24 predicted proteins | sample SF_May12_sed_USG_4_FD_169103 | JGI IMG/M metagenome (GOLD analysis project Ga0224512, IMG submission 169103) | Sediment microbial communities from San Francisco Bay, California, United States - SF_May12_sed_USGS_13 | ecosystem: Environmental > Aquatic > Marine > Sediment | place: USA... | reverse complement strand
CGTACTCGACACCGGTCTGTGGAAGCACGACGGCATCAAATACGATCCGGCCGGCACCACGAGGCTGAAAGCTCTTTACAACGCGATGACCGACACCGAGTCGAACCCGCTTGGTGGAGACGACCCGGGCGGTCACGGCACGCACGTCGCCAGTATTGCTGTTTCGAGCCTGATGACCGCTGACGGGCACTACAATGGTGTGGCGCCTGGGGCGCATCTGATATCTGTACAGGCTTTCGACGAGAACGGCCAGGGAACCTATGCCGACGTGATACGCGCCATCGACTGGGTTGTAACTAACAAAAGCAGGCACAAGATCAGGGTCCTGAACCTGTCCTTCAGTGCCGAACGCCGATCACATTATTGGGATGATCCTATCAACCAGGCGGTAATGGTGGCCTGGCAGCATGAGATCTTTATCGTGGCAGCTGCCGGCAATCGCGGACCGGAGCCGATGACCATAGGCGTGCCGGGCAACGTACCCTACGTGATGACCGTGGGCGCGATGACTGATAATTACACGCCGGCTGACGGCTCGGATGACATTCTGGCGTCATTTTCTTCCGCCGGCCCGACCACCGAGGGCTTCGTGAAGCCCGAGGTGACAGCGCCGGGTGGCCATATGCTGGGTCTGGTGCAGGGAAACTCGACTCTGGCGACCACCTATCCGGGGTTCTACGCCAGTGATATGTATTTCGAGATGTCGGGTACGTCGCAGGCAACTGCCGTGGCCAGCGGAATCGCGGCGCTCGCACTGGAGGCTGAGGCCTGGCGCAGCGTGGATGAACTGAAATGCAAGATCATGTCGTCGGCACGTCCCGCCGTCCTGGCCGATGGTTCGCTGGCGTACAGCGTTTTCCAGCAGGGCGCGGGCATGGTCGACGCCTACGCTGCTGTCATGAACCAGACGGTGGACTGCGCCAATAATGGTCTGCACATCGACAATGACATCGACGGTTTCGTGCACTTCGGTGGCCGCGCCAACAGGCTTCAGGAAGTTGGCACGAGCCCCGCGGAAGTGGCCGTGCGCGACGAGTTCACCGCTGCGAGCTACACGAACAACGACGGTTCTGCGGCGTGGTCAGGGGCCTGGGTCGAGTCAGGCGATGATGGCTCGGCGACTACGGGCACGGTGCGTGTCGATGGCGCACGGTTGTTCATGGACAATTCCGACGGCGGTTCGCTGGAAAGCATCGAGAGATCAGCCGATCTGTCGGGAACGATTTCCGCCACGCTGAGTTTTGATTTCGACACCTGGGGTTATGGTGGTCTGGATCTGTTCGCAATCGAGGTGTCCAATGACGGCGGTGCCAGCTTCGTCACCCTGGAAGTGTTGGAGCTGGTCGGCAAATACACCGACTCCCGCAGCTACACCCTCGAGAATTTCATCAGCCTTGGCAGCGAGATATCGGTGCGCTTCCGAATCGTCCAGGGCTTAATGGGGTCTGATCAGTATATCGGCTTCGACAACGTCCAGATTCAGTACACCGGTCAGGCATACACACTCGGCGATTACCATCTTATGGGCCTGGAGGGCCACACCTGGGATGGCAGTCCCGCCGGCACCGACGGCTACCTGTGGACAGATGCCTATCTCTGGACGGACGCCTACCTCTGGACCGATGCGTATCTCTGGACCGACGGCGTCGGCGTGGACGGCTACCTTTGGACTGACGGGTATCTCTGGACCGACGGCTACCTTTGGACCGACGGTTACCTCTGGACGGACGGTTACCTCTGGACCGATGCGCTCACCGAGATGGCAACGATGAGTAGCTGGGTCGATCCCGAATAACATCTCCATACCCGAGATCACTGACGCCCCTGCAGACCAGGGGCGTTTCTTATTGGGGACACTCTGCTTTTAGTGAGCAAAAGGCAGAATGTCCCCATTCATTTAACACCCACATTATGCGATCCACGTCACAAAAAGCTGTGGGGCCTCGTTCGGCCATACACCTCTGATAATGCATGGTTTCTGTTGAAATGTATTCATCGTTTCTAGCACGGAACAACGCCATGAGCCGCATTGACTTAACAAGATTTCTCTTGACCGTTTTGGCTGTATGCCTGTTTTCGCTGGGTTGTGCGAGCATCGCCAACGCATCGTCTGACAAGGTCGACGTCATCATGGTGTACGACGCGAAGCCGGATCAGGCGGAGAAGGATCGCGTAAAAGGGCTCGGCGCTGAAACAAAGCGTGAGTTCACGAACTTTAACATGCGCGTCATCAGTGTTTCGGAGAACGCGCTGAAGGCGCTGGAAAAAGGCAATGGTGTGCGTTTCGTAGCGCGTGACTCGGCGATCGAGAGTTTCTCGGCCGCGGCACGGCAGACGGCCGGGCAGCCGGCCGCCGGCTCAGCGAACGCCTTCGCGGTGGACTCCACCATCGGTATCGCGGTACTGGATTCCGGTGTGTCGACACACAGCGACCTGAACGTTGCCTCGCGCCTTAATTGCACGGCATCGGCCGCGACGTCGAGCGGTTCGTTTGCGGATTTCTTCGGCTCGGCCTCTTACTCCAACGACGATGGCTCCAACAGTTTCAGCGGCGCCTGGGTCGAGTACGATGTGGCGGGCGCCGGTCCGAGTTCGGGTAACGTTACCGTCAGTGGTGGCGAGCTTCTGCTCAATGATCAGCCGGATACGGAAACCGAGCCAAGTGCGGCACGGTCGATGGACCTCGCCCAGGCTGTCTCGGCGACTTTCAGCTTTGATTTTCGTACCGCACCGGGCGTGGATTCGAACGACCAAATCACCCTCGACGTGTCAAATGACGGTGGCAACACCTACTCAACCCTGGAGATCTTTGAGTCCTTTGCAGGGGCGAACTCCGGATCAAGAAGCTATGATATTTCCTCTTACACCTCGTCCGACACGTTGATACGCTTTCGCGTGACTAATCTGTATGGCGGCTCCGATGAGTACTTCGCCATCGACAACCTGAAGATCAGTTCCGAGCTTCCCGCCACGGACTGCCCGGTGGATAATACGGTTCTCACCGAGCGAACGCTGCGCGACGAGTTCAACTCGACCAGTTACAGCAACAGCGATGGCACCGAGGACTGGTCCGCGACGCCGTGGATCGAGACTGGCGACAACAACGATCCGTCCGGCGGTTCCATGACGGTCGAGACGGATTACTGCCCCGACTCGTCCAGCCGCTGCGTCGAATTCGATGCGCGTGGCGGCGTCAACGACACGCTCGAGCGCGCGGTAAACCTGGGCAATGCCACGACCGCCGAGCTGACCTTCGACTATCGTCTTTACGACATTGCGGGCGACGCCGAATTCGTTCTCGAAGTATCGACCAACGGTGGCGTCAGTTGGAAGGCAGAGCCGCTGGCCGTGTATAAGACGGCAGAACTCGTGTTGCACGAGAGCATCGATCTCACCGATTTCCTGAGCGCCGACACGCGCATTCGCTTCCGTGTCACCAACGACGACCAGGAAGCCCACTTTTATATCGACAACGTACAGATCAGTATCGACGGTGGCGACGCCAAAGATCCGTTTGGCCACGGCACCCACGTGGCCGGTATCATCGGCGGCACCGGCGGTGTCTCGAACGGCGCCTATCCGGGTATCGCCCCAGGTGCGAAGCTCTACTCACTGCGCGTATTTGACGCCTCCGGCAGAGGCGTGGTTTCCGACGCCCTCGCCGGCCTCGACTGGGTTCTGAGCAACGCGAGCATCAAAGGTATCCGCGTGGTCAACCTGTCGCTCGGCAAGGCCGTGGAAGAGTCCAACACTGCGGACCCGCTGGTACTCGCCGTCGAGCAGGTCTGGGATGCCGGTGTCGTTGTCGTGGTCTCGGCCGGTAATTACGGCCGCGACGGCCACATGACGATCTCGAGCCCGGGCAATTCGCGCAAGGTCATCACGGTAGGGTCGCTGACCGACAGCGGCACAGGTGACACTTTCAGCGACGACTACGTCTCGACGTTTTCGTCGATGGGCCCGACGCTGGGCGACCATGTGCTGAAGCCCGACCTGCTGGCACCGGGCAACCGCCTGATCGCACCGATGCCGGCGAAGGGCAAGCTGAAGAAGGACCTGCCGGATCGCGTCACGGCCTGTGGCACCGGTTGCACGGGCCATTACCTCGAGCTGTCCGGCACCAGCATGGCGGCGGCCATGGTCTCGGGCACGGCAGCGTTAATGCTGACTGAAGACCCGTCCCTGACACCGTCAACCATCAAGGCCCGACTGATGCGCTCGGCGCGCAAGATCGACGCCGACCCGACCGAGAGCGGTGCCGGCGTCCTCGATATCGATGCTGCCTTGAGCGAGACGGGTGTGCTCACAGGCCAGGCGCTGTCGCCGATGATGGGTCGCACCGAGGACGGTCCCGCGATCCACGTGCAGGACACGGGCGAGCTCTGGGGCGACGTCACCTTCGGTGCCGGTTACCTCTGGACGGACGGTTACCTGTGGACCGACGGCTACCTGTGGACGGACGGTTACCTGTGGACCGACGGCTACCTGTGGACCGACGGCTACCTGTGGACGGACGGTTACCTGTGGACCGACGGTTACCTGTGGACGGACGGCTACCTCTGGACAGACGGCTACCTGTGGACCGATGCTGTCACCAACTTCAGTCCGCTCTATGAAACGCATAATCAGTCTGCTCTGCTCAACGACGACTAATCCATCACGATTCCAGGGAGGGGAATCATGAGAGCAGCGTTCAGAAAAGTTATCGCGCTGGATTTCGGGCGCCAGTCGGATAGGCGGCTGCCGGCGGACAGGGTCAAAGCCGGGCAGAGCAAAGGCCTCAGGGGTATCGCCTTACTAATAACGAAAGACAGCCTGTCGTCACAATGGGCGCCTCGCTGGCTGCAACACACCGGACTCGATGTCAGGCTGGCGAAGACGCCCGAAGAGGCACTCGGCCTTGCTGCAGCAACGAGACCCAGGCTGTTGATCGTCGACGCCGCGTTAACGGCCGAGGACAAGACGCCACTGCTCATGACACTGCGCAAAGTGCACGGTGAGGATGTACCGCTGTTCGCGCTGTGCAACAGTAATGCGGATGTCGCTCTGGCCACCGAAGCAAATGCAACGGATATCGTGCGCCGGCCCTATGACTGGGACCTGATCACGAGGCGCGCAATTCGCGCGGTCAGGGCGCATGACACCTTGCTCAAGCTCCGCCAGGCCCGCGAGAAGATGGACCGCATGAATTCGACCGTGACAGCGGTTGAACGCGAACGAGCGAAGGCGGCCGGCGTGGATGCGCTGACGCAGCTGCCGAATGGAGAGCGGTTCCGTAGTCTGTTGCACAAAGCCGCGGTTGGCCGACATCGACCGACCGACGAACTCTGTTTGCTGGCCATCGGCCTGGATAACTATCGGCTTGTCAATGACGCAGTTGGGTACGAGCATGCCAATCGACTGCTCAGTCAGTTTGCAGATCGGTTGAGGAATTGCCTCCGCGACAAAGATGTCATCGGTGGCTCGGAGTCGAGCTCAGTCACGGCAATTGCTGGCAGGCTTGGCGGAGCGCGGTTCGCGTTGCTGATATCGAACGGCAATACCGAACAAATAATGAGCGTGAATCGGGCGATAGCTGCTGAACTGGAGCAGCCGTTCGAAGTCGCGGGTCAGAGTATCTATCTTACCGCGAGCATCGGAGCTGCAGTATTTCCTCGCGACAGCAAGAATGCGGATGGGCTGCTACACCACGCCGAAACCGCAATGCTGGACGCGCAGGAATCAGGAAGTGGATTCAAGTTCTACACGGCGCCCACCGACGCATCGAGTGTTCAAATCCTGAAGCTGGATCGAATGCTTCGCGACGCTGTTCGTCGCGGCGAATTACGGCTCGCTTATCAACCCATAACAGATGCGGTAACCGGAGCAGTCGTTGCCGCCGAGGCGCTGCTGCGCTGGGAGCATGAGGAAGAGGGGCCGATTTCACCGGCCGTGTTCGTGCCGGTTGCAGAGAAGACGGGTCTGATGCGTGAGATCGGTGACTTCGTCATATCAAGCGCCTGTGCGCAGTTGCGTCAATGGATTGACAGCGGCCTCGAGCCGATCCGGATTGCGGTCAACTTGTCACTGTGCCAGCTGTTGCGCGGCGACGTTGTGGCAGTCGTCGAATCCGCGCTGCAGGAAAACGAACTGGATCCCGCACTGCTGGAACTCGAACTGAGTGAGCGCGGGGTCCTCAATAAGCGGCCGGAGGTCATCGGCGAAATTCACCGTCTCAAGGCCATAGGCGTACGGATCTCCATTGACGATTTCGGCACCGGACAAGCCGCTATCGGTTACCTGAAGGACCTGCCGATCGACGTCATCAAGATCGACCGCTCCTATGTCAGCGGGGCCGAGCGCAGCGAGCGCGACGAAGCTATCGCCTCTGGAATGGTCGCACTGGCCCAGCGTCTTAACACGACGGTCATCGCCGAGGGCGTCGAAACGGAGCAGCAGTTGCAGATGCTGCGCGACTGGGGTTCGCAGGAATGCCAGGGATTCCTGTTTTGCCCGCCGATTTCCGGCGAGGAATTCAAGGCGCGATTTGCCTGAGTCCCCATGTTTTGCGACCCAGGTCACAATCAACCCTCAAGAATCGGCCCAGAATGGCCGATAACCCGATGAATAGGAAGGAATTAGACCACTGAGAGCCGTATGGGATTAGCCGGCACACGAAAGACGATACTGACCATCGCCGCGAGCACTTTGCTGTTGGCGTCGCCATTGTGTGCTTACGCGGATGCGGGCGGAGCGCGGTCGACCACCATGCGTTTCGACCGCCTGTCCGTCGCGGACGGCCTGTCGCAGAGCGCTGTTATGTCGATCGCGCAAGACAAGACCGGCTTCATGTGGTTTGCCACCGAGAGCGGTCTGGACCGCTACGACGGTTTTACCTTCACCCACTATCGAGCCGAGCGCGGCAATCCCAACGCACTAGCGAGCGATTTCGTGCGTGATCTGTCTCTCGCGGACGATGGCAGTCTCTGGATCGCAACCTACGGTGGCGGAGTATCGCGATGGAACCCGGCAAACGACACCATCACGACCTACCGCCATGACGCCGATGACCCGTTGACACTCGCGACGGATGAAATCAGAACCATTCTCGCTGGTGACGACGGAGTGGTCTGGATTGGCACGCTTGCCTCGGGCCTGGACCGGCTCGACTCCTCGACCGGTGAGGTGACTCACTTTGTGAGCAGGGCTGATGACACAAAGACTCTCAGCAATGATGAGATTTTTGCACTTGCTCTGGCTGATGACGGTTCACTATGGATCGGCACCAAGGCGGGCCTGAACCGGCTCGATGTCAGAACTGGCGAGGTCACACGCATTGCTTCCAATCCGGACATTCCGGATGACGCCGTACGTGAAGGCATTCGGAGTCTGCTGATCGACCACGATGGCGCACTCTGGGTAGGAACGAGTCGCCTCGGCTTGTGTAAGTTCGACACGGAAACCCGGACTTTCACACATTATCGGCATATCGCGGGTGCACCGGGCAGTCTGAGTAGTGACCGGGTTGAAACAATCTTTGAGGACGACCGCAATCGATTGTGGATCGGAACGGATAAAGGTCTGAATCTGATGAACGGCGAAACGGGTAGTTTTGTCGTTTTCGAAAACGACGCGACGGACGCAGCCAGCCTCAGCGGCAACAGTATCTTCTCGATTTTTCAGGACCGCGGCGGACTACTTTGGATCGGCACCCGTACCTCCGGAATCAGCAAATGGAATCCGCGATCCTGGTCGTTCGGTCATGTCAAGCCGGCGACGTCCGGTGCCAACAGTTTCAGCAGCTCGAGCATTTCGTCATTCACGGAAGACACCGATGGCAACGTCTGGGTCGGTACTTTCGGCGGTGGAATCAATGTCGTCGATCACCTCACTGGCTCCGTTCGACAGATACGAAAACATTCTGCGGATGCGAACGGCCTGGGTGATGATCGGGTCATGGCACTGCTGACCGACCGCGATGGTCAGATCTGGGCGGGTACCATGACCGGCGGTCTGAGCGAGATCGACCCGCAAAGCGGCGCTATTCGTACCTATCGGCACGACGCGTCCGATCCGGGCAGCCTGGCCGCGAACGGCGTGATGTCACTGATGCAGGACAGTGCGGGCCGCATCTGGGCGGGCACCTTCGGCGGTGGAGTCAGCCGCCTCGATCATTCGAACGCCAGGTTCACCAATTTCAGCCACGATGCGCGCGACAGTACGACATTGTCGAGTCCGCGCGCCACCGCCATAGTCGAGGATCACAGCGGCGCCATCTGGGTCGGTACCGATGGCGGTGGACTGAACTACCAGTTCGCCGGGGAAGAGAGCTGGCGACAATTGCGAAATGACCCGGACGACCCGAACAGTCTCAGCGCCAATACCGTGTATGCACTGCACGTCGACACACGCGGACGGCTCTGGATTGGCACGCGCGCCGGCCTGGATCGACTTGCCAGCTGGCCTCCGGCTGGTGAAGGCGTGCGTCTGCTAAATGTATCCACGACAGACGGCTTGCCCAGGACGGCGGTTTACGGGATTCAGTCCGATCGCGGCGGTAACCTCTGGCTTGCGACCAGCCAGGGGCTGATCAGATTCAACCCGGACAGTGGTGACAGCAAAAGCTTTCACGCAAGCCAGGGCTTGCAGGGCGAAGAGTTTAACTACGGCGCGAGCTATGCGAGCCCGCAGGGCAGACTTTATTTTGGCGGATCTCGCGGTTTCAATGCGTTCGATCCGGCCGAACTCGAAATCAATGATCAGGCCCCGGCGGTCGTCCTGACATCCTTATCGGTCATGAATGAACCGGTCGTAGCGGATAAGCCGTACGAACTGATTCGCAGCATTGATCTCAGGTACAGCGACTACGTTGTCACTTTCGGTATTTCCGCGCTGGACTTTACTGCGCCGATGGAAAATCGCTATGCCTACAAGTTGGAGGGCTTCGACGAGTCGTGGGTCGATGCCGGTAATGAAAGGCGCATAACCTACACCAACCTTGATGGCGGCGACTACACGTTCAAGGTTCGGGCGGCAAACAGCGACGGCGTGTGGAATGACAGTGGCATCGTCATCCCGCTGTCAGTCGCTTATCCGCCATGGCAGACGTGGTGGGCGTACACACTCTACGCGCTTGCTGTGGTGCTCACGGCGCTGGCATTCTGGCGTCACCAGGAGCAAAAGCTCGCGCGCGAATATGAATACAGCCGACGCCTGGAAACAGAGGTGCAGGAGCGGACGAAGCAGCTCGATGATCGAAACAAAGACCTCAAGGATGCCAACGTCAAATTGCTCAAGGCGAGCACGACCGACCCCTTAACCGGCCTGCACAATCGTCGTTACATTTATGACCAGATCGGCAAAGACGTTGATCTGGTGCTGCGGCACTATCGTGATGGCACGGAGACGATGCGGCCGGGCGGCAATAACGATCTGTTGTTCGTCATGGTCGACCTCGATAACTTCAAACCCGTCAACGACAATTGTGGCCACGAAGCGGGCGACGAGTTACTGCTGCAGGTTCGCGATGTCTTGCTCGATGCCTGTCGCACATCCGACGATGTCATTCGCTGGGGCGGCGATGAATTCCTGGTCGTTGCGCGCGAGACCAACCGGAAACATGCGGCTACACTGGCTGAGCGCATTCGCGCGAACCTGTCGCAACGGGTATTCCCGGTCGGTGATGGACAAGTTGCGCGCGTAACGTCGTCGATCGGCTATGCATCCTATCCGTTTCTCAAGGACCGGCCTGATCTGTTGACGTGGGAAGAAGTTCTTGGTGTCGCGGACGCAGCAATGTACGAGGCGAAGCAAAAAAGAAATGCGTGGCTCGGTATCGAAGGCATCGAATGGGATGGTAGTGGTGACGAGTTGTATCGGGCCATCAAGACGGATCCCGGAGTGCTCGCCGAAGACGGTGCGATACGGGCACTCGAATCGATAGACGACGTCGCCGAGAGTTACGCATAGAAATACGGGTCGTTGCTTGTTGCCGGCAGGAACGGGCTCTATCATGATGACCCGGTCATTAAGAGCGACACGATGAAAGCGACACTCGGATTCCTTTTTTTCCTTCTGTTCCTGGCGGGTTTCGCCCTGCTTATGCTGCAAGGCAGGCAAATGGGCAAACAGTCCATGCTGGGCGGCGGCGCCAGTATCACCGCTACGGCGTGGCGGCCCAAGGTCATTGCGGCGGAATCGATACCAGACGACAGCGGTATGTTCGTGCAGTTCGAGGTAGACGGCAGCGTCAAAGGTCATGGTGGCTGCAATTCGTTTTTCGGTTCACTCGAGAAGACCGAGTCGGGCATTGCGATCGGTCCACTGGGCGCTACGCGCATGGCATGCCCGGACCGGGTCATGCGTCGTGAAACGGCATTCATGAATGCGCTGCAAAATACAGAGCAATTCGAGGCAGGGCAGAACAGCCTGCAATTGCTTGGTGGCGGCAATACACTCCTGGCCGAACTCGTGAAGGACGAGTGACCGTGGGCATCACGGGCCGCTGTCGCGGGCCGTTCGATGCCGATACCCGTTACGCAGAGGGTAGCGAGTCGATCAGCTGTTCCATTTTGCGCTGCGTTGCCTTGTCCGGTAATTCGCCATAGGCGGCGCCCATATTGTCCAGCATGTGTTTGGCTTTGCTCGTGGCGGGAGTTACGCAGGTGGCGGCAGGGTGGGCCGCGGCGTACTTGATGAAGAATTGTCCCCACGTATCGGCGCCGAACTCTCTGGCCCAGTCAGGAACATCCATGCCACGGACCCGACTAAACAGGCGAGTACGCCCGAACGGTACGTAAACCAGCACCGCGATGCCTAATTCCCGCGCCAACGGCAATATCCTTTCTGCGGACTGGCGATTGTCGACAGCGTAGTCGACGCCGATGAAGTCGATCGGATAATCGCGCATGGCCTTCTCGAGATCCGGATAGTGGCGGCGACTCGTCGACGTCGTGCCAATGTAGCGAATACGGCCCTCTTCCTTCAGTTCCCTGATGATGCCCATCTGTGTCGGCAGGTCGGCCAGGTTGTGCACCTGAATCAGATCGACCGGATCCTTGCCGATTCGATCAAACGAGCGCTGGATTTGCGCCCGGGCGGCAGCCGGATCTGCACTACCGTTGCTGCCGCGCGCCACGACATTGACTTTGGTCGCCCAGAACAGTTTGTTGGTCATGCCGCCGTCGCGCGCGATGCGTCCGCTGATGTCTTCTGCAGAACCGTACGATGGTGCGGTATCCAAAACGGTTCCACCGTTCCGGAGGAGCGTCTCGATGACGTCCCTCAATGCAGAAATATCAGCACGCTGCGCCGCAGAGCGAAACGTTGCCGACGTTCCAAGACCGACGATCGGCAATTCCTCGCCGCTTTTCGGAATGGCCCGGGTTATGAGATCGGCGCTCGCAAACGCCCGCGACAGGCCGCCCGGCAACGCACAGGCTGCGCCGATCATCGCGGAATTCCTGAGATAGTCGCGTCGTGTCAGCATGCGCAGGTCTCCCGAAAGTCCCAGGTCGCCAAATTACACGCTTGGGTATGCCGTTTCCAGCCCTTCGAAATTGGTGTCCTCGTCGAGTTTGCGCGATTTGTGGCACTCATGGTGCCGTGCTTCCTGAAAATCTACTTCAACAAAGTTACTCAAGTTCTCGATTCCTGAGGCAGGCATTATTGCCGTGCTTGCGGTTTCATTTGCAAGCGTTGACTTTCCCGCCCGCTTAACTAAATTCGATGCTGAGGCAATAGCCTCACGCGCCAACAAGTTCGCTTGTTGACAACCGCCCTGCTGAAAGAGGCCCGAGCCTCGACAAGTGTCGGGGGCGGTGGACGCGAACGGCAGAACCGGAGGAAAAGCGGGAAGCGCAAGCGGAAAGCTGGAACCGAAGGAATACCGCGATGGAACTCGGAGAGAAGTCGGGGTATGACGCCAAAGGTAGCCCGATACAAAGAGTGCCGTCGGGTCTGACTTTGAAGGCTGGCCGAAAGACCAGCGGACGAGGAGAGAACCGGTAGCGCGACAAGAGCAGATCTACCAACGCGTCCTCTAACATGAAGCGGTCCTGATGTAACAATCGGGACCGTTTTTTTTGTTATCCTCGAGAACGGAATCGGAACCCAGGAGCAATATCATGGATACCGCATGGATACAGGTTTTCGTTCTGACCCTGGCCGAGTGCGTCGCTCCGGCTGGTAAGACTGTCTGCCAGGAGCGTGAGTTCGACCTACAGTTCCTTACGCGCGCGGATTGCGAACTTGCGCTCGAGCAACTCGTTACGCTGAAGACCGAGTCGGAACATGTCATCGTCAATAAAAGCAAATCGAGTTGTGCGCCGTCAGCCCGTGAAACGAACATCTTCGCGAGCGTCGATGCGGTAAGTGCGGCCGCCGATGACAGTCGGGGATGGCGTGATCCGGCCGTCAAGGTAGCGGCTTCCGCCCAAAGCGCCTCACATCAGGACAGGTTGGAGAAACTCCCTGCCTGTGAAGATACCGATGGTGAGGCGCCGTGCAAGATGGGTGGCATCATCATCGAAGCCGCCACTGACGGAAAGTCGGTCGAGGTGTGGCGACGCGATCCGTAGTCTCCGTTTCGACGGGTGTTTTGCCTTTGATCTGAGCGGACCTCAGTCAGTTTCAGGAGGCTGCGTGTCGGGCATCGAGTCAGTTCCTGCACGCTCCTGCCGGCGCTTGCGCAGCGCCTGCCGCTCTTCCTCGGACATGTTTTGCCGGCGTATGCGCATTGCCTTGCGTTCTTCCTCGGACATGTTTTGCCGGCGTGCTCGCACCGCTTCTCGCTCTTCTTCGGACATGCTTTCGAATCGTTCGCGATGCGCCGCTTTGCGCTTCGCCTTGCGCTCCTCGCGCTGTGCACGGGCAGCCGCGCGCTCTTCTTCGGACATGTTTTCCCACTGTTCGCGCCGCGCCTGCTTGGCTGCCTGACGCTGTTCAGCGCTCATACTGCCGGGATCTTGCGGGGAATTGTCCTGGGTATAGCCGGTGCCCATGCAGAATACGGCGGCGACGCCGAGCAGCGTGATTGTCTTCAATTGACGCATATCGATGGCTCCTGTGAGTATCAACAATACCTGATAAACGCGGTCCAAAAAAATCCGTTGACAATCGTAAACAGAACGAGTATTCTGATTTGCATGGTCAGAAGCCGAACATTCGATCCATCGACGACCCTGTCGCGGGTCGTCGATCTGTTCTCATCGAAAGGGTATGCCGAGACGTCAATGGAAGACATTGTTCGTGAGACCGGGGTAAGCCGCTATGGCCTCTACGGCACATTTGGCAACAAGCGAGAGTTGTTCGAGCAGGCGTTGGAGCGCTATGCCGAGGGTATGGGCAAACAGTCATTTCTGCGGTTGCTCGAGCCGGATGCATCGATGGCCCATATCCGTTCCATATTCGATGAGCGGGTTGCGGACATGTGTTGCAGTGTGGAGCACAAGGGGTGCCTGTTCATTCACACGGCCATGCAACTGGCGCCCGACGATGCGGAATTGCAGGCGGTACTGCAAAAATTCATGAAGCGAATGTCCAGGGCGTTTGCGGTCGGTCTGGAGTCCGCGAAGGAGAAGGGCGAGGTCAGGGACGACCTTGATGTCCGGGCAGCGGGGGACCTGCTGACCAGTACGATGTTCGGTTTGGCTGTCCTGGGCCGCACCGGCTTCAGCCGGGACACCCTCAACAGGGTTGTCGACAGCACATTGGCATCGCTGACCGTGTAGGCATTTTTTTTGAGCAGCACAGAATGAATATTCTGATAAAGAAACACAATCGCCAGGATGGCTTTTTTTTGAACAAAACAGAACGAAGGTTCTGTTAATAGCACCGCGACCCGGTGGTCGCGAAGCAAACTAACCAGGAGTCACTATCATGATCAACCGAAGCAAAGCAGCTATCAGCCTGACACTGATCGCTCTGTTCGTTGTTGCAGGAACCGTCAAGGCTGCAACCGTCGCCGACACCGGCTTGCAGGAAGAGGTCAATTCCTGCATCGCCGAGGTAAGAGAGCGATTGGACTACAGCGACGCGACCAGTGTGCGTCACTTTGTCACCGCCATCGAACGCAGAACAGTTGGTTATACGATGAGCATCGATACGTCTGTGCGGGGCGGGGAAAAGGGTGAGACGATTCGTGCCTACGCCGCAACTTGCGTCGTCAACGGCAATCACAAGCCGCTGAAGTTCGACATCAGTGAAATAAGCTGATGCAATCAGTGCCACGCAATGGCCCACCTTGAGTGGGCCATTTTTGTGTCCATTCCAGTATGATCCAGTCGGGCGTGCGTAATGCGTTGCTGCGAAGGCGGAGGCCGCAATCATGGAAATGGTAAGTCTGGTGATCGCCATGCTGCTTACCGGCATCGCAGGAGGCGTTCTCGCCGGACTGCTGGGTGTGGGTGGCGGCCTGGTGATTGTGCCGATGCTGGAGGCTGCACTCGCGTTTGTCGGAGTCGAGGCGAGCGTCCGCATGCACATCGCTGTCGCGACATCGTTGGCGACCATCATTCCAACATCGATATCATCGGCGCGTGCCCATTACCGCCGGCAATCCATTGATTTCGGCCTGATTCGCTATTGGTCGCCGTACATCATTGTCGGTGCGATCGCCGGCACCATTATTGCGGCGAATGTGGAAGGTTCGGCGCTGGCGGCGGTTTTCGCAGCCGTCGCATTCGGTGCCGCGATCAAAATGATGTTACCGCTTGACGAAAAGTCACTGGCTGCCGATGTGCCACGCGGTTTGATCGGTCCGGTCATTCCAGCCGGCATCGGTGCGGTGTCGACTCTGATGGGCATTGGTGGGGGAACCCTGAGCGTGCCGGCGATGACACTGTCGAGCAAGACGATTCACATGGCGGTCGGCACATCGGCGCTCTTCGGTCTCGTCATCGCACTGCCCTCGACACTCGGCTACGTCGTGGCGGGTTGGGGTCACGCCGAGTTACCCTTCGGCAGTCTGGGGTATGTAAATCTGTTGGGTTTTGCGTTGATCGCCCCGGCGACAGTGCTATTTGCGCCACTCGGGGCGAAGATCGCGCACGCATTGTCGCGGCGTGTATTGAGTTTGTTGTTCGGGTTCTTCTTGTTTGCGATTGCGCTTCGAATGACATTCAGAGCGCTGGCCTGGTAGGTGAGTGGCACAACTTGTCCACTGCAGAACTGATTGCTGCGAAATTCGGCCTCACGTACTATCGCCGTGAAAGTCGACCGACAGCGGTAACCGACTACGAGCAAGGTCTATCGCATGGATAAGCCAGCTTTGCCGCCATTGATATCATTCGGGCCACGGGTTCGTAAGTCGCCGTACTTCGAAGCGACGTTGCGATATGGAGCCCGGGCCTTCACAGTCTACAACCATACTTACCTGCCAGCCTCTTACGGTGACAATGTCGCTGACTACTGGAGTCTCGTTAATGACGTAACTCTCTGGGACGTTGCCTGCCAGCGTCAGGTCGAGATCTCGGGTCCGGATGCGTTTGACTTCATTCAGTTCCTCACGCCGCGGGATATGTCCAGGTGCGAGGTGGGTCAATGCCAGTACATGGCGTTGACCAATCAGGAAGGTGGCATCGTCAATGATGCGATCATGCTGCGCCTTGAAGAGCAACTGTTCTGGTTGTCTCCCGGAGACGGCGACGTACTGTGGTGGGCGATGGGCGTGGCGGTCAATTCCGGCATGGATGTCAAGGTTCGCGAGCCGGATGTGTCACCACTGCAATTGCAGGGGCCGAAGTCGCCCCGTGTTGCCAGGGAGCTGTTTGGCGATTGGGCTGTCGAAATGAAGTATTACCGACTGCGGGAAACCGTGCTCGATGGAATACCGCTTGTCGTGTCACGAACGGGTTGGACGGGCGAGCTTGGTTATGAGTTGTATTTGCGTGATAGCCAGTTCGGCGACCAATTGTGGGAGCGTGTGATGGACGCAGGCAGACCGCACAACATCGTGCCGGCCGCGCCGTCTACGATCCGCAGTATCGAGGGCGGCCTGCTGTCATACGTGTCCGACATGACGGTTGATGACAACCCCTATGTTATCGGCATGGGCCAATTCGTCGATTTCGCACAGCCCGGCGATTTCATTGGCAAGGAGGCGCTGAAGAAGATCAGTGTGGCCGGTCCGCGTCGCCGACTCGTTGGCGTCGAGATTCGCGGTGACCCCCTGACCGCACCGAATGAAGAATTCTGGGACGTTACGGACGGTACGACAAAGGTCGGCCACGTTACGCGCTGTGTATATTCACCGAGGCTGGAGAAAAACATCGGCTGGGCGAACGTAGCGACCGACTTTGCCGACATCGGCACCGAGTTGCGTGTTGTCTCGACGCAAGGTGACATGGCGGCTGTGGTCTGCGAGGCGCCATGGTTCAAGCCGCAGATACAAATCCCTGAAGAAATGAAAAGCTAAGCTGGCAGGTTGCGGCTAGTTACGCAGCGGACGTCCGTGCTTGAGCATGTATTCAATGCGGCTCCGGGTTGCTTCGGTCTGCCCCAGGGCGACGAACGCCTGCCGCTCGAGTTTGAGTAGATCGTTCTCGGTCAGCGTCGTTCCGGCATCGATATCTCCGCCTGTAACGATCATGGCAACTTGTGTGCCCGTCGTTACGTCATGAGGCGTCAGTCGGCCTTTTTCGAGCGCCTGTTGCAGCCACCCAGCCATTTCGGCCGCAACATCGCGGCCAGGCATTGTGAGCGGTTCTCGGTGCAACGGCGTGTAGTCGGCCGATATATCGATAACGGCAGACAACGCCGTGTCGAGTAGTCTGTCCCGATTCATAATGAACTCGTCCACGCCGCTACGGAACATCGCCAACGGCTCGGCCTCGAGAGGCGATCGGGCGGTCTTGCCATAGCCGATATTCATGAATGCATTCCAGGCCGCTTTGCGCATATCCCCGGTACGCTCATACCAGCGATACAGCATTTCCTTGACACCACCACCGCCCGGAACGACACCGACGAGCGTCTCGACCAGTCCGCTAACCGAATTGGCGTGGAAGATGACCTTGTCGGTGTGTAACAGCACCTCGAAACCGCCGCCCATCGACAGCCCGGATGGCGCGGCGACAACCGGAATCGGTGCGTTGCGCATCGCTAGCAGCGTCTGTTGGTAGTGATCGAGAAACCGGTCGAGTCCAGCCATGTCCGCGTTGACAATGAATCCCAGAATACTTTCCAGATTCGCACCACAGGAAAAGTGCTGGGCATCATTGTGGATAACAAGGCCCCTCATAGTCGCGGAGGCATGCTGCACGGCCTTCTCGAGTAGCTGCATCGACTCAGGGCCAAGCGCATTGGCCTTGCTGTGAAACTCGACCAGGCCGATATTGTTCTCGAGCTGGAAGAAGCTCGCGGCGGCGTTTTCCTGTAGTGGTGTGAGCGTGCGGCGCTCCTCGCTGAAGCGACGAACACCTTGTGCACGTCCTAATGCCCGGTAACGGCCGTCGGCCATCAGGTGTTGCAGTTTGCCATCGCTAACACGATAGAAAGATTTTCCGGCAGCTGTGCGCAGGAAATCCGGTACATCCCTGTTCTCTTTTTCCAGGCGAGCAATAAAGCGATCGACACCGATCGAATCGATCATCTCGAACGGGCCCTGGAGCCAGTTGTAGCCAAGCTTCATCGCATCGTCGACGGCGACCAGCGAATCGTTTACCTCGGGGACCAGGGCGGCTGCGTAGCAAAGCGTACTGGCAATAATCTGCCAGGCATACGCACCGTATTTGTCGTCCTGGTCGAGCAGCAATGTGAAGTCACCCGCCAGTTCGGCGTCGATGGCAACTTGCGGCCTGTGTTCGTCAAAGTCGCGATACGTGAAGCTGTTGAAATCCAGGGTCCTGCGACGGGTGCCGGCGGCCGGCCTGGCGGACTGATAGAAGCCGCCTTTGTCGACTTTGTTGCCGATGTGTCCATCTTCGATCATACGGCGCATCAAAGGAATTTCCGCGGAGACTTCGTGAAACGCGTCGTTGTCAGGGAGGATCGCAACAAGACTGCCGGCGACGTCGCTCATCAGGTCAATGCCTATGAGGTCATACAGGCCAAAAACGCCTGTCTTCGGAATGCCCATCGGTCGGCCGAAGATCGCATCGGCTTCCTCGGGCGTCAGGCCCATGCGAAAGGCCGTATGCAAGGCCATTTGAATGGCAAAGACGCCGACTCTGTTGCCGAGAAACCCGGGCGTGTCATTACAGATGACGACCCCTTTGCCCAGGTGCCGATCGGCAAAGACTTCAAGACACTCGATCACTGCAGGCCGCGTGGCTTCACCGCGGACGATCTCAAGAAGTCGCATGAAACGCACGGGATTAAAGAAATGCGTGATAGCAAATTCTTCACGAAATGCTGTCGGCATATCCTCGACAAGCAGCGAAATTGGAATCGTGGACGTGTTCGACGACACGATGGACTCCTCTTTTCGCACGGCATCGATTTGCCTGTACAGCGTTTTCTTGATGTCGAGACGCTCGACAACAGCTTCGGCGATCCAGTCGACGTCGGCAAGCTTCTCCATGTCGTCTTCGGTATTGCCGATGGTAATGCGGTCTATCAGGTCCTTGTGCAGAAGGCCCGGCTGACTCTCATCAAGCAAACGCTCCAATGCCCGTGCCGCGATGGCGTTGCGATTATCGCCGGCAACGGGCATGTCGAGGAGCAGGACCTCAATACCGGCGTTTGCAAGTTGTCCGGCGATTCCGAGTCCCATGGTGCCGGCACCGATAACTGCGGCGCGATTGATTTCGTACATCGTTGCCTTCTAGGTTGCCGGGTTATTGGAAAAAATAAATGTTTTCAGTAGCGAGCGGCATTGATCCGGGGCTTCCTGGGGAAGCATGTGACCACTTTGCGCGATTACCGCGACGACAGGGTTGTTGAGGTGCTCGATCAGTTCCGCCGTAGCTTTTGCCGGTGCCATACGGTCCTTCCCGGCCACAATGACCTGCACCGGGCAGGTGATTTTCGCAGCCGCCTGCCTGCCGTTGCCGTATGCGTTGCAGGCTTTGAGGTCGGTGACGAGCGCGGTCGGCGTGTTGCCGCGCATCACAGTGCGACCGCCGGCAACCATCGAATTGCCGGGAATCGGTCCCTGGTGCAATTGTCCGGCCGAACCGAATCCCCAGCCCAGCATCATTGCGACTGCCGCTTCGGGATCGTTCTCAGCCGCATCGAGCAGAACCTTGTTTACCGGCGTTGCGAGACCGCTCGCGACGAAGGAGACTGTGCGAACGCGCTCCGGATAACGGGATGCAAATTCGAGTGCTGTCAGGCAGCCCTGCGAATGTGCAACGAGCGAAACATTCCTGGCATCCAGCGCGACGACGATATCGTCGAGCCAATCGGCCATCGCTTCGATTGATGTCAGGGCTGGCCCGTCGGAGTGGGTGTGGCCGGGCAGGTCAGGGACGAGCACGGCGTAGTTTCGGAATGCAAAAAACCTCGAGTGCAGGCCCCAGAAAGTATGGTCCAGACCACTACCGTGGAGAAAAATCACGGCCGGTTTGCCGTTATCGAACGGCTTGCCGCCCGTAGTGGCGAATACCTGCTTCCCATTGACGTCGAAATACATTCTTATTGCTTGGCAAGTTGCCTTGCTGCGCGGAAGCCGTTGTCGAAATCGGCCGTGATATCAGCGACGTCCTCGAGGCCGACCGAAAGTCGGACCATGTCCTCGGTGATTCCGGCGGCCGAGAGCGCAGCGGCGTCGATGCGCGAATGCGTGGTCGTTGCCGGGTGGATAATCAATGTCTTGGCATCACCGACATTCGCCAGGTGCGATGCGAGTTCGACATTTTCGATAAAAGCCTTGCCGGCTTCACGACCGCCTTCGACGCCAAAGCTGATGATCGAGCCAGCGCCTTTTGGCAAATACTTTCTGGCGAGGTCGTGACTCGAATGTGAGGGCAAGCTGGGATGATTGACCCACGATACCTGTTTGTGATTCGACAGGTAATCCAGCAGCGCCATCGTGTTCGACAAATGCCTGTCCATCCGCAGTGACAGGGTTTCGATGCCTTGCAGAAGGAGGAAAGCATTCATCGGGCTCATTGAAGGACCGATATCGCGCATCGCCTCGGCACGAATGCGGGTCGCAAAAGCGCTGGGACCGAATTCTTCCCAGAGATTGATGCCCGAAAAGGGGGCATAAGGTTCGGTGATAGTCGGGTATTTGTCCGTCGCGCCCCAGTCGAAGTTGCCTCCATCGACGACGACCCCGCCGATCGCCGCACCGTGACCGCCCATCCACTTGGTGACGGAATGGATTGTCATATTGGCACCATAATCGAAACAACGACACAGGTACGGCGTGTTGAAGGTTGCATCGACCATGAACGGTACGTGATGATCGGCACCGATTTTCGCGATTGCTTCGAGATCGAGAATATCGAGTCCCGGATTACCGATCAGTTCGCCATAGATCAGCTTGGTGTTGGCCTGAATAGCTGTACGAAACCCGTCGATGTCAGTCGGGTCGACAAAGGTCGTCGTGATACCGAATCGTGGCAGCGTGTTCTTCATCAAACTGATATTGCCGCCGTACATTTGTGTGGACGCTACGATGTGGTCGCCCTGGCCCAGGATCGCGGTAATTGCACAAAACGTCGCGGCCATACCGGATGACGTACAAACGGCGGCCGAGCCGTCTTCCAACGCGGCGATGCGTTGTTCGAGAACACCGACCGTCGGGTTGGTGATTCGCGAATACGCGTGCCCGCCACGTTCCAGGTTAAATATCGACGACGCCGTATCCGTGTCCGGAAACACATACGAGGTCGTCTGGTAGATCGGGGTCGCTCGCGCCCCGTGTTCGGCATCAACAGTCTGGCCGGCGTGCAGGCTCAGCGTGTCAAAATTCAGAAAACGCGACATGTCGGTGCGGGTTCCCGGCCTGCTAGTCAGACCTGCTCGAGCGCCGCGGCAAGGGCAGCGATCAGGTCATCCGTGTCTTCGAGGCCGACCGACGCGCGCACCAGTCCGTCGATAATACCGACACGTGCTCGCTCGGCCGGTTCGACGTCAGCATGTGTCATCGTGACCGGGTGCGTAATCAGCGACTCGACCGAGCCCAGATTCTCGGCCAGCGTCCAAAGCTCCACGTTGTCCATCAGTCGCTTGCCGGCGCTGACTCCGCCTTTTACCTCAAACCAGAGCATGGCGCCGAAGCCGGATGCCTGCCGGCTCGACAACTCGTGCTGTGCAAAAGATGTCAAACCGGGGTAGGCAACCTGTTCCACCTTGGGATGGGCCTCAAGGAATTCGGCGATTGCCATCGCACTGGCCGATTGCGCATCCATGCGTACCGATAATGTCTTGCATCCCTGCAACGTCAGCCACGCGACTTGCGGCGACATGATTGTGCCGGTGCTGTTCTGTATGAACCGAACGGCGGCCGCGTGTTCCTCGGATTTGCTGATCACAGCACCACCGACGGTTGCATTGTGGCCGTCCATGTATTTGGTCGTGCTATGTATCGACACGTCGGCGCCAAGTTCCAGCGGCAACTGGTAGTAGGGTGTCAAGAAGGTGTTATCAACGGCGTGCACAGCGCGTACCTTCCTTGCGATGTCCGAGATTGCAGCAATGTCCGAGCACTTCATTGTCGGATTGGCCGGTGTCTCAGTCAGAATCAGTTTGGTGTTTTCGCGCACCGATGCTGCAACGTCGTCCGGGTTGGACGTATCTGCAAACGTGTAGTCGACGCCAAAACGGCTCAGAATCTTGGTGCTCAAGCGGTACGTGCCACCATAAGCCACGTCGGAAACGATCGCATGCGCGCCGGCTTCCAGGAACGCCAGCATGGTGGCGAGTACGGCGCTCATGCCGGTACCGAAGCAGGCACAGTCGATGCCGCCCTCGAGATCGGCAAGCTTGAGTTCGAGCGCCTTAACAGTCGGGTTGCCTGAACGCGAGTACGTGTAACCCTTGCTCAGGTACTCGTCCACGGAAGGCTGTACATAGGTCGTGGACTGGTATATCGGCGTAAGAATTGACCCGGTTGTTGGATCTGGCGTCACGCCCGCATGAATCTGCCTGGTTCTGAAACCCATGGTTGTTATCCTGTGTCGAGGTTTAGCGCAATTGTAGCGGGTCGTCAGGATCAACGCCCGGCATGAATTGTTGTTTACGGTCGAGGTTGGTCAGTTGGTAGACGAGGCCGAGCCAGTTGTTAACGATCGCCTTGCCGGTGTCACCCCAGGTGTTATCGCAGTGCGGCCGCAATTCATCCTCAGGAAAGGCGAGTAAGTCCGCTCCACTGGCGCTCTGCAATTGCGCGATATACCTGTTGGCGATGTCTTCGCCTTCAGCAGAGAAAAAATTCTCCGGCACACGTGGCAGTTTCTTTCGTTCGCCGCTGACGAAGCGTTTTGCCTCACGCTTGAATTCCTTGAGCAAGCTGATCGCGCCATATTCGGGATGGCCCTGAAAATACAATGTGTGAAATTGGTCGGGACTGACCGCAAGATGCACGCCGACATCGTCACTTTCCGCCAGCACCTGACAGCCGGCGTCTTCAAACTGCTGCCGCGACACATCGTTGTAACGCGAGTGCGGCGCGTCGAAGCGGGTATTGACGTCACGCAGCAGCGGGTGGTCTTGCCGCAGGACTTTGTGACTGTAGACGCCCCAGCGTTTCTGCGACAGATGACGTCGATCGATATCGTGGTAGTGCTTTACCAGTGCGTGTGTTGCCAGGCACGAGCAAAACACAGAGGCGACGTTATCCTTCGCCCAGCGAACGACCTCGATCAGCGGGCCCCAGAAAGGCTCCTGAACCAGCGATGGGTTAATGACATTGGCGCCGGTAATGATCAGCGCATCCAGACCCTGTTCGGCAAGATCGTCGAACTGAAAGTAGTACTTGTCGATATGTTCTTCAGCCTTTTCGCCACGGTTGAGTTGCGGCAGCGAGAACGGATACACAAAAAACTGTGCAATGGGGTTACTGCTGCCGACGAGGTGAATGAACTGCCGCTCGGTCGCGGTCAGGGCCGCGTCCGGCATCATATTGAGCAGACCAATGTGCAGTTCGCGAATGTCCTGATGTTTCGCCCGATCCAGATCCAGCACGACGTGACCGTCCTTTCTGAGGACGTCGAACGTAGGCAAATCGTTGTGAGCGACCAGGGGCATAGACCGCCGATTCTAAGGTATCCGCGCAAGCGGGACGATACTTTCGAGCCAGAAACCAGCCGGGTCCACGCGCGTTGACCCTCTGACCCGCCAAATGTCCACCAGCAACATCCCTTTGCCGGACATCCTTCCCGGCCATCCGTGAACGCGACCGGTTTCCATCTCACGCGCTGTCTAAGAAGGCGCTAGAGGAAAACACACAGCCGATTGCGGCTGCAATCGCTACGGACCGTTAAGAACGGGAGGAAATACCATGAAGAAAGACACTTATTTGTCCAGGACAATGCTGGCTGCGGCGATTGCCGCATTGCTCGGCGGCGTCGGTATGGCAAACGCAACCGAGCCATGCGGAGATTTTGGCGAATGCAAAGTACTGGTCGAAATCAACTCCACGGATGGGGACATCGGCTTTCACTTTCTGATGGATGGTGACAATCTGGTGCAGGCTGAGCTGCGTAACCCGGACGGCCAGCCGATCTTTTCATACGCGACCGATTATGAGTTATCCGAGCAGTTCCTCACCGAAACATTCGCCGAGAGCGCCGAGCCGCTCTGCTTCGACCCGCTTACCGACGATGACGAAGAGAATGACGATGAAGACTTCGTGACACTCGAAGAGTTCACAAGCCGCTGGTCCGTTGGTACCTATACGTTCCACGGCTGGGGTGATGGTGAAGAATCAGAGGGCGAATCCGAGCTGACGTTCAACCTGCCGGCGGCTCCGGTTGATGTGGAATGGGAAGCAGAGAAGGACGGTGGTGACATTGAAGGTGAGATTTCCTGGGAGGCCGGCGATGACCTGGGTGAATGTTCCGACGGTCTGGACGAACTGGTTGCAGCAGGCCTGGTCGCCGCGCCGGCGTCCGTTCCTGTCGCCGCCTGGGAAGTCGTGCTCGAGCCTGACGTAGAGGATGGCAATATCCTCGGTAGCATGAAGTACGTCGTGCGCATACCGGGTGATTCCGAAGAACTGGAAGTCGAAGTTCCGGATGACTATCTGGAAACCCTGCCCGCCGACACCCCCGCCAAAGTCGAAGTCGGCGCCATCGGTTTTGACGACAACGCCACCTTCACCGAGACGGACGAAATCTGCCTCAATGACACGGATCCGAAGGACAAGGACCATGATGGTCTTAATGGCTGCGGCTTCGAAATCGAAGAGGATGATGACGACTGACCGCGACCCGCGGTTTGACCTGTGGGCGGGGCTGCTGATTCTCAGCGGTTTCGCCCCGGCGGTCGCTGTTCCCGCCTGACTAAGCGGCGCCGATCATCGTCCGTTTGGGCTTTACGACCTTGAGCACGATCGAAGAAGAAGCGTCTTTGACGGCAGGCATGCTGAGCAGTTCGCCATCAATGAATCGGCCGAAGGCGTCGAGGTCGGACGCAACGACTTCGAGCATGAAGTCGATGGTGCCAGACACCATGTGGCAGGCCTGGACCTGCGGGTGCTCGACAACCTTATGGCGAAAATCCTGTGCAAGTTTGGTGTTCTGACGGTCGACATTGACCTCGACAAAGGCCTTGACGCTGTTTCCCAGCGACGCCTCGTTCAGATTGACCGTGAAATTCTCGATAACGCCACGTTCTGCCAGCGCCTCGACGCGGCGTTGGCAAGCGCTGGCAGACAGATTGATGCGTTTGGCCAGCCGCGACCAACTGATGCGCCCGTCCTCCTGGAGGACTGACAGGATACGAGTGTCATATCTGTCCATAGTGATTAAATCCTGCCCAAAAGATAATAATAGCCTGATAATACTGTGCATAATACGTCATTCTGGCGAAAAAACGATAGCACCCTGCGCGAATTCAGGCGTAAACTTTTCGAATATCGGAACACGTCAGATTCCATCGGAGAGCCACATGTCCCATCTGAAAAAGGTCGATCACATCGCGTACGCCGTTGAGCACGGCAGCATCGAAAAATGGGCCTGGTTTCATATCGTTGTCGAGGGCGGCACCCTGATCAAACGCATCGATGACGCGCGGCCAGGCGACCCGAACAGCAGCATGAAGATCTGGTGCATCGACTACGGCAACTTCGGCATCGCATTGATCGAAGGCATCGATCGTGCCGAGAAATCCCAGGTGACGAACTTCGTCGAGAAACACGGCGATCATTCCTGTCAGCACGTCGCGTATGACTGCCACAATCTCGACAGTTTCATCAAACACATGAAATCGCTGGGCGGTCATCCGCGCGGTGATGTTCTCGTGCAGGACGACGGATTCGGAATTCTCAAGCAGATGTTCGCCAAAGGTTATGCCACGGGTCACGCAGGCGAAACGACATTCCCGGAGTACTGTGAACGGCCCGAGACCGCAGATGCTGCGAAGGAAGTTGAAATCACGTTTTCAGACAAGGCAGGCGGAGAATTTTACAGGCAGGTGCAGAACGCGATTGATCAAGGCGACACAGAGCCGTTCTTCGATTTCAGTCATATGCCGAAAGACTGGGACGTTCCGGAGGAACAGAGCAAGGGTGCGAAAGACCCCAATGCACAACTGGTGGCCGTCAGCTGATCCACACGCCCAGACCATAGATCGGAGAAAGGCCCACCTCGCGTGGGCCTTTTCTATTGCCGGTGGTAAACGAGCATTTCTTCGCGAATATCCTCGCCGCTGCGCATCACGAGATAGGCGTGCAGAGTGTCCGCGTTGATGCGGTAAAAACTGATGCCTGAAAAGTGTATGGCGTCCTCGTCTGCGCTGATAAAACGAAACGTGACGTAGTCTTCCTTGTCTTCCCATGCCGTGAAGTCGGCATTGAAGTGTTTTACCTTCAGACTCAGGCTGCCTTCTTCTTCAACGAGTAACAGCAGCTCATAGAATGCCACCTGATCGTCGTCGTACAACTTGAAGAAACCGATCATCGATCCCATCGACGGCGGATTCCAGGTTTCTTCAAAGGTGCCGCCAAATCCACTGCCCGACCAGGAACCCACGAGCCATGAGACGTCGCTGAGAGTGGCGGCCGGCCGACGTTCCGACTTGTTCAGTTTGAATGTGTGCTCGGTGAGCTGTTCTTGTGCGAGCGCGATTTCGCCCGCACCTGTTGCAGTCAGCAGCACGAGGGCCATTGCAATTATGATTGAGTTCTTCATCAGATCGGTAATCCCAGGATTGAACGGGCTTCGGCCGGCGTTGCCGGATGACGATCATATTCGCCGCAAAGATCTGCCGCAAGCGCTACCAGCGATGCATTCGATGGCGCCAGATTACTGGCATCGAGGCGAATATTGTCCTCGAGTCCGGTACGCATGTGCCCGCCAAGTTCCAGGCACCAGCGATTGACCTCGAGCTGCGCTTTACCAATGCCGGCAGCGACCCAGGTGGCATCAGGCAGGAGTTCCTTCAGCTTTTCGAGTTCGAACTCAAGTATGTCGCGATGCGCGGGCAGAGCATTCTGCACCCCGAGCACAAACTGTACGTGCAGGGGGTTTTTCAATAATCCCTGTGAGACGAGATTCGCTGCGTTGTACAGCATCGCCAGGTCGAATACTTCTATTTCGGGTTTAATGTCGTACCTGAGCATTTGGCCCGCCAGTTCTGCGATGAGTTCGTTCGAGTTTTCGTAAACAGATTTCGGGAAGTTGCACGAACCCGTCGACAGTGACGCCATGTCGGGCCGGTGATGCAACATCGAGCCACGCTCGGAACCCTTGCCAGAGCGGCCACCCGTCGAAAATTGCACAATGATGCCCGGACAAAGCTTCTTTATTCTGTCTTGAAACTCGGCGAATCGATCGGGCAATGTTCCGGGACTGCCGTCGTCATTGCGCGAGTGCACGTGCACCAGAGCGGCACCGGCTTCGAAGGCTGCGTGGGTCGACTCGACTTGTTCCGTGACTGTTTCCGGAACTGCCGGATTGTGTCTCTTTCGAGCGACAGAGCCGGTTATGGCAACTGTAATGATGCAGGGTTCGGACATTTTTCAGTTTCCAATTCGCGCACTGGTGGGCGCCAGCATAAAGGTCTATTGTACGCGCAACAATTCTGTGGGAGTGGGCTATGAAAAGCATGCTTGGGCTGCTGCTATTGATTCTGCCTGTCTGGTGCATGGCCGATGTTGTCGTGCCAATCGAATCAGTCGAAAGCTACGTCAATATCCGCAAGGCGCCCGATGCCGGCACTGAGATTGTTGGCCGGCTGCAAAAAGGCATTCCCTTGCCGCTGGTGCAAACCGTGTCGGGCTGGCACGAGGTGCAGTTGGATGACAAGGGGACAACCGGATTTGTCAGTTCGGATTGGGCCGACGTGATCGCCGCGGATGCGGCAGAGAATGCCGTTGAGATTGCCGACGAGGCGCCTGCCGAGGTCGTTGAGGAGATCGTCGAAGACGTGGTGGAGCCCGAAGCCGTGATGGAGCCCGAGGCCGTGGTGGAGCCCGAAACCGTTGCCGAAGACGCAGAGCAACCCCGGCCGGTTCCTGCGGCCACCACGACGATTGCCGCCGCCGTACCTGCGCCTGCAGGACCTCCGGGACCACAGGGACCGCAGGGGCCACAAGGAGTACCGGGCCCGCCAGGACCCCCGGGCCCCCCGGGACCGACCGGCCCTCCGGGACCCTCTGGCAACGCTGCGGAGGCCACATCGAGTGCAGTGATCAAGGGCACACCCGACTATCTGATCAAGTTCAAAGAAGCCGCGGTCGGCACGGATTCGCAAATCTACGATAACGGCAATCAGGTTGGCATCGGTACGACCGAGCCAAAACAACGGCTCGAAGTAAACGGCAACATCCAGATTCACGAGCAAAACAGCAGCGTAGCCGGACTGATGATCACGCAGTCGTCCGGTGAAACGGGCTACATCATGCACAACCGTGCCAGCACGTTGACGATCGGTGCCGGATCCGTCGATCGCCTGACGATCGACCGCAATGGCAATGTCGGCGTGGGCGTCTCGCGACCGGCACATCCGCTGGAAATGGCAAGCGGGGCGCATGTGTCGGCGGGCGGTGTCTGGACGAACAGTTCTTCACGGGAGAGAAAAGAGAATATTACCACTCTCGATGCTGACCAGGCCCTCGCGGCACTCGCCGGCCTGCAGCCTGTGCAGTTCAATTACAAAGACGACCGCACGGAACGCTACGTGGGCTTTATCGCAGAGGATGTCCCGGAACTGGCCGCAACCGGGGACCGTGAAGGACTCAGCGCAATGGATATCGTTGCGGTTCTGACGCGCGTGATCCAGGAACAGCAACAGCGGATTGAGCAGCTCGAAGCCCGACTGGACCAACAGCGCAGACCGTAAGGAATTCATCCCGATGCAGCGTACGAATCGACGACCAACTGTCGAGTCTCTACAATCCGGACAGATGTAACGGGGGCAGGAATTCGTGCGACTAAAGAATTGTTATCGAAGCAGTGATTTTCGCCGACTGGCGAAACAGCGTCTGCCGGCGCCGATTTTTCACTACATTGACGGTGGCTCGGACGACGAAGTCACGCTTGCGCGCAATACGGATGCTTTCGAGGCCGTCGACCTCGTGCCGAACGTGCTGGCCGGCGTCGGCGAAATCGACATGTCGGTGTCCGTACTCGGCCAGAAACTTGATATGCCACTTTTTTTTGCACCGACTGCAATGCAGCGCCTGTTTCACCATGACGGTGAGTTTGCGATCGCAGAGGCAGCCGCCAGGTACGGCACGCTATTTGGTGTGTCGACGATTGGCACACGCAGCATCGAGGAACTGGGAGCATTCAACGATGCACCCAAGCTGTTCCAGATTTACGTGCACAATGATCCCGGTCTGACGACCGATATGATCGCGCGCTGCAAGGCGGCCAATTTCAGTGCGCTGGCCCTGACTGTCGATACGATCGTCTCGGGCAATCGCGAGCGCGACTACATAACGGGCATGACGACGCCACCGAAACTGACGCCGCGAAGCCTGCTGAGCTTCGCGACCCATCCCGGCTGGACATTCAATTACCTGCTCAGGAAGAAGTTTGACCTGCCGAATATCTCGCAAGCGATCGACGTGGGTTCCAAAGTGCAGTCCTCGGTCGTTGACTACCTGAACACGCAGATGAAACGGACGATCGACTGGGACGACGCTGCTTCAATGATAGAAGAGTGGGGCGGGCCGTTCGCGATCAAAGGCGTAATGTCGGTCGATGATGCGAAGCGTTGCGTCGAGGTGGGGGCAAGCGCCATCATGATTTCAAATCACGGCGGGCGGCAGCTGGACGGCTCGCGATCCCCGTTCGACCAGTTGCCCGCGATCGTGGATGCGGTGGGCGGCGACATCGAAATCATCGTCGACGGGGGAATTCGTCGTGGCACGCATGTACTGAAGGCGCTGGCAATGGGGGCGACTGCCTGCTCGGGCGGCCGCATGTACCTGTATGCCCTGGCCGGTGCAGGCCCGGCAGGAGTCGACCGCGCAATGGGTTTGCTGCGCGATGAAATCGAGAGGGACATGATGCTCATGGGCTGCCCGTCGATTGCCAGACTCAAGCCTTCGATGCTTGCAAGGCGTCGCTGAACCGCGACAAATCCAGCCTGATGTCAAATGCGGGCGCAATCGTTTATTTTTGACGATATAGTTCAAGGCGCCTCGCATGGGTACGGCATGATCACAATGGCGCGTGCATCAAAATGGAATGACATCCGTCGTAACTTGTTGGCGGGCACCCTGCTGTGCGGGCTGCTCACAGCCGGCTGTGGCGGCGGCGGCGCCAGGACGACCGACAATCCGATTCCGCCGGGCAATCCGCCTCCTGTTGTCGGGCTCGACGCGCGGCCAGGCAACGCCAGTTGCGTAGCGCCGGCAAGAGGGGCAGGTGGTGCAGGCGTGGATATCGTCGATGCATTTCCAAATCTGCCCGCGATGTCTCAGGCCGTGAAGGTGCTCGTTGAGCCCGTCGCAGATCCGCGTTGGTTTGTGTTGCGCAAGACCGGCCAGATCGTCGTATTTGATCCGGACGTCGCGGCCAGCGTGTCGACGTTTCTCGATGTCAATGATTTCGCGTCGCTTCGTACGGCCTCGGAAGGTGGCCTGCTCGGCATGGCGTTTCATCCCGACTATCCTGCGGTGCCGGAGATCTTCGTCTCGTACACGATCAACGGTCCGGTCACGGAAATGCGCTCTGTCATTTCACGCCTGATTCTCGATGATCTCGTAACGCCAACGGTCGCGGGCATGACCGAGGAAGTCATTCTCGAAGTCGACCAGTTTGCGAGTAATCACAATGGCGGCGACATCGCCTTCGGCGTTGCTCCCGACCGGTCGTTGTACATCGGTTTCGGTGACGGCGGTGGCGCAAATGACCCGCAGGAAACCGGCCAGGACACGACGCGTCTTCTCGGTTCATTCCTGCGCATCGACGTAATTGGCACAGGCGCCGGCTACAACATTCCGGCCGGTAATCCGTTCGCTGCCAATCCCGACAAATGTGGCCCGGGACTCAATGCTGCCGATTGTCCCGAAATATACGCCTGGGGCATGCGCAATCCGTGGCGCTGGAGCTTCGATCCGCCGACCCGAGTGCTGTGGGCCG
>Ga0224512_10000875_pt1 | contig 30627 bp, 25 predicted proteins | sample SF_May12_sed_USG_4_FD_169103 | JGI IMG/M metagenome (GOLD analysis project Ga0224512, IMG submission 169103) | Sediment microbial communities from San Francisco Bay, California, United States - SF_May12_sed_USGS_13 | ecosystem: Environmental > Aquatic > Marine > Sediment | place: USA... | reverse complement strand
GAGCAGAGTGCCCGCATCTGCTCCAGCGAGCGCTCCAGCCCGCGGGCACTCTGCTCACCGACATTCGCCCGCGCCGACTCGATATGCTCGCGTATTTGCGCGAGGCCCTGCTGGATTTCGGCTTCGTTGTCGATGGCGTGCTGCTTTTGCTGCAGTAAAACCATTTGCCGGGTGCGTCCGATGCGGTCATGCAGGCGGTACTCGCGCGCCGTCCCGATCGCCTGCTTCAGCGACTCCCCGGCCTGCGGCTGCCGCTCGCGCGCGGAATCCGTCAGCTCGCCGAGCTCGGCTTCGAGCCTCGACAGCTCGTTCGACAGATCCTGCTTGCTGTCCTCGAGCCGCTGCAGCTGCGCCTTGAGCTCGTCGCCCCAGCCTTCCTGCAGTTGCGTTACCTGCTCTTTTATCGCGGCCTGCTTTTTTTCGATCCTTTCGGCGCGGCGCAGGCTGCGTTCGATTTCCTCGCCAAACTCGGCGACGCGGCTCTGATCCAGCAGGCGCTGTGCCTCGCGTATGCCCGCGGCCGCCTGCCGCGCCTGGTCGGCGTTGCCGCCGCCAGCGCTACTGGCGTTGCGCCGCATCGCCTGGGCGGCCTCCCTCATCTGGTCGATCGACTGCTGCACCTGGGGATTGGGCTGCTCACGCGTCAGTCGTTCCAGTTGCCGCGCCATTTCCTCGAGTTGCTCGGCGAGCGCGAGCTGTCGCTCATCACTGGCGTCGCTCGACGCCTGTTGCTGGCCGCGCATACGTCGCTCTACTTCCTGTTGCTGGCGACGCGCCAGTTCGCGCAATCGTTCCAGGGTTTCATCGATGACCTGCTCGGCGGAGGACTGCTGCTGCCCACGCTGTACCGTCTCGTACTGGTTGCGCAACTTGTCCATTTCCAGCCGAAATAGATTGGCCAGGTCCTCGCTGCCGGTGTTGTTTCCCGCCCCGCCACCGCCGCGACTGGCGAACGACAGGTTGATGTCCCTGAAAGCCGCGTCCGCCCGTTGCAGGTGCTTCAACGCTACCTGCGCGTCCGACAACGCGGTGTCGATTTCGCTTGCCTTGAGCTTGTTCTCGACCTTGATCATCGCCTCGGCGGCGAGCGGCAATTCCTCGGTTACTATCCTGTAGCGCTCGTCCTGCTGCACCAGCGGACGGCTGCCGATACGGCGCACGATCGCTTCCACGCGGTCGCGAATACGGGCTTCGGCGGTGGCCAGCAATTCGAGGTTTTGCCGGTAGGTTTCGGCGTCGTAGTTATCGCGATCGCGGATCATTTTGAAAGTGGCGACCACGAACTGTTTTTGCTGCTCGGATAAAAATTCCTGCTGCTGCCCTCCCTGGCCGCCGCCTCCGCCGCCGCCCCCCTGGTCGGCGCTGCGATAATTGGTGCTGAACGGGCGCACCTGGTAAAAGAATATATCGCTGGTTGCGGTTCTCACCCGCCCTTCCGGGGCGACTTCTCTTGCCTGCACGTAATAAGAAATCAGGTCGCCCGGGCGCAGTTCCAGGTCCTCGAGGTAGACGATATGCTCGGCCTCGACCTGCTGCCGATTGGCGGGTTCCTCGAGCGCCGGCACCAGCCTTACTCTTTGCTCGTCTTCGCCATTGATCGACAGCACCAGGTCCAGGCTGGCGATGCCCTGGTCATCGCTGGCGCGGATTTGCATGGGCGGCTCCTCGATCATGCTGACCTTGGTATCCCTGCCGGGGCTTTTGATCGAAACGCTGGGAAAGCCATCGTTCAGCACGGTTACGCGATACTCCGGGGAGGCGTCTACCAGGATACCGCTGGCGCGTTGCAGCCTGACCCGGTAAGCGCCGTTTTGCTCGACCATCAGCGCAGCGACCCATTCGCCATCGCGTTCGACGAGTTCGATACTGCGGCCGTCATCGAACAGCAGTTGGCCGCCGGGGATATCGATAGTCGGTACGATTCGCACCTCGACGCGGGTGTCGCGCAAGGCCGTGATATCGCCGGATCCGAGGCTGGCTTCGGGCGCTAGCATGGTATAAGCGGGATAATGATAGCGCAGGCCGATCTCCTCGATCGCCGGGATCGCGGCCACGTCGATGCGGTAGGTCGCCGAACGCTGGCCGGCGCCGTCGACGAGGTAATCGACGCCACGCGTCAGGTCGAACAGGAAAGCCTCGTAGACGCCCGGGTTTACGCCCTGGGTCATCTCGATCTGCCGCCACGAGGCGCCCCCGTCCTGCGACATCGACAGCATGACGCCGTCGCCGTCGAAGCCTTCGATCAGGGCGCTGATCAACTGGTCCGAGCCCTGCGCAATTTCGACGTTGCCCGGGCTGAGCTCGATACGGTACGGGGAGTACTGGCTGGCGCCGGTCCAGGGCATCAGCAATGCCGGCGCGCCGAAACGCAGGAAGCCGGGCGGCCAGGCTATCAGACCGATGATGAACAACAGGATGACGCCGAGCCTGGCGCTCGCCAGCCCCAGCTTTTGCTGTTCGACCGCGTAGCCGTATTGAACGCGACGGCATGCATCCAGGGCGTCCTCGACCAGCTGCGCGACCAGCCGTGGCGATAAATCCCGCGACTCCGCACGGCTCGCGTCGAGCGCGCTCAGCAGGATCGCCTTCAACGAGGGCTCGTTCTCCTCGAGGTACAGCGCAACCCTGGCGTCGTCGACCCGGCGCAACAGCGGCGGCAGGCAATAATACCCGACCAGGCCGACCAGCGTAAGCAACGTCAACAGGCGCAAACTCCACACCGCGCTGCTGCCGAAATGCCAGAAATCCACGAACCATGCCGCCAGGATCAGCGTCGCCGTGCCCAGCGCGAGCGCCCAGCAAGCGCCGTTCAACAGCAGCCGCAGGCGCCAGCGCCGCCTGACCCGGTCGATGACCTGGCCCAGTGCCGGACGCCTGCCCGCGTCACCCTGCCAGCTGGCCTTGAGCAGGCCGGCCAGCCTGATTCCATTATTGTCGATTCCTGTCGTATCCATAATTCGTCCGTCAGGTTTTGACCCGGTTTCCAGGAGGTCGCCTGGTCGCGATCCGGTTCGCCGTAAATCCCTCCACCAGGATTAGCACGAGCACCAGGCACAGAATCCAGTACCACAGCTGCTGACGCTGCTCCTGCTCGGCGGCCTGTCGCAGGGTTAACACCTGGTCCGCAGGCAGGGATTTTGCCGAGGCCCTAATTTCCTCTACAAAGCGGGCGAGGTCAAGTCGCTCGAGCCCTGCCTCGGCGGGATCGACGTTAGCCGCGAGCACGACCTCGATTTCGGCAGGGGTAGCGCGATGCACCTGGTAGAATCCGGGTTCGGCGATCGCGAGCAGCGGAGACTGCCGCTCGAGGCGGGTCTGCGCCGCCCCGGGCGACTCGATGATCAGTACCGGGTTAGCCGCAGCGGCAACTACCGCGTCGCTACCCGCAAGCGCCCGCGCATAGTGCAGCACATCCACGACGCTGCCGATAGGCACGCTGTCCGGATAAGACGTGAAGGCCGCCAGGTAGCGCATCGTCTGGTGCAGGAAAGGCAGAAAAACCGGCTGCAGCGCAAGATCGTTCCAGTGCGCATCCAGCGTCGTGGTCAGCACCAGCACCCGCCCCCGCCCGACGCGCCTTTCCAGCAGCGCGACGCCGCCATCGCTGTATCGGGCCAATAGTCGGTCGTCGTCTGCGGGCTGCAGGTCGCGATAGCTGAATACCCGCGCCAGCGATAAATCGATTTTGGCTTTTGCGCCGAGAACGGAAGCCAGCGGATGACGATCGTCGAGGCCCATTATGCGTTGCGCCATGCCCGGATTTGCATCGATCTGACGCATCAGTGTCCCCGGCACGAAACCCTGTTTGCCCGAGGGCCAGTTGCCCTGCAGGTTGGCGCCCGCGGCCACCAGCAGCCCGCCCCCGGCGGCGACGTAACCCCGCAGCGAGTCGCCGAGCGCGCCGCCGGGCAGCGCGACATCATTGACGATAATAACCGCGTAGGCGGCGAGATCCCGTGCCTGCAGATCGCTCCAGGGCGCGCGCCTGACCGCGAACAACGGATTTTGCGACAGTCCTAGCGCGCGCTCCGCGTAGACCGCCTGGTTGTTGCGCGGCTGCTCCGCCTCGATCAGTAAAACCGGCAGCTTGCGCTTACTCGAGTAAACGAAATAAGCGCGGTTATCCAGCGCCAGCGCATCGTCGTCGAGGCTCACGACGCCGCGCATCAAAGCGCCGCTGACGCTCACTTCGTCGAAGCTTTCGACGACCACCGCGCCCGGTTGCAGGCGCAGATCGCGCCGCTCGAGTTCGCGCCCGTTGACGACCAGGCTGAGGCTTTGATCGACAGCTTCCGATGCATGGCTGGTCAGTTCTACATTCAGCGTAATCGCATCGGCGGCGCCGCGCAGCGAGGGCGCGAGGCTTAGCGATGAAACGGTCGTGTTGGCAATCTCGGCCGCGTCGATCGGCAGCGGGGTAAGCTCGATGCCCGGAGCTAGCGCGGGGACTTCACCGGCGACCACGGCCGAGGCCTGAAAATCGGAAATCACGAGAATCTGCCTGCGGCTTGCATTACTGCCGTCCAGCAACCTCGCGGCCTGCTCGATGGCGAGGCGCAGGCGCGTCGAGCGCATGCCCGGGGACAGCCGTTCGATTATCGAGCGCAGGTCCGCGCTACTGGCGGTCAGGTCGCTGTGCACCTCGGCCTGGTCGTCGAACGCGACGATGCCGATGCGATCGCCTGCGTTTTTCTCGCCTACCGCCGCCAGCGCGGCGGCGCGGGCCTGCTGCCAATGGTCGGCAACGCGCATGCTGTAGGAACGATCGATCACGATGACGCTATCCTTACGCCCCGGGTCCAGTAGCTGACCGTCGGCGGCGTCGAGCAGGAAGGGCCGCGCAAACGCGATCACGATCAACAGCAGCAGCAGGCAGCGCAGTAGCAGCAGCAGCCAGTTCCTGATTTCGTAGCGCTGCTTCTGGCGCAGCTCGATGCGCTCGAGGAACATCAACGACGGGAATTTCACGCCGCTGCTGCGATGTCTCTGCACCAGGTGGATCAGCACCGGCAGCGCCAGCAACAGGCTGCCGAACAGGTACAGCGGGCTGATCCATGAAAATCCCATCACCTCGTCCTGATCTGTCGCTGGCGGTCCGACAGATAGCGAAACAGGATATCGTCTAGCGGCTGTGAAATATCGGTAAATATATAGTCGATCTGGCTGGCGCCGAACTTCGCCTCGAGCTCGGCGCGATGCGTCGATACCAGCTGCCGGTAGCTGGCACGAAACTGGTCGGCCGCTATCGGCATGCTGGCGCCCGACTCCAGGTCCTCGACGCTGGAGACGTCGCCGAGGTTCAACGTCAGTTCCAGCGGATCGAGCAAATGAAACACGATCAGATCGTTGCCCCGGTAGCGCAGCTGGTTGACGGCCGTCAGCAGGCGTTCGGGCGTTTCGTACAGATCGGAAATCAGCACCACCAGGCTGCGCCGGCGCAGGTTTTCGGCTATTTTTTCGAGCGGCCGCTGGTATTCGCTGACGCCGCCCGCCTCGAGCCCGTCGAGGACATGCAGCACCCGGCTGAAATGCCGGATCGAAGTCGGCACGGTGTCGACGATGTCGTTGTCGAAAGTGATCAGGCCGATACGGTCGCGTTGACGCATCGAGATATAGGCCAGGCTGGCGGCGAGGAATTTCGCGTAGTCGAGCTTGGACACCGCGCCGCTGCCGTAGTCCATCGACGCGGATACGTCCAGGATCAGGTGCAGGTTGGCGTTGGTATCGGCTTCGAATTCCTTGATATAAAGCCGATCGGTGCGCGCAAACACGCGCCAGTCGATGCGGCGCACGTCGTCGCCGGGCATGTAGGCGCGGTGCTCGGCAAAATCGACCGACATGCCGAGCATCGGCGAGCGATGCAGGCCGCTGATAAACCCGTCGACCACGCCGCGCGCCACCAGCTCGAGGTTGTCGATACGGGTCAGCACGTCGGGGTTGATGAAACGCTGCCCGGGAACCTGCGCGCTATCGTGCTTTTGCCTCAGCATGGCCGCCGCTACATGCCGGAACTCGGCAACGGCACCGCGTCGATCAGTCGGTCGATGAGCTGGTCGGAACTGATTTTTTCGGACTCGGCGTGGAAGTTGCGCAACACCCGGTGCCGCAACACGGGTTTGGCCAGCTGCGCGATATCATCGAAATCGACATGATAGCGCCCGTCGACGAGCGCGCGCGCCTTGCCGCCGAGCACCAGGTACTGCGCGGCGCGGGTGCTGGCGCCATAGGCGACCCAGTCGTCGACGAAGCCGAGCCCCGAGTGCGTGCCGGGGCGGCTGCTGCGCACCAGGTTCAGCGCGTATTGCGCTACCGCCTGCGATACCGGCACCTTGCGCACCAGCCGCTGAAAGGCGCGTATTTCCGCACCGTTCATCGCGTATTCGAAACTGATATCGCGCAGCGAGGTCGTCTGGCGCACCACTTCCAGCTCCTCCTGCTCGGACAGATAGTCGATGACGATCTCGAACATGAAGCGATCCAGCTGCGCTTCGGGCAACGGGTAGGTGCCTTCCAGTTCGATCGGGTTTTGCGTCGCGAACACGAAAAACGGTTCCTCCAGATCGTAGGTCTTGCCCTGCACCGTGACGCGGTGTTCCTGCATCGCTTCCAGCAGCGCGGACTGGGTCTTGGGCGGGGTGCGGTTGATTTCGTCGGCGAGCACGATGTTGGCGAACACCGGGCCGGGCAGGAAACTGAGTTCACGACGGCCGGTGTCGGGATTTTCCTGTACCAGATCTGTGCCGGTAATATCCGAGGGCATCAAATCGGGCGTGAACTGGATGCGCGAAAATTTCAGATCCAGCACCTGCGCGATCGAGTGTATCAGCAGCGTCTTGGCCAGGCCGGGAACCCCGACGATGAGGCTGTTGCCGCCGGCCAGTATCGTCAGCAACACCTGCTCGACGACCTTGTCCTGTCCGATGATCAGTTTTCCCAGCTCGCTACGGACCCGCGCGTAGCGCCGTCTCAGGTCCTCGGCGAGCGCGATGTCGTCCGCCGCCTCGAGGGATTCTGTTTGCTTGGTTTGATCGTCCACGGTTGGGCCTCTCATGTTGATGAAAATTCGACAGGGTCGCCTGCCGCTGAACCTGTTCTGAATCGACGCACTGCCTATTGCGCCCCGGTTGCGGCTGCGTCCGCCTGCCGCAACGACAGCAATAATTCCTGGGCGTTCCGGAAATTAGGCGCGATTTCCAGTGCGTATAGTATCTGCTCGCGAGCGGAAGATCGATCGCCGACCCGCTCGTAGGCGTAGGCCAGCTGATAGAAGGCCTCGGCCCTGTCTACCGGGTCCAGCGCCAGCAGGGCGCGACGCTCGCGTGCGACCTTGCGCCACTGCTGCAGGCTCTCCAGGTGCGCCGCCAGGTCCCGGTGCGGCTCGGGATCGTAGGGATAGATATAGAGCGCGGCTTCCAGCGCCGCGGCGGCGGCGGCACGCTCGCCGCGCTCGCCGCGCAGTTTCGCGAGCAGCAGATGCGCCTCGTAGTGCTCGGCGTTGATCGCGATCATTTTCTCAAGCTGCGCCTCGGCCTGCGCGGGCTCGCCCCGTTGCAGGTAAAGCCCTGCCAGCTGCCAGTAGCTGCTATCGGCGCCGGCATACTGCGGGAATAGCTGCTGCGCCTTCAGCAAAAACAGCTCGGCCAGTTCCAGGTCGCCCTGTTGCAACAGCGTATTGCCGAGGCTGAGCTGATCGAAATACTTGTCGGGCAGCGCGGTTTCGGGGGTAATCTGGCCCGAACCGCCGGACGACTCGTCCGCGTCCTCGCGCAACGCGGCCAATGCGACCGCGTACTTTTCGCGCAGGTAAGCGTCGAAGGCGGCATCGAGCGCGGCGGCATCGAGCTGCAGCGCCCGCGGCAACTCGGCATCGGGGTCGACGCTGTGCTTGAAGGCGTTCAGCACCTGCCGCACGACCTCGGAACCCCAGCGGGTCTCGATGAATTCGAACACGAGCGAGGCCTGGTAATACGAATGGATCACCTGCTCCGGGTAGCTCGGCCGCACGAAACCGTTGTTCAACCGGCTGACCGGCAGCAATTGCCCGTCGAGATAGGCGCGCATGAAGCCAGGATCGACGTCGCCGCCCCAGCCCGGCCGGGCGAGGCGTTCCTCGTAAACCGCGAGGCCCTCGGAAAACCAGCGCGGCACGCGGTTGTCGGTCATCGACAAATGGAACACGTGGGCGAGTTCATGCCACAGCGTGGATCCCCAGTTGAAGGCGCCGCGCTCGCGCGCCGACGGCGAATCCATCGCCACCACCGGGCCGAAGCATACCCCGAGCAGGCCGACCCCCGCCAGCCCGACCGAGCGCACCGAAAAATCGGCGTGATCCGGGTACAGCTCGACGCGTATCGGTTGTTGCGGCTCGTGGCGGTAGCGCGCCTCGAAATGCCGGTAGGCCAGCTGCGCCAGCTCCTCGACATACTCCCGCAGCAACGCGTTTTCGCGCCCGTGCAGTACCACCACGAAGCGACCGGCCTCGATTTCGACGTATTCGTCGAAGGAGTCGGCGAGCTGCAGCGTATTCTTGATCCAGACGTTGTACGGGTCGCCGGCGAAGGAACGCTCGAGATTCGCCCTGCCCGGCCGCATCAGGCCGAGGCGCAGCTGGTTCATGCCCAGCAGGCCGTAACCCCGCCACGACTTCGGATCGAGTTCGATCGCGGTCGCAGCGAATCCCGCCGCATCCTGGTAGAGCCGGTTTTGCGACGCCAGGTCGGCGAGCGCCGTGTAAAAGCCCGCGTATCCCGGGTTAAGCTCGAGGATACGGCTCTCGATGCGCTCGAATTCGGCCTGATCGCGCTCGAGATGGGCGATCACGCCGAGCATGGCCAGGGCCTCGAGCGCGACCGGGTTGACCTCGAGCGCCCGCTCGGCCTCGTGCCTGGCATCGTCGTATTGCTCCAGCTCGATGAACAGGCGCGCCATGAAAACCCGTGCGGGAACCAGGTTGGGGTTGATCTGCAGCGCGCCCAGCGTGGTCAACACCGCGTCCGACGAATAGTCGAAATGCTGGCTTCTCGCCAGTCCGAGCAGCGCGAGCGGATGCTCTTGGTTCGCCATCAGCACTTCCTGGAATACCTGCAGCGCTTCCTGGTTATTGTATTTTTCCAGCAACAGCTCGCCGAGCGCGATGCCCGCCAGCGGGTCGGAGGGATCGCGCTCGATGGCGTCGTCGAATAATCGAACCGCTTCCTTGAACAATTGCGGATCGGACTCGCCGAGGTGCCGGGTTGCGCTCGCGACCGCGTACAGATCGCGCGCGCCGAGGCCGGATTGCGTTCGATAAGCCGTGCGAATCTCGCGCAACAGGTTTTCGGCAGCCTCGCGCTCGCCTTTTTGCAGGTGGAGTTCGGCGAGGTTGAGCCGCGCCACCAGCCGCTCGGGGCCGGGCAGTTCGCCGGCCTGCGCGAAGCGCAGCGCCGCCGCATCGAGGTTACCGGTGTCGGCCCGCAGCTCGCCGAGCAGGTTTAGCAGGCGCGCATCCCGATCGTCGGCGGCGAGTTCGCTGCCGGCCAGATCGATTGCCTGCTGGTAGTCGCCGGCGAGGCGCAGCGCCTGAATCCGCTCCAGCTGCGCGTCGCTCGCGGCGTGACCGAGTTGCGCCACGGCAAGCAGCACCCATGCAAAGATCGATTTCATTGCAGCATCCTGATTTTGCGGCTGAGCAAGGCGAGATCGACCAGCAACACTTCGAGTTCATCGTAATAAACGTTGCTGGACATGTTTTCGCGGCGCTTCTTAAGGTTCCCGATGGCGATCTCGATATCCCGCTTGCGTTCCAGCATCGCCACCATTTCCGCGTCCGCCCCGGTCGCGAGCGAGCGCGGCTGCTGCAGGTAGGTGCGGTTCGCAACCTCTCCGTCCGCGGCGAACTCGCCGGGCTCGAGGCTGCCCACGCCGTCACCGTTGTCGTCGAGCAGCGCGTGCTCGGTCAGCAGGCGCTTTTCGCTGTCGAACTCGCGGCGCACCTCGCGGCGCGCGTAATCGAAGGCTTCCAGCATCGAGATTCGCTGGTCCTTGTCGCGGTCGGCGCCCGCGTCGGCGAGGGCGGCGACGAAATATTCTCCAAATAGCGTCGCGTGATATTCGCGGCCGCTAGAGGTCGCGGTGATGATGACCCGGTTGTCCCCGCTCAACGCCCTGACAAAGGGACCGCTGGCCGAGGCGGTATTGACGACGACCAGGGTTTGCCCGGTGAACCCGGCGAGTTTCGCGGCGAGTTCTGCGGCGGAAATGTCGGGGCCCGGCAGATTGAACACGGCGCCGTCGCCGCGCGGGTTGCCGTGGCCGACCAGCACGATGAAAACCATGTCGCCGGTGCCTGCACTGGCGCCAATTTCGTCGATCGTCCGCAGCAGCGTCGCCTTGTCGGCAGCGCGTGTCCGGCCTGACGCCTGCGGCACCTGTTGCGCGCTCAACAGGTGGATATTAGCGGGATCGATGTCGGCATCGAGTCCAGACTGGTACAGGCTGCCGGCCCTTCTGGCGAACTGCTGGCTGAACTCGTCGGTGCCGCCGATGCCGCTGACGATCAGCAAATGATGCCGCGCCGCAGCGGCGTTCCACGCCAGCAGCAGGCTCATCGCAAGCGCGGTTCTCAAACGAGGTTGCGCCAACGCCGATACCCCCATTCCAGGCTCAAAGTCAGTACCAGCAGCACAAACAGCAGCGGCATGTCCCAGAGTTCATAGCGCACCAGCGCATTGGCGCCGCGCTGTTGCGCCGCGAGCGCGTCCACCACGGCGCCGGCATCGTCCGGGGCGAAAAATCCGCCCCCGGTTTCGGCTGCAATTCTGCGTAACAACGATTCATTCATTTCCGAGCGGTAGTACTCGGCGCCGTCGCGGGTCACCTCGATCCGCGACGTAGCGCTGCTGATGACCTCCTCCGCCTCCTCGAGCTCGACGCGCAGCCGGTAGTCTCCCGCATCTGCAAGCGCGATTTCCGCCTCGTAGACGCCGGCCAGGGTGGGATGCCGCGACAGCGGCTGGAACTGCTCCAGCCCCTGCGGCGTCGTCACCACCGCGCGCACCCGCGCCTGCTGGTAAGGCTCGTAATCGGGGTCCAGCACTTCGCTGCGCAGACTGATGACGCCGTCGCGCGCAACCGAGTGCGTCGCCAGCGTCAGGCTGACGCGCTCCGGCACGCCTTCGACCAGCCAGCGCAGCAACTGGCGCCACAGGATTTCATGGGTCTGGTCCTGCAGGTCGATTTCATGATGCATTTGCCACAGCCAGGAATTCTGTACCGGAAACGCGATGACCTTGCCGCGGCCGTAACGTTGCATCGCCATCGCCACCCAGGGCTCGTCGTCGCCGTTTGCTGCGCTGGTCAGTAACAGCGTGGCCCCGGGCTTGATTTGCCGGATCGGGTTGACGATGGTTAGCGGCGGCAGCGTCAACCAGCGCGCGATCGACTTTTCGTTGCTGTCGGCAACCATCAATGCCGGGTGCACCAGGGCCGCGGCGGTCGGCTGGATCCTGATCTCGCGCGCAAACTCGGGCTGCGCCTGCTCTGCCATGATCACCGGTAAAATATCGCGCAAAATCGAGTCGCGGTAACCGCCCTCGGCAAAGGCGTGGCGGCCGCCGAGCATCATCAGGCCGCCACCCCGCTGGCTGACGAATTCGACTATCATTTGCTGCTGTTCGCGGCTCAAAAGCGAAATCTCGACGCTGCCCAGTATCAGCGCATCGTAGGAAAACAGTTCCTCGCGCGTAATCGGAAAGCCGTTGCGCAGCTCATCCCCGGATTCTACACCGACCCGGTAAAACTTGGCATCGGCGGTTCTGATCAACCCGCTCACGCGTAAATTCTCGTCATCCGCTACCGCCCGGCGGATGAACTTCAGCTCGAAGCGCGGTTCCCCTTCGAAATACAGGATTCGCCGGCTGCGATCATCGACCGACAGGAAGCTCCGCCGGCTGTTGTTTGCCGCAATCTGCTCCCGCGCCTGGTTGGCCACGGAAAATTTGAGCGCCCTCGGGCCGGCTTCTTCGCTGCCCAGCGGAACCTCGATAGACTGCGATCCCGGCTGCAGGCGAATTTGACCCTGGTAAAGAATCCGGCTGTCGTCCTCGACCACGAGATCCACCGTCTGCGCGTCGTATCCGCGTTGCCTGATCGCAACATCGGCAACCACCCGGCTGCCCTGCAGGATGCGTTGCGGCAGCTCTACCCCGCTGATCTCGATGTCGCGCGGGTAGCCTGCCTGTCCGATGCCGATGCCGTGCACCGGGATTCCCGCGGACCTGAGCGACAGCAGGCGCGCGTCGAGCTGCTGCAGCGATCCGGTGGCGCCGTCGCTGACGACGATCAGGCCGGCTAGCGGCTCTCCCTGCAACGCGTCCTGCACCTGCTTCAAACCCTGTAGCAGGTCGCTGGCGCCAGCACCGTAATCCAGCGTGGCGATGTCGTTGACCGGTTGCGCGCCGACGCCGAATTTGAACAGCTTGGTGTCGAATCTTTGCCGCAGACTACGCAACAGGGATCCGCTTTCGGCATCGAACTGCCGGCCGATAAATTCATGGCGCGGCGCACCTGCGTAATCGCTGATATTCATGCTGATCGAATTGTCGAGCAACACGCCGACCACGTTCGGCTGCGGTGCCTGCGAACTGACCTCGAGCATCGGCCGCAGCAACGCGAACACCACCAGCGAGATCGCGCAACTGCGCAACACCGCGATCGCGACGCGGTCGCGCGTCTGCGTATCTGCGCGCAGGCGGAAATAGCCCAGCACGACAAACGACAGCGTCAGCACCGCCAGCGGCAGCAGCGCGAGTTGCCACCAGGGCAAGGCCAGTATCAGCCTGCCCTGTGCGAAAAACTCCGCCGGGTACTTGAACAGGATTTCAAACATGGCTGCGATCGATCCCGGCGCGACCCTAATGGGTCATCGCATAAATCACGAAGTTGATGCCGATTTCGAAAGCGTAGGTGGAAAACTTGAGCGGATAGCCCGGGTCGTCCGCCCATTCCCACGCGTCCCCGAGGTCGGTATTCCAGTTGATCAACACCATCAGGCGGCCATCATCGTCGAATATCCCGCGCACGTGCGGCACAAAGCCGTCGTATTCGTGGGTCGGCCCGCCGTACCGGGAACCCCAGCCCTGGCGGATATTCGGCACCTGTATGACGTTGTCGATATTGTAAAAGGCGCTGAATACCGGGTGCTCCGGAGGCAGTTCGACGACCGCGCGGTCGGGAAAGACGAGCTGCATTTGCGACAGGAATTGCTCCCAGGCCCAGGTTCCCCAGAAATCGTCGATCACCAGGAATCCACCTGCGAGCAGGTAGTTGCGTAGCGCCAGGATCTCGGCGTCGCTGAGCGCCATGGATCCGACCTCGACGGCGTAGAGCAGCGGGAAGCGGCGCAGCTTCGGGTCGGTCAGCTTGATCACGTTGTCCGAGCCGTAGGCGTCGACGATGCTCAGACGCTTCAGCGCGATCAGGAACTGGTGGTCCGCCTTGGGGTAGTCGATGGCCCAGCGTCCCCCTTCGTCGTAGTCGTCGAACTCGCCGCTGTAGATACCGCGGGTAAAGTAAAATTCGTGAGAGTTGCCCGGAATCCCGTCCGCGGCGGAGTCCTGCTTCGCCGCCTGGCCGGCAACCTGGCCCATCGGCGCGCCACCGAAAGGCGCGGCAAGCGGCCCGACCACGGTGAAGCGCGCCGGCGTATCGTTAGCGGATTGCGCGCCGGCGACGAGCGCGAACTGCGCACTCGCGACAACAAGGATAACGATCAGGAATTTTGCCATCATCGCTATCGATCCTGGGCAGGTAGTTGCCGTTCCATCAGGCGCGCGCCAAGCTTCAATTGGGATTCAGCACGATATCGAAACGTCCGAACAGGATCGTTTCACCTTTCACATTCGACTCCTCGAGGAATATCGCCTGCTGCTCCATCGACTCGTCGAGATTGGGGTCGCCCTTGAAGAGTATCTCGCTATCGAAATAACCGTAACCCTCGCTATTGACTGTTATATGGACATGCCTGACGCCGTAATAGTTTCCCGGCACCACCGACCCGAACTGGTAACGGCCCTTCTCGTCAGATTCCAGCACGGTGCTGTAACGCTCGGTGTAATCGCCCTCGCCGTCGGCCTGCCGGATAAAGATTCTGGCGCCCGCCACGGGCACGCCGTCGATGGTGGTAACCCGGCCGCGGATATTCATGCGCTCCCCGGGGTCGCCGGGTTGCCACATATCGATCAACTTGGCCCTGTTCTCGTCGGCACTGCCGGGAGTCGCCGCATCGGATTGCGCGAGGACCAGCCCGGATCCAAAAACCGCATTTGAAATCAACAGGTTAACGACCAAAAACAGAAAAGCAATGCTAATTCCCTGGGTACGCATTGGGTGATCCTCAGCAGGGTGAAGGGCAAGTTTTTATATACTATTTGTGGCTGGCCGACAACATATTGTAGGATGCGACGGGTGCTTCCGGATCGATCCACGTGGCTGAACGCACCTCGCCAGGCCGCGTACAGGCGCACGCCAGCGCAACGATCGGAGCGCGCCTTCAACGCGCACCAGGCAACCTACAACGCGGAGGGATCAGGACAAAATTACCGAAATGCTGCTTTTTGAGGAATTCCCGTTGCGCGTCGGCGATATCTTGCAGCGCAAAGGTTTTTGCCACCAGCGGGATGATTTCGCCTCTCTCGATGTAGCCGATCAGGTTCGGGAAAACCGGTTCGTCCCAGGCGGTGCAACCGATCAGGCGCAGGTCCTTGAGGTAGAAATCGCGCATGTCCATGGTTACGATCGGTCCGGCGATCGCGCCCGACGATGCATAGCGCCCGCCACGCCTCAACAATTTGAGCAGCGGCTCGAATCCGTCGCCGGCGACGTTGTCGATGATCACGTCGACGCTGCCCGCACCGAGTGCGGCGATCAGGTCGGCGCCGCGCTCGACGACCTCGATGCCCAGCGAGCGCACCGCGTCGACCTTGGATTTTCCAGCGATGCCGATCACCCGCGCGCCGCGGCGCTGCGCCAGTTGCGCCACGGCGGAACCGACCCCGCCCGAGGCACCGGGTACCAGCACGCAGTCCGACTCGCAGACCGCGGTGCGGTGCACCATGTTTTCCGCGGTGCCATAGGCGCACGGAATCGTGGCCAGCTCGATATCGCTCCAATCGCAGTCGACCGCGAATACCTCGCTCGCCGGAACCCTGACATACTGCGCAAAGGCGCCGTCGAAATCCGAAGCCATCCAGATATTTTCCAGCGAGGCGAAGCCGTTCTCGCGCATACAGGCCCGCACCAGCACCCGTGCGCCCAGCCCCGGCGCAGCGACGCCAGGTCCCTGCGCGACCACTTCGCCGCAGCAATCCGTGCCCTGGATCAGCGGGAAAGGGGTCGTTTCGTTCCAGCCGCCGTCGGCGAGGTTGCCGTCGTCGTGCTCGCTCTCGGCGAACTGCTCGGTGCCGCTCTTGACCGAGGACGAATACCAGCCCAGGCGGGTGTTGATTTCGGTATTGTTGACGCCGGCGGCGAGAACCCTGAGCAGCAGTTCGCCCGCGCCGGGACGCGGGATCGGCACGTCGCGATAGTCCAGCTTGTCATAGCCGCCGTTGCCGGTGGTGACCACCGCTTTCATGCTTTGCTGCGCGGGCTTCAGATCGAAACGATCGGGATTGCTGTGCTTCAGGTAGCCGAGGTCCGGCATCGCTTGCGTCTCCGATAAAGCCTTCAGCATAATCAGTGGCCTCGCAGATGTCGAATCCAGGCAGGGCGCTGTCGTCATCCCCGCGCCAGGTCCCCCGGCCCCCGAGCCGGGGCGGGGTTCTGCAAAGGCTTCGGTGTCCGGCCTTTGCAGAACCCCGTCATTGCGGCGCAGGCCGCAATCCATCCCGATCAGGTTAAGGAATGTCTCACAAGGCCCTGCGGGCCTGGTGCCGAATTTTAGCGAACCGGCACCATGGATGCCGCGGTCCGTCGCAGCGGGTCGAGCCCGGCATGACGAAACCCGTGCCATTCGCGGGCTAACGCTATACCACGCATGCCCCGAACCGCACGTTTTTCGCAACGAAAAGCCTAGCGCCCCTTCGGCTCGACCTCGTAACCCGGTTCCTCGGGTTCGTCGTCGACCATTTCCGGCGGAAACCCGGGCGCCAGTATTTCGACCTGCGCCCTTTCCTCGAGGCGTTTGATGATATTCGGCGACAGCTCGCGCGCGCCGTAGCGCGCCTGGCCTTCCTCGAAAATCTGCTGCAGCAGCGGGGCCAGCTCGAGCTGCAGTCCACCACGCGCCGCGACATCGTTGAACAGCCCGATATCCTTGCACACCAGGTCCATCGTGAAGCTGATATCGCGGCTGCCGTTCAGGATGACCTGGCTCTCGGTCTCGTGCACGAAAGAGTTACCCGACGAGATGCGGATCGCCTCGTAGGTGGTGTTCAGGTCCATGCCGGCAACCTTGGCCGTTACCAGCGCTTCGCAACAGCTCAGCAGGTTGGCGGTCGCGAGATAATTGGTCACCACCTTGAGCACCGAGGCGGAACCGAGTTCCCCGGTATGCAGGATACGCCTGCCCATCGTCGTCAACAGCGGCAACATGGTTTCGAACGTGGCGCGCTCGCAGCCGGCGAAAATGGCGATGTTACCGGTCGCGGCGCGATGGCAGCCGCCGGATACCGGGCAATCGACCGGTGCGGCGCCGACCGCCCTGACTTTTGCGCCGAGGCGCAGCACTTCGTCCTTGTCGGTAGTGCTCATTTCGGCCCAGATTTTGCCTGGCTCGAGCCCGGCCAGAACTCCGTCTTCCGCCTCCATGACCGCCGCGCTCGCGGCCGGGCTGGGCAGGCAGGTAATCACGACATCGACGTTTTGCGCCATTTCGCGAGGGCTGTCGGCCCACTTCGCGCCACCGCCGAGAAAAGGCTTTGCGACATCGCGATCCAGGTCCCTGACCGTCAGATCGACACCGTTGCGCAACAGGCTGCCGGCAAGCTTGCCGCCGATGTTGCCAAGACCGATAAAACCAACTTTTACCATTGCCGTTCCCCGTGATCGCGGATCAAAACTGCGCGGCATTCTACGCCTCAATCGAAGCCCCGGTAAACAATATTTTCAATGGTCGATGATCGCCAGATCTGCCACTGGATTTGACGCGCGGGCGTCTTTATACTCGCGCTGCTCTTGATCGCTACCTTCACCAACCGAGACATGTCTGATGGCTAAACTCACTACCGTATACTGGCGCGATATCCCGGCCCAGGTTATTGCCAAGGAACGCCGCGATACGGCCAAGATCGTGCTCACCGAGCGCTTCGCCGAGGCGATCGACAAGGCCGCGATGCGCGCGCAAATGGCGGGCACCGACGAATACCTCGAGCAGTGGCGCCGCGAAGTCGTCAACTGCGACCCCGAGCTGCAGGCGGCCGTGGACGAGGCCGCGGCGAAAATCGAGCAGGATTACGACGACGCGCGCCTCGCGGCGCTGGTCAAGAGCGGCGGCCTCGAGGACTAGAAGAATTCGGGGACAGAATTCCGGGGTTTGATCAGGTCGGGGCCCTCGTTGCGCGAGTTACCGACCGCGCTGCCGACCGCGTAGAATTCGTACTCGGGCGCGGTTTCCCGCAGCAGGCGGTCGGCCGCATCGGTCCTGTCGGAGCGGCAGTCCAGCCAGGCCTTGTAATCGCGCGGCGCGATATAAACCGGCATGCGCTGATGCAGCTCCTGCATCGCGCCCGTGGCCTCGGTCGTGATCACGGCGCAGGACTGGATCTCGTTGCCTGCGCCGTCCTGCCAGTGCTCCCAGATGCCGGCCATCGAAAACAGCCGATGATCGATATGGCAACAATAGGGCTGCTTGCGGCCGTTTTCGAGGCGCCATTCGTAAAACCCGCTGGCCGGCACCAGGCAGCGCCGCCGCCGGTAGGCGTTGCGAAACGAAGGTTTTTCGGCGACGGTTTCGGCGCGCGCGTTGAACATGCGGTTACCGATGGTGATGTCATTCGCCCAGGACGGGATCAGCCCCCAGCGGTACAGGTCGAGTTTTTCCCCGCCGTAAGCCAGCACCGGCGTGGTCGGGGCGATATTGTAGCGCGCCGTAAACAGGTCGGGCGGCGGCGCATTGTAATGCTCTATGATATCGCCCGACCGGGCGTCGAGAAAAAATCGTCCGCACATGGCGCCCCCTGAATCAACTGTAAAATCGACGCGAAAGCCGCATAATAGCGCAGTTTTCTAAGTCCGATACAAATGCCCCTCTTTCAGGCCCGAAATCTCCACCACAGTTACGGCGACCAGCCGCTGCTCGACGACGTCGACCTGACGCTCGAAGCCGGCGAACGCGTGTGCCTGGTCGGGCGCAACGGCAGCGGCAAGTCGACCCTGCTGAAAATAATCGCCGGCAGCATCAGGGCCGACGACGGTGAAATAATTCACGCGCCGGAACTGCGTATCGCCGAGCTCAGCCAGGACGTGCCGCAGGATTTCCCGGGCAGCGTCTACGATTGCGTGGCGCAGGGCATCGGCGAACTTGCCGGCGTCATCACCCGCTGGCATCACGCGGCACAGGCCTCGGTTAGCGATGCCAGGGCGCTCAACGAAATGCAGCGCTGCCAGGACCAGATCGAGGCCGAGGGCGCGTGGAATCTCGAAACGCGTGTTTCGAGTACGATATCAAGGCTGTCGCTGCCCGCCGACCAGCCTTTTGCCGAACTGTCGGGGGGGCTGAAACGCCGCGTGCTGCTGGGCCGGGCGCTGGTGGCGGAACCCGACCTGCTGCTGCTCGACGAACCCACCAACCATCTCGATATCGATTCGATCCTGTGGCTCGAAAACCTGCTGCTCGGTTTCGGCGGCACGCTGGTTTTCGTTACCCACGACCGCAGTTTCCTGCAGCGTCTGGCAACCCGCATCATCGATCTGGACCGCGGGCATTTAACCAGCTGGCCCGGGGACTACCACAAGTACCTCGACGCGCGCGCGGCCCAGCTCGAAACCGAAACGCGGCACAACGCGTTGTTCGACAAGAAACTGGCGCAGGAGGAAACCTGGATCAGGCAGGGCATCAAGGCGCGTCGCACGCGCAACGAGGGCCGCGTGCGCGCGCTCGAGAAAATGCGCGAACAGCGCGCCGCCAGGCGCGAGCGCGGCGGCAGCGCGAAGCTGACCGCGCAACAGGCCGATGCTTCCGGCAGGATCGTGATCGAAGCCGAGAATATCGGCTTTGCCTGGGACGACAGGCCGATCGTCAGCGATTTCAGCTGCAGGATACTGCGCGGCGAAAAAATCGGTATCCTCGGTCCCAACGGTTGCGGCAAGTCGACGCTGATCCAGTTGCTGCTCGGGCATTTGAATCCGCAAACCGGCTGGGTCAAAACCGGCACCCGCCTCGAGGTCGCCTATTTCGATCAGCATCGCGAGACGCTGGACCCTCAAAAAACGGTGCGCGACAACCTCGCCACGGCCGGCGACCAGGTTACGATCGACGGTCGTTCGCGCCACGTGGTCGGCTACCTCAAGGATTTCCTGTTCAGCGAGAAATCGATCCATATGCCGGTCAAGGCGCTGTCCGGCGGCGAGCGCAACCGGCTGCTGCTGGCGCGCCTGTTCACGCGCTCCTTCAACCTGCTGGTGATGGATGAACCGACCAACGATCTCGATATCGAAACGCTGGAGCTGCTCGAAGCCCTGCTGATCGAGTATAGCGGCACGCTGCTGCTGGTCAGCCACGACCGCGAATTCATCGACAACACCGTGACCAGCACGCTGGTGTTCGAGGGCCCGGGCGTGGTCAACGAATACGTGGGCGGTTACCAGGACTGGCTGCGGCAGCGTCCGCGTGACGAGCCGAAACCGGCAGCGCAGGCCAGGAGCAAACCGGCGGGCGGCAAACGCTCGCCGGACGTAAAGGAGCTGCGCGCCCTGCCCGGCAAAATCGAGAAGCTCGAAGCGAAAATCGAGGCGCTACATCGGCGCCTCGCGGCGCCGGACTATTACCAGCAGGAGGCCGATGTCATTCGGCGCGAGCAGCAGGCCCTGGAGGCGCTCGAGTCCGAATTACAGTCGCTGTACCAGCGCTGGGAAGAACTCGAGAATGAATAGACCGGGCCCAAAAGCGGGGCGAGCCAGGCACACAGGTTTAAATGAAAAAGTAACTTGCAGACAACATTATGCCCTGGTGGGTGTCCGCGATGCGGCCATTCCACTCGCTGTCTTTCGCGGTCAGGTCGACGCTGAACCGCGTCAGCCCGAAGCCCAGCATGAAGCTGTTATCAAACCGGTAGCGGATGGCGAGTTCGTAGTTCTGGAAAGAGCCCTCCTCGTCCCCGACCTCGACAAATAACACCTCGGAAAGATAGTGTAACGACCACCTGGAATCGATCGCGTAAGCCATTCGGATGCCAAACATCGGCAATACGCCAACGGCCCTGGAAGAGCCGGCGGAGGAACCATCGACGAGTCTGTATTCAAATTCGTAATCAGTCGCGTTCAGTCCGGCTGTGGCGCTCAGTTCGACCGTTTGCGAACGGTAAAACGAATAGGCATAGCCGATCTTTAGCAGCTCGTAATTGATGTCCGATATCACGGTATCCCCGGCGACGTAGGATTGATTGCCGATATCGAGATCGATGTCGAGCCGGTTGCGGCCGTCCCGCTCGATGCGAAAGCTGGCGAATTCGATTCGGTGCAGATCGTTAATTCGATAGTGGCCGTCGATTCGAGGAATCGTCAGGCTTTCGTCTCCCCCGAGGTCGTTGACAAAACTGAATCCTGTCCCCAGGTTATCGCTGGATAAGACCGCAAGATCGGTATCGGCATCGCGCACGCCATAAGAGGAAATCCGCAAGACGAATTTTTCGGGAAAGGCCGCCCCGTCCGCGGCTTCGACAGCAATACCGCTTGCGACAAGATGGCACAGTATCGACGTAGCGATGACAATCCGACTAACCCGTCGCAAAGACTGGCATTTGATACAAACCATTAACCACTCCGGATGGCGCTGGTGTCGAATATAACCCATCGGTTTTGGCAGATATACACCGGACGGCCCGGGGAACCGGGCTAGAGCATGCGGCCCAGTACCTTCAGCTGCCGGAAATTTCGAGCCAGTCGCCGCCGGTAATCTGCTGCAGCTGTTGCGGGGTCATGCGGAATACCGATTCCGGGGTGCCGGCGGCGGCCCAGATTTCGTCGTGCCGCCGCAACGAGTTATCCAGCAGCGTGACCAGCGACCTCGCGTGTGCGACCGGGGGCACACCGCCGATGGCAAAGCCGGTTTGCTGCCTGACGAAGGCGGCATCGGCCTTGCCGAGCTCGATTCCCGTTCGCTGGCGAACTTTTCCGAGGTCGACGCGGCGATCGCCCGCGCACATCACGAGCACCGCCTCGTCATTTTCCGGGTTTCTGAATATCAGCGAGTTGGCGATCTGCCCGACCGCGCACCCAAGCGCTGCGGCCGCGAGCCGCGCGGTGCGCACCGCGTCCGGCAAAACCGTGATTTCGAACTCGATTCCCGATGCCTCGAGCGCATCTTTGACCTTCAGATTGGCTGCTTTCAATGGATCACCTCATTGTCATACCGCGGCCCGGCCGCGGTATCCATTAATATCGAGCATAACCAAATGGATCCCGCGGTTAAACCGCTGGATGACAGAAACAATTGCTGTCTCGAATGTCTGTTTGATCCTGAGATTCACTGATTGCATATTGTACCTCGACCGCTATCGTCGACATTGCGGCGCATGCCGCAATCCATACCGAGAATCCGTCCAAAAATGAACGCAAAGCCGGAAGGGCTTTCCGTAGTTCTTTTCGGGATTATTTGCAATGGATGCCGCGGCCCGACGTATCGGCTTAAAGCCGGCATGACGACCTTACTACCATTACCGAAGGGGACGGACCCCTTAGCATAAAGTGGTCCGTCCCCGAGTGATTCAGGACGGTAATAAATTGTTCGCGCACGGGCGCTAAATGATATGATTGCGGCAATATGCAGAATTACAGAAGCACGTGAAAAACAGAGAGGCGATAGCAGATCACTTAACCGTAATACCCCGCAACCAACACAACATTTCCCGGAAATCGATCTCCGATTCCGCGCTCAAGGTGTTGTACCGCCTTTCCAAGTCAGGTCACCGCGCCTGCCTGGTCGGTGGGGGTGTACGCGATCTGCTGCTCGGAATACAGCCCAAGGACTTCGACATTGCGACCGACGCAACGCCGGAACAGGTGCGCGAGCTATTCAAAAACAGCCGCATCATCGGGCGCCGTTTCCGCCTGGTCCATATCCGTTTCGGCCGCGATATCATCGAAGTCGCGACCTTTCGCGGCCATGACGAGGATTCACTAAAAACCGAAACCGATGAACAGGGCCGCATCCTGCGCGACAACACCTTCGGCGAAATCGAGGAGGATGCGATTCGCCGCGATTTCACCGCGAACGCGCTGTACTACGACATCCACGACTACGCGGTACTCGACTACGTCGGCGGCCTGCAGGACATCGAGGACCGGCAACTACGCCTGATCGGCGATCCCGATACGCGTTACCCGGAGGACCCGGTGCGCATGCTGCGCGCGGTGCGCTTTGCCGCCAAGCTCGGCTTCACCATCGAGCAGGCCGCCGCCGACGCCATCTTCAGGCATGGCCACCTGCTCGCGGTGATCCCGCCGGCGCGCATGTTCGACGAAGTGATAAAGCTGTTCCATTCCGGCAGCGCGGTGCGCGTGCTCGAACTGTTACGCGAATACAAGCTGCTCAAATACCTCGTCCCCGCACTCGACGAGTGGCTGCAGGACGAACCGTCCGAGGCGATGCTCGACTTTATCGACCAGGCGCTGGTCAACACCGACAGCCGGGTCAACACCGGGCAGCCAGTGTCGCCGGGCTTCATTTTCGCGGTGCTGCTGTGGCCGGCCGTGCACCAGGAAGCGAGCCGCATACAACCGGATCGGCAGAAAATGATTTCGGCCCTGGTACAGGTCGGCGAACCCATCATGAAACGCCAGGTGCGCCACGTGTCGATTCCGCGGCGCTTCAGCCAGATGGCGCGCGATATCTGGAGTTCGCAGCCGAAGTTTCACCGTACCCAGGGCAAGCAACCGCTGCGATTGCTCGCCCACCCGGTGTTTCGCGCCGCCTACGATTTCATGTGCATCCAGTCGATGGTCGCGCTGATGCCGCATCGCCTGTGCCACTGGTGGACCGATTTCCAGCTCGAGCACGAGGTCGAAAGGGAACCGGAAAGCAAGCGCAAGCCGCGGCCGCGCCGGCGCAGACGCAATGCCGGCTGAAGAGGTTTTCATCGCGCTCGGCAGTAACCTCGGCGATTCGATTACGATCGTCGAGGAGGCGATCCAGGCGCTCGACCATATCAACCATTGCCGTCTGCTCGCGCGCTCGTCGCTGTATCGCAACGAGGCCATCAGCGATATTCCTCAGGACGACTACATCAACGCGGTCGTCAAGGTCGAAACCAACCTCGAACCGATGGCGTTGCTGCTCGAGCTGCAGGCCATCGAACACGCCTACTATCGACACCGCGAAAACGATGAGCGCTGGGCGCCGCGCACGCTCGATCTCGACATAATCCTGTTCGGTAATCGCCACATGAACGACAGCCACCTGACCGTGCCGCACCCCGAGTTTTCGCGGCGCCGCTTCGTGCTCGAGCCGATGTTCGAAATCGAGGGCGACCGTTTCATCGCCGGTTACGGCAGCCTCAGTTACCTGATAAACGCAGCGCCCGTGCTGCGCATGGAGAAACTGGACCGGCCCGATGCCTGAACGCTTTCGCTATATCGTCGTCGAGGGTCCGATCGGCGTCGGCAAGACCAGCCTCGCGCACCGGCTGGCCGACGAATTCGGCGGCCAGGTGCTGCTGGAAAAGGCCGAGGAAAACCCGTTCCTGGCCAGCTTCTACCACAACCCGCGGCAATACGCGTTGTCGGCGCAGCTGCATTTCCTGCTGCAGCGCGCGCAGCAGGTGCAGGACTTCCGCCAGGCCGACATGTTTCATGGCTCCTACGTCGCCGATTTCATGGTCGACAAGGATCGCCTGTTCGCGCAGATGACCTTGAATAGCGACGAACTCGCGCTCTACGAGCAGATTTACACGCATTTAACCCTGGACGCGCCGCGCCCCGATCTGGTCATCTACCTGCAGGCGCCGATCGAAACGCTGCGCGAACGCATCGCGCGCCGCGGCATCGAGTACGAGCAGCAGATCCGCGACGATTACCTGCTGCGCCTGTCCGAGTCCTACACCCGGTTTTTTCACGATTACGACGACAGCGCGCTGCTCACCGTCAACACCCGCTCGGTCGATCTGATCAACAACGACGACGATTACCGCGAAATCCTCGACAAAATCAACGATATCCATTCTGGACGCCACTATTTCAATCAGTCATCATTCGCTCTCTGACGGGGATCTGAATGTATATACCGAAACCAATCGATAATAAGATCACGATTCCGCATCTCAGGAAAATGAAGCAGGACGACGAGAAGTTCGTCTGCCTGACCGCTTACGACTACAGCTTTGCGAGCCTGGTCGAGGATTGTGGGATCGAGGTGGTGCTGGTCGGGGATTCGCTCGGCATGGTTATCCAGGGACACGAGACGACGATTCCGGTCACCCTCGACGAAATCTGCTATCACGGCAAGGCCGTCGCCGCCGGTCTGCGCAATGCGATGCTGATGCTGGACATGCCCTTCGGTTCGCTCAATTCGCCGCAGCAGGCGATCGACAATGCGAGCGTCCTGTTGAAGGCGACCGAGGCGCAGGTGGTCAAGCTCGAGGGCGGCCAGACGCAGTTGAAAACGGTCGAAACCCTGGCGAAATTCGGCATCGCAAGCTGCTCGCATCTCGGTCTGCAGCCGCAGATGGTGCACAAGATGGGCGGTTACCGCGTGCAGGGCAAGGCCCGGGCCGCGGCCGAACAGATGCGCGCCACCGCGCTCGAACTGGAAGCGGCGGGCACCGACCTGCTGCTGCTCGAGTGCGTGCCCGCGGCGCTCGCGGCGGAGATCACCGCGAGGCTCGAAATTCCGGTAATCGGCATCGGCGCCGGCGTCGACGTCGATGGCCAGATCCTGGTGTTGCACGACGTGCTGAACGTGACCCCGGGCAAGAAACCGAAGTTTTCCAAGAACTTTATGCAGGGGCAGTCGAGCATCCAGGCCGCGATCAAGCGCTACGTCAGCGAGGTCAAGCGCCGGCAGTTCCCCGACCAGACGCATATCTTCACCTGAGGCCGCAGCCATGTACCAGGCCACCAGCGTCAATGAACTGCGGCAGTACGTGCAGCACTGGAAGGACCATGGACAGACGATCGCGTTTATTCCGACCATGGGCAACCTGCACGCCGGGCACATGTCGCTGATCGAAAAGGGCCAGTCGCTGTGCGATCGCACCATTTGCAGTATTTTCGTCAACCCGATGCAGTTCGGACCGAACGAGGACTGGGATCACTACCCGCGCAGCCTCGAGGCCGATATCGAACAGCTCGAGGCGGCTGGCTGCGACCTGGTGTACCTGCCGACCGCGTCCGAGCTCTACCCGGAAGGCCTCGAGCGCATCAGCAAGGTGCAGGTCACCGATCTGACCGACAATTACGAGGGCGCGCATCGTCCGGGCCACTTCACCGGGGTCGCGACCGTGGTACTGAAACTGTTCAACATCGTCAGGCCCGACGTGTCGGTGTTCGGCAAGAAGGATTTCCAGCAGTACCGCGTGATCAGCAAGATGGTCGAGGATTTCAATCTCGACGTGCAGATCATCGGCCAGGAAACCACGCGCGAGGCCTCGGGGCTCGCCACCAGTTCGCGCAACCAGTACCTCGACGCTGCGCAGAAGGAAAAGGCGGCGCTTATTTACCAGACCCTGCGCGGCGCGGCGCGGCAGATCGACGAGGGCGAGCGCGATTTCAAGGCGATTGAACGGCGCGCCATCGAGGATCTAGACGTGGCCGGTTTCAAGACCGATTACTTCAGCGTCTGCAACACCGAGACGCTGCTGCCGGCGGCGCCCGCCGACCGCGATCTCGTCATCCTCGTCACCGCGGCGCTCGGCGCGACGCGCCTGCTCGACAATATCGAAATCTCGTTGTGGTAGCGCCTGGCTAGCTGCCGTTATACAGGGCCTGCATCGCGTCGATGCGCTGCTTAACCCGTTGACGCAGTTCGACCGGTTCGAGCACTTCGACTTCGGCGCCGTACTTGAGTATATCCATCACCAGCTCGGTGTCCTGGCTGTAGGGTACGGTTAGAACGTAGTATCCCTCGGCGTCATACTCACTGGTCTGCTGCGGGTGCCAGGTTTCGCGCGACACCCAGCGCGCCAGCTCGGGGCTGAAGCGCAGCACCGCCACGCGGGTTGCGGCGCCGGAAAAGATCCCGTAACCGCTCTCCAGTTCCCGGTTCAGCTCGGCCTCGTCGATCTCGATGGCGGGTTCGGCGGTAACGGCGAGCGCCTGGATCGCGTCGATCGAAAAGCTGCGCAACCCCTTGCGCAGGTGACACCAGGCGTCGAGATACCAGTTGTCGCGGTAGTAGATCAGCCGCTGCGGCGACACGCGCCGCTCGCTGCTGCTGTCGCTCGGGCGGCTGTAATAAGTCATATCGACGCATTTGCGCGCCAGCAGCGCCTGGCACAATGCCTCGAAGTTCTCGCTGCGGTAAGCCTTGGCCGCGAGCGGCACGATGCGAATCCGGCGCGCTATTTCGTCGACGCTGTGATCGCCCTCGTCGAGCAGCATGCGGATGCGCGAACGCAGCGGTTCGATGTGGCTCGACAACACCCCCGGCTGCAAGTTTTGCAGCAGCGCATCCATCGACAGCAGCGCCTGGATTTCGCTGGTATTGAACCACAGCCCGGGCAGTTGAAATTGCGCCGCATTCGGGTCCTGCTGGTAGCGGTAGCCGCGCAACTCGCGATCCCAGACGATCGGCGCCATCAGGCGATCGCGCAGGTACTCGAGATCGCGCTTGAAGGTCGCCGGCGACACCTCGAGCGCGTCGAGAAACTGCGCGCGGGTCACCACGCGCTGGTTGCACAGCATCTGGTCGATCAGGTGAAAGCGTTCGGTGCGGTCCAAATTGAACCTCATTCAGTATATGGCTCATCGTATGAGCCACAGTGTCGCAGATAATAGCACGACTTGATTTTAGGAGTAGTAAATGTCCCTGCTTAATCGATTGCTATACAGGTTATCTGCCTACTGTCGCTGCCGCGTGATTAACGGGCCCGACCGGCAACCCTATCTCGAACGCTACCATTTGTTGCGCCTGCCGTTCGGCTACCAGGCCTACCTGCATCGCTTCGTCGCCAGCGATCCAGGCCGCGGTCTGCACAATCACCCGTGGCGGCACGCGCTGTCGCTGGTGCTGTGCGGCGCCTACGAGGAAACCCGCATGCTCGATGCGCGCGACGACAACGTATTGCATCGCCGCTGGTTAAGCGCCGGGCGCTTCAACTTTATCTCGGGCCAGGTGTTTCACCGGGTCAACATTCCCGAGAATTCCGAGTGCTGGAGCCTCTTCATCCACGCGCCGAAAGCGAAATCCTGGGGTTTTATCCAGCAGCGCGAATACCGCGACCACGATGACATCGTCGCCCATGCGAGCAACCCGTTGTGGTGGAAACAGGCGCCACGCCCGGTTCAGTGCCCGCAAATGCGGCTGCCCTGCTCCGCCTGATAGCCGCCGCCCTGCACCCGACGTTTTTGTAGCTGCGCATGCTGCTTATGTGCGCTTGTACGCTGCTGCACATTCCCTAGCATAATACCGAAACTCCTTCGCGGCAGTAGACTTTACCCCGGTCTCCTCTTACCCTCCAGCCTCCGTCAGACCGGAGACAGGCCCTGGACAATCTCGTTACCGGCATCATTCTGCCCCTGTTTGTGATCATGGTCGCCGGCTACCTCGTAGGCCGAATCAAACTATTGCCGGACGCCGCGAGCGAGGTGCTGAGCCGCTTCGTTTTCGTGATCGCGCTGCCGGCGCTGATCTTCGCCTCGCTATCCAGTATCTCGGTCGGCGAATTTTTCAACTGGCGCTATATCGCGGTGCTCGGCGGCGGCATGCTGGCGATGCTCGCAATCGGCATGGCGGTTGCCCGCGTGATGTTTCCGGGCAGCCTCAGCGCCCTCACGCTGCACGGCCTGACCGCGATGTACTCCAGCACCGCCTATATCGGGCTGCCGCTGATCCTGACCCTGTTCGGCGATGACGGCAAGATTCCCGGCATTATAGGCGCAACCATCACCGGTCTGGTGTTCTCGCCGCTCGCGATCCTGTTGATCGAAATGGATCGTAGCCGCGGCGCATCCTTCAGTTTATGGCCACCCCTGTTGAACGTTTTATCGCGGCCACCGATCATCGCCGTCGTCGCCGGGCTCGCGGTATCGGCGTCGGGATTAGCGGTTCCCGGTTCGGTTTCAATTTTTTTCCAGCTGCTCGGCGGTGCTTTCGTGCCCTGCGCGCTGTTTGCCGCGGGGCTCTTTATCGCGGGCTGCACGATTCGCGGCGCGACCGTCGAAATCGGCTGGCTGGTATTCGCCAAGCTGATCCTGCATCCGCTGATCACGTGGTGGCTCGCCTTCCGGGTATTCGAACTGGAAGGAATCTTGCCCGTCGTAGCGGTGATGCAGGCGGCGCTGCCGAGCGGGGTGCCGGTCTTCGTGCTGGCCCAGCAGTACCGGACCTTCGTTACCCGCAGCAGCGCCGCGATCGTCGTGTCCACGGCCATTTCGGTTGTCACCATTTCTGTGCTGTTCGTTTTGCTCAATCGTTAGTCACTCGCCAGCCCTGCACGGTGCTGGTTTCAAAGGCAGTGCCACCGCGCGCGGCCGTTAAATCCCCCCAGGAATCCGTTCGTGCAGTTGGCGCCGTATCACCACCAGAAAACGTTTACGATCTCGTTGCATATCGCGCCAATAACGGGATCATGAATACCTGGCATCAATCAATCCCGTCGATTCAGGTTCGAACCTGAACCGGTTGCTGGCCGACTAATTGATTTGCGTCGGGTTTTCAGCATGTGATAATGCCCGCTGATTCGTAGCTCCGACATCTTTAGCCATGACCGATAACTTAGTGTGGCGCTGGTTCGACGCCACCTTCCTCGATCTCGGGCGGCAGTTCCGCTGGTCCTACCTGCCGCCGTTGATGGTCTACCTCGCCGCGGGCGTCTCCGGGTTGACCTCTATCGTCGGCACGTTTTTCATCAAGGACTACCTCGATCTTTCCGCGGCGTTTCTCGCCGGTCTGGCCTTCTGGGCGGGCATTCCGTGGACGCTGAAAATGCCGCTCGGACACCTCGTCGACCTGATCTGGCGGCGCAAGGCGCTGCTCGTCTATATCGGCGCCGGGCTGATCACCGCTAGCGTGCTGATCATGTACGGCATCATCGCGCATACCGAGGCGATGGCCGCGATCCTGAAGCCGGAAGCCTGGTTCGTCATCGCAATGCTGCTCGCCCCCACCGGCTACGTGGTGCAGGACGTGGTCGCCGACGCGATGACGGTCGAGGCGGTGCCGACGATCGACGAAGACGGCAACCCCTACTCGGAAAGCGAAATCAAGGTCATGCACACGACGATGCAGACGCTGGGACGGTTTTCGATCATCGGCGGGCTGGTCGCGGTCGCGGTGCTGAATATCACGATGTTCGAGGGCGTCGAGAACATGTCCGAGGAAATGAAGGTCGCGATCTACGCCGATATCTACCTGCTCGCGCTGGTCATCCCGCTGGTGTCGATCAGCGGCGTCATCCTCGGCGGCATATTACTGCGCCGCCGTGCGCGTGAACTGGAGGCGCAGGGCCACGACCATTCCAGCATCGACAGGCTGCTGTTCGCGCCCGCCGGCGAAACCCACGCCAACTGGTGGATACTCGGCGGCAGCCTGGTGTTCGCGGCGTTTACGGTGACCATGGGTGTCAGCGACGTGCCGCTGGCGCAGGAAATCATTTTCGTCGGCTCGATGAGCATCGTGCTGTTCCTGATGTACCGGCTGCTGCTCGAACTCGAGCCCGGGACGCGCAACATGCTGGTCGGCACCGCGGTGATCATCTTCGTGTTCCGCGCGACCCCGCTGCCCGGCCCCGGCGCCGGCTGGTTCGAGATCGACGTACTCGGCTTCGATCAACGCTTCCTGTCGATCCTGTCGCTGATCGCGTCGTCGCTGGCGCTGCTGGGCATGGTGGTGCTGCGCCCGATGATGGCCAACCACTCGATCGCCTTCGTCATCGTCGTGCTGACCATCGCCGCGGGCATCCTGTCGCTGCCCAATATCGGGCTTTACTACGGCCTGCACGAATGGACCGCGGCACGCACCGACGGCATCGTCGACGCGCGCTTCATCGCGCTCATCGATACCGCGATCGAGTCGCCGCTGGGGCAGATTTCGATGATCCCGATGCTGGCCTGGATCGCGAAGAACGCGCCGCCGCACCTTAAGGCGACGTTTTTCGCGGTGATGGCGTCTTTTACCAACCTGGCGCTGTCGGCGGCCAGCCTCGGCACCAAGTACCTGAACGAGATCTACACGGTGACGCGCGAGGTGCGCGATCGCGTCACCGACGCGGTCACCGGCGTGGCCGATTACAGCGAGCTCGGCTGGCTGCTGATCACGGTCGCGCTGATCGGGCTGCTGGC
>Ga0224512_10000874_pt1 | contig 30694 bp, 34 predicted proteins | sample SF_May12_sed_USG_4_FD_169103 | JGI IMG/M metagenome (GOLD analysis project Ga0224512, IMG submission 169103) | Sediment microbial communities from San Francisco Bay, California, United States - SF_May12_sed_USGS_13 | ecosystem: Environmental > Aquatic > Marine > Sediment | place: USA... | reverse complement strand
CCAGCCCCAGAGTTCGGCGATGGCGAGCGCGCCCGCGCCCGACGCCAGCATGCCCAAGCGGTAGCCGAGCTGGACCGCGGCGGCGCCCGCGCCCTGTTCGCGCTCGGCCAGGATCTCGACCCGGAAAGCATCGATGACGATGTCCTGGGTCGCCGACAGGAAGGCCACCGTGAAGGCGAGCGCCATGACCGGCAGCAGCGCCGCCCTAGGGTCGGCGAGGCCAAGGGTGATGATCGCCGCGGCCAAGGCGATCTGGGAGGCAACCATCCAGCCGCGTCTCAGGCCGAGATGCGCCGTCAGCCAGGGAATCGAAAGGCCGTCGATGAGCGGCGACCATAGGAATTTCAAGGTGTAGGGAAGGCCCATCAGGGAGAACAGGCCGATGGTGGCGAGGTCGACCCCGTCCTCGGTCAGCCGGATGGACAGGGTCGCGAAGCTGAGAGCCAGCGGCAGACCGCTGGAGAATCCGAGCACCAGGATCAGCACCATCCGGGTGTCGCGGTAAACGGCGGCGGCGGCGATCCAGCGGTTAGTCATGGGCGGCCTCGCCCGGGTTGCATGCGCGGGGCGTGCCGGGGGCTCAGTCCAGCACCGGCGCCACCAGCTGGGCGAGATCCACTTCGGGCCGGGCGCCGTAATGGCCGATCACTTCACCGGCGCAGATCGCCCCCAGGCGCCCGCAATCATGCAGATCCCGCCCCTGGGTGAGCCCGAACAGGAACCCGGCGGCGAACAGGTCGCCCGCCCCGGTGGTGTCGACCACCCTGGAAACGGGAACCGCGTCGATGACGTGGACCTCATCGCCGGAGATGATGACCGCGCCCTTTTCCGACCGGGTCAGGGCCGCCACCTGGCAATGGCCCGACACGTGCTGCAGCGCCGAATCGAAATCGTCGACCTGATAAAGCGCCATGATCTCCACTTCGTTGGCGAACAGGATGTCGACATGGCTTTCGACCAGGTCGAGGAAATCGAGGCGATGGCGGTCGACGCAGAACGGATCGGACAGCGTCAGCGCCACCGTGTTGCCATGCGCGTGGGCGATCGAGGCGGCCTTCTGGAAGGCGGCCTTGGCACCCGGCGGGTCCCACAGATAGCCTTCCAGATAGGTAACCGCGCCGGCGGCGACGACGTCTTCGTCGATGTCGTCGGGGCTCAATTCGGCAGAGACGCCCAAGAACGTCTGCATGGTGCGCTGGGCATCGGCGGTGACGAAGATCAGGCAGCGCGCGGTTGGCGGGCCCGCGGTCGCCGGCGCGCTGTCGAAGGCGACCCCCAAGGCGCTGATATCGTGGCGGAAAATGCCCCCCAGCTGATCGTTCCGCACCTTGCCGATGAAAGCGCCCCGGCCGCCCAGCGCCGCCAGCCCGGCAAGCGTGTTGGCCGCCGAACCGCCCGAGGATTCGATGCCCGCACCCATCAGACCATAGAGGTGCTCCGCCTGGCCGGCGTCGATCAGGGTCATGGTGCCCTTGTTGAGGCCATTGTCCCGAAGGAAGCCGTCTTCGGCATGGGAGATCACATCGACGATCGCGTTGCCGATACCGATGACGTCGAAGCGCCGCCCTTCAATCACCGAACGCTGAATCACTTCCGCCATTCCCAATCGCCTCTTCGTCCCGGTTCGAGCCAGGCGGAGTATACATGGGCGCGCAGGGCGCACAAACCCGCGCCGCTCTTGTTGTTTCCGGGCCGCGCAAAGGGTATTGTTAAAAGACTTTCATCACTTTCCGGAGGGCTGCGCCATGTTCGGCCGAGACAAGAGTGACGCCGCGAAGGATCCGACCCCAATCGGCGGAACCCGTCGGCCGGAGGCCAAGCCCCTTCCGACCAAGGAGGGTACGACGTCGCTAAACCTGCGCAAGCCGCTGCCGGCCCGGCCTTATAAACCGTCCACCAGCCGCATCGCCGATATTCCCGGGTTGTCGCCGCGAAGCGAGATGCGCTCCTACGGCGTCGAGGGCAAGACCCTGGTCGTGGGGCGGGAGATTTCGCTCAGCGGTCAGATCGCGGCTTGCGACAAGCTGGTGGTCGAAGGATCGGTGGAGGCGGATCTAGAGGGCTGCCGCCAGTTGGAAATCTCGCCCACGGGCTATTTCAAGGGGTCGGCCGAAATCGACGAAGCCGAAATCGCCGGGCGTTTCGATGGCCGTCTCCTGGCCAAGAAGCGCCTCAAGGTCAGGCCCACGGCCCGGATCAACGGATCGGTCGAATACGGCCAACTGGAGATCGAGGCCGGCGGCGTCATCTCCGGTGATCTCCAGGTCTTGAGCCCGGAGCCCAAGGAGCCCTCGGTCTCCCCGGAATCGCCGTTCAAGGAAAGCTCGGCTGCGACCGGCACCTGACGGGCGTTCCCTTGACCAGACCGCTTCACTGGGCGGCGTTCTGCGCCGCGCTGCTCGGCAGTTCGTGTGCCGGACCACAACCGGACCCGGCGTCACCGGCGCCGGCGCCGGAAGCCGCCGCCGAACCGGTCCCGTCTCCGCCCGCGAGGCCGTCGCCTCCGGCGCGCGCCGCCCGCACCGTGCCCAAACCCAAGCCGGCCCCGCCACCCCGGATGAAACCGGCGGAGCTTATCGGTCTGACCGAGGCACAGCTGACAAAGGTCTTGGGCAACCCGGCCTTCAAGCGGGTCGACGACCCCGCTGCCCTCTGGCAGTACCGGGGGACACGCTGTATCCTCGACCTGTTCCTCTATGCCGACGGTCCGGCCTACCGCGTGACCCATCTGGAGTTGCGCGGCCTGGCGGGCGGCCAGCCGGCCGGCACGCCGCTTCAGGATCGGGAGGCGGCGCGCTGTTTCGTAGACTTCCTTCCCGCAGCGAAGGTCAAGGGATAACGATGAAGGGCCGCTGAGCCGATGGCCGAGACCGGCATGCAAGATCACCAGGACGGCACCGCCGATGCCCGCACCGGGGCCCAAGCCGGTCCCGACTACGCGCTGAGCGATCTCTGGTATTACGCCGCGCCGTCGCGGGAGCTCGTCCCCGGCACCCTGTTGCCCAAGACGATCCTGGGCCGGGACCTGGTGTTCGGGCGGGCCGGGGACGGCCAGCCGTTCTGCCTGGAAGATGTCTGCCCGCACCGGGGCATCCCGCTCCGCTTCGGTCGGCTCGACGGCGGCGAGGTCGAATGCTGCTATCACGGCTGGCGTTTGGGGCCGGACGGCTGTCTCAAGGCGATTCCGTCGCTGACCAGGGACCAGACGTTCGATTTTTCCCGCATCAACGTCACGAACTTCCCCTGCCGCGAGGCGCAGGGCAACATCTGGGTGTGGATCGGCAAGGGAAAGGGCCCGTTCACGCCGGACATCGATATCCCGGCGTTGCCCGGCGGCGACGATCTCGGTCCCATCCGCATTTTCGACCGCCAGTTCTTTCCCTGCCCCATGGACCAGGCGGTCATGGGGCTGATGGATCCGGCCCACGGGCCCTTCGTCCATGCCTCGTGGTGGTGGCGGCCCAAGAAATCGGCCTATGAAAAGGCCAAGGCTTTCGCGCCCTCGGAATATGGCTTCACCATGTGCCGCCACCGGCCGTCGGCCAATTCGCGGGGCTACAAGCTGCTGGGCGGGGCGCCGGAGACCGAGACCGTGTTCCGCCTGCCGGGCATCCGCATCGAGGAGGTCCAGGCCGGCAAGAACCGCGTGTTGGGCCTGACCGCGGTCACCCCGATCGGCCCCAACGCCTCCGAGGTCAACCAGATCGTCTATTGGAACGTGCCCTGGCTGACGCCGCTGACGCCGCTGATCAAGCATTATGCGGTGCGCTTCCTCGGCCAGGACCGCGAGATCGTCACCAAGCAGCAGTTCGGCCTGGCCCACGACCCGCCCATGCGCCTGATCGACGATGCCGACCTGCCGGCCAAGTGGTATCTGCGCCTGAAATGGGAATTCGCCCGCGCCCGCGCCGACGGCCGGCCGTTCAGCAACCCGGTTCCGGAAGCCACCCTGCGCTGGCGCACCTGATCAGCCGGGGCCCGCCCTCAAGAGCTTCTCGATCTCCGTGCATGGTTGGGACGGGAGCTTGTTAACTTGATGTCAGCTTTTGGCCAAAAGCGGTCATGAGGCAGCTTCTACCTTAGCCAAAGGCGACGGACAAGTTCTGGTCGTCCGAATTGCTTATTCGTTGTCTATGATTCTGACTGGCGAGGCCCCTTCCGCATGGCTAATATTGCTTGCGGAGTCGGTTAGGACTTCCCAGGAGCGGGTCATGGAATTGCGACTTCTTCGCCAATTCGCGGCACTTATCGTCATAACGATAATGCAACTTAATGCCTCTCCTTCGCGGGCAGTCCTAGTCACATGGACGCTTGACGGGGTCATGTTCGATGACGGTGGCATGGCGACGGGAAGTTTTGGCTATGATGCAGCGACAAATACTTTTAATGCGATCAACATAACCACTACTCTCAATCCCTCACTGGGATTGGGTGTGACTTATACCATGCCCGGCCCTTTAGCCTCCCCCACATTGTTTAGCTCCTTTGTGGCGGTTCGCAATTATTTGTTGGCTTTCGAATTGAGTGCTCCCATGACGGACGCGGGAGGCACGATTCCACTGTCCCTTAGTCCCCTAGGACAGGAGCTTGAACTCGGCGTGGTCTGCATCGATCCTACACCATGTCCAGCCCGTGACATCATAGCTGGATCAATTTCTGCTCCGGTGGTCCCGATACCCGCTGCTTTTCCTCTCCTCCTCTCTGGCCTCGCCGTACTCGGGTTTGTGGCACGCAGAAGACGGACAGCCGCTGCGGCCTCTCCATATGTTCGGATTAACGCCCCCTCGTAGGGTGTTATTTCTTGTGGTCGAAGGGTGAGCTCATGGCCGCTTCGGGTCACAAGCGGTCATCAGGTTAACAAGCCCCGTTCGTTGAGCCTGGGCCCTTATGATCTGAACCAGCGATAGAAGAGCCAACCTAGGAGCCCAAGGGAAGCAGCCCAGATGCAGGCAATAACGACAACTGCTTCTCGGCTGGTTGGCCGTTGCTGCGCAGCTGCGGCTGCCTCTCTATGCTGGGCCATAATCTCGGGCGGGATCAGCTTCACGACGATAAGGATTCCAAGTGGCAGCAAGATAAGATCGTCCAGGTATCCAAGAACGGGAATAAAGTCCGGGATCAGGTCGATGGGAGAGAGAGCGTACGCCGCGATCAAGACCGCTAGGCCCTTCACGTACCAAGGTACGCGGGGATCACGGCCCGCGAGATAAAGGGCATAGGTGTCTCGCTTGATTGCACCAGCCCATTTTCTAAGTTGCCCAGTCATGAGGGCCTATTTGCCACCCATTGACCGCTCCGACAATGTCTGCTTCGGGTCACAAACGGACATCGGGTTAACAATCCGTTGGGCCTTTCCGGCCTCCAACTCGGCCATGCCGGCCCGGCGTGGGCACCTCAAAACAACGTCAGACCGTCGTCTTGCCCTTGAAAGCGCAGAGGTCGTTGACCGGGCATTCCGGGCATTTGGGCTTGCGCGCGGTGCAGGTATAGCGGCCGTGGAGGATCAGCCAGTGATGGGCGTGGTCCATCCATTTGCGCGGGATCGCCTTGACCAGTTTGCGCTCCACCGCCAAGGGCGTCTTGCCCCGGGCCAGGCCGGTGCGATTCGACACCCGGAACACATGGGTGTCCACCGCCATGGTGGGCTCGCCGAAGGCGACGTTGAGGACGACGTTGGCGGTCTTGCGCCCGACCCCGGGCAGGGCCTCCAAGGCGGCCCGGTCGCACGGCACCCGGGCCTTGTGATCAGTGATCAATTTTTCCGATAAGGCAATGATATTCTTGGCTTTATTGTTAAACAGCCCGATCGATTTGATGTAACCCTTGAGCCCGTCCAAGCCGAGCTTCACCATGGCCTCAGGCGTCTTCACCTTGGCGAACAGCGGCTTGGTCGCCTTGTTCACGCCGGCGTCGGTCGCCTGGGCCGAGAGCACCACCGCCACCAGAAGCGTGTAGGGATTGGCGTAATGAAGCTCGCTCTCCGGCGCCGGGGCGCGTTCCGCCAGGCGGCGGAAGAATTCATCGACATCTGCCTTCTTCATGGATCGGCACTTTAGAGGAGAAGCCGGGAGAAGAGAACCACGCGCCGCCACGGCCCGGCGGATGACCCCTTAACCTTAACGAACGCTTTGTTTTGACAGGACTTTCCGGGCGCCCTATCAAGGACACATGACGAGTTTGATCGGAGACGCCGCCCCCGGTGCCGACACCGGCGAAGGCAGGGACGCCAGCCCCGAGGAAGACGTCGTTTTCGATGCCTTGATCACGCCGCGCCGCAGCCCCTGCCCCCAGGGGTTCGCCCTGATGATGGGCACCATCGGCGCGGTCGGCGGCACCATCGGCCTCGGCTTCCTGTTCAACGGGGCCTGGCCGGTGGTCCTCTATTTCGCCGTCACCATCGCCCTGTTGGGCTGGGCGGTGCGCGCCAGCATCTTGCGCAGCCGCGCCTTCGAGCACTTGTGCCTGACACCGTCGCGGTTTTCCATCCGCCGGGTCGATATCCGCGGACGGGAAGAGCGGATCGAGCTGCAACCCTACTGGTTGCGGGTCGAACTGCAGGGCGACAGCCATGCCGAGGAATTGAGGCTGCGCACCCATGGCGTCGCCCACAGCGTCGGTTTGTGGCTGTCGCCGACCGAGCGCCTGGAACTGGCCGACGCGCTGAGGGAGGCTCTCGGGACACTCCGCAGCCCGCAATGCCTCATGACCGACCCCCAGGAGAGCTGACCGCGTGACACCCCAGTCGCTGCGCGATTACGGGCTCGTCCTCACACTCTCCCTGATCTGGGGCTCCTCATTCCTGCTGGTCAAGGTCGCCGTCGACGCGGTGCCGCCCCTGACCGTGGCGGCTTCGCGCGTCGCCATCGCCTTCGTCGTGCTCTACGCCGTGGCCCGGTGGCGCGGACAATCGCTGATCCCGCCCTGGGGCGCGGGCGGAGCCCCCATGTGGGGCCATTTCCTGATTATCGGCATGTTGGGAAACGGTATTCCCTTCACCCTGATTTCCTGGGGCGAGATCGAGGTGAGTTCGGCGCTGGCGGCCATCCTGATCGGCGTCATGCCGGTGTTCACGGTGGTGTTCGCCCATGGCTTCGGGGTCGAACGGCTGACCGGGGGCAAGCGCGTGATCGGCATCGCCGCCGGCTTTGCCGGCCTGTTGGTGTTGATCGGACCGGCGGCGCTACTGCAACTGGGGCACGCCACGATGCATGAATTCGGCATCATCGCCGCCGCCGCCAGTTACGCCGCCACCGGGGTCTATGCCCGCAGGCTCAGCTTACGCATGTCGGCGGTGGTGCTGTCGGCGGGATCCATGGCGGCCAGCAGCGCGATCATGGTGCCCGCCGCCCTGTTCCTGGAGACGCCCTGGCGGCTGGCGCCGGGGCCGGGGCCGCTTGTCGCCGTGGCCGCGCTCGGCATCGTCGCGACGGGGCTCGCCTCCATCGTCTATTTCCGGCTGCTGGCCGCGGCCGGACCGACCTTCGCCAGCACCATCAACTACCTGATCCCGGTGTTCGGCGCGATCCTTGGGGTGACGCTGCTCGGCGAGACGCTGGCCGCCTCGGACCTCGTGGCCCTGGCCCTGATCCTGTCGGGCATCGCGCTGGTCCGCAATCCCATGGCCCGCGGCGCGGCGGGCCGGGACGGCGGCGGCTAACCCGGCCCAAAAAAGCGCAAGATTCGGGTCGCGCTTATGGTTTGTGCGGGTTAGCGTCGCTTCATGAGCACCGATCAGGACCGCACCCTGGCCCGCATGGCCGACGCCATCGCCTACCTCACCGAGCACTGGGACGCCCCCCCGGACCTGAGCGCGGCGGCCCGGGCCTGCGGCATGAGCCCCTGGCATTTCCAGCGCCAATTCACCCGCGCGGTGGGCGTCAGCCCCAAGCGGTTCACCGGTTTCCTGGCCCTCGGCCATGCCAGGGAAGCGCTCAAGCGCGACGCCCCGGTGCTGGACGCGGCGCTCGGCGCGGGGCTGTCGGGCCCCTCGCGCCTGCACGACCTCGCCATCGCCTTCGAGGCGGCGACACCTGGGGAAATCAAGTCGGGCGGCGCGGGGCTGGAGGTACGTTTCGGGACCGCCGACACCCCGTTCGGCCCGATCTTCGCCGCGGCGTCGGGGCGCGGCATCACCCGCCTCGCCTTCATCGACGGGGACCGCGATGGCGCGGCGGCGCTGGCGTCCGAACGCAAAACCTGGCCGCGGGCCGGGTTCGTCAAAGACCCCGACATCGCGCCAGACATCGCCGCCGCGCTGTTCAAACGCCAGACGGCGGGCGCCGCGCCCCTGCGCCTCGCGCCGCGGGGCACCAATTTCCAGGTCAAGGTGTGGCAGGCGCTGCTGGCCATCCCGCCGGGTTCGGTCGCCACCTACACCGCCATCGCCCGGGCCATCGGCACGCCCCGGGCGGCCCGCGCCGTCGGCGGGGCGTGCGCCGCCAACCCTATCGCCCTTCTGATCCCCTGCCACCGTGTTCTGCGGCAACACGGCGCGCTCGGCGGCTATGCCTTCGGATTGTCGCGCAAACGGGCGCTGATCGCCTGGGAAGCGGCAGTGGAGGGCATGGAACGGGCCGGGCCTGCGCCCGGCGGGAGGAAAGGATCGGCAGCCTTAGGTCTCAGGCGTTGAAACCCAGCACGTCGGCCATGGAATAGAGCCCGGCGGGCTTGTCCCGGGCCCACAGCGCCGCGCGCACCGCGCCGCGGGCGAAAATCTCGCGCCCGCCGGCCTTATGGGTGATCTCGATGCGCTCACCTGCGCCGGCGAACATCACGGTATGCTCGCCCACCACATCGCCGCCGCGAAGCGACGCAAACCCGATGGCGCCGCGCTTGCGCGCGCCGGTGATGCCGTCACGCCCGCGCTCGGCAACGCCATCGAGATCCACCCCCCGGCCCCTGGCCGCCGCGCGCCCGAGGCCGAGCGCCGTGCCCGAGGGCGCATCGACCTTGTGGTGGTGGTGCATCTCGACCACCTCGATATCGAAGTCCTCGTCGAGCAGGCGCGCGATCTGTTCGGTCAGCGCCATGGCGAGATTGACGCCGACGGAAAAATTGGGCGCCTGGACGATGGCGACCGACTTGGCGGCGGCTTCGATGGCGGCCTGTTCCTCGGCCTCGAGCCCGGTGGTGCCGACCACCAGGATCGTGCCGGAATCGGCCGCCAGCTTGGCGTGATGGGCACTCGCCTTTGGCGCGGTGAAATCGAGCACCGCGCCGGCGGCGGCGAACAGGGAACCGGGATCGTCGCCGATGGCAACGCCGATATCGCCCAGTCCCGCCAACGCCCCGATATCGGAACCGATGGCGTCGTGACCCGGCCGTTCGCTGGCCGCCGCGACGGCGCAGCCTTGGGCCTCCGCCACCGCGCGGGCCAGCGCCAGCCCCATGCGCCCGGCGGCGCCGACGATCCCTATGCCCAGTTCAGCCATGTCTCTCCAGCCTGTATTCGGGGTTTTCGAAAGCGCGCCGATTTAACCACAGGGGTGGAGACGAGGGGGAGAGAATTCGCCGGGCGCCGTGCCCGGAACAGGGGAGTCCCGGGACCGAGGCCTCAGTCGCGTTCGGTTTCGGTGAGGTCGTCCCAGGCTTCCTTCACCTTGGAGAAGAAGCCTTCGGATTCGGGGCTGGTCTTGCCCGGGTTGCTCTCGGCGTCGAACTCCTTGAGAAGCTCCTTCTGGCGCTTGGAGAGCTTGACCGGGGTTTCCACCGTGGCGCGGATATACATGTCGCCGCGCTGGGTCGAGCGCATCACGCTCATACCCTTGCCGCGCAGGCGGAACTGGTGCCCCGACTGGGTGCCTTCGGGGATCGTCACCCGGGCGCGCCCGCCGTCGACCGTGGGCACCTCGACGGTGCCGCCGAGCGCCGCCTTGGTCATGGGGATAGGGACGCGCATATAGATATTGGCGCCGTCACGCTGGAAATACCGGTGCGGCGCGATGGTCAGGAAGATATAGAGATCGCCGGCGCCGCCGCCGCGCAAGCCGGCTTCGCCCTCGCCGGACAGGCGGATGCGGGTGCCGTCCTCGACGCCGGCGGGGATCGTCACCGACAGGGTCTTCTCCTTGGAAACCAGGCCCGAGCCGTGACACTCCATGCAGGGGTTTTCGATCACCTGGCCCTGGCCCTGGCAACTCGTGCAGGTGCGTTCGATGGTGAAAAATCCCTGCTGGGCGCGCACCCGGCCGCGGCCCTGGCAGGTCGGGCAGGTCACGGGATTGGAGCCCTTGGCAGCACCGGTCCCGGAACACGCCTCGCAGGACGCGGCCGAAGGCACGCGGATTGTCGCCTGCTTGCCCTTGAACGCCTCCTCCAGGGAAATTTCCATGTTGTAGCGCAGGTCCGAGCCGCGCATGTTCTGCTGCGCCGCGCCGCCGCGGGAACGCGCGCCGGTGAACTCGCCGAACATTTCATCGAAGATGTCGGCGAAACCGCCGCCACCGAAATTGAACCCGAAATCACCCGCCCCGGCGCCGGCCGCCGGACCGCCGCCGGTGCCGTCGAAGGCGGCATGGCCGAAACGGTCATAGGCGGCGCGTTTCTCCTCGTCGCTCAGGACCGCATAGGCCTCATTGATTTCCTTGAATTTCTGCTCCGCCCCCTTGTCGCCCGAATTGCGGTCGGGGTGGTACTTCATTGCGAGCTTGCGGTAGGCGCTCTTGATCTCCGCGCCTTCGGCGGACCGCTCGACCCCGAGCGTTTCGTAATAATCCTGCTTATCCATATGCTACCCCGAGCGGCGATCCCCCAAAATCCACCCCGCCGCCCGCCGGGCGGGCGGGGGCAGGGCGTGTCGTCGAACCGCCCCCTCAGGCGGACTTGTTCTTATCCCCGGTCCCGGTCTCCTTGTCCATGGCATCGTCGTCGACCTCCTGGAAGTCGGCATCGACCACCTTGTCCTCGGGCGATTCGGAGGCCGTCCCGGCTTCGCCGCCGTCGTCGTCGTTGGCACCGGCCGCTTCGGCTTCCTGGGCCGCCTTGTACATGGCCTCACCGAGCTTCATGGACGCCTGGGCCAAGACCTCGGTCTTGGACTGGATGGCGGCCTGATCGTCGCCCTCCAGCGCCGATTTGACATCGGCGATGGCATCCTCGATGGCTTTCTTCTCGTCGCCCGAGATCTTGTCGCCATGTTCAGTGAGCGATCTTTCGGTCGAATGGATCAGGGTTTCCGCCTTGTTGCGGTGTTCCACCGCCTCGCGCCGCTTCTTGTCGTCCTCGGCATGGGCCTCGGCGTCCTTGACCATCTTCTCGATCTCGTCGTCGGACAAGCCACCGGAGGCCTGGATGCGGATCTGCTGCTCCTTGCCCGTGGCCTTGTCCTTGGCCGCGACATTGACGATACCGTTGGCATCGATATCGAAACTGACCTCAACCTGCGGCATGCCGCGCTGTGCCGGCGGGATGCCCACAAGGTCGAACTGCCCGAGCAGCTTGTTGTCGGCGGCCATTTCCCGTTCGCCCTGGAATACCCGAATGGTGACCGCGGTCTGGTTGTCCTCGGCGGTCGAGAACACCTGGGATTTCTTGGTCGGGATGGTGGTGTTGCGATCGATCAGCCGGGTGAACACGCCGCCGAGCGTTTCGATGCCGAGGCTGAGCGGCGTCACGTCGAGCAGCAGCACGTCCTTGACATCGCCCTGCAGGACGCCGGCCTGGATCGCGGCACCGATGGCCACGACCTCGTCCGGGTTGACGCCCTTGTGGGGTTCGCGGCCGAAAGTGTTCTTCACGGTCTCGACGATCTTGGGCATGCGGGTCATGCCCCCGACCAGGATGACCTCCGAAATCTCCGAAGCCTTGAGGCCGGCATCCTTGAGCGCTGCCTTGCACGGGCCGACGGTCCGTTCCACCAATTCTTCGACGAGCGATTCGAGCTTGGCCCGGCTGAGCTTGATGTTGAGATGCTTGGGACCGGAGGCATCGGCGGTGATGAAGGGCAGATTGACCTCGGTCTCCATCGAGGACGACAGCTCGATCTTGGCCTTTTCCGCGGCCTCTTTGAGGCGCTGCAGGGCCAGCTTGTCCTGGCGCAGGTCGATGGTCTGTTCCTTTTTGAACTCGTTGGCCAGGTAATCGATGATCTTGGCGTCGAAATCCTCGCCGCCCAGGAAGGTGTCGCCGTTGGTCGATTTCACCTCGAACACGCCGTCGCCGATCTCGAGGATCGAGATGTCGAAGGTGCCGCCGCCGAGGTCGTAGACGGCGATGGTGCCCGTCGCTTCCTTGTCGAGCCCGTAGGCGAGCGCCGCGGCCGTGGGCTCGTTGATGATGCGCAGCACTTCGAGGCCGGCGATCTTGCCCGCGTCCTTGGTCGCCTGGCGCTGGGAATCGTTGAAATAGGCGGGGACGGTGATGACCGCCTGCTCGACCGTCTCGCCGAGATAGGATTCGGCGGTTTCCTTCATCTTTTGCAGGATGAAGGCAGACACCTGGCTGGGGCTGTATTTCTCTCCGCGGCACTCCACCCAGGCATCGCCGCTATCGGCGCTGACGATGGAGTAGGGCACCATCTTCCGGTCCTTTTCGGTGGTGGGGTCGTCATAGGGGCGGCCGATCAGGCGCTTGATGGCGAACAGCGTGTTCTCGGGGTTGGTCACGGCCTGGCGCTTGGCCGCCTGGCCCACCAGGCGTTCGCTGCTCTCGGTGAAGGCGACCATGGAGGGCGTGGTCCGCGCCCCTTCGGAATTCTCTATGACCTTGGCGTCCGATCCTTCCATGACCGCGACGCAGGAGTTGGTCGTGCCGAGGTCGATACCAATGACTTTACCCATTGCTCTTTTTTTCCTTTCCTAAGCAGCCTTCCGAAACCCGACGAGGCGCCCCGGAAAACCCTCGAAACCACCCCATCGCGCCGATTTGCACCGCCGACGGGGAATGCGAAGGGTATATAGGGAGGGGAAATTGGCCCTGCAACCGTCCGGAGCGGAAGTTTTTACCAAAAAATTGAGGATTTCCTTACCCTGCGGAGCAAATCCGAGGCGCCGGCCCGTTCAGGCGTCCCGGGCCAGACGCAGCCCTGAGAACTGCCAGTTCTGGTGGGGATAGAAGAAGTTGCGATAGCTGACCCGGATATGGCCCGGCGGGGTGACGCAGGACCCCCCCTTGAGCACCATCTGACTGCACATGAATTTGCCGTTGTATTCACCGACCGCGCCGGCCGGCGGCCGGTAACCGGGATAGGGAGCATAGGCGCTCTGGGTCCATTCCCAGGTATCGCCGAACAGGCCGCAGAAGCCGCCGTCGCCTGCGCTGGGCGCTACAGGATGCAGGTTCCCCGCCGCCAGGAGGTTGGCACCGCCGAAACCCGCCGGCCCGTGGCGCCGCGCTGCGGTCTCCCACTCGGCCTCGGTGGGAAGCCGCGCGCCCTTGAAACGGGCATAGGCGTCGGCCTCGTAATAGGTGAGATGGCTGACCGGGGCCGCCGGATCAAGCGGGCGCTCGCCGCCGAGGGTGAATTCCCACCACGCGCCGTCGTGCCTGCGCCAGTAAAGCGGGGCGTCTTCCCCTTCCAGGTTGCCGGCCCCCGCCTGGACCCAGGCCCAGCCGTCGGCCAGCCACAGGGTAGGCGTTTCATAGCCGCCGTCCTCCACGAACGCGAGGTACTCCGCATTGGTGACCGGGCACGCGGCCAGGGAAAAGTCTTCTACCCACACCCGATGGGAGGGGGTTTCGTTGTCGAAGGTAAACCCGCTGCCCGAATGGCCGATTTCCGTCTCGCCCCCTTCGACGGCGACGAAGCGGCACGGCACATCCGAAGCACCGCCGGACCGGGGCAGATCGTCGCGGTAGGCGGGCGCCAGGGGCTGGCCGCCGAGCGCATGCTTGATATCGGTCAGCAGAAGTTCCTGATGCTGCTGCTCGTGATGGATGCCGAGCATCACCATCGGCGCGACCGCCGCCCAATCCTCATCAGCGGCGGCCTCGATCAGGTCCGCCATCGCGCCGTCCACATGGGCGCGGTAGGCCAGCACGTCTTCCAGCGACGGACGGGTCAGCAGGCCCCGCTGCGGGCGGGCATGGCGCGGCCCGATGGTTTCGTAATAGGAGTTGAAGATGTAGCCGAAGCGGGGATGGAAGGGCGCGTACCCCGCGGCATGGGGAATCGCCAGGAAGGTTTCGAAGAACCAGGTGACATGGCCGAGATGCCATTTAGTGGGCGAAGCGTCGTCCATCGACTGCACCTGCTGATCCTCGGGCGAGAGGGGCCGGGCGAGGTCGAGGGTGCATTGCCTCGTGGCGAGAAAGGCCTCCAGTACCGCTGAGCGGTCGGTCGCACAGATCGAGGCAAGGAACCCGTCGAGAGCGTCTAGGCGTTGCAAGGACGTCGCCGCCATGGGATTCCTCTTCAGGCGTTGTGCCCGCCGCGAGGCGGAGCTTCAATGTCTCCAGGCTAGACGAGGCGGCGAATCAGGGCAAGTCGGGGCAGCGATGAAAGCCGATCCGGGAGTTGCAGGCCGTGCCACCGGCTCACGCCTTGGTATCGACCGGACCTTCACCGTTTTCGGGAAGTTCGCCCTTGTCGCCGGCGTCGTTGGCACCCCTTGCCGGTCGGGGCCGGGCGGCGAGATCTTCATTGGCGATGGGCGCGGCCACGGGTTCGTCGGCCGGCTTCGGCCCGCCCTTGGCGACGGCGACCATGGCCGGACGCAGCAACCGGTCGTTCAACAGGTAGCCGGGCTGGACCACCTGCACCACGGTGCCCGCGGGCTGGGAGGGGTCGTCCACCTCGAACATTGCCTGATGGCGGTCGTAATCGAACGCCTGGCCTACGGGATCGACCTTGACGATGCCGTGGCGTTCCAGGGTGGCGATCAGTTCCCGCTCGGTCAGTTCCATGCCCTGGGCCAGGGCATCGAGCGCGGCATCGGCGCTGCGATCCTCGGGCGTCACGGTATCCAGCCCCCGGCGCAGGTTGTCGAGCACGGTCAGGCAATCGCGGGCGAAGGCCGAGATGGCGTATTTTGAGGTGTCCTGGCGTTCCTTCTCGGCCCGGCGGCGGTAGTTCTCGAGTTCCGCCACCGCACGCAACATGCGGTCGTTGAGCTCCGCCGCCAACGCCTTGTAATCCGGCTCGGCGCTGGTGCCCGCTTCGGGGCCGGGTTCTTGCGGCTCGGCTTCGCCGTTCGCGGCGGATGCGGCGTCCTCTTGCCCCGGCTCAGGCGAATTCTCTGGCGTGTCTGTCATGGATACTCCGTAAACCTGTGCGATGAACGCCCCGGCAGATCAGCCCACCACACGGCGCAGCAGCTTCGACGTGTAGTCCACCATGGGCACGATTCGAGCGTAATTCATCCGGGTCGGCCCGATGACGCCGATGGCGCCGACAATGTGTTCCCCGGAATCGGCGAAGGGCGCGACCACCAGGGAGCACCCGGCATGGGCGAACAGCGCGTTGTCGGCACCGATGAACACCTGCATGCCATCGGCCGCCTGGGTGAGCTCCAGAAGCCTTTCCAGGGTTTCCTTGGCCTCGAGCGCCTGGAACAGGTCTCGAACCTTTTCCAGATCGTCGAGCGCCTTGATGTTGCCCAGCAGGTTGGCCTGGCCGCGCACGATCAGGTAGCCCTGCTGCAGGTTGCCCCCCGACCAATGCGCCATGCCGCGTTCAACCAGATCGCTTGCCAGCGAATCGAGCTGGACGCGCTGCGCCTCGATCTCGGCGAGTATCTCCGCCCGCGCCTCGGAGATGGTCCGGCCCGCCAAGCGCCGGGTTAGGTAGTTCCCCGCCTCCACCAGGGACGCGGTGGGGACGCCGAGCGGGGTTTCAATGATGCGGTTCTCGACGATGCCGTTCTCCGACACCATCACGACCAGCGCCCGGCCGGCGCCTAGGCTTACGAACTCGATATGCTTGAGCGGCGCTTCATGCTTGGGCGCGAGCACGATGGACGCGCACTGGGACAGCCCGGACAGCGCCGCCGTCGCTTCGGACAGCGCCTCTTCCACGCTGCGGCCGGCGCCCGCGCACATGGCCTCGATATCCTCGCGGTCCTCGCTCGACAGCCCGCCCAACTCCAGGATGCCGTTGACGAACAGCTTCAGCCCGGCATCGGTCGGCAGGCGGCCGGCTGAGGTGTGCGGCGAATAGAGCAGGCCCGCGTCCTGAAGGTCGGCCATCACGTTGCGGATGGTGGCCGGCGACAGGTCGAGCCCGCTGATTCGCGACAACGTGCGCGAGCCCACCGCTTCCCCGGTCTCCACGTAGGTTTCCACGATCAGGCGGAAGACCTCCCGGGACCGGTCGCTGAGCTCGGTTACCGTGCTGGGCTTATCTATGGTCATAGAAAAAACTACCTCGAAGGCTGCCTTCGAAATTCGTGCAGAATGTAGGGTCGCCCCCGGCCAGCGTCAACCTGCGCGGGTCAGATTCCTGGCATCTGGACGGCATGGCGCCGGGGCGTTAGCTTGGGCCGCGGCCGGCAAGGGGCATCGCGTCACCGAAAGCCGGAGCCGCCAACAGTTAAAGGCACAGGAAGGACCACCATGACCAATCGTCCATCGGGCAGGGCGCCCGACGATTTGCGGGCGGTGACGCTCGAAGCCGGGGCCAACAAATACGCGGAAGGATCCTGCCTGGCGAAGTTCGGCGACACCCACGTGATCTGCACCGCCAGCGTGGAAGAGCGCGTGCCCTTTTTCCTCCGCGACCAGGGACGCGGCTGGGTCACCGCGGAATACGGCATGCTGCCCAGGTCCACCGGCACCCGCACCGACCGCGAGGCGGCGCGCGGCAAGCAATCGGGCCGCACCCAGGAGATCCAGCGCCTGATCGGCCGGGCGCTGCGCTCGGTGACCGACCTCAAGGCGCTCGGCGAACGCCAGGTGAAGATCGACTGCGACGTGCTCCTGGCCGATGGCGGCACCCGCACCGCCGCAATCACCGGGTCCTGGGTGGCGCTGCATCAGGCCTTTGCCGGACTGGTGGATAAAAAGCTGATCCCCAAGATTCCGCTCACCGGGCAGATCGCCGCGGTGTCCTGCGGATTGTACGAAGGCGTCCCCATTCTCGACCTCGACTATGCCGAGGATTCCACCGCCCAGGTCGACACCAACTTCGTGCTGACCGCCGAAGGCCATTTCGTCGAGATCCAGGGCACGGCGGAGGAGCACCCGTTCCCCCAGCAGGATTTCGACGCCATGCTGGCGCTTGCCCGCAAGGGGATCGGCGAGTTGGCGGCGATGCAGCGCGCCGCGCTGCGCCTCGACGCCGCCGGGGGCTGAGGCCGATGGCGCGCCGGCTGGCGTCAGGCACCCTGGTTCTCGCCACCCATAACCCGGGCAAGGTGCGCGAGGTGGCCGCCCTGATCGAGCCCTTCCGGCTGCAAGTGCGCTCCGCCGGCGAGCTCGGCCTCGACGAGCCCGTCGAGGACGGCGCCGATTTCATTGCCAACGCAGAGATCAAGGCGCGGGCCGCGGCGGCGGCCTCGGGCCTGCCGGCGCTGGCCGACGATTCCGGGCTGGCGGTGGCGGCCCTGGGCGGCGCGCCCGGTGTCTATTCCGCCCGCTGGGCCGGGGAGCCGCGCGATTTCGCCCGGGCCATGGAACGCGTTCATGCGGAGCTCGCCGCCAGCGGCAGCGACGATGATCGCGCGCGGTTCGTCTGTGCGCTGGCGCTATGCTGGCCCGACGGCCACTGCGAGACCGTGGAAGGCGAGGTGCGGGGCCGGCTCACCTGGCCGCCCCGGGGGAGAAACGGCTTCGGCTACGATCCCATGTTCATCGCCGAGGGCGAAAGCCTGACCTTCGGCGAGATGGAGCCCGACGCCAAGCACGCCATCAGCCACCGGGCCGACGCCTTCCGCAAACTGGTGGCGCGCTGCCTCGGGCCCGGCTGAGATGGCGGGCGCGCCAAGCCAAGTCGCGGGCGATGGGCACCGGGCCACGGACCCGGCGGCGGACACCCTTGCCATTTACGTCCACTGGCCCTTTTGCGTCTCCAAATGCCCCTATTGCGACTTCAACAGCCATGTCGCGGAGGCGATAGACCAGCCGGCCTGGCGCGCGGCCTATCTCCGGGAGATCGAAGATGCCGCCCGGGCGCTCGCCGGGCGAACCGTCACTTCAGTGTTCTTCGGCGGCGGCACGCCGTCGCTGATGGCGCCCGACACCGCCGCCGCCATCCTGGAAAAGCTGCGCTCCCTGTGGCCGGACACCGCCTGGGAGACGGTCGAGATCACCCTGGAAGCCAACCCCAATTCCGCGGAGGCCCAGCGCTTCGCGGCGTTCCGCGCGGCCGGGGTCAATCGCCTGTCGCTCGGCGTCCAGGCCCTTGACGATTCCGCCCTCGGCTTCCTGGGACGGGCCCATTCGGCGGCGGAAGCGCTTGCCGCGCTCCGCACCGCGCGAGCCCATTTCGGGCGAATCAACGCCGACATGATCTATGCCCGCCCGGGCCAGAGCGAGGCCGCCTGGCGGGACGAGCTCGCCCGTCTGATGGCGGAAGGGCTCAGCCATCTTTCCCTCTATCAGCTCACCATCGAGCGCGGCACGCCGTTCTTCGCGCGTCACCGGCGCGGCGAATTCGCGCTGCCCGGCGCCGATGCCGAGGCGCGCCTCTATGAAGTGACGGGCGAGGTGCTGGGCGCCGCCGGGCTTGAAGCCTACGAGGTGTCCAACTATGCGCGGCCCGGCGCCGAATGCCGCCATAACCTGACCTATTGGCGCTATGGCGATTTCGCCGGGTTCGGTCCGGGCGCCCATGGGCGGCTGACCGGCCCCGACGGCACCGTCGCGACCGAGAACATCCGCAATCCTCGGGACTGGATCGCCGCGGTGGAAGCCCGCGCCAGCGGGCGGAAATCGGACACGCCGCTGACCCCCGATGAACGCGCGGCGGAGATGCTGCTGATGGGCCTCAGGCTTGCCCGGGGCGTCGATGAAGCGCGCTTCGAGGCGGTCACCGGCGGGACCTTCGCCGACCGGATCGCCCCCGGCAGGCTGAAGCGCCTGATCGACGCGGGGTACCTGACCTACGAAGACGGCAGGCTGCGGGCGAGCGAGGCGGGACGCCTCCGCCTGGACGCGGTGATCGGCGCCCTGTTGCCGGACGCGAGACCGGATTAATTGGAAAGTTTCTGGAACGTCCGCGGCGCCGGCGAAACCACCACGAAACGGCGCGCCCGAACCTCCATGATCGCATAGCCGCGCTCCACCAGGCCCGAAGGCAGCAGGCGGAAGATGCCGTCGGCACCGGCGAAACCGCTCGGCGAGGTCATCGCCTCCAGGGAAAACACACCGCCGCCGCCCGGCATCGAACCCGGCACCGGGACCGTCCCGGCGCCGCCCACGGCCGCCACCGCCGGCGCGCCATTCCGGCGCACCAGGACGGCGGCGAGCGCCGTCGCGTCATAGGCCAGGCTGGCCACGGCAAGAGCGGGCTTACCGAAAGCCGATTTATAGGCGGCATCGAAGGCGGTGCGGGCCGAGGGCGGCGGGGCGGCAAACCAGCCGCCGTAGAGCGCCGGCTCGGTCGCGAGGACGGGATCGTTCCAATCCACGGTGCCGAGAACCCGGACCTTGCGCGGGTCGACATCATAGAACCGCAGCAACGGAGCCAGGGCCATCAGGCCGGGCCCGCCCTGGGGCAGGAACACCGCGTCGAAATCCACATCCCCCAGGGTATCGCGCCGCTCCAGCCGCTTGAGCTCGCGTTTCGCGTCCTCGGTGCCGAGGGCCGCGAGCTCCTTGCGGCGCTTGAGCAGCGCGGCGCGGCGTTGGGCGTAATCGGCGATGCCCTGCACCAGCGGTGACAGCGCGGCGGTCGTGCGGCCCCGGTAGCGAACGACGGTCTTGAGCTCGAGACCGAGTTCGGGCATCACGGTCTGCAGGGTTTGCGCGACCAGGTCGCCGAACGGCCCCTCCGGCAACATGGCGACGAACCGCCGGAGCCCGCGGCTCCGGGCATAGGCCATGACCCGGCGCACCTGGGATTGCGGCGCGAAGCCCATGACGTAGACCCCGTTGCCCGCCACCGCGCCGTTGTTGGAAAAGGAAACGACCTGGACCCCGCGCCCCTGGGCCACCGGTGCCACCGCCTGCACGGAAGTGGAGAAAACCGGCCCCAGGATCAGCCGGGCGCCGCCGTCGAGCGCCTGGCGCGCCGCCTGGGCGGCGCCTTCCGGCGTCCCCTTGGTATCGAACGGCAACAACGCCATCTCGTCGCTGGCCATGGAAAACAGCGCGAGCTGTGCCGCGTTCAGCATGCCCCGGCCCAAATCCGCATGGGATCCGGTCAACGGCAGCAGGAGCGCCACCCGAATCACCGGCTTGACGCCGGGCGGCGGCGTCAGTTCGATCCGGCCGTCCGGCGCGCCGCCGGTGGGTGGCAACGCCGCGACCTCGGGCCCGGTCGCTTTCGCCCCATCCGGGGCGGAGGCCGGCGCTCCCTGGCCGCCTGCCGGCGCCTTCTCCTGGCCGGCCGGCGGCGCGGTTCCAGGCTCTATGGCGACCGAATCGCTCTTTGAAGACAGGGTTTGGGTCGCGGTGCCGCACCCCGCCAAGGCGAATGCTGCCACCAGGCCGGCCAGGGCCAGGGGCACGAACGCTTTCGGGCGGGGATGTCTCTTTCCTTCAGAACAGAGGCGCAAGGCGCTATCCTCAACCAATGGAACTGGGGGCACCACTGTGACGAGCCTAACAGATCGCTCGCCATAGTATACCCGGGAGAGGCCGACAGTGGACGGCAATGATGGCGAAAACCCGGCGCTGGCCCCGGGGCTCTACCTGGTGGCGACGCCGATCGGCAATTTGCGCGATATCACGCTTCGGGCGCTCGATACCTTGCGGCAGGCCGATACGATCGCCTGCGAGGACAGCCGGGTCACCGCCAAGCTGCTAGCCGCCCACGGCATCGCGACCCCCATGACGCCCTACCGCGAACACAACGCCGCCCGAGCGCGCCCCAAGCTGTTGGCCCGCCTGAAAGAAGGTGCCTGCATCGCCCTGGTATCCGATGCCGGTACGCCGCTGATTTCCGACCCCGGTTACAAGCTGGTGGCCGCCTGCCGCGCCGCGGGAATCGCGGTGACCGCCGTTCCCGGGCCATCGGCCGTGCTCGCCGCCCTCACCCTGTCCGGCCTGCCGACCGACCGCTTCCAGTTCGTGGGCTTCCTGCCCCCCCGTGAGTCCGCGCGCCGCAATGCGCTCGCCGCCCTTGCCGGTACCGACGCCACGTTGGTGGCGTTCGAATCCGGGCGCCGGCTTGCCGCCTTGTTGGGCGACGCCGCGGCGATCTTCGGCCCCAGGCCCGCCGCGGTCTGCCGCGAGCTCACCAAGCTGCACGAAGAAGTGTCGGCCGGCGACCTCGCCGAACTCGCGGGCCGCTATGCCACCAATGGTGCCCCCCGGGGCGAGGTCGTGGTGGTGATCGCGCCGCCCGGAGATGGCGATGGGGCCGGATTTGACGACGCGGCCCTCGACGACCGGCTGCGCGATGCCCTCGACCGCGAGAGCCTGCGCGATGCCGCGGCCTCGGTCGCCCGCGAAACCGGGCTGCCCCGGCGCCGGGTCTATGCCCGGGCGCTGGCGCTCGCCGGCAAGACCCGGTGACCCGGCCGCGGGATGACGCGGAAGGACGGCGCCGGGCCCTCGGCCGGGGCCGCAGGGCGGAAACCGTCGCGGCCCTCTATCTCCGCTGCAAAGGTTATCGCATCCTGGCCCGCGGCTTCCGAACCCGGTCGGGGGAAATCGACATCATCGCCCGGCGCGCCCGCACGCTGGCCATGGTGGAGGTCATGTACCGGCCTGAGCGCGACGACGCGGCCCACGCCATCACCGGCGCCCAGAAGATCAGGATCGAACGCGCCGCGGCGGGATTTCTCGCCGGGCACCCCGCATGTGCCGGGCTCGATATCCGGTTCGATGCCCTGCTTCTGGCGCCGGGGCGCTGGCCCCAGCATATCGAAGATGCCTGGCGCCCCTGATCACGTTTGCCTGGACATTGATCTGGACAAGGACGCCGGTTTGTGAATCAATGCGTTAGGGCAGAGAGAACGATGTAATTCATGAGTTGGTTTGACGAACATGATGACACAATTGGGTTTTCTCTCTGCCTTGGCTGGGTGCGCCGCGGGGCGTAACCGGTGGCGCGGGTTGGGTCGCGCCGCCTGCTGCATTTTCCTTCTCTGTTTTTCGCTCAGCCTCGGCGCCTGTTCGACGCCGGGCCTGGTTTTGGGCGCCGGCGCCTCGGGCGCGGTGGCAGCGTCGGAAGAGCGCGGCTTGGGTGGATCGCTCATCGACCAGCGGATCAAGGCGATGATCAATTTCAACCTGCTGGAAGAGGACCGAATCCTCTTCAAGGGGGTCTCCACCGCCGTCTATGAGCGTCGCGTGCTGCTGACGGGGATCGCCAGATCGGTGGAAAAGCGCGACGCCGCCGTGCGCGTCGCCTGGCAGACCGCCGGCGTCAAGGAGGTCATCAATGAGATCATCGTCGATCCGTCCGGGGAAAGCGGGAGTTTCGTCAGCGATACCTGGATTGCGGCCAAGCTGCGCACCAAGCTGATGTTGGACCGCGATATCGAAAGCATCAATTATTCCATCGATACCCTGCGGGGAACGGTGCTCCTGCTCGGTGTCGCCCAGGACCAAGATGAGATGGAAAAGGTGCTGGCGCACGCGCGCAACCTGTCCTCGGTTCGCAAGGTGGTGAACCACGTGATCCTGAAAACCGATCCCAGGCGGCAGTCCAACCAGGCGATGAATTAGGCGCCGCCCGGCCTCCCGCCCCGTGCTAATCTCGGCCCCCAGACAAAGTGAGAGGCGCGCCCCGCGCGCCGTAACCGTGACCGGGGTCAGCCCTCCATGAGCCTTGCCGTCGCCTTCCAGATGGACCCGCTTGAGGCCGTCGACATCAAAGCCGATTCCACCTACGTGCTGGCGGTGGAAGCCAACGCCCGCAAGCATGCGCTGTTCCACTACCTGCCACAGGACATGACCCTTGCCCAAGGCCGGGTGGTGGCCCGCGCGCGGCGCTTCGAGGCCCGGGCCGATCCCGCCGCCCCCTTCACCATCGGCGAAGAGGAGGTCATCGACCTCGCCACCCTCGACGTGGTGATGATGCGCCAGGACCCGCCCTTCGACATGGCCTATATCACGGCCACCCACCTGTTGGAGCACGTCCATCCCGATACCCTGGTGGTCAACGACCCGGTCCATGTGCGCAACGCGCCGGAGAAGCTGTTCGTCACCCATTTCGCGGAACTGATGCCGCCGACCCTGATCACCACCGACCGCGCCCAGGTGATGGACTTCCGGGCGGAACACGGCGCCATCATCATCAAGCCGCTGTTCGGAAATGGCGGCGCCGGCGTCTTCCACCTCAGGCCGGAGGACGAGAACCTCAATGCCCTGCTGGAGTTGTTTACCGAACTCTACCGCGAGCCCATCGTCGTCCAGGCCTACCTGCCGGCGGTGCGCCAGGGCGACAAGCGCATCATCCTGATCGACGGCGAGGCGGCGGGCGCCGTCAACCGGGTGCCGCCCTCAGGCGAAGCGCGGGCCAACCTGCATGTCGGCGGCCGGGCGGAGAAGACCGACCTGACCGCCCGGGAGATGGAAATTTGCGAAGCCATCGGCCCGACGCTCCGGGAAAAGGGCATGGTGTTCGTCGGCATCGACGTCATCGGCGACTACCTGACGGAAATCAATGTCACCTCGCCCACCGGCATCCAGGAGATCAACCGCTTCGATAACGTGAAGCTGGAAGCGAAAGTCTGGGACAGGATCGAGGCGCGGGTGCATGCGCGGCACCGCGAACCGCCGGTCTAGGCCGATGCCCGCCCTGACGGCATTCTACGGCGGCCTGCTGGCGCTGCTGTTCCTGGGGCTCAGCCTCAATGTCATCCGCCGGCGCTATCATTACCGCGTGGCATTCGGCAGTGATGGACCTGTGCCGCTGCAGCGCGCCATCCGCGGCCAGGCGAATTTTGCGGAATACGTGCCGCTCGCCCTGCTGCTGCTGTTGTGCCTTGAGCTTCTGGGCGGACCGGCCTGGGCGCTGCATGCGGTCGGGCTTTGCCTGCTGGCCGGCCGCCTCGCCCACGGCATCTGCTTCGCCTGCCTGGAAAGCGCGGCGCCGCTGCGGGTGGGGGGCATGCTGCTGACCTTCGCCGCGCTGATCACCGCCGCCATCGGTAATCTGGCGATGGCGGTCAACTCATTTTAGTTGTATATGGTTTTTTAGCTTGCAACCCTGAGCCAATAATAAGTTTGGCGATTGCATGAGAAAAATTGTCAGCTATTCCTTGATCCGATGCCCTCATCTGCACTCTTGAAATTCGAGAATAATCTACTTGTGGATGTTGACCGTTTAATTGATAGCCACGGCCAACTTAATCACGAAGGTATGGGACGTCGCGGCTTAGGTCATCTAACTCGTAGTGGAGTCCTCATGCTTTGCGCAGCTTGGGAACTGTACCTTGAGGAACTCCTAATTGAATCAGCGCGAACTATAGCTAATCGCGCCAACTCACCGGATGACCTACCCAAACAGGTCCAAAAAGAGATTGCTAAGGCTGTACGCAACTCAAAGCACGAACTTAAGCCGCTCGAACTCGCTGGCGAAGGTTGGCGCGAAGTCTATCTGAATCATGCCCTGGCTAAGGTACAAAGCCTAAACACTCCAAAAAGCACTCCCGTGGATAACAATTATTTTCACCTAATTGGTATTCCGGATCTTTCTCATAACTGGTCTATAGGAGCGGCTGAGATTCATTCTTTTGTTGGCGCTCGAGGAGATATCGCACACAGAGGACGTGACGCTCAATACGTTGTTATTGGCGGCTTGGTCCAATACAGAGACCACATTTCTCGGACTGTAATTGACACCGACAATGCCCTCGCTGATTTTTTGAGGGACAATACGACTGGAAGATCGCCCTGGAGACGTCGCCCAGTGTAGGTGACTCGAAAACGAGAATATTCAACTTTTCCTGGGTTGTTTGGCCCTCGACTCCCGGTGGCCGAGCGGCTAGACTTCAATAAGAACAAAACACAAACATCTCGCGCAGGCAACGGGGCGGAACATACGGGGCGGAAACATGGTCGCGCGCGTCAACACCGTGGCTTTCCAGGGGATCGACGTCATCGACGTCGACGTGCAGGTGCAGATCAGCGCCGGCCTGCCGGCCTTTTCCGTCGTCGGCCTGGCCGACAAGGCGGTCGCCGAATCGCGGGAACGCGTCCGCGGCGCGCTCAATGCCCTGGGCCTGGCCCTGCCGCCCAAGCGCATCACCGTGAACCTGGCGCCCGCCGACCTCGCCAAGGAAGGCAGCCATTTCGATCTGCCCATCGCGCTCGGGCTGCTGGCCGCCATGGAGGTCTTGCCGGCGGAGGAGATGATGAACTTCATCGCCATGGGCGAGCTTGCCCTGGATGGCCGCATCACCGCCGTCGCCGGCGCGCTGCCCACCGCGATCCATGCCGAAGGCCGGGAGATGGGCCTGATCTGCCCCGAAGCGGGCGGCGGCGAGGCGGCCTGGGTCAAGGGGCTCGAGGTGCTGGCGCCGAACGCGCTGCTCAACCTGATCAACCATTTCAAGGGCAGCCAGATGCTGGCCCAGCCGTCACCTTTGGCCGAGGCGGAGGCCGGGCCGGTGCCCGACTTCGCCGATATCAAGGGCCAGGAAAGCGCCAAGCGGGCGCTGGAGGTCGCGGCGGCGGGCGGACATAACCTGCTGATGTGCGGGCCGCCCGGTGCGGGCAAGTCGATGTTGGCGGCGCGCCTGCCCGGCATCCTGCCGCCGCTGACCCCGGCCGAGGCGCTGGAGGTTTCGATGATCCACAGCCTCGCCGGCACCTTGGAAGAGGGCCGCATCCTGCGCCGCCGGCCGTTCCGCGACCCCCATCATTCGGCCTCCCTCGCGGCACTGATCGGCGGCGGCCAGCGGGCCCGGCCCGGCGAGGTGTCGCTCGCCCATCTCGGCGTCCTGTTCCTGGACGAGCTGCCGGAATTCGCCCGCCCCACCCTGGAGGCCCTGCGCCAGCCGATGGAATCCGGGCGCGCCGTCGTCGCCCGCGCCCAGGCCCACGTCACCTGGCCGGCGCGCTTTCAATTGATCGCCGCCATGAACCCCTGCCGCTGCGGTTATCTGGGCGACCCGGGCCTCGCCTGCAACCGGGCGCCGCGCTGCGCCGGTGAATACCAGGGCAAGATCTCAGGGCCCCTGTACGACCGCATGGACCTGCATGTGGACGTGCCGGCGGTGGAGGCCGTCGACCTCGCCCTGCCGCCGGCGGCGGAGAATTCGGCCGTCATCGCCGCCCGGGTGGCCCGGGCGCGGGCCATCCAGGCCGAGCGACTGGCGGCGGAAGCGCCCGGGGAAAACATCCGCACCAATGCCGAGGCCGACGGCGAGGCGCTGGAACGGATCGCCGCGCCCGATCAAGCGGGCCGCGCGCTCCTGACGGAGGCCGCGGAAAAGATGCGGCTCAGCGCACGCGGCTATCACCGGGTGCTCCGGGTCGCGCGCACGCTCGCCGATCTCGAAGGGACGGACGGCGTCGGCCGCCTGCATATCGCTGAGGCGCTCAGCTACCGCCGCCCGGCGCTGGCGCGGTGAGGCCGGCGGATTTTTCCATCCGACCCGCAAGCCCGGGGTATGCCGGCGCTATCCTTCGGGTCCATCGTCGCGCGATCCTGATCCTGGCACGCGAAAGCTACAGCGAGGTGGAGCTCCAAAGCTGGACTTACGGGCTCAGCGAAGATTTCTACCGCGCGCGGACCGAAGACACCGCCCATTTCGAGGTCGCCGAGAATCCGGCTGGTCTCCTTATCGGCTTTGCCGCAACCCGCCAGGACGAGGTCTGGCTTGTCTATGTCGATCCCGATTGGGTCCGGCGCGGTGTCGGCAGCGCCCTGCTAGCGCGTGCCGAACGGCACCTTCTTGACGCCGGCCTCAAAGACATCTGGGTTCAGTCCTCCCTGAACGCCCAGGCGTTCTACGTGGCACACGGTTATGTGAGGCAAAAGTCCCTCGACGCGGCGACCCGCGGCGACGTATCCCTGAAAGCGCTCAGAATGACCAAGACCTTAGCGCCGAGCGACTGACGCCGCATTGCGGCGCGGCCACCGGCAGACGATCAATCAAGCCGGACTGAGGCGACATGATCGGGAGTCGAAAAATTCAGTCATGCCGGTGACGTGTTGGAGTCTGAGCCGTCGCGGCGCGTGCTATTCTCGCTCGCCAAACAACAAGACCAACAATCGGAGGAGATTGCCATGTTGGCATCACGGTTCCTAAGGCTATCGATCATCTACGCCTTGGCCGGCGTCGCGCTCGGCATCTTCATGGCGGCGAGCCACGACTTGTCGCAGATGCCGACCCACGCGCACATCAATCTGCTCGGGTTCGTCTCAACGGCGATCTACGGCTTCTTCTACCGCGCCTATCCGGGCGCCGAACAAGGCTGGCTGGCGAGGGCGCATTTCTGGATCGCCAATCTCGGCTTCATCGTCCTGATGGGATTCGTGGCCGCCTTCCACGCGGGCTATACGGCGGCCGAGATGGGCGCCGCGGCGATGTCTTTCGTGGTGCTGCTGGGGCTGGTGCTGTTCGCGGTGATCGTCTTCAAGGCAACCGCGCGGAGCGCCTGAGCCTCACCGGCAGACCATCGGCCCGACCGGGCCGCCGCCCAGGATGTGGACGTGGTAATGGGGCACTTCCTGGCCGCCGTTAGCGTTCGTGTTGGCGATCAGGCGATAGCCTCCTTCGGCAATGCCGGCGGCGCGCGCGATCCGGCCGACGGCCCGGGTGAAGCCCGCGATTTCCGCATCCGACGCGTTGGCCGAAAAATCGTCATGGGAGACGTATTCCCCCTTGGGAATCACCAGCACATGGACCGGGCATCTCGGGTTGATATCGTTGAAGGCGAGGACAAAGTCGTCCTCATGGACCTTGTCGCAGGGAATCTCGCCGCGCAGGATACGTGCAAAGATATTGTCGCGATCGTAGGCTATCACGCCCCTCCTTCCGTCTCGGTCTTTTCGCCATCCCCTTGGCCGCGCGAGGCCTTTTCCGCATGGCCCGACGTCCCTTCGCGGCGGGTGAGCTCGGCCCAGACATCGTCGGGGGTGACGCCGGCTTCGGCCCACAGCACCATCAGGTGATAGATCAGATCGGCGCTTTCCCGGCACACCGCCGGGGCGTCGCCCTTGAGGCCTTCTATCGTCACCTCGATGGCTTCCTCGCCGACCTTGCGGCAGATCAGCTTGGGGCCCCCGGCGAACAGGCTGGCGGTGTAGGATTGACCCGCGTCCGCGCCCTTGCGCGCGAGGATGGTGGCGAACAGCCGGTCGATGACCTGTGCCGCAGCCTGGGCCGCCATGGCGCCGCCATCGTCGGACGCGCTCATGGGGCCGCCCCCTCGGCGGCGCCGCTGGAAAGCAATTCGGATTGGCTGCCGCCATCTTCCAGGCGCACCGCAATCCCCGCCGCCGCCATGTGGGCCTTGGCCTGATGGATGGAATAGGTGCCGAAGTGGAAGATCGAGGCCGCCAGAACCGCCGACGCGTGCCCCTCGCGCACCCCCTCCACCAAGTGATCCAGCGTCCCCACCCCGCCCGAGGCGATCACCGGCACGGCGACGGCATCGGCCACCGCCCGGGTCAGGCCGAGATCGAAGCCCTCCTTGGTGCCGTCCCGGTCCATGGAGGTAAGCAGGATTTCGCCGGCACCCAGGCCGGTCATGCGCCGGGCCCATTCGATGGCGTCGAGGCCCGTCGGGTTGCGTCCGCCATGGGTGAAGATCTCCCACCTGTCCGCTCCGGCGGCCTTGGCATCGATGGCGACGACGATGCATTGGCTGCCGAACTTCTCCGCCGCCTGGCCGACGAATTCCGGCGTCGCGACGGCGGCCGTGTTGATGGAGACCTTGTCGGCGCCGGCCAGCAGAAGCTTGCGGATATCGTCGACCGTGCGCACGCCGCCGCCGACGGTCAACGGCATGAAGCACTGTTCCGCCGTACCTTTGACCACGTCGTAGAGGGTATCGCGATTCTCATGGCTCGCGGTAATGTCGAGGAAACAGAGCTCGTCCGCGCCGGCGGCATCGTAGACCCGGGCCTGGGCGACCGGGTCGCCGGCATCGATCAGGTCGACGAAATTGACGCCCTTGACCACGCGGCCGTCCTTCACGTCGAGGCAGGGAATGATGCGGGTCTTCAACATGGCTAACCGCCTTCCCCCGCATCGCCCGAGGCCCCGCGCAGCAACGCCAGCGCCTTGGCCGGATCGATGCGCCCGTCATACAGCGCCCGACCGACGATCACCCCTTCGATGCCGGAGTCTTCCACCTGCTTGAGTTCCTCCAGGTCCGACAGCGCCGACACGCCGCCCGAGGCGATCACCGGCGTGGTCAGCGCCCAGGCAAGATCGGTGGTGGCGTCGATATTGACACCCATCATCGCCCCGTCCCGAGTGATATCGGTATAGACGATGGCCGAGACCCCGGAATCTTCGAACCGTAGCGCCAGGTCGAGCGCCTTGACCTGCGACGTTTTGGCCCAACCCGCGACCGCCACGAATCCGTCGCGGGCGTCGATGCCGACGACGATGCGCCCGGGCCAGCGCCGGCAGGCCTGCTTGACCAGATCCGGTTCCTCAAGCGCCGCGGTCCCCAGGATCACGCGGTTCACGCCCTTCTCCAGCCACCCTTCGATGGTGGCGAGGTCGCGGATGCCGCCGCCGAGCTGGGCCGGGATGGAGATCTCGTCCAGGATTTCCTCCACCACCCGCTGGTTGACCGGGTGGCCCTCGATGGCGCCGTTGAGGTCGACCAGGTGGAGCCATTGAAAACCGGCATCGGCGAAGGCCCGGGCCTGGGACCTTGGATCGGCGTTGTAGACCGTCGCCTGGTCCATATCGCCCTGGAACAGGCGCACGCAATTGCCGTCCTTCAAATCAATGGCGGGAAACAGGATCATCCGCGGAGCGCCCCTACCAAACTTGTCACGGCCGCCAGGCCAGGAAATTGGCGATCAGGGCAAGGCCGACCGCCTGGCTCTTTTCCGGGTGGAACTGAGTTCCGACCATATTATCGCGGCCCACCGCCGCGGTCACGGGGCCGCCGTAATCGACCTCCGCCAATACCGTGGCAGGGTCGGCCGCCTTAAACTGATAGCCGTGGACGAAATAAGCGTGCACCCCCGGGGTGAGGCCCGAGAATATCGGATGGGGACCGCCCTTGAACGCGAGCTCGTTCCAGCCCATGTGCGGCACCTTCAATCCGCCGGGAAGCATTTCACCCTCCGCCGCCATGGGAACGACTTCGCCGTCGATCCAGCCCAGTCCTTCATGGCTGCCGTGCTCCAGCCCGCGGGTTGCCATCAATTGCATGCCGACACAGATACCCAGAAAGGGTTTGGCCCTTGTGATGACGTTGTCCTTGAGCGCATCGATCATGCCGGGCAGGGCGCGGAGGCCCGCGGCACAGTCGCCGAACGCACCGACGCCGGGCAGCACGATGTGATCGGCGCGGTCGAGGTCGGCCGCCTGCCCCGTCACCAGGACCGGCCGGGTCCCGGCCTCGCGCTCGAACGCCTTGGCGGCGGAACGCAGGTTGCCCGAGCCGTAATCGACGATTGCGACGGTCATGGTCAGGCCTTGGCTGCGATCATCACGGCGTTGAGGCCGGGGCCGGGCCCCCGGCGGCGGGCGCCGGCGGCGAGGCGGGCCCCGGCGGCGGCGCCGGG
>Ga0224512_10000873_pt1 | contig 30702 bp, 31 predicted proteins | sample SF_May12_sed_USG_4_FD_169103 | JGI IMG/M metagenome (GOLD analysis project Ga0224512, IMG submission 169103) | Sediment microbial communities from San Francisco Bay, California, United States - SF_May12_sed_USGS_13 | ecosystem: Environmental > Aquatic > Marine > Sediment | place: USA... | reverse complement strand
TTCCGAATTCCATTATCCGGCCCGGCTCGACGACCGTTTGCGCGTCGCAGCGTACTTCGGCCGCATCGGAACCAAGTCGATCACGCTCAATGTCGATGTCATTCACCTCGGCCAGCAGTGCCTGGCTGCGGACGGGCATTTGGTCTTAGTGGCCACCGATCGGAAGGCGCTGAAGTCGAAACCCCTACCGCCAGACCTCGTGGCCACGCTCGAGCCGTATACGCTGTCGAAGAGCGCTGCCCGGGCGTACCTGAATGTGCCGGCGGGCCGAGCGTGAATCGGCTGCCGTCAGCGGTTCTCGGCGTGGCGCTGCTCGTGGCATGCGGTCCCGGAGGGCAATCCGGTGGCGTGATGGACATCACGTGGGTTGGAGCCGACACCGCACAGATTCGCGCTCCGGCCACAGCGCGCTGGTGTCAGGAGGGCAACTGGCTCGAGGTTACCGGACTTCTCGGCGACACCGGTGTTGGGGTGGTGGTGTACCCTGAGGACTCGATTCGAGCGGGAGCGTACTCAGTGCATGACCCGACCGATTCGCTGGGTTCGGGGGCGGCTGTCGCACTCCGCTGGTTTGGGGCGAACGCCGTCTATGCCTTCCAGAGTCGGAGCGGTTCGGTGAGCGTGGCGGAGGAGAGCGACGGAACCATACGTGGGCACTTCGACGCTCGAGCCGTCTCCGTCATGCGACCAGAGACGCTTGCCGTCGCCGGCACGTTCCGGCATGTGTCCGTCATACCGGGCGAGACTGGCTGTGCCGCGGTGGTTCGCAGGCCGGTTGCGGACACCAGTGTAGATTAGGGTCACTATGGAATCGACGTATTTCCGGAAAGGCTTCGGCCTCCGGCAAGAGATCAAAGGCACGCTGGAGAAAGACTATCACAGCCATGTCGTGGAGGCTATCAAGGCCAACGACTACGCGCTGACTGTGGGTCCGCTCACGTTCCGCTTGGCACGCGAGTTTGGCTTCTGTTACGGTGTCGATCGTGCGGTTGAATATGCGTATGAAACCCGACGCAAGTTTCCGGATCGGCAGATCCGGCTCGTGGGCGAGATCATCCACAATCCGCACGTCAATCGGAAAATGGAAGAAATGGGTATCACCTTCCTTCATCGTGCCGGTGGGACGAAGGGAGACTTCGATTTTTCCGGCTTGAGTGCTGACGACGTGGTGATTCTACCGGCGTTCGGGGTGACCAAGAACGACTTCGACCGACTCGGCGCGATCGGGTGCGTTATGGTGGACACGACTTGCGGATCGGTTTTGAACGTCTGGAAGCGGGTCGAGCGCTATGCCAAGGATGGTTTCACCGCCATCATTCACGGCAAGCACTATCATGAAGAGACCAAGGCCACGGCGAGCCAGGTCTCCAAGTATCCCGGCGGGCGCTACCTCGTCGTATTGGACATGGCTGAGACTCGGCTTGTCTGTGACTTCATTGAGTCGGGCGACAATGCCGAGTCGCTCATTGAGCGCTTTGCCGGGGCGGTATCACCCGGTTTCGATTTTGCCCGGGACCTGGTCAAGGTCGGATTGGCGAATCAAACCACGATGCTCTCCGGCGAGTCGTTGGCGATCGCCGAGGAAATCAAGCTGAGTATCGCGCGGCGATACGGCGAAGCGCACCTCGAGGATCACTTTCGTACCTTCGATACCATTTGCTCTGCCACGCAGGAGCGTCAGGATGCAATGCTCGATCTCCTGGCGGAGCCGATCGACCGGATGATCGTGGTGGGAGGCTTCAACTCCAGTAACACCTGCCACCTTGCGACGCTCGCGGCGCGCCGAGGAGTCGTGACCTACCACATCGAGGACGCCACGGGTGTCGAGCCCACGGGCAGCATCCGCCACCAGATGGTCGATACGAAGGAACTGGTGGAACAAGAAGACTGGATTGGGAATGCCCGGATCATCGGCATTACCGCCGGAGCCTCGACCCCGAACAACAAGATCGGCGAGACGATTGCCCGCGTGTGCGCCGCGGCTGGAGTGGATCTGGCCGCCGCGCTAGCCTAACCGATCCGCCGCCATCCGCGCCACCGCCTCGATGGTGAGAGGCGCACTCCCCTCGGCGCGGTTGTTCACCAACAAGTAGGCTGGTATGCGGGTTTCGACCGCGGTCTCGATGAGCCGGACGAGGTCCGTGCGCAGCTCGGGGCACGGTTCCCGAATGCGGTCGTACGGTGCGAACAGGTCGACGGCCTCTTGATAGCTCCGGCCGGGACGGAGCAGGGCCCGGGCCACGATGAACGGCGCCCCGATCGCACCCGTGAGGTCCAATTGGTCGCCGATGGGGGGCATACGGGTCCAGGAATTGAAGACGTGGGCCACGCCATGCTCACGGAGAACGGCGAAGTAGGCCGGGATGAGAAACTCGGAATTCCGGACTTCCACGGCATAGTTGACGTCGCGCGGCAGCGCACCGAGAAACCGATCGAGCCGGTCGACGAAGGCTAGGGGTACAACGTTGGCCGAGGCGGGGATCGCCTGAAATTCGAACACAAACGGCCCGGTGTGGTCGGCAAAGTGTTGACGGTGCGGCTCGAGCACTGCTTCCTCGAACAGATCCGCGTCCAGGTAGTCCGGATTTGACTGACCACCCCGGGCGGGATCGCGGAGCTTGCTCACGGTGTGGACGGTGATTTGATCCCACACCTTGCAGACGCAGCGGAACCCGGGTGGCAGCGCGCGCGCGTAGCGATCCAACGTGGCATCGCTCAATGGCGCATAGAAGCTCGAATCGATCCCCACTGTCGTAAACAGCGGGAACCTGGCGTACTCCTCGAGCATTCGGGCACCCGCGCCGCTCTTGGGGTATGAGCGGTGATAGACCAGCCCAGCCCAGCCAGGATAGGTCCAGGTGGATGTCCCAAAGTGGATATGTTGGGGGAGACGCTGCCGGAGACGTCCCAACTCCTCGGTATCGAACGGGCCGGGTGGATCGAACAAGGAGGTCACGCTGAACCCTCGTCTGGGGCGCGGATGTGGCTAGGCTTCCGCGCAGCTCCCAACTTAGTCGGTCCACCGCACGGTTGCTGAAAACCACTGGTCCGCGTAGTGTACCTCTGTCCCCTGGAACACCGGCGGTGCCCCGCTCCTCTGCCACCTGCACCTAGAGCACGTCACCGCTTCATACCACTCATTGGAATGTGGGAGGATCACATGTCTGTTGCCAAAGTTTCCGAAATCACGTCGAGTTCCACCAAGAGCTTCGAGGACGCCATCACAACTGGAATTGCTCGTGCGTCCAAGACCCTGGAGAACATCCAAGGCGCCTGGGTCAATGAACAGACCGTCATCGTCAAGGGCGGCAAGGTTGCGGAGTGGCGAGTGAACATGAAGGTGACGTTTGTGCTGAAGGGCTAGCATCCTTCTGTCGGTAGTCTCTTACAGCGAGTGGCCCTGGTTATGGCCACTCGCTGTGCGTTGGGGGTCGGAGCGTACGGAGCTCAGCTTGGCCATCATGCGCTCGAGACGATCCAAGTGCGTGATCGTAAGCGTGGTCACCCCGAATTGTTCCTCTACCAACCCGCGAAAGATGAAGGGCCCCTGATCGAAGAGCAGGTGTCCGCGCTCGTGGTATACCCGAGGGAATAGCACCGTTTCGATGAGGCCCACCCCATCGTCGAACGTCGCGAACTGCATGGGTTCGTCATTGATCGTATGAACGGGCTTTGCCGTTGTCAGCATGCCGGCAGCTAAGACTCGCTGTCCGACATGGTTGTGCAACATGGTGCTTCGGCAGAGCCGAAAGCGACGGAGGGTGTCGGCGTGGAGGTCCATGGGATGGTGATCGGTGAGAAATCCGAGTGCCTGGTAGTGCTCGCGGCGGCGATACTCGGTGGAATACGGCTTGAGGGGAGGCACGGTGGGACCCACCTCGACCGCGAGCGTGGGCTCCCGAAGTTCCCCGCGGATGCGGGCGGCGTCGATCTCCCACAGAAGCATGGGTTGGGTTTTTGCCCCCGCGATGGTATCCAGGGCGCCAACCTTGACGAGAATGCGCAAATCATCCGGCGTCAAGTCGGCGCGTTGGGCCACATCGGCCAGGCTTCGATAGGGCGTCGTGCGAGCCGCGAGCAGGCGCTCGGCGCCGTGAGTCGAGAGCCCCTTGATGTACTGAAGGCCGATGCGTAATTCCCGGCCGCGCCCGGTGGTGCGGAACTCACTTGCATTCACGTCGGGAGGAAGCACCCGAATACCCATCCGCATTGCTTCGGCGACATACGCAAACGGATGATAGAACCCCCCGCCATTTGCCAAGACCGCGGCCATGAATTCCGCGGGATAGTGCGCGCGCAGGTAGCATGCGTGCTGCGCGACCTGGATATAGGAACACGAATGACCCTTGCAGAAGCTGTACCCGGCGAAGGAGAGGATCATCTCCCACACCTGCTTGGTCGTATCCCAGTCATGCCCACGCGCGTCGGCCCCGCGAAAGAACTCCTCGGCGTACGCTGCCAGCCGCTTGGCTGGCCGCTTCTTCGACAACGCCTTGCGCAGTCCGTCCGCCGTCGCCAACGGCATGCCGGCGTAGGCGGCGCACACGTTCACCACGTCCTCCTGGTACACCATGATGCCGAACGTCTCGCTCAGGGTATCGCGCAAGACCGGATGAAGCGGTGTATAAGGCGCGCCATGTAATCGCTCGAGGTATGTCCGGATATACCGATTCGAGGCTGGTCGAATAATGCTGGTGTTCAACACGAGGAGGTCGAAGGTGTCGGCGCGGCTCTTGGCGCAGAGTTGTCGTGAGGCCGGCGATTCGGTGTAGAAGACCCCCATGGTCTGGCCGGTGCGGAACAGCGACTTGGTAGCCTCGTCATCCGCCGGATCCGACGTGGTGTAGTCGATCGCGCGGCCGGTGTTGTGACGCACCGCGGCAATGGCATCCCGGATGACGGCCAGCGAACGGTTACCGAGCAGGTCGATCTTGACGAGACCGGCGTCTTCCGCGCCGTCTTTCTCGAATTGGATCACGGGAAGCGCTACGTCCGGGGCTCCGTCGAGCGTCTTCTTGGCCGGCTCGGTAGGGACGAAGTCGGTGAGCGTGACCGGCGCGATGACGACGCCACCAGGATGAAGCGACAGGTGGCGGGGGATTCCCACGAGCGGTTCCGCGATGCGGGCGAGTTCGTGCCAGACCTGCGGGAGATCGAGGCGCTGAAAGTTGGGATGCGTGGCAACCAGATCGGGGAGGGACTGAGCTGCGCCGTACCACGGGATGCGGCGGGTTACCTCACGGATTTCTCCCGCCGGTCGGCCGTACACTTTTGCCACCTCGCGAAGCGCGCCGCGGCGCCGCAGGCAGTTGTGATTGGACACCATCGCCGCCTGTGGGTGCGGATAGCGCCGGCATACGTACGCCAAGACGTGATCGCGTTCATCCCAGGGAAAGTCGAGGTCGATGTCGGGTGGATCGGTCCGCTCGGGATTGAGGAACCGCTCGAACAGGAGTCCGGCGCTCAGCGGCTCGACATGCGTGATGCCGAGACAGTAACTCACGATGGAATTGGCAACGGAGCCGCGCCCGCAGTGGGTCGGGCCATGGAGCACGATGTCTCGTACCACGAGGAAGTAGTCGGCGAACCCCTTGGCGCCGATGATCTGGAGTTCGTGCTCGATCCGCGTGCGCGTAATCGGGGCGATGGTGCCGTAGCGTCGGGCGGCGCCCTCGTAGGTCAGGGCGCGAAGGCGCTCGAGCGCGTTCCCGATGTCGGCGAGCCGGGGGGGGACTGTCCGGCCGATCGGGATTCGATACCGGCATCGCTCGGCGATTTCGTCACTTACGCGCACCGCTCGAGGACAATCCGGGAATAACCGGGCGAGGTCGGCGGCAGGGCGAAGCCAGGCCTCGCGGGGCCAGATCTCCTGGGCGGGGAGTGCCGAGAGCGTGGTGTTCAATGCGATAGCACGAAGGAGCCGGTGCCGGTTCCACCCTTCCGGATGGGCGGCAATCACGCCATTCGTCGCGACGGCGGGCAGCTTGTAGCGGTGTGCTGCCGCCAACACCCGATGCCGCTCTTTGCCCGGCCGGAGTTCGGCATAGAGATCCTCCGGACCGCTCAAGCGAAGCACGCGTTCGAGAAAGAGGATATCACGCGACACGAGGAGCAATCCTTGGCGGTCGGCGGCGAGCTGTGCGGACAGCACGAGGTCGTGGTGCCAGTGGATGGCCGTGATGGCTCGGCAGAGCGTCGCCCACCCGCGCGCATCGGTGGCCAGCGCGATCGTCTCCTGGCCGTTTGTCGATAACAGGGCACCCAAAATGGGACGAATTCCCGCGGCCTCGGCGGCCCGCTGGAACTCTACGGCGCCATAGACCCCGTTCGTGTCCGTGCAGGCCACCGCGGCATATCCGCGCTCCGCGGCGGCCTCGACGAGCTCCTCGGGGCTCGAGGCGCCCACGCCGAAGGAGAAATGGGTATGGACGTGGAGATGGGTGAACATGGCCCGAGACCCAGACCGCCCCCTACTTCTTGGACCGCGCCTGCGGCACACCCATCCACGGCGGCCTCAGTTGCGCGATGCGACGGTAGACCGGGCACGTGGTGCGGTGGGCCCCCGGGAGATACCCGATGCTCTTGAGGAATTCTCCCACAATCTCGCCCCCGGTAAACCGGAATGTACGCTTGAAGAGCCGGACCCACTCGTCGAACGGTCGAGGATGATGGGCCGCAATCCATTGGGCGAACGAGCCGTACTCCTGCTGTAGCGCGACCACCCGGCGCGCATTCTCGATCGCGGCATCCACTTTCAAGCGATTGCGGATGATTCCGGCATCGGCGAGAAGGCGGGCCCGATCGGCTTCGCTAAATGCCGCGACGGCGTGGGGGACAAAACCACCATAGGCCCGGCTAAATGCCTCGCGCTTCTTGAGAATCGTGAGCCACGAAAGACCGGCCTGGTTGATCTCCAAAACCAAACGCTCGAAGAGGACGGCATCGTCGGAGACGGGATAGCCATACTCGTCATCGTGGTAGGGACCGTGCCAGGGGTGGCCGGGCGCAACCTCGCAATACGTTTGGGCCATGGATTCGAAGCTCCCTCTCAATGTCGGCGTTCCTTCCCCACGCCCCCACTCCCTACTCCCTACTCCCTACTCCCTACTCCTGCTCTTTCCGTCGTTCCGCCTTCCCGTCCTCCCGCCCTTTTTCTTCCCTACTCCCCACCCCCACCCGCATGCCTCTGGCCCCCCATCGTCCCGTGATTCGATCGATGGCGCTCTGGAGCCCGGCTTCCCGTGGGACGGCACGTCCGCTCGAGAGCGCCCGAGGCGGCTGATGCCAGAGGTCCAGCTGCACATCGGCCTCCAGGAAATGATACGCCGTCAGTTGGATTTCCCGTATGGCGATCCGCTTGACGTTCGCCTGGGTCAATGCGCGACGAGCGGCATCCCACAACTCGACATCGAGGTTTCCGATCCGGAGCGAGACGGTGCGCGCTGCCGCGGTGTGGTCGGCGTAGATGCACTGGACGTTCAGGCGCCGTGCGACGAGCCGGCGATGCCTGAGCCGACCCCCGATGCGCTCGCTCAATCGACGGAGCAACGGATGGATGACACCGAGGTCATTGGTATCGGTCGCCAACCTGTGGGAGGCCAGAAACTCCCGCCGCACTTCCGGAGGAAGCACCGGCCGCTGATCGATTCCACGGGCGCTGGTGGACAAGGTGCTGCCGTGTCGGCCGAAGACGATACAGAGTTGGTGCTCGGGGACAGCGGCGACCTCACCAATCAGTTCGAGCCGATATTCATCGAGGCGTGTGCGAATCTTCGAGGGAACGTTTGGCAGCAAGATCACCGGATGGGGAGCGAGAAACACGGCTTCCTGCCCGCGTGGAATATCGAGCAGCGGGCCGGCGGCGGCCTGCTGAGCGGACCCTACGTCCTTAATGACCGCCGCCGCGGCCTCGCTCACCAGCTTGTTGGTGGCGACCCCGATCGACAGCGGGAGCCTCAAGCGCTGCCGTACCTCACGACGGATGCGCTCGGCCACGTCGACCGCTGGGCCGAAGAGCCGTCCCGTTCCGGTCAGGTCGAGGAACGCATGTCCGTAGCCGCGTGGCTCGATGGTCGGCGCATAGTAGCGAAGAATGCGCGTGAGCGCCCGTGAGGCCCGAGCGTAGAGTGCAGGGTTGGGAGGCAGGAGCACGAGGTCGGGGCAGATCTTGCGGGCGCGATGCACCGGAGTCTCACGCGTCAGCCCTGCCGCTCGTGCCTCCGGTGAAACGGCAAGAAGGACGGCGCGGTCGGCACCGGCCGGCGCCACTGCTACGGGCCGTCCGCGCAGCGCCGGTGCCACGAGCTCTTCCACCGTCGTGTAAAACGCAGGCGGATCGATGAAGACGATCGAGCGGATCATGCCCACTCCATTACAGGAGCATCTCCTGGCGTTCTCCCGGTGATGCCGCCGCCAGGGGCGGTTGCCGCTGCCGCTCGTCGGCTACGGGAAAGCCGTGAATCTGCTGGAGGGCTCGGAAGCGCCGCATCACGGCGTCCGCATAGGAAGGACGCGGGGAAGCCCCTGAGTCGTAGCAGCGATGGTAGCGTTCGGCCAATTCAGGAAATTCGCGCATCAAAAATGGAAGGAAGCGGTGCCTGGTTTCGGAATTGAGTCGGAGCGCCGACCCAACCACATACCGGGCACCGGCTTCCTTCGCCGCGGTCATGAGCGCGGCCAGCCCAGCCCACCGATCGGTGATGCCTGGCAGGATGGGCGCAATGAACACCCCCGCGTGAACCCCTCCGGCGGCCAGCACCCGGAGTGCGCGGAGACGCGCGCGCGGCGCCGGAGAGCGAAGCTCGAGCCTTCGGGCCAGCCGTGCGTCGAGCATGGCAATCGAGAGACTAACGCTCAGGTCATGCCGGGTGCTCAGTTGCTGGAACACGTGGAGATCACGCGTGACGAGAGGCGACTTGGTGATGAGACCGATCGAAAGCCCCCGATGCCGGAGGAGCACCTCGAGCACCCGGCGTGTCAGCCCAAACCGTTGCTCCGCGGGTTGATAGGGGTCGGTGGCGGTACCAATCACCAATGTATGGCCGGCCATCTTGGCCGGAGCGAGCGTGCGCGCTAATACGTCGGCAATCTCGCGTTTGATCAGAATCTTTCGTTCGAAGGCCTCCCAACCCTCGGGGCCGCGAACCTCGAGCAAGCCCTGGGCATCGAGGCGCCCGGCGCGACGTGCCCGTTCCACGACGTACCGATGTGCGCGCCGCGCGTAGCAATACGTGCACCCGAATTCGCATCCGATGTAGGGATTGAGCGACCAGAACCCCATGCCCGTTACCGCGGGGGAATTGAGCGCGGAACGGATCGGCAACGCCACGAACGTGGTGCCGCGCTCCCGTTCGACGAGCGTGGTCCACGGCACCATGTCCACCGGCGCCCATTCCGGAGAGAGAGAGAGCTGAGGAGTCACCCACACCTCCCCCACCCGCACTGTACGCAGGTGATACATCCGGAATTGCGGACGATAGGGCCGGCGCACTCCGGGCAGACCCGGACCAGGTGGAAGGTGAGCGGATTGCTATCAGAAGCAGCCGGTGGATATCGCGGCTGGGTGCGAGAGCGGGGGCGGGGGCGGGGGCGGGGGCGGGAAGGCGTTGGGGGCGAGGGGATAGGCGAAGACATAAACCACCCAGTTTCGGGGTTTGTTCGGTACAATAATACCGAATATAAACCGAAGATAGGGTGGGTCAAGGTGCCCCTTGCCCGGCCTTCGAGAAGAAGCGGACTAGGTCATTTGCCCGACGTGGTTATCATTGCTCTCGGTTTTGCCCACCACGCGGAGCTTGCTCGTGCAACGAAATCAATGGCTCGGTCTCGTGCTCGGTACGTTTCTCCTCACCCCGCTGTCTGCCCAGGAACGGGGGTCGGGAACCATCGGATTGGGCATCGCGCTCGATGCCGCTCCCACCGCCGTCACGTCGGTCTTCGGGTTTGAAGCGGACGGCAGGACCGGAACGATCCTGGTGCCTATTCGGGTGTCCTCGAGAATCCGGCTCCAGCCGGCTCTCGGCTACTGGCATTTCTCGGAGGACGTCTACGACGCCGTCAGTCGGTTCGAGCAGAATCTCACCCAATGGAGCGCGGGCGTTGCCCTCCACTACCTCTTTCCCCTGGCTGAAAAGGTCCAAACCTATGTCGGGCCGGGTATCACCTTCAACCGCCTATCGGAGAGCCAACTGACTGCGTTCTCGCCGTCCCCGCCGACCAAACGCAAGGCCAACCGGACGGACAAAGTCCTGAGCGCCGTCGCGGGTGGTGAATATTTCTTCGCCCCTCGGTTCAGCCTGGGAGGCGAGATACAAGTCCAATATCTCATAGCAGGGAATGTCGAATCCTCGATCGAACCGCTACCAACACCGCCACCCGTTCCCGTCCCGGCGCCCGAATTCGACGCCAGCGTGATCCAGACCAACGGCCAATTTGTGATTCGCTGGTTTTTCGGGGGATGACCTCAGGCCACAACCAACACCGGCGAGTCCTCCGGTAACCACGTTCCGGGATTCGCCCGCACCTCAGCGGCCGTGAGCCGCACCATGGAGGTGTCCGGCAGCGAGCTCGGGGGCGAGGGGTCCGGTGAGAAACGACGGTAGTAGAGGGTCGGCCCGGCGTTCCGCGCGTGCTCGGCCACGAAATCGGCAAAGCCCTTCGTCCAATGCCCTCCTGGACGGGGGCGCTCCTTGAGTGCCCGGCGGTGACGATCGAGCGCCCGGATCACCTGGTCGCGCGAGCAGCCCATCTTCCGGTACCGGAGTCGATGGTCGGCCTCATCAGCGCGACCATCAGGGTCCCGCTCCTTCACCAAATCGCACGAGCAGGACCCGCGCAGGAGTCGCACCACTACATAGGCGTCGAGGTGGCGTTCCTTGAACGGCCGTTGGTCGGTCGTCGGGAGCGTATCCGCTCGCAGCCCCACCGGCAACATGGACCGCACCTCGCTTACCGTGAGGGGCGTCGCCATGTATACGAAATGGCACACTAGGGGGCCTGTCCGCCCGCTTTAGCCTGGCGACCCTCGAGGATGAGCGCGGCCGCCTCCCCCGCCGGGCCTCCTTGCGTCTTGATTCGCTCGAGCGCCGAGTCGTCTTGCTTGCCCAGTGTTGCAGCCAGCATCACGATCATCGACCGCCGGGCCGCCAGCTCGCGATCGGCAAGCGCCTGGCGGTGCATCTTGATGCCGAGAACCCCGGCCAGCAGGATGCTGATCCCGAACACCGCTCCACCGGCTATGCCGAGCCCGATGGGCAACAGGCCTCGCGCGCCGGCGATCGCCAGCATGAGCGCGAGGAGTCCGAAGACGGTGACCAACCACATGGCGCGCCGATAGAGGCGGGCGTTGTCGGTGAGTGGAGCGCGAGCCATGGCGTGGAGAGTGGTGAAGGGCTAAACGGGGAACTCCTCGCGCAGGAGCACGAGGATCGCGGCATGGGGAACGACGAGGTATTTCTTGGCTTCGAACGTGATTTCGACGGCCGCCTTCCGGAAAAAGATCGCCCGATCGCCGATCTTCGCCTGCAGTGGACGAGTTCGCCCTTCGACCTTCCGGACCTTCCAGGGCTCTTCCTCGAATGCGGTTGGATCTGGAATCGGATCGCCGGGTCCGGTAGCCACGACGAGCCCGCTCTGCACCTGAAGAGAGTCGACTGCGGTCGGGGGAAGATACAGCCCGACTTTCGAGCGATCGTCTCCTTCTTCGGGTGTGATCAACACGCGGTCACCGACGACCAGGAGGTGTTTCTTCGGGAACTCTGAGGCCTCATCCATTTTGCACCGTCCTAGGGGGTCTCGATCTTGGTGATGCGTAGGTGCCGAGTGCTATGCGGTAATCGAAGCTCCACTTCCTCATCGACTTTGCGGTTGCGAAGCGCTTGGCCAAGGGGCGAGGCTAGGGAAATGTGACCGGCGTCGACGTCCATGAGCTCGGCCAGCACGAGGGTGTAGACCTCCTCCTCCTGGGTGTCCACGTCCACAACGGTGATAGTCGAGCCCAAGCCTGCCTGGTCCTTCGGACCTCTCCCTGTCTGCATCATGCTCATCTGGCTCAGGCGTTGTGACAGCTGACCGAGCCTGGCCTGAACGAATTGCTGCCGTTCGAGAGCGGCCTTGTATTCGGAGTTTTCCCTGAGATCGCCCATCTGCACCGCGTGCGCGATCGCCTTGGGGAGCGTGATAGTCAGTTCGCGTGTCAGCTCTTGGATTTCCCGGCCGAGTTTGTCGCGCATCTCCTGGAGCATGGCAACCCTTGGTTTCTAGGTTGTGGGGGTTCCAACCCGACCGGTGGAATAATGGCCCGGGGCCTCGATGACCGACAAGATACTGTCTAACTCGGCCCAAGATAATAAGATAGCCCAAATTGACCGAGACCGCTCGTGGCAATTCCGACCGGTTCAGCGTATTCTCCGCCGCAATGAGGACCATGCGGCGTGTCGGAGGGATCGGCTGGCTTTGCGTTGCCACGTTCGCCGTGGGCTGGGCCTGCGGGGTTCGGGCACCCGATCCCGAGACCTCCCCTGCCGCCCCCCAAGTTCGAGGCCGAGCCGCGATTGGTTCGGGTACGCTGGCCGAGTCACTGCTGGTGGACCTCGCGGGTCTGGACACGACCATCGTGGTGGAGGCTCGGTATGCGGGCGCCGACAACTTCACCGGCACCCGGTTGCCGGGATATGAGGCACCACGCGCGCTCTTGCGCCGGGAGGCGGCGGAGGCCCTGAGGCGGGTTCAAGCCAGGCTCCGAGGCGGCCCGTATGGGCTCAAAGTGTTCGACGGATACCGCCCGGTCCGAGCCACACGGGCCATGGTCCGGTGGGCCGAGTCCTCCGGTCGGGAACACCTGCTCGCCGAGGGGTACATTGCCCGGCAGAGCCGCCACAACCTCGGTGTCGCGGTGGATCTCACGCTGGTCGAGCGGGCCACGGGGCTCGAATTGAACATGGGGACCCACTTCGACACGTTCTCGGAGGCGGCCCATACGGCAAATGCCGTTGGCGATATTCTGCGACACCGTCAGATCTTGCTTCATGCAATGGAGGCGGAGGGATTTGAGAATTATGAGAAGGAATGGTGGCACTTCAGCTATCCGGTCGATGATGCGATTCCATTCGATCTGCCCATTCGTTAGAGGCCTCCTGTTGGTTCCTGTGGCCCTGCTCGTGGGAGCGGCCACAGGGCTGGCCCAAGCCGGATCGCCTGCCGGGCCGGTCCCGGTCGAACACCTCGCGGCCCGACGCGCGGCGCTGCTTGAGCGGATGGGAACCGGAGTGGCCATTCTCCGGTCGGCGGATCAGCGGAGCATCGAAGCCGACGGCGCCCATCCTCAGGACAGCGACTTCCGGCAAGACAACGACTTCTTCTACCTGACAGGACTCGAGACCGCCGGTTCGTGGCTGGTTCTCGTCGCGCGCGACTCGGCGCCCGACCAGGAGATTCTCTACCTGCCTCCGCGCGACACCATCGCCGAACGCTGGATTGGCCCGACCCTTGGCCCCGGGCCCGAGGCCGCGGCGCTGACGGGGATCGAGACCACCCGATCCAGCACCGAGGCGGAACGGGGCATCCGGCGCCTCGTCTTGCAACCCAATTCTCCGGCTCGGAACGGCGGGCTCTATATCTCGCGCGGCGAGCGGGAGAGCAGCATTCCACTGTTCCGCGACCTGGTGTTCGGCCCCAGCGTGTCGCGTACCCCCGCCGTGGTATCGGACCTACGTCCGCTGGTTGCGGCAGGGCGGCTGGTCAAGGATGCCGATGAGCTGAGACGCCTGCGTCGGGCGATCGACATCACTGCCGAAGCGGAGCGCGCCGCGATGCGGGTCATCCGGCCGGGAATGTGGGAATATGAGATCGAGGCGGTGATCGAGGCCACGTTCCGGCGCTCCGGAGCGGAACGCGTGGGCTTTCCCAGCATTATAGGCGCCGGCACCAATGCCACCGTGCTCCACTATGACAAGAGCCGCGGGCAGAGTGAGACGGGAGACTTGGTGGTGATGGATATCGGCGCTGAGTTCGGCTACTACACGGCGGACGTCACGCGCACCGTTCCGGTAACCGGCACGTTCACCGAGCGTCAGCGGGCGCTCTACGAGCTGGTCTTGGCCACCCAGCAGGCCGCCATCGATTCGGTCCGACCCGGCGTCACCACCCAGGATCTCAATCGAATTGCCCGGGTCTACATGCGGGAGCACTCCGGCGAGCTGTGCCAGCCGGGAACCTGCGATCGCTATTTCGTGCATGGGCTCAGCCACTGGCTTGGAATGGATGTCCACGATGTCGGGGACTACAGCACGCCGTTTGCCGAGGGGATGGTGCTCACGGTGGAGCCGGGCATCTACATTCCCGAGGAACGAATCGGCATCCGGATCGAGGACGACGTGCTGGTCACCGCCCGCGGACACGAACTCCTCTCGGCCGGCGCTCCGCGCGCACCAGCGGACATCGAGGCACTGATGCGCGAAACGCGCTAACCGGGCGGCCATCCAATCCAGTCGAGACTGAAGCTTTTCCTTGACGCCGAGGGTCACTTCCCGCTAACGTCCGTGCTCTTGAAATCCGGCTTTCTTCCAAGAATTCCGACCAGGTATCTCGCGTTTATGCGCATTCCCCCTGCTGCGCGGCGCCGCCTCGGCCGACTTGCGCCTCTCCTTGGTCTCGTCCTCCTGGTTCTAGCCGGGTGCGCGGAAAACTACCCCCAGACCACGCTGGCTCCCAAAGGCGATTTTGCCCGGGCCGTCGACACGCTGTTCCGTTCCACAGTGTGGTGGGCAGCTGGCGTTTTCGTGCTGGTCGAGGGCGTCTTGCTCTTCGCGATCTTCAAGTACCGAGAGAGGCCCGGGGGCCCGGAGGCCTCGCAGTTTCACGGGAACGCGCTGCTCGAAGTGATTTGGACCATCATTCCTGCCACCATCCTGGTGTTCATCGCGATTCCGACGGTGCGGACCATTTTCCGGACCGCCGAGCCCCCGCCCGGCGACCCGCTGGTCATCGAAGTGATCGGCCACCAGTGGTGGTGGGAGTTCCGGTATCCCGAGTTCAACATCACAACCGCCAGCGAGATGTACGTGCCCGTGGGACGGCCGGTGGACCTGCGAATGCGAACCGCGGATGTGCTCCATAGCTTCTGGATTCCCCAGCTGGCCGCCAAGCGTGATGTGTTTTACGGACGGGACAACCGGCTCTGGTTTACCGCTGAAGAGGCGGGGGTCTTCTCGGGGCAATGCGCGGAGTTTTGCGGCATTCAGCACGGGCGGATGGCCCATCGGGTCATCGCCGCGGCGCCGGCGGATTTCGATGCGTGGGTGGCGCGGATGTCGGCGGCCAGCGCCCCGGTCCCGGTGTTCGACGGGGACAGCCTGGCCTTGGCAGGGCAGGCACTGTTCGCTACGCGGGCTTGTGTGGGCTGCCACGCGCTTCGGGCGGTCGATCCACCCCCCGGCCTCGTTGGGCCCAACCTGGCGAACATCGGCGGACGGCTGACGATTGCGGCCGGGTCGCTTCCGAACACCGATGCCAACCTCGCGCGCTGGCTCCGCAACCCGCAGGAATACAAACAGGGTGTGCTGATGCCGAACCTCGGCTTGAGCGAGGATGACATTCGTGCGTTGGTGGCGTACCTCCGAACCCAGCGGGTGGCGACGTTGCCGCCCGCGCTCGCGGCAACACCCTAATGTGTGATTCGACCTTGCGGTTGACGGAGTCGGCATGGCGACCACGGCAGTAGAACAGCCTCATCCACACTCCGGCGCGCATGCGCGCGCGACGGGCGTATGGAGCTGGATCACGACCGTCGATCACAAACGGATCGGGATCCTCTATGGGGTGACGGCCTTCTTCTTCTTCCTCCTGGGCGGCCTCGAGGCCCTCCTCATGCGCTGGCAGCTCGGCGCCCCCGACAACACGTTCGTGTCGCCCGACGTGTACAACCAGCTGTTCACGATGCACGGCACCACGATGATTTTTCTCGGGGTGATGCCGTTGTCGGCCATGTTCTTCAACTTCATGATCCCGCTCCAGATCGGTGCACGGGACGTCGCCTTCCCCCGGCTCAACGCGTTCAGCTACTGGGTGTTCTTGGTGGGCGGTCTGCTCTTGAACTCGAGCTTCCTGCTCAACGCCGCGCCAAATGCCGGGTGGTTTGGGTATGCCAATCTCACGTCGAAGCAGTTCAGCCCCGGGCTGAACGTCGACTTCTGGGTGATCGGGCTCCAGATCTTGGGCGTGGCCTCGCTGGCGGCGGCGGTCAATTTCTTCGTCACGATCGTCAATCTCCGCTGTCACGGCATGCGCATGATGCGCATGCCGATGTTCGTGTGGATGAGCCTCATCACGCAGGTCCTGCTCCTGCTGGCATTCCCGGTCATCACCGTGGCGTTGATCCTCTTGATGGTCGACCGGTTCTTCGGCACCAGCTTCTTCATCCCGGCGGGCGGCGGCGATCCGGTGCTCTGGCAGCATTTGTTCTGGATCTTCGGGCACCCGGAGGTCTATATCCTCATCCTGCCGGCCTTTGGGATCATCTCAGAAATTCTGCCGGTGTTCTCGCGGAAACCGCTGTTCGGCTACGCGGCGATGGTCTTTTCCGGGGCGCTCATTGCGTTCCTCGGCTTCGGCGTGTGGAGTCACCACATGTTCGCGACGGGCATGGGGCCGGTCGCCGACACCGTGTTCGGCCTTGCGACGATGCTCATCGCCATTCCCACCGGGGTGAAAATCTTCAACTGGATCGGCACGGTGTGGGGCGGCTCTCTACGATTGAAGACCCCGATGTACTTCGCGCTTGGCTTCATCGCCATGTTCATCATCGGAGGGCTCTCCGGCATCATGCACTCGGTTCCGCCCGCCGACCTGCAGCAAACCGATACGTATTTCGTCGTCGCGCACTTTCATTACGTGCTCTTCGGCGGCTCGGTCCTCGCGCTGCTCGGTGGCGCGTACTACTGGTTTCCAAAGATGTTCGGGCGCGTGCTGGGCGAAGGATTGGGCAAACTCCATTTTTGGCTCACGTTCATCGGCATGAACCTCACGTTCTTCCCCATGCACTTCCTCGGCCTGAACGGTATGCCACGCCGGGTCTATACCTATCCGGAGGGGCTTGGGTTCGAGTTGTGGAACCGGATCGAGACTGCTGGCTCACTGGTGCTCGGGGCCTCGTTCCTCGTGTTCATCTACAACATCATCCGCTCGCGGCATCACATCGCGCCAGCGGACCCGTGGGAGGGGGGCACACTGGAGTGGTCGATTCCCTCGCCGCCACAGGAGTTCAACTTCCCGGCACTGCCCACCGTGTATTCCCGGGATCCGCTCTGGGAGCAGCGGCGGACCCACGGCGCGGCACCGGAGCCCACGCGGGTGAGCGGGCAGGGGATCCACCTTCCCAATCCGTCCTTCTGGCCCATTGTCACCGCCCTCGGCATTGCCGTCTTTTTTGTCGGCTTCCTGCTCGGGGTGAATCTCTGGGTGATTCTCGCCGGTGGCGGCATCACCGCGCTTGGTATCTTTTCCTGGGCCTTTGAGCCCGCCGGCTAACTCCAGTCTGGGATAGACCGTTCGTGTCACACGACTCCGCACACGCGATCCCCATCGAAACAACTACGGGCCTCGATTCCCGGAAGCTCGCGATCTGGGCCTTTATCGGGTCCGAGTGCCTGTTCTTCGCCTCGCTCATCTCGACGTACCTGGTGTACAAGGGGAAAAGCCTGGTTGGGCCGTTTCCGCACGAGGCATGGACCTCGCCGACTGGCCAGGAATTCGAACCGATTCTCCAGATTCCCCTCGTCACCACGGGGACGGCGCTGCTGCTCTTCAGCTCATTTTTTGTCGTGATGGCGCTGGCTGGGGCCCAGCGCGGAGACCGACGCGCCCTCCTGGGTTGGCTTGGCGCCACGATCTTCTGCGGCGTGTTCTTCGTGGGCATGCAGGTGTACGAGTTCTATCATTTCGTTCATGAGGGCTTGGGTTACACCACCAATCTGTTCGGATCGACCTTCTATACCCTCACGGGCTTCCACGGCACCCACGTCACGATCGGGCTGATTTGGCTTCTGACGATCTGGATTCTCGGGCTGCGCGGGAAGCTGCCGCCCGACAAATCGCTGAACCTCGAGATTGCGGCCTTGTATTGGCATTTCGTCGATGTGGTGTGGATCGTGATCTTCCCCGTCGTGTACCTGATGCGGTAAGGACCGATATATGAACGAGCAAGCGGCAACAGCGCACGAGAAGCCCCACCCAGGGACAGCGGTCTACATCAAGATCGCTCTGACCCTGTTCCTCCTGACGGCCCTCGAAGTGGGCGCATACGAAGTCGCCCGCAGCGGGGCTCCGGCTGGGCTGGCTGCGGTTGTCGGGCCGCTGATCGTGGAGATCTTGCTGCTACTGTCGGCCGTAAAATTCGCCTTGGTGGCCATGTTCTACATGCACCTGAAGCAGGACAGCAAGATCTTCAGCTCGGTGTTCGTCTTTCCCATCATCATCGCGGCGATCATTCTCTTCGCCCTGCTCGCGTTGTTCTGGTACCTCGGCATCCAACACCCGTAGAATCCGGTCTGCGGCAGGCTCCCTGTTCCTGCTTCCCTCATTGGCGGGCGTAACGCCCGGTCGGTGGATGCTTCCACCGGCCACGCCCGCGTCACCACCTTCCAGTCAGGGTTGGCACTTCGCCGATCCGGGGGTACCTTAGCCACCTGGCTATTCCGGAATGGAGGAAATGATGCTGACCCTTCGCGTAGCTGCCATTGGTCTTCTGATTGGTGGCCTCGTAGCCGCTCCCACTCCCGCCGCCGGCCAGCTTGGCGGCCTCAAGAAGAAGATCGAACGCAAGGTCGACCGGGCCGTAGATAGAGAGGTCGATGAGGCGCTGGACAAGACCGAAAACGAGATCCGCTGTACCGCGGGTGACTCCGACTGCATCGAGCAAGCGAAGAAGGACGGCAAGCAAGTCGTCGTCGTGGACCAGGACGGGGAAGTTGTGGACGCCGAAGGTGCCGATGCCGTCGTGGCGGCCAAGCCTGGCGAAGGCGTGTGGGCCAATTACGACTTCGTGCCGGGCAACCGCATCCTCTTTGCCGAGGACTTCTCTGCAGACCGTGTTGGGGACTTTCCCAAACGCCTCGAATTCGTGAAAGGGAACATGGAAATCGTGGAGTGGCAGGGCGGGCGCTACCTGCGATCGAACGCTGCGAGCATCGTGAACATTACGCTGCCTGAGCAGTTGCCCGATCGGTTCACGATTGAATTCGATATCAATACCGGCGCTGTCCACATGAAGAATGTGTTGCTGACGTCGCCGTTGGAGGGAAGTCTCAGCAGCTACCCGGGCTCATACTTCCAAATGACGTCGAGCGTAGGCGTGGCGGGCAAAGGGCCGGAATCGACCACCCACACCTTCCGCCTGCGGGACGAGCTCACGCCTGTTCGCATTCACGTGGACGGGAATTACGCCAAGATGTACGTGAACGAACAGCGGGTCGCGAATATCCCGAACGCAAGCCTGCCCCGAACCAACACGCTGCAGTTCCATCTGATAGGAAGTGCTAGACGACCAACCTATCTTGGCAACATTCGCGTTGCTGCCGGCGGTCGCGAGCTCTACGATGTCCTGGAAGCCGAGGGCCGGGTCACCACGCAAGGGATCCTGTTCGATACCGGGAGCGATCGGATTCGTCCGGAATCCACCCCGACGCTCGAGCAAATGGGCAACATGCTTGAGTCCCATCCCGATCTCCGGATCCAGATCGTCGGCCACACCGATGGCGTGGGCGACGATGCGTCGAATCAGCAGCTGTCGGAGCGGAGGGCGGCCTCGGTGCGCCGGTACCTGATCGACACCCATGGCATCGATGGTAGTCGGTTGGAACATCGGGGGATGGGCGAGGCTGAACCCGTCGCCGACAACGAGACGGCGGAAGGTCGTCAGAAGAATCGCCGGGTCGAGCTGATCAAGTTGTAGGTGAAGCCGTGAGTGGAGGTCTGAAGGGGGCGTCACGAATCTCGTGACGCCCCCTTGGTCGTTCTGGTCATGCCTACCCCGTTCGAATCGCCGCAAGCCCGAGGCAGATCCACCCCGCCAGGAACGCGACTCCGCCGAACGGCGTGATCGCACCCAGCCAGCGCGTGCCACTCAGGGCCAGGGCATAGAGGCTGCCCGAGAAGAGCACCGTCCCGACGACAAACAGCCAGCCGGCCCAATGCGTGAGCGCTCCCGGCCACTTGGTAACGGCCCAGGCCACGGCCAGCAACGCCAACGCGTGATACATCTCATACTTGGCCGCGGTCTCGAAGGTTGCCAGAGCCTCCGCGGACAGGTGCCCCTTCAGCGAATGCGCTCCGAATGCGCCAGCGGCAACGGCGATACATGCCGAGCCGGCACCGAGAATCGTGAAGAGACGGTGCATACGTCGCTACACTTGGCGGCGGCGATCGGCCCACGCTGCGAGAGCGGTAAGACCGAGATACATGACCAGGGCTCCCACGGCGACCACGGTCATGTTCTCCGGCACGGGGCCGAAATAGCTGGCGGCCGCAAGCCCGAGGAGGACGACCATGAGCACGGCGACACGGCCTCGGCGCGGCCGATGGCGCTTGACGGAAATGGTCAGGTAGAGCGCAAGCCCCACCGCCACGAGGAGGAGTTCCACGGCAATGGTGCCGGGAAGGCTGTCCCACAGGCCCAACCCGACCTTGGTCGACTGAGGCCCTGCCAACGGAAGATCGGGACGGTGGACGATCACGTCGAGGAACCAATGCGAGGCTGCGGCGACGGCTACGACGACGGTAGCGCGGCCATGCCGGGCGGTATCCCGGGTGGGCCAGGAGTAGTAGACGGCAGCAGCTACGGCCGCCCAGACGATCGCGGAGAGGAGGCTGTGCGAGAGCGGGTACGACAGAAAATTGATCGGCGTTGCCTCGGTGATGCCGGGCTCGATTCTGGCTCGCTCCCAGCCGAGCAGTAGGAACACACCCCACAAGGCATCGACGAACTGGGTCACGAAGAAGAGCGTCCCGAGGGAAACCTTGGGCTCGACTCGCTTGAGCGCGAGCGCTACCCCGTAGTGTCCGATGAACATTCGGGCTCCTCGCTGAGAGTCAGTCTCGTCCGCCGGCAAGCCATGAGCCGCCGTCGACCACGAAGATCGATCCGGTGATCCACTCCCCGGCCGGGCTCGCCAGGTACGTTACCATATGGCCGATGTCTTCCGGTGTTCCCCACCGCCCGAGTGGAATGGCGCGCTTCATGTGTTCTTCCATCCTGAACACGTCGGGCGCATCCTGGTTGGGGGGGGTAAAGGCCTTGCGGACGCCTTCCGTCGGGATCGGTCCCGGAGCGATGGCGTTGACCGTGATCCCGTCGCGCGCCCACTCCACCGCCAGCGTGCGGGTCAGCGCATCCACCCCGGCCTTGGCTGCCGTGGCGTGAGCCATGAGCGGCCAGCCACGGTAGTGCAGCGTCATCGAGATCGACACGATCCGGCCGCCGCCCGCGTCCTTCATGATAGGGTACGCGGCCTGGGAGCAATAGAACGTGCCGTAGAGATCGGTCTCGATGACGGCCTTCCAGCCGTTGGGGCTGAGCGAGGCGGATGGCGCGTAGAAGTTGCCGGCGGCGTTGTTGACCAGGACGTCGATCTTGCCGAATGCCGCAACGGCCTGCTCCATCAGCCGGCCAATCGAATCCGGATCGCGCACGTTGGCCTCGATCGCCTTGACCCGCACGCCGAGCGCTCTCAGGGATTCTTCGGCCGGGGCAAGATGTTCGGGTTTTCGACTGGTGATGATGACATCGGCGCCGGCGGCGGCAAGGCAGCTCGAGATGCCGTACCCGATGCCGGTCCCACCGCCGGTCACCACCGCCACCTTCCCGCCCAGTAGGTCGGGCCGAAAGACGGAAGGTGCGTCGCTCATACCGGTCATTCCTTTCCGCCGGGGGCGCCGACCGCCATGCCCATAGTGTGATAGCCGTTGTCGACATATACCACGGTGCCGGTGATGCCGCTTGCGAGCGGGCTCGCGAGAAATGCGGCCGTGTTGGCAACGTCGGCTGCCTCGAGGCGCCGGGGCAACGGGGAATTCGCCTCATAGTACGCGATCATCTGCTGGATGAACCCAATGGCCGAGGCCGCGCGCGAGGCATAGGGCCCGGCGGAGATGGTGTTGACCCGGACACCGTAGCGCCGGCCAGCCTCGAAGGCCAGCGTCCGTGTGTCCGCCTCCAGTGCCGCCTTGGCCGACGACATCCCGCCACCGTAGCCCGGGATCACTCGCTCGCTGGCCATGTAGGTCAGCGACAGGAACGAACCTCCCGATCGAAGCATCGGCGCAAACGTGCGCACCAGCGACACATTGCTGTATGCACTGACTCCGATGGCCTCGAGGTAGCCTCGACGGCTGGTCTCGATGAGTGGGGACTTGACCTCGGGCGCGTTGGCGAGGCTATGCACCACGATGTCCAGCGGACGCTCGCCGAAGTCTTCCCGAAACCGTGCCGCCACGCCGGCCACGCTGAAGTCGCCGGTGTCCTTGTACCGCTTATTCGCCTGGATGTCGTCCGGGGCATCGCCCAGGGTATCGAACGCCGCATCGAGTGGATAGATCCGTTCGAACGCGAGCATGCCGCCGGTGGTGAGCTTGAGCGAGTCCTCCATCTTGCCGCGCTCGAGCAGCTTCCGGAAGATGCCGAGGGCCGGCGGCCAGGTGCCTACGCAGATGCTGGCGCCGGCTTCGGCGAGCTGCTTGGCGATGGCGAAGCCGAAGCCGCCGTCGTCAGCCACGCCGGCGATGAAGGCCCGTTTGCCCGTGAGATCGATAGGCAGCATACCGAGGGATCCTCTCATCCAGGGGGTCGAGGTGGAGCAATAATGTATCGCCGGGGTGCCCAGTCCGCACTATTCGTCGATTTGTCTACTCGGCCCGCAGCACGGCGAGCGGGGGTGCGCGGAAGACAGTCCGGCTATTCCACACCCCGACCCCCATCGTCAGAAGCGCCATTCCGGCCGCGAGTGCGGCGAGCCGGCCGATGGGCAGAGCGAAGTCGGACTCGAAGACGAAGGTGACGAGGCCCCACCCCGCCGCAATCGAGAGGACGATGGCAACGGTCGCAGCTAACAGGCCCAACGCGGCGTACTCAGTGAGAGCAACGCGCATCACTTGGCGTTGCGTCGCGCCCAGCGTCTTCAGCAGCACCCCCTCACGAACTCGCTGGAAGCGGCTGGTGGCCAGGGCACCGATGAGCACGATGATACCCGTGACCAAACTGAAGATCGCCACGAATCGAACCGCCGCCACGACGCGCCCAATGATCCGGTCGAGCGCCTGTTGGACGGCCATGAGGTCGATCGAACTGACATTGGGGAAGCGCTCCGCGAGTCGGCGCTGGAATGTTCCCCGGACGACCGGATCGTCGGCCCGGGTTTGCGTCACGAACATTTGTGGAGCCTGCTCGAGCGCACCTGGCGCGAAGACGGCAAAGAAGTTCGTCTGGAACTGTGCCCAGTCGACTTCACGGATGCTGGTGACGATCGACCGGAGCGGCACGCCCTGGACATCCCACACGATTTCGTCGCCGACCCCGACTCCCAGCACCTCGGCGACGTCGCGTTCGAGCGAAACCGGCACCGGGTCGCCTGGTTTCAGGGTGGTGGTCGGAGGCCACCACTCGCCTGCGACCAGCCGTTCGGAGTTGACCATGGTGTCGCGATAGGTAGACCGATACTCCCGGCGATGGGCCCAGGTCGAGCCCGTCGCAGAATCACCCTCTTCCGAGTCGGTGGAGCTTCGGAGGACCGGCGCGCCCTTGACCGACTCGATGCGCATGGGAACAAGCGGGACCGCCGGCCCGAGCGGGAGGCCCGCGGCCGTGACTTCGTCCTGCAGTGGGCCGAGTTGGTCGGGTTGGACGTCGAAAATCAGCAGATTCGGACGGTTCTCGACCGAATCGATCCGTAGTTGGCGAAGGAAGTTCTGCTGGACGAGGACCAACGTACTCAGGAGAAACGCGCCGAAGCCGAGGGCCAGGATGATCGCTACCGTCTGATTTGCAGGACGAAACAGATTGGCCAGACCCTGCCGCATTACGTAGGGCGAACGGGCCGGAAGCCACCGTCGCACGGCCTTGGTGAGTCCCACGGCGGCAGCCCAGAGAATCAGGAGTCCCAGGCCGATGCTTCCGGCAAAGGCGAGGCCTTGGAGCCAGCTGCCGGCTTGCATGACGGCGAGGAGCACCACGCTCACACTCAGTCCGGCGGCGGCTACCCAGCGAATGCGATCGCGCCGTGTCGGCGCACCGGTCTCGAACGGCTCTCGAAGGGCGCCCAGTGGTGAGATGAGGCGTACCTTGAGCAGCGGCAGGAGGGCAAAGATCGAGGCGACCCAGACCCCGGTCAGCATTCCCAGTGCGATCGCCGACCCGGATGGACGTACACGCACATCGACCGGAAGCACATCACGGAGCACGGCGGGCAGCAGCAACTGGACCGCGATACCGAGACCGACTCCGAGTAGGCTCCCGAAGAAGCCAATCGCCAGGGCTTGGCCGAGGTAGGTGCGGAACACCGTGCCGGCGGTCGCTCCCAGGCACCGGAGCACCGCAATGGTTTCGCGTTTCTGCTTGACGAACACGTGAACCGCGCTGGCCACTCCCAGCCCACCCAGCAAGAGTGCCATCAAGGCTACCAGGCCGAGGAAGCGGCCGAATTGTGTCAGCGTCCGATTGAGTCGTTCCCGTTCCGACTGTACGGTTCGAATTCGAACCCGCTCCTGGCGGAAGGGAGTCCGGTAGCCCGAGGCGATTTGGTCGGGGTCCATTCCTGCTTCCAGCTTGAGGAACGCCTCATAGCGAACGCGGGCGCCGAAGCCGAGGAGTTTGGTGTCGGCGAGGTACCGTGCGGGAACGAACACCCGCGGCCCAAAGGCGCTCTGGATCCCCACATCGCCCGGGATATGGATGATGGTTCCCGTGATACGAAACCGCGCCTCTCCGAGCGCGAGGGTGTCGCCGATGCTCGCACCCAAAGCGCTCAAGAGCGAGGGATCGACGATGGCGTCCTGCCTCAGTTGCAAGTCACGCCAGGCTGCAGCCGGGTTGGTCTCTACCGTTCCGTAGTATGGGAATGCGCCGTCGATGGCGGAAACCTGCACCAAACGGGTGCCGCTGGTGCGGGGCACATAGGCCATCGCGTCGAATTCGGTCGTTCGGGCCACCCGCCGGTCGGCCGGCAACGCACATGGCGCCGTGTCGCAGCCCGCGATGGTTGCGGCATGGCGGGTGAGGCTATCGATGAGGGCCTCGACCCTCGGCGTGAACGGACGCCGGCTGACGAACGAGAGATCGGCACCCAACAGCGCCTGCGCCTCGCGTTCCACCGAGTCCGCCATGTTCGCAGTGAACCCATTGATGGCCACGAGGGCCGCCACGCCGATGCTGATCGCGCCCATGAGCACCACCAGGCGCCGGCGTGATGCCCGGCTTTCACGCCATCCCATTCGCAGGGCGAACGGCCACGCTCTCATGCGTCGCTGTCCGACACTATTGATCCATCACGCAGTCGGATCGTGCGGCGCGCGCGGTTGGCCAGATCCGGGTCGTGGGTCACGAGGATCAGGGTGGTGCCCGATTCCTGATTGAGCTCCATCATGAGGTCGATGACCGTCGCACCGGTCGAGGCGTCGAGGTTGCCCGTCGGTTCATCGGCAAAGAGAATCTTGGGATGGTTGCTGAAGGCACGAGCCAAGGCGACCCGCTGCTGCTCCCCGCCCGAGAGTTGACTCGGGTAGTGATCCATCCGATCTGCCAGGCCGACCCGTGCCAGCAGATCATGGGCTCGCGCGACGGACGGCAGCCCTCGGAGCTCGAGCGGCACCTGAACGTTTTCCTGCGCGGTCAAGGTGGGAATAAGCTGGAAGGTCTGAAAGACGAACCCGACCTTCTCGCCGCGAAGTCGGGCCCGCTGGTCCTCCGAGAGTTCAGCCATGTGCTGGCCGTCGAGATACACCGAGCCGGTGGTGGGCTGGTCGAGTCCGGCCAACAGACCGAGCAGGGTCGACTTCCCACTGCCGGATGGGCCGACCACCGCCAGGCGTTCGCCGCTGGCCACGGTGAGCGTGATATCTTTGAGCACGGTGAGCGGCTTGCCACCGGAGAGGTAGGTCTGGGTCAGTGATTCACAGCGCAGCACAGTACACTCCAAACAGGATCAAAGTGTGAGTCGGCTCTACGCGATCGCGTTCCTGATAGTTGCAACGGCTTCCCTCAGCTGCTCCGGGGAGCAATCGAATCGTACCCGGCCGGTCGTCGCCGACGTCGCGGCAGCGTCCGACGCCGATCGTCCGGCGATCGTATTCATGGGCACGAGCCTCACGGCTGGGTACGGACTGGACCAAAGCCAGGCGTATCCAGCCTTCCTGCAACGCAAGATAGACTCGGCCGGGTTGGAGTATCGAGTGGTAAACGCCGGCCTGAGCGGTGAGACGTCCGCCGGAGCCCTGCGGCGCGTGGATTGGCTGTTCCGGCAGCCGGTGGCCCTCTTGGTCATCGAGACCGGGGCCAACGATGGATTGCGCGGTCAGGATCCGGCGCAGCTCAAGGCCAACTTGCAGGCCGTGATCGACCGCGCACGCCGTCAGGAACCACCACCCGCACTGCTCATTTTGGGCATGGAAGCCCCGCCCAACCTCGGACCCGGCTACACCCGGAGCTTCCGCGCCGTCTACCGGGAGGTGGCTCAGGAAAACCAGGCTCGATTGGTGCCCTTCCTGCTCGAGGGTGTGGCGGGCGTCGATTCCCTGAACCAAGCGGACGGCATCCACCCGACCCCGCGGGGCCAGGCGATCATGGCGGAGACCGTGTGGAAGGTGCTCGAGCCGATGTTAGAGGGAGTGGGGAGTAGGGAGTAGGGAGTGGGTGATCATCCTACTCCCTACTCCTACCTCCCTATTTCAAAATTCCGGCTCGTCGGCCGTATTCCCTATCGTCTGCGGTACCGAAGCTCCAAGCAGGCGGAGATAGACCGTGAGTTGGCCGCGGTGATGGATGACGTGATTCATCACGAAGCGTCGGAGCACACCGCCCTTGGGGGCTGAGAACACGGTCTCGCCGCCCTTCTTGAGGGTCCACGACTGCATGAAGACGTCGTCCCCGGCCGTGGCAATAGCCTCTCGGGCCGACGTGGTATTGCGATCGAACATCGACAGCAACTCCGAGACCGAATCGGGCACCGGGAGCGTGAATGCCTCGCCTCCGGGCGGTGCCACATCGAATTCGCTCTGCTCGAGCGTCATCTCGGTCCAGCCCACCAGATTTGCGACGTGGGTGGCGAGTTGGCGGAGCGTCATCGACTTCTCGTGTGGGGCCCATTCGAATTTGTCTTGGGGAACGCGCTCGAGCACCTTGCGCGTCGCCGCCATTTCCTGATCGAATTCGGACAGCAAGGACTGTGCAACGGGCATCTCATGTCCTCCCGGTTTACGCGTGCGTGTTTTCCAGGGCGCCGGCCATGCGCAGGTAACTGCCGAGGATGCCCTCGAGTCGCTGCGCTAACTTGGGGTCGAGGAGTTCGCCGTCGTCTCCGAATGCCTGGTTCGCCTTGGCCAATGAGAACATCGATGGGTAGACCAACACCCCCATGGCTTCGAGGGGCACGCGAAGCGCCCAGAGTCCGCGATTTCCCCCGACCACCGAAGGGGACGCCGACAAGAGCAGGGCGTGCTTGTTCTTGAATGGCAGCGGGCGGATCCGCGAAACCCAATCGATCAGGTTCTTGATCGTGCCGGGGAGGGAGTGGTTGTACTCTGGCGATGAAATCACTACACCACTTGCTTCGCCAAGGCGCTGGGCGAAGGCGTGGGCACCCACCGGAATACCGGTACCCTCTTCGTCGTCGAAGTTGTACATGGGTACGGAAAACTCACTGAAGTCGGCCACATCGACGTCGACGCCCGCCGCGCGCGCGCGCGAAGCGGTGAGGCGGAGGAGCTTCTTGTTGTACGAGCCCTGTCGCAACGACGCAGCCATCATCAACAATCTCACTCGCAGGTACTCCCGTCGGATGACATTCGATCAATCAGTCGGGTATCGCTCGCCGCCGATAGCCGACAGCTCCCAGCCTTGGCCTGTGGGTGGGTCAATGATGTCCCAGCACCTGTTCTACTCGCTTGATCGCGGCGTTGAGCGGTGACTCGTTCCGTTCCTTGGCCTCGCCAAGAATGCGGTCGAGCGAATCTCCGATTCCGTTAATACGGGCTTCCACCTCCGCATCGGTCAGCTTGCCCTCGTGGAAGAGCGCGAAGGCCATGGCCCCGCCCGCGTTCACGATGTAATCCGGGGCGTACAGAATGCCACGCTCATGCAACCGCTCGGCATCGGCATCCTCTTCGAGTTGGTTGTTGGCCGATCCCGCAATGGCTCGGCAGTTGAGGCTGGGAATCGTCTGCTTGTTGAGTGTGGCCCCGATGGCGCACGGCGCAAGAATGTCGCACGGGGTGTCGGCCACGCGATCAGGATCGATCGTCGTGCCACCTACTTCCTTGGCGACTCTCGCCGCTCGCTGTGGGTCGAGGTCGCTCAGAATGAGTGTCGCACCGGCCTCAGCCAACATCTTTGCGAGGGGTTCGCCGACATCCCCGACGCCCTGAATCAGCACCGATCGGCCAGCGAGATCGGCAGTCCCAAATGCATGACGTGCTGTTGTCTTGATACAGGAGAACACACCGAGCGCGGTATACGGTCCGGGGTCTTCATGGCCCTTGCCGCCGAAGACATACTCGCCTTCATCCCGAAGGATGGCCATGTCTTCCGGCGTCACCCCGAGGTCGACGCCGGTCGCATACGCTCCATTCAATGACTTGAGCATGCGCCCGAAGCGCCGAAGGAGCGGCTCGCGCTCGCTGTCCTCGATGGGACGTGACAGCGCGAGCACCGACTTGCCACCGCCGTAGTGGAAGTCGATCGCCGCCCATTTGTGGGTCATGCCGCGGCCAAGACGCATCGCGTCCCGAAGACCGTCCGCGGGCGTCGGGTACACCTTCATTCGACAGCCCCCGGCCATGATGCCGAGCGTCGGGTCGTGGAGCGCAATGAAAAACCAAGCACCGGTCGGCTTATCATACTTCATGTAAACGCCCTGGCCGTCCCATTCCTGTATCAGTCTTACGAGCTCGTCCGTCATGGTGTGCCTCGTCCAGATGTGGTAGGCGGTATCGCAACGGTGCCGAAAGGCGCAGTGGGCTCGGTTGCGTACCGGAGATCGATTAAGTGCACGATCGATGGCTTGGTCGTATCCTCCACCGCATAGGTAGGGAACCTGGTCCAGCTCAGAAACCCGCGTCCGGCGGGCTGGGTCACGGCCTGGTGGACGTTTGAATCACGCATCCCCCGCCGGAGTGTCGGATAGGTGCGTTCGCTTTCCGTCCATCCGGCCGGCAGCCACGAATAGTCGCCGACCACATAGTGATCGCGGGTCTGGATCACGATCGATCGGCGGAGAGGATTCAGAGGGACCGGACCGGCCATCACGTCCATCGGAGCAACGCCCGTTTGCGACGCGTAGGCGCTGGCCAAGCGGCGCTCGGTGACGGCGCTCAGCCCGAACATCGATAGGATATATACCGTAACCAGAGCCAGCGCCACCAGAGCCGGCCGCCCCGACGACGTGCCACTGTGGCGGCGTTCGCGGGACAGGCTGAGGACAATTCCGGCCGCCAGCACCAGCCAGACCCACGGGTCGACAATAAAGAGTGCGTCCCCGTAGTACCATCGGTCGGAGAAAGGCATCAGCCATCGCATCCCGTAGGTGTTGAGCCAATCGAGGGTCGGGTGGGTCAGGACGGCAACGCCGGAAAGTAGCAGGAGCTGTTTGGCCGAGACCGGAATCTTGTCTGAAGATCTCTTTCGGCCCACCCGGTCCCAGGCGAGCATGAGACCGGTCAACAGGATAGGTAGGACGACCAGAGCGAGGACGCCATGGGTCCAGCCCCGCCGCCATTCCAGCATCGGGACGGTGCCCCAGGCGCGGGACACGAAGTCCACATCGGGGAGGTTTGCCCCGATCAGGAGGGTCGCGGTGCCGAGCGCGGTGCGGCGTTTGAGGCCGGCCTGAGCCAGGCTGGCGCCGACCAAGGTATGGCAGATAGGATCCATGGGTGGCGGAAAGTAGCACCCCCCCGGCAGGGCGGGCCAGCAGGGCTTCGATATACTGGTGGCGGTCATGATGCGACATTATTGCCTTGGACGGATCCTCCTCCTTGGCCAGTTCATCACCGTGTTGTCCATCGGCTGCGTGGCATGGGCAGAGGGTCAGGCACCAAGCATGAGGGCGAGTCTGGGGCTCCTCCGTGACTCGCTGAGCAGCATGGTCGATGTCTCGGCAGTGGAGGAGCTGGCAGGCCAATTCAGGGCTGTCGCGGTGAACCGCGAGGATCCAGGCTTTGCCCTACGGCACGGCTTCGCATGTCTCAGGTTAGCCCAGTTGGAGCAGGGGCACCGGTCGCGCGACGCAGTCCAAGCCTTTCGGCTTGCTGGACGGCTCGAACCGCGCTGGCCGCTAGCGTGGTATGGGCTCGGGCTTGCCAAGCTCGCGCTTGCTCGGTGGCAGCTGGAAACCCCGCAGAATCTAGGTTTTAGAGTCGGGGCCGGAGCGTTGGAAGAAGCCCTGGAGTCATTCGCGGCAGCAACGGAACTCGACCCGCTATTCGCGCCCGCGCTGGTTGAGCTCGCCC
>Ga0224512_10000872_pt1 | contig 30740 bp, 24 predicted proteins | sample SF_May12_sed_USG_4_FD_169103 | JGI IMG/M metagenome (GOLD analysis project Ga0224512, IMG submission 169103) | Sediment microbial communities from San Francisco Bay, California, United States - SF_May12_sed_USGS_13 | ecosystem: Environmental > Aquatic > Marine > Sediment | place: USA... | reverse complement strand
GCGGTCCGCACCACAAGCGTCCCGGCTGCGAACGCCCGTTCGCCGGTCGCATATGCGCCTGCGACGGTGCTCGTGTAGTGGCCCTGATTGGACCGTCGGGATCCCTCGAGAGACGTCGCCGTGAACTCCTCGACGCGCGCCGTGACGGACTCGACGAGCCGCTCCACCACGATGCCGTGCGCGAGCAGATTGTCGAGCACCCGCTCGTCGGGCACGGTGATGAGATACGCGTGGGGATAGGCGACCGTTCTGGTGGACACGTGATGCGCCAGGAAGGGGACCTTCGTATACGTGCGGAGGCGGTCGGTCGGCCGGACCCGGCGTCGCCCATTGCCGGCGTCCGTCACCTCCATGACGTAACCCTCGATCGTGAGCCTGGCGTCCAGCGGCTTGGCCTCGCTGGCGAGCGTGAACGATTCCTCCGGCGACGGCGCCGCGCCCCGGGCGATGGCGCCGCGGTCGGCCTCGCGGACCAAGCGCACCATGTCATCGCGATGCTGGTACAGATGATCGAGAAAGGCGAGAAAGAGTCGGTAGGCCCCCCGCACCCGGGTCTCGAAATCCACGTAGGGGTACTGCTCGTTGAGCACCGAGAAGCGGTTCCGCAGCCCGACGTAGTTGCTCAGGTAGCGGGGCTCCGGGCCGAGGGGCACCCAGCCCTGCGCGGGATCGGTGGGATCCACGAAATCGCCGTGCGGGATCGTGAGCGTGCCGTAGGCCTTGCGCATGCGGTTCGTGACGTCGGGCAGGAGCACGGTCTCCATGTACGTGCGGATGCCGCGGTCGCCGTTGGGATTGAGCCCCCACACCCACGTCACCGGCTCCTGGTGGTACGAGCCGTTGTGGGTGTGGCTGTCGAGGAAGAACACCGGGTCCCAGCGCTCGAGCGCGTTGGCGATGAGGCCGCGGACCTCGGGGGTTTCCAGCTTCATCCCGTCGCGGTTCAGGTCGAGGTGCTGGCCGTTGTACCGCTCCCCCACCCCGCCGGCCGGCCCCACCTGATTGGTGCGGTTCTGAGGACTGATCCGTTCGTTCCCATCGGCATTGAAGAGCGGGACGATCAGGAGTACGAGCCGGTCCAGGTACGGCGGCGTCTTGCCGAGCACCAGATCGCGCGCGAGCATCTGCGCCGCCTCTTTGCCCTCGACCTCCCCCCCGTGGATGTTGGCCTGGATGTAGACGACGGCGCGGTCGTCCCCCCGCAGATCCGCGGGCGACGTGGGGACCGGGTCTCCGATCACCAGCATGGGGAGGTCGCGCCCTTCGGGCGTGGTCGCAAGCCGCTCGACCCGCACCATGGGGCTCAGGCGTTGCAGCTCCCGCACGAACGCCGTCACCTCGGCGTACCGCGAGGTCTCGGTGAACCGGCTCCGCTCGGCGGTGCTAAGCGGACCGGTTTGGGCAGCGAGCGGTGAGGCGAGGCCCACCGCAAACGTCACAAGCAGGGCGAGCGGACAGGGCACGCTGGGGATCGTCTTCATGACCCTGCAATGTTACTCAGCGGAGCCACGGTCCGCACACACCAGGTTCCCGGCAAGCGGCCACGCGGGCGGACCCCAGGGGGGACGATGAGGGGACGCGAGGGTCACGGCGCCATGGCAGCATGGAAGCGTCACTGTGACCGGAGTGTCCGATGCGCCCACCCTTTGGTCTCGCGGCCCTCACCCTGGCGCTGGTCGCCGTCCGCGCACCGGCGCAGGAAGGCATTGTCCCGCTCGACTCCGCCACCGTTGCGACTCTCGCGCCGCTCGAATCCCGTATCGGCCGTGCGGCCCAACTCCGGCTCCGCACCGCAACCGGGTCGGTGGTGCTCCTCGCGCCGCGGCTGCGCCCGTCGGGCCTCGGCTATCGGGCGCGCGAGGGGCCGGACCCGCGTCTCGACGGGCGCGGCTTTCTGCTCCAGGCCAAAGGCCGCGCCACCTGGACCGGGGCGGCGGTGGGCGCGGTCGTGGCGGGCCTCGGCAGTGCCCTGCTTTTTTCGCAGCTCGCGGGACTCGCCTGCCTCGACGGGCCGGCCACGTGCCGAGCGCCTCGGCTCGAAAGCGCGGTCATCGGCGGCTTGATGGGTGGAGCGGGAGGCGGGCTGGTCGGCGGCCTGATTGGTGCGCTGATTCCCCGGTGGCATACGATCTATCGCCACCCACCGCCGTGAGCGTGGCGGCACCCCTGCGAGAGCTCGGCGTCGGTTCCGGGCGTGCGCACCACGGATTGATCGGTTTGACGACATGGCGACCTGGAGGCGCTTTCGACGTCGCTTGAGCCGCCCGCCCCACCCGACTAGCTTCCCCTCGCCCCCAGCATCTAGGGTCCGCTAGCCGTCTAGCCGCCGCTCCGTCTAGCCGTCTAGCCGTTGGACAGGTGGCCGAGTGGCTGAAGGCACACGCCTGGAGAGCGTGTAACCGGGTAACCGGTTCGTGGGTTCGAATCCCACCCTGTCCGTGCACCACCACCGCGTCGAGGGTCGCTCCGTTCTAGCGGCCCTTCTTCTTCTCGAACAGCGACTCCCACCCGTGCTGCACCGCGCGCGCGGAGCCGAGGCCGAGCGCGACCGCGAACGCCACGCCCACGGCGCCGAACGCGATCAGGAACGCCGCCAACACGATCTGGCGGGCGAAGCCGAGCTGCCACAGCGCCAGCGCGCCGACGATCGCCAGCAGCACGCCTTTGAACAGCTTCGCAACAAGGCGCGCGTGCTCCAGCTCCTCCTCTTCGAGCGCTTCTTCGAGTCGCCGGCTCAGGAGATTCGCCACGAGGATCCCCACGCCGGCGAGCAGCGCCACGAGCGCGAGATTCGGGAGATAGAAGACCGCGCTGTCGATCGCGCGGGACAGGACCATGAGCCCCCAGATCTGGAGCGCATTGTCCAGGAAGACCAGCACGATGATGAGGAAGGCGACGTTGCCCACCAAATTGTAGAGCGCCGCGCGCACGTCGCCCTTCCCCATGGCTCCCCGCCAGCCAACCCGCCCGCCGAGACGGTCCAGCCGCAGCCAGACGAGGATCCGCACCACGAGGCGCTTGGCGACCCACCCGGCCGCCACGCCGAGGGCCAGGACCAGCAGGCCGCCCGCGAGCGTGGGAAGGTAATCGCTCAGCCGCCGCACGAACTCCGCCAGCGGACCAGTATCTTGCTCCTGCATCAGGCTGCTCCCTTCGCGAAGAACAACCGCTCGAGCCGACGGGCTTTCTTCTGCTCGACCTCGCGCACCACGAGCACCGGCACACGGCGCCGCTGCGCGATGATGTTGGGGATCGTCTCCCCCACGAGCGCGGCAAGCGGGCTCGCGCTCGGCGCGCCGATCAGGACGAGGTCATCGCGCCGCAGTATCTGCGCGATGCCCCGGGCAATCTCGCGCCGGCGCAAGACCTCCAGCCCAGCGTCGATCCCCGCCGCCGCGAGCGTCGCGCGCGCCCCTGCCACGAGCTCGGTGGCCTCACCCTCCGGCATCCCTTCCGGCACCACCGTCACCGGCTGGACCTCCGCCTCGAACCACCGGCTCAGCGCCGGCGCGAGCTCGGCCGCGAGCTCCGGATTGGGCCCGCGGGTCACCGGGAGCACGATGCGGCCAATCCCATCGGGCTTGACCGTGCCATACACGATCCCCACCTGACACGGCGCGTCCTGCAGCACGCGCTCAACGATGGACGCCACCACCCGCTCCATGAAGGAATAGGCTACCGGCCGACCGATGACTAGGAAATTGCATTCCTCCTCGCGCGCCGCCTCGACGATGCCGTGGCTCACGCGCCGAGCGATCTCGACGACCGGGCGCACCGGCACGCCCCGTCGCTGGGCGTACTCCGCCGCCCGCTGGAGCACGGGTTCCAGCTCCCCTACCCGGTGCTGGCCCGTAGCGAGCGCTTCCCCTTCCGGCACTTCCACCACGCTCACCGCCACCACTTCGCCCTTGTGCTGGGTGGCAATCGCGACCGCCACCTCCATCAGCGACTCCACCGTCCGCGGACTCGAGACCGCGACGAGCACGCGGTACTCCTTCCGCTCGATACGCTCCATCCACTCGGCTCGCTTGAGATGCGCGGCCTCGCGCTTCCGGCTGTAGCCGTAGTAGACGCCCGCGCCTGCCGCGATCCAGCCGCCGGCCGCCACCCACGCCATGGGATAGTGCGTGAAGAGAAAGACCGCGAGGAACAGCATCGTGCCGATCGCCAGGACGGGCACGAACGGCATGAGGGGAACGCGGAATCCGCGGTCCAGATCGGGTCGCAGCTTGCGCAGCCGGATCACGGCCACGTTCACCTGGACGAACAGCAGGAGGAACATGATGTCCGCGGCCGCGGCGACGTCCTCGATGGGCAGCAGGATCGCCATCCCGATCACGATCAGGGCCGACGCCGCGATCGCGACGTGCGGCGTCGCCCGGCGGGGGTGCACGGTGCCGATCACCGTCGGCAGGTTCGCGTCGCGCGCCATGGCAAAGGCGACGCGCGAGGACGAGTAGATCGTCGCGTTCAGTGCCGAGAGCGTCGAGAGCAGCCCGCCCACCAGGATGACGAACCCGCCACCCGCCAGGAACTGGTCGGCGGCCCTCACGAGGGCGACCTCCTTCTCCTGACCCAGGAACTGGGTGACGCGCATGCCCTCCGGAGCCACGACGGCGCCAATGGCCACGAACGCCACGAGCAGGTAGATCGGTACCACGATCGCCAGGGACAGGAAGATCGCGCGCGGGACGTTCCGCTTCGGATTCTCGACCTCTTCACTGGTCTGCGCGATGATCTCGTAGCCCTCGAACGCGATGAACGTGAGGCCCATCGCGGCGAACACGCCGCCCCAGCCCGTCGTGAAGAACGGCTCGAAGCTCGTCTGCCAGTCCGGGCGACCCGCCAGCACCCAGATCCCCAGCCCGATGAACCCGCCGATCACCGCGATCTTGCCCACGGTGACCACGTTCCCCGCCTTGCCCGTCTCCGAGGCGCCGCGGAAGTTGATGTACGAGAACACGACGCAGGTGAGCACCGCGAGCCACTTCTCCAACGTCATGAACCCCAGGTGGAGCGACGGCGCCCCGGCGGCCTCGAGCACGAGCCGGAAGTAGGCGCCGAAACCGAGGGCGTACAGCGAGCACGCCACCGCGTGCGCGAACCACGACATCCACCCGCTCAGGAAACCGTTCGGGTCGGGCAGCGAGGTCTTGACCCACAGATACCCACCACCCGCGTCGTGGAAGGCGCTGCCGAGCTCGGCATAGGCCATGGCCGTGAGCAGTGCCACGATCCCGTTCAGCAGGAACGCGACGATGAGGGCGGGCCCGGCAACCCCCGCCGCGATTCCGGTCAAAACGAAAATGCCAGCGCCGATCATGGCGCCGACACCGATCATCGTGATGTCGAGGAGTCTGAGCTCGCGGGAGAGCCGTACTTCGGTCGACACGGCCGGGAATCCGGGTGGGAGTCGCCGCTATTCTCGCTTGCCGCTCGTCGCCGCGCAAGGCGCCACCGGGCACTAGAGACCGACTGGCCTTCCTTGGGATCAGCTTCACGCGGCGCACGCACTGCGCCGCGCCGGCAAGTCGATTATCCCGGAGGTGCGGTGGTGCCCGCCCCGCTTACCGATTGGCGCGCGCGCCGGCTGCCCCCTCGAGGTAGCCGGCGATCCGCGAGCGCTCCGTCGGCGTGAGCGACTGGTTGAGCATGATCGTCATGCGAGCGCCCATCCGATCCACGACGGCCGACCATTCCGCCGACGAGTACTGCTCCGGATCCGGGAGTTCGTGGCAGCGACCGCACACGGCCACGAACAGCGGTCGGTCGGGCCCAGTGGGGAGTCCGGCTTCGCTGACCCGGAGCGCGTGCTCGATGAAGTACCGGAGCAGTACCGTCCGCTCGGCCGACGAGGGAATCGGCACGCGCGCCGGTTCCTCGAGCCCGTCCATGCGCAGCCACATCCGGCGGACGACCCGCGGCCAGTCCGCCGACGAGTGGGTGAGCGGCGTCGGCAGGGCATGACACGCGGTGCAGTACCGCTCCACCAGCCGAGCACCTTCGGACTTGGCATCCGGGAGGTCCACCAGCGTGAGGCCGGCAGGTGGCAACGCCACCTTCGCCGACGCAAGCAGGATCGCATCCCGGTCGTGCGCCTCCGCCGATGGTGCATCCGTGCCGCGCTCGGGCGCCCGGTCCGCACATGCGAGGAGCCCGAGCATTCCCATCACCCAGCGAGCCCGACGCGCCCTCACTGCGATCAAGAGTGCTCCTCCCTTCCGGTGACGATGGCCCGGGCCCGACACGGTGCGCCGAACCGGCCCCTACAGGTTGTGCTTCTCCATACGGTACCGGAGCGTGTCTCGAGTGAGTCCCAATAGCCTCGCCGCCCGCGTGACGTTGTGATCCGTCCGGGCGAGCGCCTGGTGGATCAAGTCCAACTCAAGATGCCCAAGGTCCACCCCCCCCGGGGGAAGCCGCAGGGGGGAGGGCCGATCGTCGGCCATCGCGCCCGGCAGGCTGATCTCGCCGGGGAGATGCTCCGGGCGGATCTCCTGCGTTTCCTCGAGGATGAGCGCACGCTCGAGTACGTTGCGGAGCTCGCGCACGTTTCCCGGCCACTGGTAGCCCTCGAGGACGCGCATCGCAGAGGGACTGAGGCGCGGAGGATCCCGCTTGAGATCTCGGGCCAGCTGTCGCACAAAGTACTCGGCCAGCGGGGCAATATCTTCCGGATGTTCCCGGAGAGGCGGAATCGTGATCGGGACGACGTTGAGGCGGTAGAACAAATCGCTCCGGAAGGTCCGGTCCGCGATGGCCGTCTCGAGGTTGCGGTTCGTCGCGGCAATCACGCGGACGTCGACCGTGATGTCCCCCGTGCCGCCCAGGCGCTTGAATTTCGAGTCCTCGAGGAATCGGAGCAGCTTCGCCTGAGCGCCGAGCGGCATGTCGCCGATTTCGTCCAAGAAGAGCGTCCCGCCGTCGGCCAATTCCGCAAGCCCCTTCTTGCGCTCGCGCGCGTCGGTGAATGCACCGCGTTCGTGGCCGAACAACTCCGATTCCACGAGATGCTCCGGCAAGGCCGTACAGTTGATCTGCAGGAACGGATGGTGCCGTCGCTCACTCTGCGCGTGGATGGCTCGAGCCAGCAAGTCCTTCCCCGTCCCGCTCTCGCCGCGGAGGAACACGGTCGCACGCTCGGCCCGCGCCACTTTTTCGACGGCCTCGGCCAAGGCCTGCAACGCCGCCGAGCGCCCCACCACTTCCACGTCCGCGAACTGCCAACTGTGCTGCTTCTCGAGTACCGCGACCCGCTGCCACAGCCGGCGAGCCTCGAGCCCCTTATCGATCGTAATGAGCAGGTCGTCGAGGTCGGGCGGCTTTTGGAGAAAGTGGTACGCCCCCGCCTTGACGGCTTCCACCGCAGTCTCGAGCTCGCCATAGGCCGTGACGATGATCACCACCAAGTCCCGGTCGAGCTCGCGGAACCGCTTCAGCAGCTGGAGCCCGTTGGCGTCGGGCAGGCGGAGGTCCAGCAACATGAGAGCAGGGCCGACCTGCTCCACCAGGCGGAGTGCCGCGCTCCCGGTCGCTACCCCATGGACCGTGTAGCCTGCCGTCGTGAGGTGCTCGGTCAGCCACGTGCGGGTGAGCTCATTGTCTTCGACCACCGCCAGCACAGCCGGGGTATTCATGCGTTCGCACCTTCGCGCGCGGGTGCGGCAAAGACCAGCGTGAACGTGGACCCGCGGCCGGGCTCGCTGCTAACCTCAATCGAGCCGCCATGACGGTCCACGATCCCGCGCGTGATGGCCAGGCCCAGGCCGGTCCCCTGATGCTTCGTCGTGTAGAACGGTCGGAAGATCTTCTCCAGTTCGTCAGGGGAGATCCCGGTCCCCGTATCGGAGACCCCGATCCGCACGCTCGTGCCCGTTCGGGTCGCGGTGAACGTCAGGACTCCGCCTGGAGTCATCGCCTGGATGCCGTTGAGCGCGAGATTGACCAGGGTCTGCGTCATGAGGTCCGGGTCGACCTTGATCTTCGGAATCGCCGGGACCTGGCGAGTCTCGATCCGCACGCCGGCCGCCTCGGCCTGCGGGCTGACGAGCCCCACGACGCGGTCGACCAGCTGCGTCGGGTCGGTCCAGATCGTCCGCGGCGCCTTGGGCCGGGCGTACGACAGGAGATCTTGAATCGCCGCCTCGATCCGCCGTAGTTGGGCCCGCATCTGAGTGACGATGTTCCCGCTTGTCGCGTCGTCTCCCACTCGTGCCGAGAGCAGATCCAGCCCGCTCACCACCCCAATGACGGGGTTCTTGATCTCGTGCGCGATCCCGGAGGCGAGTTCGCCCACGGACGCCAGCTGCGCGGCCCGGCGCATCTCCTGGTCATGCAGCTCCTGAATCCGGTGGGCCGATGCCCGAAGCTCACGGGACATCTGGTTGAACGTGCGTCCCAAGTCGCCCAGCTCGTCGGCCCGATCGATCTGTACTTCGACCCCCAGCTCGCCGCCCCGCAGACGCTCCGCCGCCCCCACGAGACCGCGCAACGGCGAGACGATCGAGCGGGCGACCATCCAGACCACGGCGACCAGGAGCAACGCGAAGCCCGCCTCCAATACGGCGGCGAGCAAAGCCAGTCCATGGAGCTGGCCGAACACGCTGGCGACGGGTGCCTCCGCCAAGTAGCGCCAGGCATGCCCCGGCACCGCGACGGACGCCCCCACCACTTCGACCCCTTCGTAGTTCGTGTAGCGCTGCGTGCCTTCGCGCCCAGCAACGATGAGGGGCGAGGCCAGCCGCGAACCATACTCGAGCCCTGGGCGCGGATGCGACGCGAACAGCGGCCGTCCCTCTCGATCGACGACGAACGTGTGGATGTCCCCGGCCAGATGGGGCGAGATTCGCAGGAATCCCTGCACGCGCTCGAATCCGACGGTGGCGGCCAGCACGCCCACCGGCCTGCCGTCAGCGTCCCGGACGGGCGTGGCCAGTCGGTATACGGGACTCACGAGACCCCCGACCGCATCGAGGTCCTCGGTGAAGAAGCGATCCCGACCCCCCGCCAGCAAAAGCGAGGTTCCCGACCAATCTGCGCCCACGCGGCCGGGACGCGTCGCCGCAAGCACCACCCCGCTCATATCCAGGACAAACAGTTCGGAGAACGGCCGAAGCTCTCGCAACTTCCGCTCAAGATGCTCGCGCAGCAGGTCGTCGACCGAAGGATCGGCGCGACCGGCCTGGCGGGCTGAGGCACGGAGGGCGACGCCCCGCGCCAGCGTCGTGTTCCCGGCTGCGACCGCGTCGAGATTCTGTTGGTGTCGTTCGATCTCGGTCGCGACGTGCCGCGCCTCGACCTCCGTGATTGCCATGAGGAAGCGCCGCACCTGCCCCTCGATGATGCGACGCGTGACCTGGTAGCCCACGGTGTTCGACAGGAACAGCGGCACCAGCGACAGCACCAGAAACCACGCGAGGATGCGCCGGCGAAGACCGCCCTTGAGCTGCGTGACGTTCCCCACCCGTTCGCGCGACCTACGGCCCGCGGTCCGTGTCGCGCCGCGGCTCCACCAGCGCATGCACCAACGCCTGGTGCCCCGATGCCTTGGCGATCCAGAGCACTTCGCGCAACGCGGTGCTCGGGCGATCAGTGGGTGGAGTCGCGCTGTAGATCACCATGCGTGGGGCCCGGTCCGCCACCCCTCCCACCTCCTGCAAGAGGGACACGCCGTCCATGCCGGGCATCCGCAGGTCTGTGACCACGATGTCCGGCTGCACCCGGCTGGCCAGCCGCACCGCCTGCCCGCCTTCTTCCGCCGTCCACACCTGGAACCCCGCTTCGCGCAGCGCCGCCGCGACGCTTCCGAGAACCAAGCGGTCATCATCCACCACCAGAATCTTGGCTCGCGCAGGCATCCCTCTCCCGTGCCCGCCTTTCGACAAGAACCGATCCAACCCGGCGTTCCACGCAGGCCGGTGACGACTGGGTCATTTCCTCACCTTCCTGTGCGGGCAAGATCGGTACCCCGCCGCAAGCCACGAAATCCTCCCTATTCCTGTACCCTCGAACTCCGCTCTGTCAACCACAGTGGGTGAAATGCACAAGACGGCCTGGGTATTTCCCCCAGGTCCTGTGTTGGTCACGTCGACCAGGCCATCGCTAATCGTCACGGGGGTAAACAGTTAGAGGAGGTGTCCGCCGCCTGGCACATCCTCTGCCTCTACGGACCTTGGCAATGGTAGCCGTCCGCTCCGGACGGCACGCGTGATCGGGAACCGGGAGGAAGCACATGCGAGTCGTCCGGCTGCTCGGGATCGGGATTGGGATTCTCCTGGCGGGGGCCGCCACCACGCGGGGGCAGGCACAGGACGACGCGAGCGCGACGTTCGCACAAAAGTGCGCCATGTGTCACGGCAAGGCCGGTGCGGGAGATGGTCCGGCCGCCGTGGCCCTCACTCCCAAGCCGCCGAACTTCGCCGACCCGAAAGTCCAGGCGGCCGTCACCGATGAGGCGCTCGCGGCGGCGATCACCAATGGAAAGGGCTCGATGCCCGCGTACAAGGAGCAGCTCACGCCCCAGGCGATCAAGGCCATGGTCGCGTACCTCCGCACGCTGGCCCCGTCAGACACCAAGCGGTGAGCCATGGCTGAGGCGGCGACGCGCGGCGGGCACCCGCCCTGGCGGACGCGCGGGGAACAAGCCGGCCGCCTGTCGCGGCGACTGCTGATCCCCGTCCTGGGCATCGTGCTGGTCGTCGCCGTGCTCGTTCCCGTGATCGCTCGCGGTGGTCCTCGGGTTCCCCAGCCCGTGGCTTTCAACCACCGCAAGCACACGCAGGATCTCGGACTCGCTTGCGACTTCTGTCACCGGTACGTGCGCACGGGCGCCCATTCGGGCCTGCCTGATGCGTCGACCTGCTCGCTCTGCCACTCATCCCCCCAGGGGACCTCGGCGGAGGCCGCTCGAGTCACCGAACTCCTCGCGGCCGGTGATTCGCTGCACTTCAACAAGCTCTTCCGGATGCCCGACCACGTTTTCTATACCCATCGCCGACATGTCGCCATCGCTGATCTGGCGTGCGCCACGTGCCACGGCGACATCGACCAGACCGAGCGCCCGCCGCCGCGGGCGCTCGTGACAATCGACATGGCGTTCTGCGTCAGCTGCCACAAGGCGGAGGGCGCGACGTTGGACTGCAACGCCTGCCACCGGTAGGGAGAGCACGACGGATGGGATCCACGCGACGGCAGTTCCTTTGGGCGATGGGCGCCACGGCCGCCTCCGTGGGCGTCCGCTGGACGTCCGACGTGGTGTGGGCCGCCCAGGGGTCGGGCGATCCCGGGTGGTCCCCGGGGACGGAGCGCTTCGTCAATTCGTCCTGTCTCGTCTGCCCGGCGCGTTGCGGGATCCGCGGGCGCGTGGTAGACGATCGGCTGGTGCGCCTCACGGGTAACCCGTTCCATCCCATGAGTCGCGGCGGACTGTGTCCCCGCGGCGTTGCCGGCGTCCAACTCCTCTACCACCCTGACCGCATCTCGGCGCCCTGCCGGCGGGTCGGCGCGCGAGGCGCCCAGGCGTGGGAGGAGATCACATGGGACGACGCGCTCGGGCAGCTCGGCGCGCGTCTCCAGTCGCTGCGCCAGCGTGGCCAGCCCGAGGCGCTCGCCCTGCTGGCGGGGTATTGCGCCGGGAGCATGCACGACCTGTGGCAGCAGTTTCTGCAGTCGTACGGGTCCCCGAACTACATCGCCGATGACTACGATGACGGTACCGCGGCCGTCATGGAGCTCATGCACGGGATCGGTCGCAGCCCCGGGTACGACCTGGAGCGAGCGGGCTTCGTGCTCTCCTTCGGCGCGCCACTGTTTGAAGCCTGGTGGTCACCCTTGCAAGCGTTTGCGGCGTTTGCCGGCCCCGACGGTGACAATGGTGCGCCCACCCGCTTTGTCCAAGTTGACACCCGGTTCTCGCGGACTGCCGCCCGTGCCCACGACTGGGCCGGGATTCGCCCCGGGACCTTCGGCGTGCTCGCCCTCGGGATTGCCTACGTCCTGATCCGAGACGAACTGTACGACGCCGAGTTCGTGGCACGGCATGTCTCGGGCTTCGAGGACGTCGCCGACGCGGGCGGCGAGCGACGCGAAGGCTACCGGTCCCTGGTCATGCGCAACTACCGCACGGAGGAAGTCTCGGCAGTCACCGGTGTGCCGGTCGGGCGGATCACGTCGCTGGCCCGAGCGTTTGCCGAGGCGGCACACCCGGTGGCGGTCTGTGGCCCCGACGTGACGCATGCGCCGAACGGGCTTCTCGCCGCCTGCGCGGTCCACAGCCTCAACGTGCTCATGGGAAGCGTCAGCCGCCCCGGCGGCGTGTTGTTCGGCAACGAGGCCCCGCTGGCCCCGCTCGCCGCACCGGTCGTGGACCCGCGGGGTCGGGCCGGCCTCGATCGGGGGCCGCTCGCCCCGTCGCAGACACCGTTCGGACGTGGAGACCCGGCCATGCGGTTTGCGGGCGCCGTCGCCGCGGGCGAGGCTGGGGCCGTCGACACGCTCCTGCTGTATTACGCCAATCCGCTGGCGTCGGCCTTGCGGCGGCAGGTGTGGGAGGAGGCGCTCCAACGCATCCCGTTCATTGTCAGCTTCTCCCCCTTCCACGACGAGACGACGGCGCATGCCGACCTGATCCTGCCGGACCTGCTTGCGTACGAACGCTGGCAGGATGCACCGACCCCCGCTTCGTACCCGTATCCCGTTTGGGGTGTGGTCCGGCCGCTGGTGGACCCGCATCCGGGCGCGCGGCACACGGGCGATGCCGTCTTGGCCGTCGCGCGGCAACTGGGCGGCAGCGTAGCCCGGAGTCTCCCCTACGAGAGTTTCGAGACGCTCCTCAAGGCGCGGGCCGCGGGCCTCTTCGCCACGCGGCGGGGCATGACGCTGGGCGACGCGTTCGAGCTGCGCCACCAGCAGCAGATGGAGGAACGGGGCTGGTGGCTCCCCGAGCACAGGGAGTTCGAGGCGTTCTGGGACGAAGCGGTGGACCGGGGCGGATGGACGGATCCGTTCATCGACGAGACCGAGCCCGCCGGATTGGCACGCACGTCGAGCGGCCGGATCGAGCTGCTGCCGGCGCGGCTGCTCGAGGCGCTCGCGACGGTCGGTGAGGGCCGAACCGCGTATCTCGATGTCGCGGCGGCGGCCGCCGGCGGGAGCGATGACTTCCCGCTGCGACTGATCCCCTACCGCGTCTCCACCCTCTCGTCCGGCACGTTGCCCCTCCAGCGCTGGCTGGCGGAGACACCGGGTCTGTTCCCGGACGTGCACTGGGATCCGTGGATCGAAGTTGCACCGACAACGGCGAACACCTTGGGGTTCGCCAACGATACGATGGTGTGGGTCGTCTCCGCCCACGGGCGCTATCGGGCGCGCCTCAAGGTCTTTCCGGGTACGGCACCCCAGAATGTGTGCGCGCCGTACGGGCTTCGGCATCCGGACGGGGAACCGGCCAATCCGCTGCACCTGCTCGACGGGTCCAGCGATCCGCTGACGGCTCTCCCCAACTGGTTCACCACCTTCGTGCGCCTCGAGCGGGCGTGACGGATCGGACCCGATGACACGCTGGGGCATGGTGATCGATCTCGCCCGATGCACAGGCTGTGCGGCCTGCGAGGTCGCGTGCAAGAGCGAGAACAACATCCCGACGGTTTCTCCCGACCAGGCGGAGATGGGACGGGCAACGAGCTGGATGCGGGTGATGGCGGAGCCCAAAGGGGCCTTTCCCGATACGACGCTCGAGTTCTACCCGCGGCCCTGCATGCATTGCGACAACCCGCCGTGCATCAAGGTGTGCCCCGTGCGGGCGACGTACATCGACCCCGAGGGCATCGTCGGACAGATCTATCCGCGCTGCATTGGCTGCCGGTACTGCGCCAACGCCTGTCCCTACACGGTGAAGTACTTCAACTGGTACGGGCCGGAGTGGCCGGAATCCGAACGGCAGTACCGGAACCCGGATGTGTCGGTCCGAGCCAAGGGCGTCATCGAGAAGTGCACCTTCTGTCATCACCGCTTGCAGAAGGCGCGGGAGGACGCCCGGGCGCAGGGTCGGCAGCTGCGCGAGGAGGACTACCAGCCGGCCTGCGCGGAGATCTGTCCCACCGACGCGATCGTGTTCGGCGATCTGGATAACCCGACGCACCGCGTCGCCGAGCTCAAGGAGGATCCACGAGTGATGCGCCTCATGGAGGATCTCGGAACGCAGCCGAAGGTCTACTACCTCCGGCAAAGGACGTAGCGGTGCACCGCGACGTCGCTGAGAAACTCGCGAAGCTGCCACCGGACGAGCAGGTGCTGCTGCGACCGCTGGTCGACACGTCGCGGTGGTTCTACGTGGGCGCGGCCGTGTGCGGCGCCATCACGCTCTGGGGCATCATCGCGTACGTCCTGCAAGTCCGCTACGGCCTTGGCCGGACGGGGCTGAACCGACCCGAGTATTGGGGCATCTACATCATCTGCTTCGTGTTCTTCATCGGGATCAGCCATGCCGGCACGCTGATTTCGGCCATCCTCCGCATCAGCAAGGCGGAGTGGCGCCGCTCGATCACGCGGTCGGCGGAGTTGATCACGGTACTCGTCATCGGCTTCGGCGCGATCCAACCGGTCATCGACCTCGGCCGCCCTGATCGCGTGCTCAACGTGCTGTTTCACGCCCAGCCGCTCTCGCCACTGCTGTGGGACGTGGTCAGCATCGGACTCTACTTCTTCTCCTGCACGATCTACCTCTACCTTCCGCTGCTCCCGGATCTGGCCGTCATCCGGGACTCCGGCATCAAGGCGCCTCGACTCTATCGCTTCCTGGCGGCCGGGTACCGTGATACGCCGGCGCAGCGGCTCCAGCTCGAACGCGCCATCGGCGTGCTGTCCATTATCGTGATTCCGATCGCCGTCTCGGTGCATACGGTGATCGGCTGGATCTTCGCCATGACGCTCCGGCCGATGTGGCACAGCACGATCTTCGGGCCCTATTTCGTCATGGGGGCCATTTATTCCGGAATCGCGGCGATCCTGGTCGCGATGGCGGTGCTACGGCGCGTGTATCGGCTGGAGGGCTATTTCAAGGAAGTCCATTTCGACTACCTGGGCCGCCTGCTGCTCATCTTCAGTTTGTTGTGGTTCTATTTCACGTTCGCGGAGTACCTCACGGCATTCTACGGCGGTGAGCCCGGCGAGATGCGCACCTTCTGGGCGAAACTCACCGGACGATTTGCGGTCCCGTTCTGGGCGATGGTCGCTGGCTGCTTCGTCATCCCCCTCGCGCTGATGTCGCGGCAGGCGACACGGACCCCCGTCGGGACGTCTATCGCGGGGATCGCCGTGGTGATCGGCATGTGGCTTGAACGGTACAACATCGTCGTCCCGACATCCGTGAATCCGCGCTGGGAGATCGAGGGCGTCGGTCACTACCTGCCGTCGTGGATCGAACTGTCGATCATGGCCGCCACCTTCTCGGGCTTCATCCTGCTCTACATGATCGCCACCAAGTTCGTCCCGATCGTCTCCATCTGGGAAATCAAGGAGGGACGAGCGAGCGTGCAGGAGGTCGCCGAGCGGGTCGCCCACTATTCGGAGCGGGTCGCATGAAGCGAGCCCCGCGCGTCCTCAGATCGCGGCTGTCGAGCGTCGTCGCCGGGCTCGCCGGGGCGTGGCTCGCCGCCGTCCCTTCCCTGCCGGCGCAATCCGCACCGCTCTTTGCCGGCGATCCAATTGCCGGGCGGCGGACGTTCATCGAGGGTCGCTGCGTGCGGTGCCACGCGATTTGGGGGAACGGCGGAACCCTCGGACCCGATTTCGCCATGGTCGGTGCCGGCCGCAGCCTCGCGCAACTCGCGGGCATGTTCTGGAACCACACGCCGCAGATGATCGAGACCGTCCGCGGTCGAGGGTTCGAGTGGCCGACCTTCACCGAATCCGAACTGGCGAACATCATCAGCTATATCTATTACGTCAAGCTGTTCGACGCCCCGGGGGATCCCGCGCTCGGGCAGCGGTGGTTCGTCGACAAAGGGTGTGCCGAGTGCCACTCGGTCGGCGGCACCGGAGGCCGGATCGGCCTGCCGTTGGACGGGTATGCGCGGTACATCGCGCCCATCGCCCTGGCCCAGGGACTGTGGAACCACGGGCCGGGCATGCAGGAACGACAGTCCATCCAGCAGGGACGCGCGCTGACGTTTTCCGGCCGCGAGATCGCCGATCTCCAAGCGTTCATCCGCGCGCGCTCCACGCTCCGGAACCGGACGCTGATCCTTCTGCAGCCGCCGGATCCCGGCCGGGGCGGGCGGCTGTTCGCCACCAAACAGTGTGTCCGGTGTCACGGCCCCAACGGTCGCGGGACGAGTTGGGGACCCGACCTTCGCGCCGCGACCCAGCAGCTGCGGGTGTCCGAAATCGCCGGGCGACTCTGGAACCACTCCGCCTCGATGGCGGTGGCGATGCGCGCCCGGGGGATCGTCTTCCCGCAATTCCAGGGCAGCGAGATGGCGGACGTGATCGCGTTCCTGTACTACCTGCGATTCTATGACACCGGCGGCGACGTGCGGAACGGGGAACGCGTGTTCGAAGCGAAGGGTTGCGCCGCGTGCCATCGCATCGACGAACCGCCCCAAGTCGGGCCGGATCTGTCCCAGTCAGAGGCTCCGCTCACGCCGCTCGGACTCGCGACCGCCATGTGGGATCATGCCCCCGCCATGTACACCCAGATTCGGTCGGCGGACGTGGAATGGCCACGCTTCGAGGGGGAGGAGATGCGTGACCTGTCGGTATACCTACGATCCCTGGTCTTGCAGAGACGGGCGGCCGCCGGGAGGCGTTGAGGCCGGGACACCGACACCGCGCGGACGGGACGGTCCGCGCTACAGGAGGGCCGGCATATGCAGTCGTATCCTCCAACCCGAACGCCGACCATGCGGTGGCATCTCGTCGGCATGACATGCCTAGTCGTTACGCTTACCTGTCCTCTCGGGACGCTCACCGCGCAGGACCCGCTCCCGACGCAGAACGCGCTGGCGGGATCCCGGGTGTTCGGCTCCGCCGGGTGCAGCCTGTGCCACGCCATCAACGGACTCGGCGGCACCCACGGACCCGACCTGGCACGCTTTCCACAGTCGCGCACGTTCTACGACCTGGCGACCGCCATGTGGAATCATCTGCCCGGGATGGTCGCGCAGATGGACAAGCTCGGCATTGAGCGCCCTCACCTTTCGGGCAGGGAGATCGGCGATCTCATCGCACTGCTGTTCTCAGTCGGCTACTTCGACGCCCCCGGGGACGTGGACAGGGGACAGGCCATCTTCGCGCAAAAACGGTGCGTCGCGTGCCATCAGGTCGCCGGGACCGGAGGCGTTATTGGTCCGAACCTCGGCACGGCCGACGTCACGCCGATCGAGTTCGCCGCGGGGATGTGGAATCACGGTCCCGCCATGAGCGAGGCGATGCGTTCCCAGGGAATCCAGCGACCACGCTTCTCGGGTGCCGAGCTCAACGATCTCATCGCGTACCTCAAATCCACGACACAGAGCCTCCCGACCGGGCCGCTGTACGTCGTGCCGGGGCTCGCAGGCGAGGGCCGCCGCACCTTTGTGGAAAAGCACTGCAACGACTGCCACGCCGTCGGCGGGCAGGGCGGATCCGGGGCACCAGACCTAGCGGAACGTGCCCGCAGCAGCAGCCTCTTGACGTTCGCGGCGGCCATGTGGAACAAGGCCCCCGCGATGCTCGCGTCCATGCAGGCCCGCGGGCTGTCCGTTCCATCGCTGACGCCGAGGGAGATGGCGAACCTCGTCAGTTACATGTACTCGGTGAAGTATTTCGCGCAGGCCGGAGATGCTCGGCGGGGGCGGCAACGCGTGCGCGACCGAGGGTGCCTGGCGTGTCACGCGCTGCATGGCCGGGGTGAAAAGGTGGCACGGGATTTCGCGGTGATGGTTGGGCTCGATTCGCCCGCGGCCGTCATCGCCGCCCTGTGGAATCATGTGCTCATCCGCGAAGCACCAGCCAGCGGTCAGCCGGCATGGCCCAGGATGGGATCCCGCGATATCGCCGACTTGACGGCCTTCCTCCAGTCCCTCTCAACCGGCCGGTCACCCTCGGGCCGCTAACGCGGAACGGGACGCGCACCGCGCGTCCCGTTCTCGAGGCCCCCCGTCGGCGGGGTCGGGAGTCGTCACTCCGCCGCCGGCCCTCGCTGCCCCAACTGGTTGTCCAAGAACAGCAGGGCGGCGCTGCTGTCGCCCGCGAGCTTCATGCGAGCGATCACGTCGCCGACCGATTTCTCTTCCTCCTGCTGCTCCTTGATGAACCACTGCAGCATGAGCTGCGTCGCGTAGTCCTTGTCCTTCACCGCCAGCTCGTAGATGGTCCGAATCGACGCGGTGACCTTCTTCTCGTGCGCCAGCGAGGCTTCCATCACGTGGAGCGGACCCTTGAAGTCCGCCGGCGGCTCGTCGAGGCCCTGGAGCCGTACGCGGGCCCCCGCGTCGATGAGATAGTCGAAGAAGCGCATCGCGTGCTCACGCTCTTCGTCGTGCTGGTGTCGCATCCACTTGGCGAAGCCCGGGAGGTTCTGCTCCTCGAACCACGCCGCCATGGAGAGGTACAGGTACGACGCGTAGAACTCCTTGGCAATCTGGTCGTTTATCGCTGCTTGCACGGCTTTGGTCGGCAGCCCTTCAACCTTCGTCGGCATATGTCGCAGCTCCCGTGTCTGGGTGGGGGTGGAAGTTAGACAGCCGGGCGCGGCGAGGCCAGCTTGTTGGGCAGCGGGTGACCGGCCGCGGTCGCAGGGTAAACGCTGGGGGTCCGTCGATCGTCTCACAAATGCATGTGCCGGAGACCGATGCCGCGTGCGGGTGGACGAGCAGCTATCCGATGAAGATCTGATTCGACGCGCCTGCGACGGCGACACCGCCGGCTTCCAGGCGCTCGTCGAGCGCTGGCTGCCCCGTATGCATCGCTGGGTCCTCGGGATGCTCGACGATCCCGACGAGGCGGAAGACGTCGTCCAGGAGGTGCTGGTGCGATTGTACCTGAAGCTCGGAGCCTTTCGGGGCGAAGCCCGGTTCTCCACCTGGCTGTACCAGCTCACGCGCAACGCGGCGCGCGATGCCCGGCGTCGCACGCGACGGCGAGAGCGCCGGATGGCACCGTTGCGCGGCGATGAGCTGGCCGCGCCCGCACGCAATCCCGCCGCCGAGCTCGAGCGGCATGAGGACGTGACTCGCGTGCGCCACGCCATGGCCGCGCTCCCGGAGCGCCAGCGCGAGGTGTTCGACCTGGTCGAATTCCAAGGCTACGCACCGACCGAGGTCGCAGCCCTGCTGAACCTGAGCCCTGGCACGACCCGCGCCCATCTGTTCCGCGCGCGCCGCGCCGTCCGCGCCGCCGTCCTTGGCGCGGATGCCCCGGCAACCGAGGCGCGCCCATGACGTGCGATGACGCGCGGCAGCTGCTGCTGACCGCCGACCTTGCTGAGCTGACCCCCGGCGGGCCGATGCCGCTGGGCGCGCACCTCGCCGGCTGCGCGGACTGCCGCGCTTTGGCGGGCCGCGTGCTCGCCGCCGCGCGCGTGGTGCAGGCGGAGCGGGATCGTCCCCCGCGGCGCGCGGCGGGGGCACTCGCCGAGGAGGCCCGACGGGCTGCGCGGGCCCGACGGCGCGCGCGGCGGCGCTGGACGGCCGTTCCGGCCTTGGCCGCCGCCGCCGTCGTGGTCGTGCTGCTCGTGCGCGATGGGACGCCACCGATCCCGATCCCCCCGCGGACCGTCGAGACGACTCCGCTGGTGGATGCCCCGCCGGGCCGCCACGTCGCCGTCTTCGAGACCGGGAATCCGGCCATCGTGGTCGTCTGGACCTTCTAGCCAAGTGAGGATTCCGTGTTCGCTCGCTCGCTCATTCCCTTTGCCGTGCTCCTGAGCTTCGTCTCTTGCGGGCGCGCGCCGGAACTGGATACGCGCACGTTCCCCTTGCAGTACCTGGAGCCAGGAACCGCCCAGGGTCTGCTCGAGCCGTACGTGTTCTCCGACCGCCCCAACAACCCCGGCATGCTGAGCCTGACCCAAAGCACCGTGACGGTGCGGGAAACCCGCGACAACCTCGAGAAGATCGCGCGCGTGCTCGCCGAGTTCGACATCCCGAGCCCGTGGGTGCGCCTGCATTTCCAGATTATCGAGGCCGACGGGGCCAGCGACACCGACCCGCGCATCGCCGACATCGAGACCGAGCTGCGCAAACTGTTCCGCTTCCGCGGCTATCGGCTGTTCGGGGAGGCGGTGGTGAGCGGCGCCGCGAGGAGCCAGGTGGAGCAGGCCGTCCCGGGTCCCACGGCCGGCAGTCTGGGCCACCGACTCATGGTCGATATCGGCGAGATCCGCACGATCGGCGACACCGGGTTCGTGTTCCTCGCCGTGCATTTGGGCTCCCCCACCGGCGGCGGCCTCATGACGCGGATCAACGCCCGCACCGGTCAGACCGTGGTGCTGGGGAACGCCCAGTTGGGCGAGCGCGGCACCACCACGATTCTCACGGTGCGGCCGGAGTTGGTGGCGCAGTAGCCGCGGGAGCGACGGGAACGACGGGCACGACGGGAACGACGGGAACGACGGAACGACGGAACGACAGAGCCGATCCTGGGGCTATCGGATTGGCGAGGGGAGTTCCATGTTATGCGCCTGTCCTTCCTGGAGCCGCGCATGTCTTCGCTCGATCGTCGCCAGTTCCTCACGGCCGCCGGCTTTGGCATGACCGGCGCCCTCGTGACCGGCCCGCGCTCCGCGTGGCCTGACGAGCGGGCCATGGCGCGGGCCGCGACCGCCGGTGAGAGCTTCGCGCTGTTGCGGCGTGAGCAGGCCCGGCGCCGCGCCGAGCTGCCGGCGGCGGCCGCCGGGGATCGTCTGCCCCTGACGTGGTACCACGCCAAGGTGCGGCAGCTCAAGGCCGCCGCCCGCCAGCGAGGCGTAACCGGCGGGCTCTTTCTCACCAACCGCTGGAACATCATCTACGCCACCGGCCTGCTGCATTCCACCACGGAGCGGCCGTTTGCCTGTTTCCTCCCGATGGACCAAGACGACGCCTGTATCTGGCTCCACCCGTACCTGGACGAGCAACTGGTCCGGAGCTGGTGGGCCACCGACACCCACAGCTACTTCGACTACCATCCGGCCGTCGGTGGCGACCCGTACCGGGGCGACGTCGCCGCCGGCCCAACCGTGAACCTCTATCGCTGGTGGGGGGAGACGCTCGCCACGCTGGGCTACGGCGACCGAGTGATCGGCGTGGATTCCGGGAGCGCGGCGGAGATCGGCGTCTTCCCGGGACAGGATGACGATGCGCGCCTCGACATGATGGGCGCGGTGGACGTCCCACGGCCGGAACGCCCTGCCAGCGGACGGTTCGGCACGATGGCGGTGGCGTTGCCCAAGGCCCGGTTCGTGGATATCTACGACATCCTGATGCGGCATCGCGTCGTGAAGGACGACGCCGAAAACCGGCTCACGCAGCGCGCCATGGACTACTTCTCCGAGCTGCACGCGTTCGTGCGCAACTACCTGCTCGAGCGCGGGGTGGGCACGCTCGACTGGGAAGTCGAAAACGCCGCACGCCTGTGGGGCATGCACCGCATCATGCAGGACGTCCCCAACGACGGCACGCCGCACCAGGCGGTCGGCATCGAGGTCGGCGTCGGCTGCCGGACCGGCCGCAAGACCGCGTATCCGCATCCCAACCAGGTCTCGTGGGCGCGGATCGAGCGGGGCCACGCGCTCCAGTTCGCCGGCGTGGTGCGCGTCGGCGGCTACGGGGGCGAGCAGTACCGCTCGTTCCTGATCGCGCCGTGGACCGACTGGCAGGCTAAAGTCTGGGACGCGCACACCGTCACGTACTTCCTGCAGGCCGAACGGTCAGCGGCGGGCGCCACCTGCGCGAGCGTGGCCAAGGCGGTGCACGACTACCAGGTCGCGCAGGGGGTGCAGCAGCTCGTGTATCACCGGCCGGGGCATGGCGAGGGGATGGAAGGCCATCAGCCACCCTATCAGGCGCTCGGCGATCACACGGTGATGCGGGAGGGGATGCACTTCTCCAACGAGCCCGGCCTGTACGACGCTGACCAGGGGTTCGGGTTCAATCACTCGAACAACATCCTGGTGGCCAGGGCCAAGGGGCTCCAGATGGGGACGGCGCCCTGCGATCGCGAGTGGTGCTGGCTGGAGCTGTGATTCCTGAGGGAAGCTCCGCACAAGTCGGCGACGGGTCACTCCGGCCGCTGCTGCGAGCAAGTACGGCGAGCCAGTGCCCGGGCACCGCCTCGCTGACGCCGCCTTCGCGACCCGCCGCTTGACTCGTGCGGAGGTTCCCTAGCGCTTCGCGACCGCGAGGAACATCTCCTGGGCCGCGCGGCGCGGCTCCCCGGGTGCGGGCGTCCGGCGCGTGTACACCCCATCCGGCCCGCAGTCCCACGCCGAGCAGTTGTCCTGCTCGTACACGTCGAAGATCGCGTCGAGCTCGGCGCGGATCGTCGGATCCAGCACCGGGACCACGGTCTCGATGCGGCTGCTCAGGTTCCGGTGCATCCAGTCGGCAGATCCGAGATAGACCTCCGGGTCGCCGCCGTTCTCGAACCGGAACACCCGCGAGTGCTCCAGGAAGCGACCCACCACGCTGAACACCCGAATCGTGGGGGAGAGTCCCGGAACGCCGGGACGCAAACAGCAGAGCCCGCGCACGTTGAGCGAGATGGGCACATCGGCCAGACTGGCGCGGTACAGCTCGCGGATGATCTCGGGATCCTGGAGCTGGTTCATCTTGGCCCGAATCCCGCTCGGCCGGCCCGCCCGGGCATGCTCGGCTTCGCGCTGGATCAATCCGGTAAACTGCCGCCGCATCGATCCCGGCGCGATCAGCATACGACCGTCCTCCGGGTACTCGGTGGTGCCCGTGAGCCCGTTGAACACGGCGGCCACCTCGGCGCAGATCACCGCGTCCGCCGTGAGCAGTCCGAGGTCCTCGTAGACCTTCGCCGTGCCCGGGTGGTAGTTCCCCGTGCCGATGTGGGCATACTGGCGGAGCTGGCCCGCTTCCTCCCGCACGACCAGGGCGAGCTTCACGTGCGTCTTGAGGCGCTCGACCCCGTAGGCGACGTGCACGCCCTCGTTCTCGAGGAACTTCCCCCACGCGATGTTCGGCGCCTCGTCAAACCGCGCCGTGATTTCGACGAGCACGGCCACCTGCTTGCCGCGCCGCGCCGCTTCGGCCAGCGCGTTGACGATCGGCGAGTCGCTGCTGGTGCGGTAGATGGTGACCTTGATGGCCAACACCGCGGGATCGGCCGCGGCTGCTTCCAGGAAGCGCAGAACCGACGAGTCGAAGCCGTGGTACGGATGCTGGAGCAGAATGTCGCCCCGGGCGATCTGCGCGAAGACGGCCGCGGGATCGGCGTCGAGACCGCGGAGGCGCGCGTGCGTGACCGGCTTGTGCGCGGGGTAGCGCAGCTCGGGCCGATCCGCATCCGGGAACTGCAGGAGGTCGTTCAGCCCGATCACCGCGGCGGCGGGATAGACGTCCTCCGCATCGATTCCGAGCTGGCGCGCGAGCCACTCGCGCACACCGTCCGGCATGGCCGCGTCCACCTGCAGCCGCACGATGCCCGCGAAGCGCCGCGCCTTGAGCTCGCGGCTCACCAGCTCGATGATGCTCCCCGGCGCCTCGAAGGCGTCGTCATGCGCAGCCTCCGCATCGAGATTCCCTTCGGCTCCGCGCGTCACCCGGAACAGGTACGTGCCGTGGACCGTCGTGCCGGGATACAGCAGATCCAGGTTGTGGGCGATGACCTGTTCCAGCGGGGTGAAGCCGCCGTCACCCGGTACCGGCACCCAGCGCGGCCGGTTGTCGGGCACCTTGAGACGCACGAACCGCTGACGACTGCGCTCGTCCCCACCCAGCAGGATCGCAAGGTTGAGCCCGAGACTCGAGATGAACGGGAACGGGTGTTCCGGATCCACTGCCAGCGGCGTGAGAATCGGCAGCACTGACTGGTGGAAATACGCGCGGAGGCCAGCCTGCTGATGCGCGGCGAGCGTGGCGTAATCGTGGATGCCCAGTTCCTCACGCGCGAGGGCCGGCCGGAGATCGTGCGCCAGGACGGCACCGATCCGCTGCACCTGGTCCGCCAGCTCCTGGCGGCAGGCGTCGAATTCCTCGGGCGGGGTGCGCCCGTCGACCGTCCGCTTGCTCGACCGCTTGCGGATCTGTCGCTTGAGGCCGCTCATCCGCTTCATGAAGAATTCGTCGTGCAGCATCCCGGAGATGCCGGCAAACTTCACGCGCTCGAGCAGCGGCACATCTGGCTGTTCCACCAGGGCCAGGACGCGCCGCGCAAACGCCAACCAAGACAGCTCGCGGTTGAGGAAAGCCTCCGGGGCCTCGAGCGGCACCGGCGGGACCTCGGCGCGCGGCGGCGGTGACGGGGCGGTCCGCGGCGGGAAGGACGATCGAACGGTGAGATCCTGGGTCATGGCGTCAGCGGCAAGGGCGGTATCGCGGCGTGCAGGCTCCCAATCTTAGCACGCCGGCCCGGCTCCGAACAGGGCGCCACGATCGCAAGTGACAGTGTGACAACGACGTGACCGCTTCTGCGCAGTCAGCGCCGGTCGGCAAAGAACTGTTGCAGCAGCGCCCCGCATTCGTCGGCCATCACACCGCCCAAGACCTCCGGCCGGTGGTTGAGCTTGGGGTGGCGCAGCAGGTCGCCCACGCTACCCGCCATCCCAGCCTTGGGGTCGTACGCCCCGAACACGACACGGCCCACCTTCGCCAGCACGACGGCCCCCGCGCACTGCGCGCACGGTTCCAGGGTGACACACAGGGTACAATCGGCGAGACGACCCGACCCGACGGCGCGGAGCCCCTCCTCGAGCACGAGGAGTTCGGCGTGTTTGGTGGGATCGCGCCGCACGACCGTCTCGTTGTGCGCGGCCGCGAGGATCTGGCCCGCGCGCACGAGTGCGGCGCCCACCGGCACTTCGCCCAGGGGAACGGCCGCACGGGCGTTTCGCAGGGCGATGTCCATCCCCAATTCGTCGTCTGACGAGAGCGGCACGCTAATCCGCCCTCGGCCGGCGCTCACGGCCGGGTCGGCGCCCGCGCCGCCCTGAGCGGCGCGCCGACCGTAGCCGGCCGGGCCGGCCGCAGGTGGAGGCCGTCCCACGCCGTGGCGAGGGCTCGGGCGGCACCCGCCGTCGCACTCGCGGTCGGCGCCGGGATCGTGAGGGCCAGGGAGTCGGGCACGACATCGGTGACCGTGTTCGCGCCCGCGCTCACCATGAACGTCGAGAGGTCGAAGCCGCCGTCGTCCGCGAGGAAGCTCAGCGGCATGACGAGCGTCACCGCGTTCGCGCGGTACACGGGCACGGTCGCGAGCACCGCACCGGTGAATTCGCTGGCGCAGCGATCCGTTCCCGTCAGCGAGTCCACGCGGACGGCGGCAATGGCACCGGGAGGCGGATTGCTCACGATGCCCAGAAAGGCCGACCGCTGATCCAAATCCACGAACGCGTCCGCCCCGAAATTGAGCGGCGGGCCGCCAATGCACTGACGCAGCGTGTAGAAGCCGGTCGTCGTATCCCGATCGAGATCCAGATCGTAATTCGCGAACAGCGCCGTGGCGGGCTGCGGCCCCGACAGCGCCGTCGGGCCGACGGGGGCGGTGAAGCGGACGTAGAGGAACAGGAAGCCCTCCACGGCGGCCGCGCCCAGGAACGTCGCGTCGTGCGCGGGGAACGTGGTTCCGGTCGGCACCGCATCGCCGGTGGGGTCGCTGGCGCCCCCGACGCCCACCACCCCGATCGTGTCGGGTGGGAGGCTTCCCACCTGCGCGCGGTAGAGATTCAATCCTGCGATAGGCCCCAGCGTGACGTCCGTGCGGGCCAGGCCGGACGCGTCGGAGACGGACGAGCTCGCCGCCACCGCCCCCCCACCGGACAGCACGCTCCAACTCACCGTGGCATCCGGGACGGCGTTGCCGAACCGGTCACGGACCTGAACGATGAGCGGCCCGTCGGCCGGACCGCTCACGACGCCGATGAACGCGGCTGCGTCGTCGATCGCGCTGGCATTGGGGACGTCCGGGGTCGCCGTCGCCGGGAACGAGATCGCCGACACGCCGCTCACCGCGGCGGTGACCACCTGCGCCCCGGCCGTCGGGCCGAGCGTCCATCGCGCCCGGACCTCACCCGCGTTGTCGGTGGTGTCGCTCACCGCCGGGGCGAGGAGCAGCGCGCCGGTCGCGCCGGCCGTCGCCGCCACTGGGTCGAGGGAGCCGCCGCCGCTCGTGACGCTGAACGTGACGGCCACGCCCTGGACCGCGTTGCCCGACGCGTCCGTCACCCGCGCGGCGAGGGTCGGCACGGTGGTGCCAACGGTCCCACTCAGCGGCGCCGTGAGGAGCGACTCGATGGCCGCCGGAGGCCCCGCCGGTTCCGAGCCGCAGGCGATGACGAGCATGAGCGGGACGAGCGTGCCGACCGCGGCGCGCCGAGGGAGGGCGACGTGAACCATGGTGGTTCCTCGGATTGGGTGTGACCGTGCTACCCGGGGAGTGCCCCGCGGTGCCCGGACAAGGTACCGGACGACGTCGCCCGCGGCGAGTCGGCCGCCGCTCAGGTCCCGGCCGGCACGGGCTCGGGGGCTGCCGCCGCCACGCGCGTGAAGGCCAGCCCGCCCTCCGGATCGTGGTCCACGCGCACCGTGTCGCCCTCCGCGTACTCGCCCTCCAGAATGGCCAGCGCGAGCGGGTTTTGCACCTCGCGCTGAATCACGCGCTTGAGCGGCCGCGCCCCGTACACCGGATCGTAGCCGGCGTCGATCAAGAACCGCTTGGCCGCGTCGGTCACCTCGAGCGTAAGCCGGCGGTCGCCCAGCAGCGTGCCCACCCGCGCGAGCTGCAGCTCCACGATCGTCCCCAGGGCGTCCTTACCGAGCGGGCGGAACATGATCACGTCGTCCACCCGGTTGAGGAACTCGGGCTTGAACGTGGCCCGCAATTGCTCCATCACGTGGCGCTCCGCGTCCTGCCGCGCGCCGGGGTCCGACTCGAGCAGGTACTGGCTCCCCACGTTCGACGTCATGATGATCACGGTGTTCTTGAAATCCACCACATGGGCCTGGCTGTCCGTGAGCCGCCCGTCGTCCAGAATCTGGAGCAGCACGTTGAACACGTCGGGATGCGCCTTCTCGATTTCGTCGAACAACACGACGGCGTACGGGCGCCGCCGCACGGCCTCGGTGAGCTGTCCCCCTTCCTCGAAGCCGATGTAGCCCGGCGGCGCTCCGAGCATACGGGACACGGCGTGCTTCTCCATGTACTCTGACATGTCGAGCCGCACCATGGCGCGCTCATCGTCGAACAGGAACTCGGCGAGCGCCCGTGCCGTTTCGGTCTTGCCCACGCCGGTCGGCCCAAGGAAGATGAAGCTCCCGATGGGCCGATTCGGATCCTGCAGCCCGGCGCGCGAGCGACGCACCGCGTTCGCCACCGACGCGAGGGCGTGATCCTGGCCGATGACCCGGCGCCCCAGCTCCCCCTCCAACCGGGTGAGGCGCTGCCGCTCCGATTCCAGCATCCTGGAGACCGGGATCCCAGTCCACTGTGACACGATCTCCGCCACGTCCTCAGCGCCCACCTCTTCCTTGAGGTACTTCGCCGTCTGCTGGATCTCCGCGAGCTGCGCCTTGAACCGGTCGATCTCGCGCTCCAGCTCCGGGAGGCGCCCATAGCGGATCTCGGCCGCGGCCTGGAGATCGCCGCGCCGCGTGGCCTGCTCGGCTTCCAGCCGCGCCTCCTCGAGTTGCGCCTTCTTCTCCCGCAGCGCGGCGATCGCCGCCTTCTCGGCCTGCCACTGCGCCTTCATGGATCGCGCGCGCTCGTCGAGCACGCGCAGCTCGTCCCGCAGCGCCGCGAGCCGTTCGCGGCTCGCCCGGTCACTCTCCTTGGTGAGCGCCTGTTCTTCGATCCGCAGCTGGATCATCCGACGCTCCACTTCGTCGATCTCCTGCGGCAACGAGTCGATCTCGATCCGCAGCCGGCTCGCCGCCTCGTCGATCAGATCGATGGCCTTGTCCGGCAAGTGACGCTCGCCGATGTAGCGATGGGACAGCGTGGCCGCCGCCACGAGCGCGTTGTCGGTGATCCGCACCCCGTGATGGACTTCGTAGCGCTCCTTGAGACCGCGCAGAATGGCGATCGTGTCCTCGACCGACGGCTCGCCGACGTACACGGGCTGGAAGCGCCGCTCCAGCGCCTTGTCCTTTTCGACGTACCGGCGATACTCGTCGAGTGTGGTGGCGCCGACCACGTGCAGCTCGCCGCGCGCCAGAGACGGCTTGAGCATGTTGGAGGCGTCCACCGCGCCCTCCGCCTTGCCGGCGCCGACGATCGTGTGCAGCTCGTCGATGAAGACGATGAAGCGGCCTTCCTGGCTCACGACCTCGCGAATCACCGACTTGAGCCGCTCCTCGAACTCGCCGCGATACTTCGCTCCCGCCAGCAGCTGCCCGATGTCCAGCACGACGAGGTGCTTGCCGCGCAGCGTCTCCGGCACGTCCCCGTCGACGATCCGCTGGGCCAACCCCTCGACGATGGCCGTCTTGCCGACGCCGGGCTCCCCGACGAGCACGGGGTTGTTCTTGGTCCGCCGCGAGAGCACCTGCACCACGCGCCGAATCTCCTCGTCCCGGCCGATGACCGGATCGAGCTTCCCCTCCCGCGCCAGGTCCGTGAGGTCGCGCGTAAACCGCTGCAAGGCCTGGTACTCGTTCTCCGGCTCGATATCGGTCACCCGGTGCGAGCCGCGCACGGCCTCGAGCGCCTGCAGCACGTCGTCACGGCCGACCGCGCGCTCCGAAAGCACCTGTCGCACCGCGGTGCCCTTGGTGTCGATCAAGCCGAGCAGGAGGTGCTCGGTCGAGACGAATGCGTCGCCGAGATCCTTCGCGAATCGATCCGCGCGATCGAGCGCCTGGGACATCTCCCGCGCCATCGACGGCTGGGCGCTGCCGCCCTCCTGCACGGGGAGGCGCTCGACTTCGCGCCGGGCCGCGCCGCGGATCTCACCGAGCCCGAGCCCGAGCTTCTGGAGCAGCGGCGCGACGATCCCCTCTTCCTGGTCGAGCAGCGCGAGGAATAGATGGGCGTCGTTCACGACCGGGTTGCCGCGCTCCTGCGCAATCCGCGTCGCCTGCTGAATGGCCTCGCCGGCCTTGATGGTCAATCGGTCTGGCCGAATCATCCTCGCTCCCGTCCCCTGCGCCCGTCGCACTCCGGTAGCCTACTCAGGGGAGCTTGCGGCATCCCCCGTGCCGCCAAATGCCGCTATTCTGGCACCGGATCGGCCAAAACAACAGACGCGCCGTCCACCGGACGGCGCGTCTGACATACGATCCTGCGGGGAAGCGCCTACTTCACAATGGTCATCTTCCCGGTGAACCGCTCGCCGTTGACGACGAGCTGGTAGACGTAGACCCCTGACGCGGCCTCGCGATCCGACCTGAGCACTTTGCCGTCCCAGTAGGCGCTGTATTCGCCTGTCCCGTTCCACTCGAGCTGGACATTGTCGAGCGGCTGCCCCGACCCCTGCAGAATGGGGATTGAGACGAGCTGGGCGAGCACGTTGTAAATCCTGAGACTCACGACCGGCTTCTGCCCACCGGCGAACAGACTCGCCGGGAGCGTGAAGGGAATCGTGGTCTCCGGGTTGAACGGGTTCGGGTAGTTCTGCCGAAGCTCAACCCGATCGCCCTGCCGGGCTTCCTGCGCCGCCATGGGCGTGGAAGCCGACGTCAGGAGCCCGAGCGAGACGATCGCCCAGGCAAGCAACTTCATGTACCGCTCCTGTCTGACAAAAAGGTTTCCTTGGAACCGACTCCTTGTTGGGAATGGGTCTATCTTACCACCTGGACCCAAGTTACGGCGCGTTCGAACGCTTTGTCAAGCGCGGGCCGGCGCGGCGGACATCTCCCACGCGCACCGTGTACCCCTGCGCATCCAGCCACTCCAGGAGCGGGATCGAGAACTTGCGTGTAAGCCCAAGTCGTTCACGCACTTGACTCGGTCCAATCTCGCCCTTTTCACGCAGCTCCGCGGCCACGACGTCGAGCATCCGATCGAGGACCGCCGCCTCGTAGTATCGTTCGGGCCCGACCCGCGTAACCGTGCCCTCGCGCACAAAGAACTCCAACACGGTCGACACGACCGGCTCGCGGAGGGACGCGGCTGCAAGCTCCGCGGCCGTCCTTCCCTCAAACCCCGCGGTGTGGAGGGCGTTCCGCACCCCCGTGGCAGCCTGCGCATACACGCCTTCCAAGCCCGGCACGTGGGCGGCGAGCCGAGCAACGGCACCCTCGACCGTTACCGTCCCGGCCGCCGTCAGCTCCGCCAGGACTCGGTCCACCAGCGCCCCCTGGGACACCGCCCGGCGCAATGCCTCGAGCGGCATGCCGGGTGCCGCCGGGTACGCGCGGTGATGCGCCGCCAGCACCGCCTCCACCGCGCTCGACGAGCGCCCGAGGGCGTCCGCCTCCACCAGACGTCCCTGCACGTCTCGTACCCCCTCCGCCTCGAGCACCTCCACCAGGCCCGCCGCTCGCGCGGGCGGAACCCCGAGCCGCACCGGCAGTTCCTCCCGCGGCAAGCCCTCCGCCGGGGCCCGCCGCACCGCCGCGCGCACCCGATCCGGCTCCGCCGCGAGCAGGGCCTCGAGTCCA
>Ga0224512_10000871_pt1 | contig 30754 bp, 27 predicted proteins | sample SF_May12_sed_USG_4_FD_169103 | JGI IMG/M metagenome (GOLD analysis project Ga0224512, IMG submission 169103) | Sediment microbial communities from San Francisco Bay, California, United States - SF_May12_sed_USGS_13 | ecosystem: Environmental > Aquatic > Marine > Sediment | place: USA... | reverse complement strand
CCTTTTTCGCATCTGGCGGAGAGAGAGTCCGCCATACCTTTGTCCGCCCTCATGTTTCTTTGTCCAAGTTTCCTTATAAATAAAGGCTTTCAGAGATCTTGCTGTATAGTCGCATCCATACTCATGTGCTAAAATCCGTACACCACCCGTACACCATTCCGTACACTGGATTTCAATATGGCTAAGACAGTAAAACGATTGAAGGACTTGCAAATCAGGCGATTATCTAAATCAGGGTCATATCCTGATGGCGAGGGGCTATATCTTCAGGTTCGCAACTCAAGCGCGAAGGACTGGTTTTATCGTTACGAGGTTGATGGGAAAGGCAGGAAGCGTGGACTTGGCTCCTACCCGACTATATCGCTTGAGCAAGCAAGAGATGATGCCCTTGAATGCCGCCAACTGAGACAACAGGGTATCGACCCCGTTGACTACGCTAAAGCTCAGCGGCAGAAGGATGCTCTCGATGAAGCAAAAAGTTTTACATTCAAGGAATGCGCCCTCGTCTATATTGATTCACATAGGCGAGGCTGGAAGAACAGAAAGCACGAATCCCAATGGCGAAATACACTCGAAACCTATGCCTATCCGACAATAGGAAATATTAGCGTTCAAGATATCGATATAGGCCTGGTAATGGATGTACTCGAGCCTATCTGGTATGTGAAAACAGAAACCGCCAGTCGTGTCCGGCAGCGAATTGAAAATATTCTGGATTGGGCGACCGTCAAGCAATACCGCAGTGGCGACAATCCCGCCTTGTGGCGCGGACGCCTGGATAAGCTCTTACCGAAACGGGTAAAGGTTCAAAAGCCGATCCACTTCCCGGCCATGGATTACCGAGAATTGTCCGAATATTTTCAGGCGCTCAGAAAGCGTGACTCAGTAGCCACCCGGGCACTTGCATTCACCATATTAACAGCCGCCAGGAATGGCGAAGCCAGGGCTGTTACCGGCGATGAATTAGATATAAAGGGCAAGGTCTGGACAATTCCTGATAGTCGCATGAAAGCCGACAGAGAACACCGTGTACCCTTGTCTGCTGAGGCCTTGAAGATTATCAAAGAAATGGAACCCTTTAAGCGGCATACAGATAATTTCATATTCCCTGGGCAGGCTCATGCCAAACCGATCAGCGAAGCCTCTCTGTTAAAGGTGGTAAAACAGCAGGATAGGACGCTTACTGTCCACGGATTCCGTTCGACGTTTCGAGATTGGTGCGCGGAGCAAACCAGTTTCCCGCGAGAGGTAGCGGAAGCCGCCCTCGCCCATTCTGTTAGAGACAAAACGGAAGCCGCCTATCAACGGGGAGACCTGTTCGAGAAACGCCGCAAGCTGATGGATCAGTGGGCGCAGTATTGCCTGAAGGGGAAAGGCAAGGCCAAGGTTGTGCCGATCAGGAAGAAGGCTAAATAGTGTCCGTTCATAAACAGACGGGATAGGAAAACCGGCTCGGCCTGTGGAACAAGCTGAAAAACAACATCGAATTCACGCCTTCGCAGTCGTTTTTTCGTGATAGATAAAGGGAAACAGCTCTCTATAGTACGAGATCACGTGAATTGAAATGGAGCTAAACGTGATCGTACAATCAAGTATGTTACCCTCGGCCGGATACCTTCGGTTATCTCAAATAATTGGTCGCCCACAGGCTAACCCCCCAGTACCTGGAATCATTCCGGTAAGCGCGTCCACTTGGTGGGCGGGTGTTAAAAGTGGAAAATTTCCTGCTCCGGTAAAACTTTCCGCGAATGTTACCGCTTGGAAGATTTCAGATATTCGAGCGTTAATTGACAGAATTGACGGTCAGGAGCACGCAGAGCAAGGAGACTGGAAACCTATGCGCGATTTAGAGTCTAAATCGACCGCTCCCGCCACGAAGGAGTCGAATTTCGACACTTCGTAATCTCGGGTCCGATTGGTCAGGAATACAAATCCGCTCATCGCGAGAAATGTGAACCATCACCGGCACTAACCGTTGGCCGTTCATTGCCATACCCTCTGGGGAAATTCTCTCCCAGGAGCGTTATGGTCCTCAGACAAATTCCCGAAAATACCTGCAAGTATCGTCGTGCAAGACGCACCGTCCAGTTGAGTTGCCATCAGACGCAAGCACCTGTGGTCGTTGGAGAAGGTTCTTGGTGTGAAGGGTAATAGTAACCAGAATCTCGACAGTGAAACTTGAAGCCGGAGACCGATTTACCGGGTAAATCGACCGCTCCCGCCACGGCAACGCGAGCCTCTAGCTCGCGCGCCAAGGGCGGGGCCGCGTCCAGCGGCGCCTGTGGGCCCCGGTGGTCAGGCGCAGGCGTGCGAATGCCACGGCAGCGGAGGTCATGCGCAAGCCATGTGACAGGCAAACGCCTGGCGCCAGGCTTGCTCGATCCGAAGGCGCCCTCGTCACTACTGAGCGCAGCGGGGTAGTGACGAGGGCGGCAAAGCCGTTAACGGCGCGAGTTTGCGATTGAATTTCGAGATTACGGCGGGGTTTCGTGTTCTTATACTGCGACCATCGATTGATTTTAACCGTGGCCACTGCGTGTACTAGTGGCACAAAGCGTATCCGGATCCTGTGACGCGCAACGGCTGTAAGCCGTGGGTCCATCTTCCAATCGACACGGACCGCAAGGTCCGATCTTCACTTCGGCGCGAGCCTTTTATTTACTCGACGAACCGAGACAACCGCCCTGATGGCGCAGACGACGTTCATTTTCCATAAATCGCGGATATGCTCCGCACATTTAAAAGGAGGTGTTTTATGAAACCAACCTAAACGAAGGCCCGTCAGGGCATGTTGGCCAGCGCTGGGCCATTACCCGACAGGGAAAAACAGCGTTGCCTGAGACCAGGCATCTTCAGGTCGTATGGGAGTGGTGTCCCGCGGTCGTACCGCGCAAGCGGGCCTCGGTAGCTTTAGTTGCCAGGTGACCATAAACACTTACCGATGGAGTGAACACCGTGAGAGATCTGAAATACCAACTCAAACAACTCTGTCGTCGTAATCACGATGGCAGTTATGCGACGCAAGCCAAGCGCATGCATCAAATGGTGGTCAATGGATACTAGCTGAATGCATTGGAATTTTGCGGTATTAATGCCCGTTCGCTAAAATCGAAACATGTCGATGTCTTGGTCAATGATTGGCAGCAACAGGAACTTGGCATCGACACGATCAAGAACCGCATAGCGGTCTTGCGTTGGTGTGCACGGAAAGTGGACAAGCAAAACAGCCAAATCAGAATACTGCGAAAAGGTAGGGATCGATTTTATGATTGATGACTCTCCGATTTATCTGGAAACCTTTCACGAAATCGATACAACTTATCTTCATGTAATCAATCGGGGGCGTAAAACCTTTGAAGTCAGGCACTAATTTTCTACGTTGCCACCTCTAGCAACTAATTCTGCTAAATGAATTTCTGTAGTAATTGTCGGTACTTGATAATTTTGCAACCGTAAAACAGGCTATAAATCATTAAGTTTATGTTTAATTCAATTCCACCCCTAGAAACGTACACATCTAGGGCCTAACGAGGGCGTTTTAAAGCTACATAGGTATATCAAGAGTATTGTAGTGAGACATTTAATGAGACCGGAAATCGAGGGGTCTCAAAATCTATATATATTGAGATTCTTACTATCTAATCGAAATTTAATCTAGCCATTAACTGGGCGAATTCTGCCTCCAGTCAAAGCGGTGATTTCATCTGCTGCTGTTCTGACCTGGGATCCTATCATTTGCAACGAATGATCGGGGAATCGAACGGTCGGGCCGGATACGGATATCCCCGCAATTGCTTCGCCATAAGAGTTATAGATACAGGAGGCAATACAACGCATTCCAATATATCTTTCTTCGTCATCGAATGCCCACCCCCTTTCTCGGGTCGTTTCCAGGTCTCGAAACAGTTCAACAGGGGTGGTCAGCGTTTTATCGGTATATTCAGGACAGCCTTTGCTATGCAGAATAATTTCCACGTCCCTTCTAAGCATATTTGCCAATAATGCCTTACCGATACCAGAAGCGTGCATATCCCCACGACTACCGGGTAGGAAAAATGCACGAATAGGATTGTGTGATTCAACCTGACTGATAAAGACAACATCACCCCCATCTGCAATTGCCAGATTAGCTGTTTCGCCAGTGGCCTCCACCAGATTACGCATTGACTTAAGCGAACTTTCGATCAAATTGGTGCGCTCAAGATACGAATTACCGACACGAAAGGACTCGATTCCGATCGACCATTCGTTCGTATCTTCACTGAGATCTGTAAAACCGCGCTTCTCCAGGGTCATTAAAATCCGATGCGCCGAAGACGTCGGCACACCAACCTTTAGTGATAAATCAGTCAGTGACATGTTGCCCTCGCTCGCTAGTGCTTGCAACACCACCAAACCTCTGTCTAGAGCGATCACAGTACCTTGCCCGGTTTCAGGGATGGGATTACGCGGACGGCCACGTTGCTTTTTTCGAATCGGCTGCAATTGCATAAATTTTCTCTAGTCGGGTGAATTTATAGTCAAGTCTGTAAGAATACTGCCTTAATTAAATAATAATTTAAATAAAATATTTTCCCATTTATTTATATTAAACGAATATGGGAAATTAAAATCCCTTATATAACAGTTACTTAATTATTTTAATTTTATTTTGGGGTATTTTTCCAGAAAAATTGAATATTAGTTTAAAAGCTTTAGTATTTCCTTAAAGTAAAAACAGGAATCCAAAATGCAAATCCATAACTCCGTATTTATTCCCGGCCCGACTAACATGCCGGATCAGATCAGGCAAGCAATGCATATTCAGACTATCGACCATCGAGCGCCTGATTTTGCAGATCGCTTGATTCCGCTGTTGAACGACTTAAAGAAAGTTTTTAAAACAGTTACAGGAGAGGTTTTCACATTTCCATCCAGTGGCACGGGTGGCTGGGAAGCCGCAGTTACTAACACCTTGTCTCCCGGAGATAAAGTATTGGTTGCACGCTATGGCATGTTTTCCCACCGTTGGATCGATTTGTGTCAGCGGCACAACCTCGATGTTGAAATCATCGAATGCCAATGGGGTAGCGGTGCACCGGCTGAGCGTTTTGCCGAGAGACTGGCCAAGGACACAAATCATGAGATTAAGGCGTTACTCGTCACCCACAACGAAACCGCAACTGGGGTACGTAGCGATATTGCAGCAGTTCGTGAGGCGATGGATAGATCCAGCCACCCCGCCATGATGTATGTCGATTGTGTCAGTTCGCTGGCCAGTATGGACTTCCGCATGGATGAATGGGGTGTCGACCTGGCTGTTTCCGGTTCTCAGAAAGGCTTTATGCTGGCCACTGGCATGGCCATAATAGCCGTCAGCCAAAAAGCTATGGCCACTCTTGATAACGCTAAATGCCCACGTTGTTTCTTTGACTTTCGTGACATGAAGGCAGCCAATAGTGGCGGTGGATACCCCTATACCCCACCTATTCAGCTATTTAATGGTCTGCGCGTCAGTCTTGATTTGTTACTTGAGGAAGGACTGGAGAATGTTTTTGCGAGACACCACCGAGTTGCTGAGGGAATTCGGCGCGCTGTTGCCGCCTGGGGCCTCGAGCTTTGTGCGATTTCATCTGATCTTTATTCCGATACTGTTAGCGCAATTTATGTTCCTGAAGGCTTTGACAGCAATGCTCTGACCGAGCACGCCTATCGCAAATACGGCGTGTCGTTTGGTATTGGCCTCGGTGAAATGGCTGGAAAAGCGTTTCGTATCGGTCACCTTGGTGCGATGACCGATGTCATGGCCTTATCGGGATTGTCTGCAGTAGAAATGGCAATGAAAGATCTGGATTTCAATATCGAACTCGGTTCTGGGGTAGCCTCGGCGCAGGAATACTATCGGTCTTCCGCCGGAGACCGGACAGTCAGCTTAGCCAAAGCAGGTTAAATCATGAATGAAGAAACAGACTTGTATATCCCGACATTTGACGATGTATTAGAGGCGCACGAGCGAGTCAAACCTTATATTCATCGCACGCCGATTCTCACTTCGAGTTATTTCAACCAGCTAACCGGTGCCGAACTGTTTTTTAAATGCGAAAACTTCCAAAAGGCAGGCGCATTTAAAGTACGCGGTGCCTCCAACGCGGTATTCGGATTAAGCGAAGAGCAAGCCGCAAAAGGTGTGGCCACACATTCGTCGGGAAACCACGCTTTGTCGCTCAGCTACGCGGCCGGCAGACGAGGCATCAAGGCATCTGTAGTTATGCCAAGGACCGCACCCGAAGCCAAAAAGGCTGCAGTTCGTGGTTATGGCGGCGAAGTTTTTGAATGCGAGCCTTCGACCACTGCGCGTGAGGCAATGCTGGAGGAACTCGTAGCAAGAACTGGTGCTGACTTCGTACATCCCTACAACGATCATCGCGTGATTGCAGGCCAGGCTACCTGTTCACTGGAATTACTCGAAGAGGTTGGTGAACTCGACGCGGTCGTCGCGCCTATCGGTGGTGGCGGCATGATTTCAGGTACCTGTTTAACTCTGTCGAACAAATCACCAAAAACCGAGATTTATGCTGCCGAGCCGAAAAATGCTGATGACGCATACCGCTCTTTCCACGCGGGTGAAATCATCGAAGACGATGCTCCGAATACAGTCGCTGACGGCCTCAAAGTCAGCCTGCGTCCACGCACCTGGCACTTCGTTTCCAGATACGTCAAAGATGTATTACTCGCATCCGAAGCAGAAATTATCGAGGCCATGTATTTGACCTGGCAACGCATGAAGATCGTGGTTGAAGCCAGCTCCAGCGTACCCTTGGCAACCATCATCAAGAACAAAGAACAATTTGCCGGCAAACGTGTCGGTGTGATTTTGACCGGTGGCAATGTCGATTTGAAGAAACTGCCCTGGAACAACAACCTTTAACGCTGAGAGAATAAATTATGCACGCACAAACCAATACAAATTCAACCACTACTGATCTAGAGGTCGGCTACAACATTCCCGCCGAAGTGGGCATGGACGAGCAAGATATCCAGACGCCCTGTCTGGTGCTTGATCTCGATGCGCTCGAACGCAACATTCGCAAGATGGGCCAGTTTGCCCAGGAAATGGGAGTTCGCCACCGCATTCACGGTAAAATGCACAAGTCGGTCGATATCGCAAAACTCCAGGAGAAACTGGGCGGTTCCTGCGGCGTTTGTTGCCAGAAGGTATCCGAAGCAGAAGCCTTTGTCCGCGGCGGCATCAAAGACGTGCTGGTATCAAATCAGGTTCGAGACCCTGCCAAAATCGATCGGTTGGCACGCCTTCCGCTACTCGGTGCACGAACAATTTGCTGCGTCGACGATATCGATAATATCGCTGATCTTTCAGCAGCCGCTGTCAAACACGGCACAACCATCGAATGCCTGGTCGAGATCGATTGTGGTGCGGGCCGTTGCGGCGTCACCGAAACTCAGGCAGTAGTGGATATCGCTGTCGCAACTGATGCCGCTGAGGGCCTTAAGTTTTCCGGCATCCAGGCCTACCAGGGTGCGATGCAGCACATGGATTCATACGAAGATAGACGAGGTAAAATTGATATCGCAGTAGCCATGGTTCAGGAAGCCATCGACGCGCTTGGTGATAAAGGTCTGACCTGCGACATCGTGGGCGGCGGCGGTACCGGCAGCTATTATTTCGAAGGCAATTCGGGCGTCTTCAACGAACTTCAATGTGGTTCCTACGCATTCATGGATGCTGACTACGGCCGTATTCTCGACAAAAATGGCAAACGCATCGATCAGGGTGAGTGGGAAAATGCCTTGTTCATTCTGACCTCTGTCATGAGCCATGCCAAAACCGACAAGGCGATTTGCGACGCAGGCCTCAAGGCACAAAGTGTCGATTCTGGGCTACCCGTTATCTATGGTCGCGACGATGTCGCATACGCCAAGTGCTCGGACGAGCACGGTGTAATCAGCGATCCGACCGGCGTGCTGAAAGTCAACGAAAAACTGAAATTGGTCCCCGGTCACTGCGATCCGACCTGTAACGTACACGACTGGTACGTTGGTGTTCGTAACGGCAAGGTCGAAAGCCTATGGCCGGTAACGGCTCGCGGCCTGGCCTATTAAGGGGAATGCCATGTATATAGTCACAGAAGAAATTTGCCAACAAGTCTTTAACCGCGAAGAAGCATTCAAAGCAGTCGAATCAGTTTTTGCCGCGATGGCAAGCGGCGATGCCTATAACTTCCCGGTAATTCGAGAGGCCATCGGCTACCAGGATGCGCTCTATGGATTCAAATCAGGCTTCGATCGATCTGGCTTGAGCCTCGGTTTGAAATCCGGCGGCTACTGGCCTAACAATGCTGCCAAAGGTTTGACCAACCATCAATCGACCGTGTTTTTATTCGACCCCGATACAGGCAAGCTCGACGCGCTGGTCGGTGGCAATTACCTCACCGCGGTTCGTACTGCGGCCGCAAGTTCGGTATCGATTGCTCACCTTGCACGACAGGACTCCAGGGTGTTGGGCATGGTAGGTGCTGGCCATCAGGCAAGTTTTCAATTGAAAGCCGCGCTTGAACAACGAAAGTTTGAAAGCGTCGTTGGCTGGAATCTGCATCCGACGGATTTGCCGCGACTTGAGGCAGTTGCCACAGAAGCTGGGCTGCCATTTAAGGCCGTAGAGCGCGAACAATTGTGTGCAGAAGCCGATGTTATTATCACCATCACCTCGGCACATGAAGCGCTGTTGCTTGATAACTGGATTAAGCCGGGAACGCATATCGCCTGCATGGGCACGGATACCAAAGGTAAGCAGGAAATTGATCCAGCGATATTTACTCGCTCCAGAGTTTTCACCGACGAAATTGCGCAATCGATTACCATTGGTGAAAGCCAGCACGCAATCGCAGCAGAGATAATTAGTGAAGCGGATATTACGCCGATTGGTGATGTCATCAATGGTAAACATCCAGGTCGCGCTTCTGCTGATGAAATCACTCTTTTTGATGGCACCGGCGTAGGCTTGCAGGATCTTGCAGCAGCGACTGCCTGTGTACGTGCTGCGGTTGAACAGAATTTGGCAATCAACGTGGAACTATAGACTCCTCGCTCGATTTGAGGGAGCAGTATCTTCTCGCTCCCTTGCTTTTTTAAAACAATATTCACTATAAACCAAACGAGAAATCAAATATGCGACAAGCATGCTTCACAAACTTTTTCGTTTTAACTTTCTCAATCATTTATTGCACGATGAGTTTTGCACAAAATGCGCCTTCCATCATCGAATCCGGACTCTATTATGATGGTGCAAGATGGTGTGATTCACGGAGTTTTTTAATTCAGCCTTTCTAACCGAGAAAGGTTAGAGGAGATTTTTGTTTGATTTCAGTTTAATAAATTGCAACTGCTTATGTTTACAATTTGAGGATTTACTACATGGAACAAAAATACATTATCGATCTTGCGACTGCCAAACGCGTCGCCGAGGCAGCCGAAATAGAGGCCGATCGTAACGGCTGGAAGGTAGTGATTGCGATCGTTGATGACGGTGGCCATCTTATGTATCTACAACGGGAAAAAGTACAACTGGGAAGTATCGAAACCGCAATCAAGAAAGCCAAGGTCGCATTAACCTTCCGCCGTCCGACACGGATATGGGAAGAAATGGTCGACGGTGGGCGATACGGATATCTCAACATGCCAGGCATGTTGCCGCTCGAAGGCGGTGAGCCACTTGTGTATGAGGGTGAAATCGTTGGTGCCATCGGAATTAGCGGCGTCAAATCGAATGAAGACGGGGTGATCGCCCGCGCCGGGGCGGCAGTTATTTAGATGAAAAATAATTCACCTTCGATGGAGCTCCCTGTGCCTGTAGACGATGGCGCAGCCAGCCATCTGGAAGGTAAGCAGTTGCCCAACGTCACACTTACAGCAACAAGCGGAGAAAAGATAAACCTTCAAACGCTGCCGGGCCTTGTGGTTTATTACTTTTATCCAATGACAGGACGTCCGGGTATTCCAGCACCTAATGACTGGAGTAACATTCCAGGCGCAAAAGGCTGCACCCCTCAGTCCTGTCATTTCCGCGACCTGTATTCTGAGATAAAAAATCTGCAGGCACAGGTTTTCGGAATCAGTTCGCAGAATACCGGCTATCAACTCGAAGCCAAAGAAAGGCTTGAGCTGCCTTTCGAATTGATTAGCGATACGATTCTGGCGCTGAAGAATTCTCTCCAATTTCCGACTTTCGAAGTGGAAGGTATTGAGCTTTACAAGCGTATGACCTTGATCGCGCAGGATGGTGTAATCTCGAAGGTTTTTTACCCAGTCTTTCCGCCTGAAAAAAATCCAGAAGACGTTTTGGCCTGGTTACAATCAAATACCTGAAAACGCAATTGATGTTGCTAATTTATCCCGCTTCGATCTCAGATTACACGGTCTCGTGAACCTGGAAATTAAGCGGACCTTAGAGACTTTCCTCCGAGGTTTTGGTCAAATCATGCTGCAGGAGAGCAGCATTGCCGGTATTTTTTTTCTCGTTGGAATCGGATTAAATTCGCCCATCATGTTGTTGGGTGGAGTTCTCGCTTCCATTTCAGGAATTTTAACCGCCTACTTTTTAAACTACGACAAAGTTTCAATTAGTCGTGGCCTGTTTGGATATAATTCAGCGCTTGTCGGCATCATGATTTTCTTTCAGTTGGCCCCGAGTGCACTTACATTCGGATGTGTAATCATTGGTGGTGCCTTCTCCAGCATAATCACGCAACAGATGCATCAACACATGCCTAAGTTTCCCGCATATACCGCGCCGTTCGTCATAGCTGGTTGGGCTATTTTTTTATTGGCAAATTTATTTGAAATAAGCACAGTCCAGCCTCAGTCATTAATATTGGAGGATGGCGACTTCTTCGCAGCGTTACGTGGTATCGGCCAAGTCATGTTTCAACAATACTGGCTTACAGGTGCAATAATTTTAACCGGCATCTACATGCACTCAAAAATTGCCGCCATAGGCGCATTATCAGGTTCGATACTAGGTGTAGCAACTGGACAAATATTTGGATTCCCTAATGACCTTATTGCAATGGGGATCTATAGTTTCAACGCCTCTCTTGTCGGCATTGCCCTGGTTGGTTATTACGGTAAAAACATACTTCCAGCAGTTATAGGTGCTTTGATTTCAATTCTGCTAACCCGGTCTTTTGACTTTCTACCTCTGCCTGGATTAACCGCACCTTTTGTGCTCAGCTGCTGGATTATTATTGGATTTAGCTGTAAACGTATTCTGTAAAAGACAGGGCTAGATAATTAAACAAACGTCAATATATACGGCGATATGATTCAAATCACAACAGGGTGGAAATTTTTACTGAATAGCTTAATCACAGCTCTAGCGTTATTTAGCCAGGTGGCAAACGTACAGGCTGGCGACGCAAACCTAAAGCAGGGCTAATCCATCATTCAGATCGTGGATCACAAAACGCGAGCAAGGCTTTCAGAAAGTTACTGAAAATACATGGTGTAAAAGGCAGTATGAGCCGTAAGGGAAACTGCTGGGATATGTCAGCCCAAGGCAGTATAAAAATTCATTAACAGAAATGCAGAAAGCCACTTAACCGGGTTGTAAAAAATGGTTGCCCACGTCACCCTCGTATTTTCCTGGCTCAAGGTTGATCGCATTGTTCAGTTCGTGGAACCGATTCTAGCTGTATCCGGTAAGTCGATGGCCTTTTTGTTATGGTCTTCATCGATGGCGACAAAAGTAAAACTGGCTTCGGTTACTTTAAATCGCGGTTCAGGCTTGATAATGTTTCGGAGTTTGGGATTGACCCAGGTTTCAATTTTAAGCGTGACAGAAGTCCTGCCAATCTTAATAACGTCGCCATAGCAACATACGACGTCTCCCACCTTCACAGGTTTAATAAATTTCACCCCGTCCATTGCGACCGTGACTGCGCGCGATGCAGTTGCGTCTCTAGCAAGTATGCCCGCAGCTAAATCCATTTGCGATAGTATCCAACCACCGAAAATATCACCATTTGCATTTGTGTCTGCTGGCATAGCAAGGGTACGTAAAATCAATGCGCCATTCGGGTTTTTCGGATCTTTACTCATGGATTGCTAACTCCTCTTAAATTTAATGCCCTGAAAATTTGCCTGCTTTCCTCAATAATAAAGAGTCTATGTCAGTACCCCTGGTTTTAATGCAATAGCTCAGTAGTCTTTACTGGATAGCATCGTACTTCTGAGCAAATCCTTAACGCTGGCATCGAATTGCACTTTTTCGAGGTCCCGATTCTATATAACCTGGTTTTCACCTAATACACTTTAGACGAGTGCATTAGTTACGCACTAACAACCACCGGTTATTTTTTCTTCGGCATGTACAAATCTGTTATCGTACCCTCGAAAGCTTCGGCAGCCATCGCCGTTGTTTCGGACAGGGTCGGATGCGGATGAACTGTCAGGCCAATATCCGCGGCGTTGGATCCCATCTCGATCGCGTGTGCCATTTCGGCAATCAATTCACCGGCGTTGACACCGACGATACCCGCGCCGATCAGACGTCCATTCGATTCATCGAAAATCAATTTGGTCACGCCTTCTTCGCGAGCAATTGATAGGGCACGACCGCTCGCAGCCCAGGGGAAAACACCCTTGCCATAATTAATGCCCTGCGCTTTAGCTTCGGCTTCGGTAACGCCAACCCAGGCCACTTCCGGATCGGTGTAGGCGACCGAAGGGATGACGCGCGCATCGAAATGACTCGGTAATCCACTCGCAGCCTCGGCTGCTGTTTTGCCCTCATGCACCGCTTTGTGCGCTAGCATCGGTTGGCCGATGATGTCGCCAATCGCATAGATATGCGATTGGGTGGTACGCATCTGAGTGTCGACCACCTGCACGAATCCACGATCATCAATCGTGACACCAGCCTTGTCGGCACCGATCAGCTTGCCGTTCGGCGTGCGCCCGACTGCAACTAGAATTCGATCGTAAGTCTGCGGCTTATCCGGTGCACTCTTACCTTCGAAACTAACGGTAAGTCCTTTTTTACTCGCCTCGACCCCAACAACCCTAGTTTCCAGCCAAATATTTTCATAGCGCTTCTTGATTCGATTCATTAAGGGTTTGACGACATCCTTATCGGCACCAGCGACGATATTATCGAGCATCTCGACCACGGTAATCTTGCTGCCGAGCGATGCATACACGGTTGCCATTTCCAGGCCGATAATACCGCCACCGATCACCAGCAATGACTTGGGTACATCTTTGAGCGCGAGTGCACCGGTTGAATCGAGAACCCGGGGGTCATCCGGGATAAACGGTAAATCGACAATTTCGGAACCCGCAGCAATAACGGCCTTTTCAAATTTAATAACCGTTTTCTTGCCATCGGCCGCGACAACCTCGACATGGTGCGGGTCGATAAAGCTACCAACACCTTTGATCACTTCAACCTGACGTTGCTTGGCAAGGCCCGATAGTCCACCGGTGAGGCGCTTGACGATGCTTTCTTTCCAGCTGCGAAGCTCATCGATATTAATTTCCGGTTTCGCAAACTTGATTCCGTGCGCCGCCATGTCTTCGGCTTCGTCCACTACTTTAGCGGCGTGCAACAGGGCCTTGGAGGGAATGCATCCGACGTTTAAGCAGACACCACCGAGCGTTTCCCAGCGTTCGATCAGCACGGTTTTCATGCCCAGATCGGCCGCTCTGAATGCAGCGGTATAACCACCCGGACCGGCGCCGAGCACCAGCATTTCACAGTTTATATCGGCGCTACCTGCCTCTGCCTGGTTGGACACCACGGGTGCGGCTGCAGATGATGTGGCTTCTGTCGGCTTAGTCGCCGCAGGCACATCATTGATGACTTCAAGCGTGCAGACCAACGATCCTTCCGACACCTTGTCGCCGACGTTGATGTGCATTTTTATGATGGTTCCAGCCGATGGCGATGGAATATCCATCGAAGCTTTGTCCGATTCGACCGTCATTAGCGCATCTTCCTCAGCGACACTAGCGCCTTCGGCTACCAGCACCTCGATCACTTCGACCTCGCTGAAATCACCTATATCCGGAACCTTGATTTCAATTGTTTGACTCATGTTGTTTCTCCCGGATTAGAGTAAAAGATTGCGTAAATCAGAAAGCAGTTCAGACAGATGACTGACGAAACGCGCCGCATAGGCACCATCAATGACGCGATGGTCATACGAGACAGCGAGCGGTTGAATCAACCGGTCAACGATTTCGCCATTAGCTCTGACCAGCCGGGTTTGCGACCGCGTCAGGCCAAGGATGCCGACCTCGGGCGCATTCACAATCGGTGTAAAATTGGTGCCGCCGATGCCACCCAGACTTGAAATTGTAAAACAACCACCCTGCATATCAGCCGCTTTAAGTTTGCCATCACGAGCACGTTTCGACATCTCGCCAAGTTCGGAACCTAGTTCAAATAAGCTCTTTTGGTCAACATCACGAAACACCGGAACCACCAGGCCGTCCGGTGTATCAACCGCGATACCGATGTTATAGAACTTGCGCTGAATCAGGTTTTCACCGGCATCGTCCATCGCTGAGTTGAATTTGGGGTATTGTTTAAGCCCAGCAGAAACTGCTTTCATCATAAAAACCAGCGGTGTCAAGCTGAACCCCTGCGCTTTGGCGATATCTTTTTTCGCCTGCCTGTAAGACTCCAGGTCAGTAATGTCAGCTTCGTCAAAATGAGTCACTTGCGGAACATTCAGCCAGGCACGGTGTAAATGTTTTGCCGACAGCTTGTTGATTCTGCTCATTGGCACCATCTCGATTTCACCGAATTTGCTCCAGTCCGGTTGGCTGATCAGCGGAATACCCATCTCGCCACCGGCAGCAGCGGGTTTTTCGGCCGACGGAGCACCATGCTTGAAACCGCGGACATCGCTTTCGGTAATACGACCATTACGCCCGCTGCCACTAATCGACACCAAATCAACTTGCAGTTCGCGTGCAATACGTCGTATTGATGGACTCGCATGCGCGCGCCTGAAGGCAACGGCGTCTACAGCCGAAGCTGCGGCCGGCACCCTTTCCGGCGTTTTCGCTAACCCACCAGCAGGTTGCGTGCCTATATCGGCAGAGACAGGTGCCGAACCGGCACCTCCCTGGGTTTCCAGGGTCATGATCAGGCTACCCTCGGATACCTGGTCACCGACTTTGATTTTGACTTCCTTGACAACCCCGCCCTTGGGCGCAGGAATGTCCATCGATGCCTTGTCCGATTCAAGCGTGATCAGGGCATCTTCCTCGTTGATCTTGTCACCGACCTGAATTAGTACTTCAATGACATCAACGCTACCAAAATCACCGATATCGGGAACGCAGATATCTTCGAGTGTGACACCGCCATAACCTCCGCCCGAATCACTCGGCGCAGGTGTTGCTGCCGCCGATTCTGACACTTTGGGTTGGGCATCCTTTGGCGCGACCTGTACGCTTTCCTCACTGCTCGCTTCAAGCAATAGTATCAGGCTGCCCTCAGAAATCTGGTCACCGACCTTGACTTTAACTTCCTTGATCACACCACCTTCAGCCGCGGGAATATCCATCGACGCCTTATCCGACTCCAGCGTTATCAGCGCATCATCAATGGCTATGGTATCGCCGGCGTTGACCAAAACCTCGATGACTTCAACGCTATCAAAATCGCCGATATTGGGAACGTTAATTTCTCTAGCCATTGTTTCGACTCCTATCAGTGATCAAGCGTATAAAGGGTTGGTTTTATCCGCATCGATGCCATATCTGGCGATCGCTTCGGCAACAGTCTTGTGTGTAACTCGGTTCTTAGCCTTGCTCGTTTTCTGTTGATCGGCCAGTGCTTTCAACGCCTTGACCGTGACGTAATAGCGGTCGACTTCAAAATGATGGCGCAGCGCTTCGCGACTGTCTGAACGACCGAATCCGTCGGTGCCGAGGACATGATAATCACCCGGCACGAATGCGCGGATCTGTTCGGCAAAGGTTTTTACGTAGTCCGTCGCTGCAATGACCGGGCCTTCGCATTCGCCCAGGCATTGTTCAACCCAGGATTGCTTCGGTTTCTGTTCCGGGTGCAATAGATTCCAACGTTCGCAGGCCTGACCATCACGGGCAAGTTCGTTAAAACTCGGTGTCGACCAGACATCGGCAGCCACACCCCAATCGTCCTGCAGCAAATCCACTGCGGCGATGACTTCACGCAATATTGATCCACAGCCCATCAACTGAACTCGGTTTTTCGATTTGCTGGATGATCGGCTAAACGAATACATCCCCTTGAGAATTCCTTCTTCCGCGTCTTCGGGCATCGCTGGATGACTGTAGTTTTCATTCAAGGTCGTCAGGTAGTAAAAGACATTTTCACCTTTCTCATACATGCGCTTCATGCCGGCGTGGAAGATCACTGCGAGCTCATATGAAAAAGTGGGGTCATAAGCGATGCAGTTGGGAATAAACGACGCGAATACCTGGCTGTGCCCATCCTGGTGTTGCAAGCCTTCGCCATTTAGCGTCGTCCTACCTGAGGTGGCTCCAATCAGGAAGCCCCTCGCCAGCATGTCGCCCGCAGCCCATGCCAGGTCGCCGATACGCTGAAAACCGAACATAGAATAATACAGGTAAACCGGTATCGTCATGACGCCGTTGGTTGCGTAGGAAATCGATGCAGCAATCCATGACGACATGGCGCCATCCTCGTTAATGCCTTCCTGTAACATCTGACCGCTTTTCGACTCGCGATACGGCATGATATCGGCGGCGTCCATGGGCTCGTATTTCTGGCCTTCTGGAGCATAAATTCCAACCTGACGGAACATGCCTTCCATGCCGAAGGTGCGAGCTTCATCGGGTACGATCGGCACCAACCGTGGGCCAATTTCCTTATTTCGCGCAATCGCGACCAGAATACGCACCATCACCATGGTGGTCGACAGGGTGCGTTGTCCAGTATCCTTGAGTAGCGCGTCAAAGATCGACAGGTCCGGTATCGACAGGGTTTCGAATTTAGTAGGCCTTCTCGGCAGGTAGCCGCCAAGCGCCTTACGCCTTTCGTGCAGGTACTTCATTTCCGGCGAGTCGGCTGCAGGCCGATAAAAGCCGGCTGCCGCGACCTTATCGTCATCGACAGGAATATCGAAGCGTTTTTTCAATCGGATCAGCTGAGCTTCACTGAGTTTCTTTTGCGAGTGATTTATATTCTGTCCTTCGCCCGCTTCACCCATGCCATAGCCTTTGACCGTGTGCGACAGGATAACAGTCGGACGATCAACCGATTCGCTAGCGGCCGTATAGGCTGCAAACAGTTTCTCCTGGTCATGGCCGCCGCGGATGAGTTCGTAGTAAATTTGATCATCGGTCATGTCCTCGACCAGCGCCTTCAATTCCGGGTATTTGCCAAAGAAATGTTCGCGGACGTATGCGCCTCCCCTGTTTTTGAAGTTCTGGTACTCGCCGTCGATGCATTCCATCATGCGCTTGCGCAACAGATCACCTTGCTCGCCTTGCAGTAGCCGATCCCAACCCGATCCCCACAAAACCTTGATCACATTCCAGCCGGCGCCTTTGAAATTGCCTTCCAGCTCCTGCACAATCTTGCTGTTCCCGCGTACCGGTCCATCGAGTCGTTGTAGATTACAATTGACGACGAACACTAGGTTGTCGAGTTTTTCGCGTACCGCGAGTGCGAGTGCGCCCTGCGATTCGGGCTCGTCCATTTCTCCGTCACCGAGAAATGCCCAGACCTTGCGACCCTCGGCATGGTTTTCGGCTGATGGAGTTAGTCCCCTGTTTTCCAGATACTTGAGAAAACGCGCCTGATAGATCGCCATAATCGGACCCAGCCCCATCGAGACTGTTGAAAATTGCCAGAATTCAGGCATCAGATAAGGATGTGGATAGGACGATAAACCATTGCCCCCGACCTCGGCGCGAAAGTTATTGAGTTGAAAGTCGTCCAGTCGTCCTTCCAAATAAGCTCGAGCGTAGGTACCGGGCGCGGTATGCCCCTGGATAAAAACCATATCCGAACCGTTGGGATGCTCGGAACCCTTCCAGAAATGGTTATACCCGACTTCATACATGATCGCGGAAGACTGGAAACTGGCAATATGCCCACCTGGCTCGGCGGGCTTGCGATTGGCGCTAACCACCATCGCGGTGGCGTTCCAGCGCAATGCGCGCAGAATGTGACGTTCCAGTTCAAGATTCCCAGGATACTGAGGTTGTTTCTCGACAGGAATCGTGTTGACGTATGGCGTGCGCGTGGTGTCTGGTGCCTCGACACCGGCCTCGAAGGCCTTTGCTATGGTTTTGCGCAACAGGTATTCGGCGCGCTCCACGCCTTCGCGTTCGACGACGACGTCGATGGCTTCCTGCCATTCAGCGGTTTCCTGAGGATCAACGTCTACCGGAAAAGTTTCTTGCTTCATAAATTCACCTGTGTTTGAAACATAATTTTGTTTAGCGATTATTTTTTGAATTCAACTAGTTGCGTTATTTAACGTGATTAAATCCAATCTAATTTTCAGGCATGTTAAAAACGACTAGAACAAAGAGTTAGGTTATTTAAAGACAGTCATTGAGCTTTCACGCCAACTCATCACTACATACCTCAGCATCGAAGGAGGACCTGTCCTCTTAGTTTCCAGGTTCCGGTAAATGATTTGCCTGCCAGTGTTCAGCAATACCGTCGCGCCGGCATATAAAGTGTCGTAGCTGTCTGAATCGTAGCGAAAACCGCCGTTTTCGATCACTAGTTGCCGTGTATTGGGGCTGGAGCGTCCGGTGTACCATTCCAAAGGTTTGCTACCGGTAACTTGCTCATGAATTTTGATGGTTTCTTGCATATGCTGTCACTCAGTATCGATATCAAGAAACTGATAATCGTCGTACATTAAGTCCCTCGTGTATTGATAGGTAGCCTGAAAACTGGGGAATCAGTTAATTTGAGAGTGTGATGACATGATCAGAAAAATGCAGTTCTTCGCAGTTGTGACCGGGTCCGGCACGGTCAACAATTAAGTAACACTGCCCTTTTCGATCAGATATCAGCGGCATATGCCAGACACCCGCTCGATAGTTAACACCTTGTCGCCCGTTTGTAATAAATCCACGGAAGTCTTCCGGTTTTGGTGCATCACCTGCGGGCGCCACAAATACAATCATGGGAACTGAATCGAGCGGAAAAAATGCCTGACTTCCAAACGGATGCCTTTCAACCACCTTGACTTGATAGGGTAGTTCACGGGTTTCGTTACAGGACATGATGCTGACTATCGCTCTGCCACCATTATCCGTATCAATATCAAGGTTCGCCAGATCGTGATAGCGTTCGATAGTGCCGCAATTTATCGGGAAATGCTTTGCGCCCTCAATTTCAATAACGTCTCCAAAGGGCGCGAAAGCTTCCTGTGTAAGCGGTTCAAGTTTCACATTAAGGTTAATCATCGGATTCTCTCTATTTTGATATTTTCCCGTGTAGCCGAACCCGGCTCAAACCACCATCAGGGATGATATTGACTCTTACATGAGTGATTGGGCCAAGATCATTTAGCTCAGATTCGAAATGGCATATTGAATCCATTTCAAGCTTTTGCTCTGGCAGCAGATCTCTCCAGAAGATGCTCTGGGTAACCATAGACTCATCAGTTCCCGCCTGCATATAGCTCGCCTGAATAGAGGCTCGATCGGGGAAGTTACCCTTGTAATGGGCAGTGTCCAGATCTATTGCATTGATAATTCCCAGGTGACCCAGTTCCAGTATGACCCATTCGTTTCCAGGTTCCCGGCGACGCGCAGTCTCCCAACCATCGCCCATATTTATACCGCGCCCTGGCAGACCTAAGCTCATCATGCTAGAGCCGAAGGCCTGATTACTACAGGCGATAGCGCGGCCACCATTCTCGAGTGCGGCAAGATCGACAACTTCATCAGCATCACGTGCTTCCCAATTGCATTGGGGTTCACCGTAAACCCGCAATCGAGCAACACCTCCGTCTGGGTAAATGTTAAGACGGATATGGCTATACGAAGCAGCATCACTTATATCGTGGAGATGGTGGCTATCCTGTACAAGACTTACCGCTTCGAGAATGGTGGTCCACTCGACTTCATCACCCGGCATTTCATCATCACAAAGGCAAGCATCTATTGAAGCTGCTGGTGGGTGATTACCACGGAAATGACTGGTATCAATATCGACACCTCTGATAACTCCCTCTCGGCCGAGCTTGACGATGCAATAGTCATAGCCTTCGACACGCTTGCGACGTGATTCCCAACCATCCATCCATTTGCCATTATCATCGAACTTACCGGGGATAAAGACGGCTGGTTCCGGATTCAACATCCTTTCACAGGGTGCAAAAAAATCATCAGTGGCGAAAACCGCTTTGGCACCGAGCCGGGTATGCGCAAGGTTGACGTATTTGAGTGAATAGCAGTTTTGTTCGGTATCAGTAGCCATGGTTTTTCCTGTAAGTATTAAATTGTTAGGTCAGTTTTTTCTCTACAAACGATGCTCTATTTCTCTATCAACCAACTACGATTGATTTACTGCATCGACTGTTGCCAGGGCCGTCATATTCAAAATACGCCGTGCAGTCGCAGAAGGCGTTAACAAATGAACGGGGCGAGAGGGACCTAACAAGATGCTTCCAATAGATATATCACCACCGGCTGCGACACGTAACGCGCTATAGGTAATATTGGCTGCATCGACATTGGGCATGATTAACAAATTTGCGTCGCAGGTTAGTGTTGAGTCGGGATATTCACGCTCTCGTCGAGTTTTGGAAAATGCTATATCGGCCTGCATTTCGCCATCAATGATTAAATCGGGATCGGCTGTGCGAATCAGTTCAAGTGCACTCTGCATTTTTCGTGCGGATGGTGCATCCGAACTACCGAAACTTGAGTGCGACAGCAATGCGACACTCGGCGTGACACCTAAGCGACGTACCTTGGCCGCTGCCATCACTGTCATTTCGGCGATCTGTTCAGCATCCGGGCCTATATTCACATGGGTATCGCAAACGAATATTCTGCGTTCCGGCAGAATAATCATCTGCATCGCTGCAAACGTTTTTACCCCCTGCTGAAATCCGATCACATTTTCAATGTAGTCAATATGCTCGCGGAATCGCCCTGATAAACCACATAACAAAGCATCAACTTCACCTCGCCGTAATAGCATGCAACCAATCAATGTTGGGCGACTACGAATCTCTTCTTTGGCCAGGGATTGTGTGACACCCTTTCGACCTGATATCTGGAAATATTCGGTCCAGATTTCATGGTAGCGAGCGTCGTCCAACACATTGACGATTTCACAATTGCTACCCGGCACAAGTCTTAAATTATTCTGTAGAATTCTCGCAAGGATCACCTCTTCACGCCCGATCAATACAGGGAAGGCTACACCTTCATCGACAGTCGCCTGGGCTGCACGTAATATCAGATGCGATTCACCCTCGGCATATGCGACACGTTTTGGAGACAGCTTAGCGGCGGCAAAGACTGGTTGCATAGTCGTACCGGACTGGAATACAAAGCGTTCGAGCTGACGCTGATACGCTGCCTCATCATTCAGAGGACGAGTTGCAACGCAACTATCAACAGCCGCTTTAGCAACTGCCGGGGCAATGCGCGTTATCAAACGTGGATCGAATGACCGGGGGATCAGATAGTCAGGACCAAATTCAGGGGTTGTTTCTCCGTAAGCAAGCGCTACCTCTTCTGAAGATACTTCTCTGGCCAATTCGGCCAATGCTGTCACTGCAGCCATTTTCATGGCTTCATTAATTGTAGTCGCCCCAACATCCAGTGCCCCCCTGAAAATAAACGGAAAGCACAATGAGTTGTTAACCTGATTAGGGTAGTCAGACCGACCAGTACAGATTAAGCAATCGGGACGAACTTGTTTAGCATCCTCGGGTTTAATCTCCGGATCAGGGTTAGCCATGGCGAGAACAATAGGTTGTTCACCCATGACTTCCAGCATTTCCGGTTTGAGCACCCCACCGGCTGAGAGGCCAAGAAAGATATCAGCGCCGACAATGACTTCGGCGAGTTGTCGCGCATCCGTAACCTGAGCATATCGAGCTGTGCTCGGGTCTAGATTTTCCCGTCCCTGGTAAATGACACCATGAATATCAGTGGCCACAATGTTTTCGGTTTTAACGCCCATACTGACCAACAAGTCCAGGCAGGCGATTGCCGCCGCTCCAGCACCCGAGGTCACTAATTTTACTGATTCTATTTTTTTACCCACAATTTCAATAGCATTGATAATTGCGGCGGCGGTGACAATTGCCGTGCCATGTTGATCATCGTGAAATACGGGGATGTTCATGCGCTCACGTAAAGCCGCTTCTATTTCGAAACACTCGGGTGATTTGATATCTTCAAGATTAATGCCCCCGAAAGTTGGCTCCATGGCAGCAATGATATCAACCAGTTTAGCGGGATCAGATTCATTCAGTTCAATGTCAAATACATCGATACCGGCGAATTTCTTAAAAAGGCAGCCTTTGCCTTCCATTACCGGTTTGCTCGCAAGCGCACCAATATTACCCAGCCCTAGCACCGCACTGCCATTTGTCACAACGCCAACCAGATTTGCGCGCGAAGTATAATCGGCGGCCTTCGAAGGCTGTTGTTCGATTTCCGTACAGGCGTAGGCAACCCCGGGGGAATAGGCCAATGACAAATCGCGTTGACTCGTCAGGGCTTTGGTTGGGGTAACAGAAATTTTCCCAGGGAACGGACGCTGATGGTAATTCAACGCGGCTTCCTTCAAGTGTTCTTTATTCATTATTCGTTCTCCAGAAATTATTGCCTACAAATAGCCGGTACTGTCAAGTTGATCAACATTGACAAAGCTACCTGCTCATAAACGCGTTTCTGATCAGCAGGCACACGTCGCCTGCTGCCACGTTGCAAATGATCGACTTCTGAGCATCCGATAATCTTTAGCCCGAAGCAGATGACGACCAATACGAAATAGATTATGGACTTGACTGTGAACGGAAAGGAATCGTTGGCCCTGGCCCTGTGATTTAAATCGTCGCATCTGTCGCTCCTTTGCCCGTGTATGTTCATGCGATACTTCTGCGCGATTATTCGCATAGCGATCATCTGAAATGCCATTCGGACACTGGCTCGCCGCCTGTAATAGAAATTCTGATAGCGAGCATATAGTGATATCTGTAAAGCCTGATCACTTGAAACATAGGGTGTCACCTAATGACTTGCTAGTGCTAACTCTTTGGCAGCAATATTAAACGCCAATTCGAATTTCTTCAGATTCGACTACACGGCGGATTATGTTTGAAACGAATGATGCTCCCTCCAATGCCTTGCAATATCTATACGACGGCATACCCATACCCGATCATGTTTTTCAATGTGGTCGAGAAAGCGTTGCAGCCCACGAAGCCGTCCTGGACGGCCAAGCAGCCGGCAATGTAGCCCTACTGATAGCATCTTTGGACTCTCTGCACCCTCCTCATATAAAACATCGAAGGCGTCGCGCAGGTAAGTGAAAAAATGCTCGCCCGTATTGAACCCTTGCGGGGTAGCAAAACGCATATCGTTGGTATCCAGCGTATAGGGCACGATGAGTTGCGGCTGCTGTTCACCATCACTCTTTTCCACGACATGCCAGAACGGCAGATCGTCGCCGTAATAGTCCGAGTCGTACAAAAAACCTCCATGGTCTGCTACCAGACGGCGTGTGTTCGGACTGTCCCTTCCGGTATACCAGCCCAGCGGCGGTTCCCCGGTCAGTCGCTTAATTATCTCCACAGCCTTTTGCAGATGTGTCCGCTCAGACTCCTCATCCATGTTCTGGTAGTGCAGCCAGCGCCAACCGTGGGCGGCGATCTCGTGGCCTAATTCCACAAACGCAGCGGTCGCTTCCGGATTGCGCTCAAGTGCCATCGCTACGCCAAATATGGTCAGTGGTAATCCGCGGCGCTCAAACTCCCGCAGCACTCGCCAGACGCCCGCCCGTGAGCCATATTCGTAGATGGATTCCATGCTCATGTGGCGAGCACGGTAGGCTTCTGCGCCGACGATCTCTGACAGAAACCGCTCTGATTCCTCGTCACCGTGTAGCACGCAGTTTTCGCTGCCCTCCTCATAATTGAGCACGAACTGAACTGCTATACGAGCTTGTCTTGGCCACTCTGGGTGTGGAGGGGTACGTCCATAACCCACCATGTCTCTCGGATAATTATCCATAACTAAAACACCTCATCTCAGTTTGTATTTGGTTCTGCAGGAATACTATTTCGGTCTGTACATTTCCAGTTAATTGAACACCAAAACTTCACGACTAATAAAACAGTCCCTTTGAAAGATATTTAAGAATGCGAGAAATGACTGATTGACAGCTAGCTCTTCGCTCTTAACTACATCTTAAAACAAGGACGTCACAGGCACAGGTCAAAGTCCCCCAGTCCTGTGACGTACATATCCTGGCCTGCTTATTTGGCGAAGCGCTCGCAACCGGCGAAGTTGTTCTTCATCAGCAGGTAATAACTGATACCGGCAGGCAATAAGCTAGCGTAAAAAGAAATATTAGAGAAATAAAGAGCTACCGGTACACCTATCAGAACAGCAGTAACACCCGCCCAATTTATACCCGAATAATCACCGTTTTCATCGTAATACCGATCAACATCTAATGTACGATCGCGAATCAAGTAATAATCAACAATTAAAACGGCAACAATAGGACCGATAAACGCCGAGTAGGTTTTGATGAATATTGTCAAACCTTCAGCTGAATCAGGGCTAACCAATAGCCACGGGCAAGTGACAAAAGCCAGTAAGCCTGCAATTACCGAAGATTTTTTGTAGGTAAATTTAAACATGTCCATCATTACGTAAGTTGGCGGCACAACATTGTTGAGAATATTTGTCGTGACTTGCGCAAAGGCAATGAATAATAAAGTTGTGACCAATAATACTTTGTTATCTACTGCACTCGAGAAAACTTCGATAGGATCCACAGTTCCCGTCGCACTAGATACCATTATGCCGATCAAACCCATAAACAAAGTAGCCGGCAAGATGGACATAGAGTAGATGGTCGTTAATATTCCGCGCTTAGTGTCTTTGTGCAGCTCACGAGAATAGTCACTTACATTGAGCATCATGGTGCTGTAGATACCGAGGAACAACATGGTGGCACCCCAAAATTCTATACCCCAGGTACCCTGGATATTAAAAAGTTTGTCACCGAGTACATCACCGTACTTATCGAGTACACTGGTAAACATGTAAATCAAGCATGCAATAATGAAGAAGCTGCCTATGTTTTCAAGCCATTTTATACCGTGAAAACCCAATAGAGATAAGCCGATTTGCAGGAATTGAAAGACGATAAAAAAGATCCAGATATTACTCCAGCCGAATAGCACTTCAGAACAGGCATTAAGGGCCCCCGCGCCAATCCAGCTTTGAAAACCGAACCAGACAAGTGCTGGAACGGCTCGGATTAAACCGGGTAAACGCGTACCAGCAAAGCCGAAGGCACTCCTGGCTTGCACCATGAACGGAATACCGTATTTATGTCCCGCTGCACCGTTTACGGCCAGGAAAACACCAATGATAAAACAGCCTATGGCAATAGCGAGCCCGGTTTGCAATAAATTTAAAGTGCCAACGAGTGATGAGCCTGCCGTGAAGGTACCAATTGATACGCAGCCTCCGAGCCAAGCAAAAAAGTAGGACCATCGGTCCATAATCCGTGCGTCTTGTGGTGCGAGAGATTCATCTCCATATGCCTTTTCATGCGATTCGATGTTTGTAGCACTGTCCAATGCATCTGTAGGTACGCTCATAATATTCCCCCAATATGTTTTAAATACATCACTTTAGATTTCATGTTTTTCTTACTCATCGGTCGGGTAGGCATAGGTAATGGCCTTGCTGGTTTTAAGGTTCATTCTCACCAGGATTTCAACCAGGCCTAATCCAACAACAACACCATCAATGACGGGCATGCCCAGATCATTTGATAAAGGTTGTTGCCAATGTGTCATGCCACCGCAGCCCATAACCAGGCACTCTGCATGATCCTGTTCGACTATTTCTCTTGACCGCTCCAGGGCCAGCGAATACGAGCTGTCGCTGTGAAGATCAAGAACAGGGATATTGAGTGCATGAATCCCCTGGCAGCGCTTTGAAAGCCCATAGTTATCGGCATTCTCTTCTAGTATTTGTACAGAGCGCTGTGTGCTGGTGAGGATGGAGTACTTTGCCCCGAGCATTGAAGCCGCAGACATGGCCGATTCGCCAATGCCTACAACAGGGCCACTGGCAATTTCTCGAGCTGCTTGCAATCCCGTGTCGTCAAAACAAGCGATAACAAAACCGTCAATCCCTTCCAGATCGGCCTTTCGGATCAGATCGAGCGTATAAAAAGCCGCTGCGATGCCATCAGCTCTGCCTTGAATACTCGGCACTCCCTTTGTTGGATTACAAACGCGGAGCTCCACCTCGGGACCCACAAGCTTGCTACAGGTTTCTACCATCTGCTGCGTCATTGCTGCTGTGGTGTTCGGATTTATAACCATTATTTTCAAAGCGATAACCTCATATTCAGTTAGTAACAATCAAATTTGTTCCGCGATTGGAACAGCTTGTTAGCCCGGCGGTTTTCGTCATTTATTTGAAGGCAGTGGCAATTGGGGCACTACCAAATATAAATTTCCTCTCGTTTATTAGTTGTTTTGTATTTTATTTATAATACATAAATATAAATAATAATCTACAATTATTTATGTTATTGTACTTTTTTGCATGAATATTTTATACAATTCTGTTTAAAGCATGAGCCAGGTGGCGACTAATCGCCAGAGAGCTGAGGGAATATCTGGCGAGTAATGATGTTGATGGAGAATATTAAGTGAATATGCGTCAGGACAGAGGACTGGAGCCAGTATGAGAGATACAGATAATGGGCGAGCCTATTACAATTATCGGCTAGTGGAATTCGATTGCCAGGCCGTACTAATGAAAAAGTGCAAGTCGCTCAAAGAGTTATCCCTCGCCAAACGCAAAGCAACTCAGGATCAGAATCGATGTTCTGATGTTTTAGCAAAGCCGCAGTTGCGGTCAGTAAAGTATGAATATTCGCTAGCAGTGCACAAAATATATAAAATGGGCTTACAAAAGCTTCAAATCTGGATTTTAGGTGAGGCATCAGTAGTCGTAAGAAAATTGCAGCCTGAAATGCGAGCTGGGTGTTTTTGTGGCTCCTGATGCAAATATTTCTATATCAAAAGTCCCTATGGAGAGAGATCAATAACTACCCCACCTGCAGATTGGCCTTAATCAAATCACCAAATTGTTCAAAAAAGGAGGGAGAGATCTGCTAAAATTGCCGAAAGTTATCTAACAATGGGCATTTTAAAAAGCTAATATCATGAAATTACAAAATGTCCTGAAGGCCGGAAGTCTAAAATCTGATGAAAGAATTTATGCCGAAGTATTTGATGCAATTCTATCTCACCGTCTACCTCCCGGAACCAAATTGTCTGAAGAATCACTGGGGCGAATTTTCGGAGTTAGCCGAACATTGATTCGTAAAACTTTACAGCGACTGGCTTATGAAGGCGTCGTACTCATTCGTCCCAACAGAGGCGCATCGATAGTACATACATCTGTACAGGATGCGCGGCAGGTCTTCGAAGCCAGAAAGGTGTTAGAAGGTGTTATTGTCAAAATAGCGGCTAAAAAAATATCTTCTAAAAGTCTAGCTGCTTTAAGAAAGCACTGTAAAGAAGAAGCAGATACTTACGAGAATGGTGATCGTGGTTCGGCAGTGCGTTTATCCGGAGTGTTTCATTTACTGCTGGCTGAATGTACCGAAAATGAAATGCTCTGCGGCTTTATGCGTATTTTGGTAAGCCGGTCTTCATTGGTTATTTCAGAATATGAACACACACAATCGAACACTCATTGTGATCATATTGGTCTAATTGAAGCCATTGAGAATAGAGATGGAGATAAGGCAGAACAACTTATGATTCAACACCTAGATATGGTGGAAAACAACTTAAACTATGACAAGAAAAGTTCAGAGATAGATTTAGAACAAATATTCAATAAATAAATAATTATGAGACTATTTGCACCTCGAAGGATATGACATAGAGATACAACATCGAACTTACACGCGTAACGTTTCACGTCAATTTTTTCTGAGCGCCCTATGAGGATTGCAGATAGTTTTTTGTCAGTCTACAAGCGATAATGTCACCCATTAGCCCTCTCCAGTCAACAGGACATAGAAAAACCAGGGGTCACCTCTTTCTCTTGCCTCGAATGCCGACTCTATTCAAAATCAGAAAAGCGACGACCTCATGCTTCAGTTCGAGAATCATGAGAGCGAGATTCTTAAACAGACTATTGCGCAGATTTCACCGGAGCTTATAGATAAATTGACTTCAGCCCTGCTGAAAGCGAGAAACCTCGGGTTTATGGGGTTCAGGAACAGTCATTAACTTTGCAGGATATGCCCGTTGGCAGTTTATCCAGTTTCGAAAACAAACTCGCTTGATACCGGGTCCAGGTGAAACAGTTGCAGAAAGAATCGCGGATCTAAACGAGAGAAATATTGTTGTAGTCATCGGAATTCGCAGAATCGTTGGCAAGATTAGGCGATATCTTGAGGTTTTACGCCAGAATAACGTACGTATACTTCTAATCACCGACCCTTCAGCTCGCGTCGCTCCAGCTTATGCCCAGTGGACTATTTCGTGCCCCGTAGAAAACCCACACGTATTTGACAGCTATACCGGCGTGCTCGCAGTTATCCGGCTGCTTGCCTTCGAAACATTTAGAAAATCAGGATTAAAAGGACGCCAATATTATGGAAAGGATTGAAAGCCGTCACGAAATTCTTGAAGAGTTTGATTGACATAACCCTCTTTCCCTAAACTCTCACCCAATAGGGGAAATACAAAACAGCATAGATGCAAACCGGAGACTTACGCATAGACTCAGTTCCACATTTGGGGGATTTTGAATTTTCTCGGAAATGACGCCCCTACCCAAAAATTACCTATTTTTTGAATCATTCCGTACACCATTTCGTACACTGAATTTTTTCTATAAATTAAATATTCCTAGTTATCAATAACATAGGGATCATATTTGGCGGAGAGAGAGGGATTCGAACCCTCGATACGCGATTAACGTATACACACTTTCCAGGCGTGCTCCTTCAACCACTCGGACACCTCTCCGGAACAGGGCGCAAAGCCTACATGATACCGGGTACGCTATCAATATCCCCGCCGCTGGTTTACGGAGTTGCAACGAAAATCACTAAATCGGGCCGATATTTTTGATACGATGCGTTCTTTTTTCGGTCCAAGCTCTATGTTAACCGTAATTTCGCCCGCCAAGACGCTGGACTTCGAATCTCCGACGATGACCGACACGCACACCCAGCCGGCGCACTTGACCCAGTCGCGCAAGCTGGTGCGGCGCCTGCGCGAGCTCTCCGCACCCGATCTGTCGAAGCTGATGAGCGTCAGCGACAGCCTGGCCGACCTTAACCGGCAGCGATTCAAAAAATGGAAAACGCCGTTCAAACCGGAAAACGCGCGCCAGGCGTTGTTCGCGTTCAAGGGTGACGTTTACATCGGGCTTGATGCCGCCAGTATGACCCCGCAGGACATCGACTTCGCCCAGGATCACCTGCGCATCCTGTCGGGCCTTTATGGCTTGCTGCGCCCGCTCGACCTGATGCAGCCTTACCGGCTCGAAATGGGCACCCGCCTCGACACCGAACAGGGCAGCAACCTCTACCAGTTCTGGAACGGGAGAATTACGCAATCGCTGAACCAGGAATTAAAACAGTCGGACTCCAGAACGCTCGTTAACCTCGCCTCGGGCGAATATTTCAAGGCGATCAAGCCAAAAATGCTGAAGGCGGAAATCATTACCCCGGCCTTCCGCGAATATCGCGACGGGCAGTACAAATTCATCCAGTACTTTGCCAAGAAGGCGCGTGGTCTGATGGCGCGCTACCTGATCGACAACCGGGTCGACGAAGCGGAGGGGCTCAAGGGATTCGATTACGAGGGCTATCGCTACAATGCCGGGCTGTCCGGCGACAGCGAATGGGTGTTCACACGTAGACAATAGTCTACGTGCGACTAGACGAGACCGATGGTTGAGCTTTCCCCTTTTGCCCATCGAGTCCAGCTGATTTCAGGTCTGGTCGCCGCGGCCGTGGTGCTGGCCGTCATGATTATATCGCCCGGTATCGACAGTAGCGCGCGCAGCGCCCTCGACAAGATCAAGCAGCGCGGTTATATCAACGTGTTGACGCTCAACAGCGCGACCACTTTTTACCAGGATATCGATGGACCGAACGGATTCGAATATCAACTGGCGAGCTGGTTTGCCGATTCGATCGGCGTAAAAGCGCATTTCGTCATGGTACCGAAATTCGCCGATCTCTACCCGGAGCTGCTGTTCGGCAGCGGCGATATCGTCGCGTCGGGATTGTCCGACGGTGAATCCGAATTCAGCCGCTCGGTGGCCTACGGACCAGCATACTACCAGGTGACTAACCAGTTACTGTATCGCAAGTTCCATGCGGACCGTCCGCGCGTGGTTAGCGAATTGATCGGGGGTTCGTTCAAGGTCATCAGCGGCACCGCCCATGCCAGGCTGTTGCAAGATTTGCGCGATCAGTATCCCAGCCTGACCTGGACCGAAGTCG
>Ga0224512_10000870_pt1 | contig 30769 bp, 30 predicted proteins | sample SF_May12_sed_USG_4_FD_169103 | JGI IMG/M metagenome (GOLD analysis project Ga0224512, IMG submission 169103) | Sediment microbial communities from San Francisco Bay, California, United States - SF_May12_sed_USGS_13 | ecosystem: Environmental > Aquatic > Marine > Sediment | place: USA... | reverse complement strand
TTCTCCCTGTCCTCGTGCGGCGCCAGTGTAATCAGAACGAAAGCAGAACGCCAGCCCGAATCGCCGGCAACGACTCTTTTTACGTGTATCGGCGCCGGGAAATTCGAGTCCGTGCGGGACTCGCTGACTCCCCTCCGGCGACCCTGCCGCACCCCAAGGCCGGAATCCGGCAAGCCGCACCAGTGGCTAGCGGAAGCCGTTTAACGCCATATGCGGTATTATCGTCGAAGTCATCCACAAGATGTGGGGCGATTTGGAGTCCTACGGTACCGGCGCCCTGCAAAATGACCTTCCCACCCCCGCCGCGCCGCGCCATATATGCGGCCATGGCACGCAGGTTCACGGAACCCAAACTGGTCATCGCCAGTCACAACGCGGGCAAGGTTCGCGAGATCGCCGACCTGGTGGCGCCGTTCGGCGTGACCGTGGTGTCCGCCGCCGAACTCGGCCTGCCCGAGCCGGAGGAGACCGGCGCCACCTTCCGGGAGAATGCCGAACTGAAGGCGCGCGCGTCGGCCGAAGCTTCCGGCCTGCCGGCGCTGGCCGACGATTCCGGCCTGGCGGTCCATGCGCTGGGCGGCGAGCCCGGCATCCATTCGGCGCGCTGGGCCGAAACCGGGAACGGCCGCGATTTTCGCGCCGCCATGGCGAAGGTGGAGACGGCATTGCGGGGCAAGGCGGACCGCACCGCGCATTTCGTTTGCGTCCTGGCGCTGGCCTGGCCCGACGGTCACGTCGAGAGCTTCGAGGGGCGGGCCGACGGCGCGCTGGTGTGGCCGCCGCGCGGCGGGCACGGCTTCGGCTACGATCCGATCTTCCGGCCGGACGGCCACGATATCACGTTCGGCGAGATGGCGCCGGCCGCGAAGGGTCCCCTTACCCATCGGGCGGATGCCTTCGCCAAGCTGGTTGCCGCCTGCTTCGAGGGCGGCGACGGGTGAGCGCGCCGATGCAGCAGGGCGGTTTCGCGCTTTACGTCCACTGGCCGTTCTGCCTGTCGAAATGCCCCTATTGCGATTTCAACAGCCATGTCCGGGAAACTGTCGACGATGCCCGCTGGCGCACCGCCCTGTTGCGGGAGATCGACCACGCGGCCGATGTCGAAGCGCCCGGCTGCGGGCCGCTGACCAGCATTTTCTTCGGCGGCGGCACGCCCTCGCTGATGGCGCCGGCAACCGCCGCCGCGGTGATCGCGCGCGTCGCGGACCGCTGGGGATTCGCACCGGACGCCGAGATCACGCTGGAGGCCAACCCGACTTCGGTCGAGGCGGGGCGGCTCGCGGATTTCCGGGCCGCCGGGGTGAACCGGGTGTCGCTCGGCGTGCAGGCGCTGGACGACGACTCGCTGAGGGCGCTCGGCCGCACGCACGGCGCCGACGAGGCGCTCGCCGCCGTGCGCCTCGCGGCGCGGCTGTTCGACCGCTACTCGTTCGATCTGATCTATGCGCGGCCGGGCCAGACCGTTTCCATGTGGGAAGCCGAGCTGCGGCAGGCGCTGTCCGAGGCGGGCGACCACGTCTCGCTGTACCAGCTGACGATCGAGCCGGGCACGGCGTTCCATACCCTGGTCAATCGCGGCGAACTTATCGTTCCAGATGAAGAAAATGCAGCAACTCTTTACGAAACAACACAAATGATGATGGACAATGCCGGCTTTCCGGCCTACGAAATCTCCAATCATGCGACTCCCGGGGCCGAGTCGCGCCACAATCTGACCTACTGGCGCTACGGCAATTACGCCGGGATCGGGCCCGGCGCCCATGGCCGTATCACCAAGGGCGCGGCCACCATGGCGTACCGGCGGCAGCGCGCTCCGGAACGCTGGCTCGAACACGTCGAGGCGTGCGGCGCCGGGACCGTGGAGGCGGTGCCGGTCGACAGCGGCCAGCGGGTCGCGGAGATCCTGATGATGGGGCTGCGGCTTGCCGAAGGCGTGTCGAACGACAGGTTCCGGGCGCTCGCCGGGCGCAGCCTCGAGGATGCGCTGGACGCACGGCGGCTCGGCGACCTGACAGGAGAGGGGCTGCTCACGTGCGACCGGGCCGGGCTCAGGGCCACGGCGAGCGGACGGCAGCGCCTGAACGCGCTGCTCGCCCATCTGCTCGCTTAGAGCGGGTCGTGATTGATCGTCCGCGCGATCGATTGCGTGAATCCGCTCTACACCATAAAGATAGAGCCGGTTCAAAGGGTTGCCGGATCGCCGAATGCGATTCCAATCAACCCGGATCGGCTCTGGATCAGTTGATCGGCTTCTGGAAACTCTTGGCGGCCGGCTGGATGGTGCGGAACCCGTCGGCGGTGACTTCATGGATCGCATAGGCGCGCTCCACCGAGCCGTCGGCGGTCAGCCGGAAGATACCGTCGACTCCCACGAAACCGTTCGGGTCGGTCAGCGCGCTGGCCGAGAAGTCTGTGGCCCGCGGCGACTGCGCCAGCACCGCGGCGAGCGCCGTCGCGTCGAACGCCAGCGAGGCCAGGCGCGGCGGCGTATAGTTGAACGCGGCGCGGAAGCGAATCTCGAATTTCTGGCGCTCCTCGACCGGCGGCGCGGCGAACCAGGCCCCCTGCAGTGCCCGCTCGGCCACCACCTCCGGCGTGCCGTCCCAGGCGCGCAGGCCAAGGAACCGCACGGTCGGCTGCTCGACGTCATAGAAATTCATCAGCGCGGCCAGGGTGCGGAGATTCTGCCCGGCATCCGGCAGCAGCACCGCATCGAACGGCGGGTCGCCGATGGTATCGAGAACTTCCAGCTTGGCCAGCGCCTGCCTGGAGATCTCATCGGTCTTGCCTTCGAGCGCCGCCATCTGCTGCAGCAATTCCTCGCGCCGCAGATCGTAGCCGGTCAGCGCCCGGGCCGACTCCGAGAAATCGCTTGCCGCCGGATCGTAATACCCGGTCTTGGTGACCACCGTGCCACGGCGCTCGGTGGCCTTGTACAGCGCATCGACCACGACTTCGCCGTAGCCGTTTGACGGGGCCAGCACGCCGTAGCTGCTGAATCCCTGTGAGGCGGCGTAGTCGACGATCGCATCGACCTGCTGGTCGGGCGCGAAACCCAGGATATAAACGCCGTTTCCGGCGACCCGCCGGGAGTTCGAGAACGCGACAACGTTGATATCGGAGATCCGGGTCTGTGCCGCCACAGCCTCGACCGAATCGGCCAGCAGCGGGCCGAGCACGAGCTTCGCGCCGCGGCCCAGGGCCCGGGCGGCGGCGTCCTCGGCGCCTTCCGGCGTGCCCTTGGTATCGTATGGCAGCAGCACGAAGTTCTGGCTCGCGATCTCGAACACCGCCAATTGCGCCGCGTCCAGCATCGCCTTGCCGAGTTCGCTGCGCGGTCCGCTGAGCGGCAGCAGGATTGCGACCGGCACACCCGCTGTCGCGGCTAGCTGGCCGGACGGGAACTGTGCCCGGCCGCGCGGCGTGATCTCGACTTCGAGGTCCGCGAGCGGCGGCAACGACGGTGCGGCCGGCCATGACGGAACCGCCTGGCGCGCAGCGGAACCTTGCCTGAGGTCCCTCGGGGACCCTACAGTTCCTCCGGTCGGGCTGGTGCAACCCGACAATGCGACGGCAATGCCGGTGACGGCGGCAAGATACAATGGTGTCGAAGAAAAACGACGAAAACAGGACAGCATCTACTGACGGCTCCGGCCGAATAATTGCCAGTGGTCGATCGCGGTGGCAGCCTAGCGGTATGTCGGACCGAAGTAAACTCTCGCCGGGGCTATACTTGGTCGCCACACCGATAGGCAATATTCGCGATGTAACTTTGCGCGCCCTCGATGTCCTCGCGTCCGCCGATATTCTCGCCTGCGAAGATACAAGGGTCACGGCAAAGCTACTTCGCCTGTATGGCATTTCTGCGGCACAAACCTTTCCATATCATGAACACAATGCGGAAAAGATACGCCCGAAGCTGCTGGACCGGCTGCGCGCGGGCGCTTCCGTTGCGCTGGTCAGCGATGCCGGCACGCCGCTGGTTTCGGATCCCGGGTACAAACTCGTGCGCGATGCCGTGGCCGCAGGCATCGCCGTGCACCCGATTCCCGGGCCGTCCGCGGGCATCGCGGCGCTGGTATCCGCCGGCCTGCCGACCGACCGGTTCCTGTTCGCAGGATTTCCGCCGCCGCGCCAGGCCGGCCGCGTCCGGGTCTTCAAGGATCTGTTGCGGGTTCCGGCCAGCCTGGTGTTCTTCGAATCGGCACGCCGGCTGGCCGCGTCGCTGGCCGATATGGCCGGCGTGTTCGGGCCGCGGCCGGCGGCCGTTGCGCGGGAACTCACAAAACTGCACGAGGAGGTCCGGCGCGATACCCTCGCGGCGCTGGCGCAGCATTACGGCGCGGCCGGGCCGCCGAAGGGCGAGGTCGTCATCGTGGTCGCGCCCCCTGCCCCCGACGCTGTCCCCGCCGACATCGATGCGCTGCTGCGTGACGCGCTGGCCCGGATGAGCCTGCGTGACGCCGCCGCCGTCGTCAGCGACGCGACCGGAGCACCGCGGCGCGAGGTCTATGCCCGCGCCCTGGCGTTGTCTGGCGCGCGCGATCCGGAAGACCGCGCGTGAGCCGCGCGGCGCGCCATCGCGCGTGGCGCCGCGGCCGCTGGGCCGAAGCGGCCTGCGCCGCCACCCTGATTCTGCGCGGCTACCGGATTCTCGGGCGGCGGCTGCGCAGCCCGGTCGGGGAAATCGACATCGTCGCCCGGCGCGGGGCGGTGCTGGCGATCATCGAGGTCAAGGCGCGGCCGGAAACCGCCGCGGCGGCCGAGGCGGTGACGCCGCGGCAGCGCGAGCGGCTGATACGGGCTGCGGGCTGGCTCGTGGCGGGCCGGCCGGACATGGCCGCGATGCAGGTTCGCTTCGACGTCATGCTGGTGACACCGTGGCGGTGGCCGCAACATGTGGTTGATGCTTGGCGCGCCGACCCGCAATCGCTAAATTCCCCGGGCAAGGTTTCCTGGTAAGCAACATGACAGGTGTCCAATGCCGCTGAAACGCCATGGCCCAGCCTCGGGTTGCGCCGCCGCCCTCCTCTTGCTGGCAACGCTGCTGCCGCTGGGCGGGTGCGCCCCGCTGATCGTCGGCGGCGCCGCGGTGGGCGCGACGGTGGCCGCGCAGGACCGTCCGGTCAAGACCGCGATCGCCGACAGCGTCATCCAGGGCAGCATCAACCGCAAGCTGCTCGATTTCGATACCAAGGTTTACCAACGGGTCGATATCGAGGTCGTCGAGGGCAAGGTGCTGCTGACCGGGATCGTACCGGACCCCCGCAACCGGATCGACGCGGCGCGGATCGCATGGCAGGCCGACGGCGTCGCCGAAGTGATCAACGAGATCGAGGTGAAGGACACCAGCACCCTGTCGGACGCAGCGCGGGATTCGTGGATTACCACGAAGCTGCGCAGCGCGATCCTGTTCGACGGCGAGATCCACAGCCTCAACTACACCATCGACACCGTAAACAAGACGGTCTACCTGATGGGCATCGCGCAGAGCCAGACGGAACTCGACCGGGTCGTCGCTTACACGCGGCAGATTGACTACGTGCGGCGGGTCGTGCCGTATGTGCGGATCCGTTCCCCTGGCGAGGGAGGCTGACTGTTGCGCTCGGACGACACGGCCGAAACCGTATTGTGCAGGGTCGGCAGGGACCCTTCCGACACGATCGATATCGCGGGTGCGGCGCTGGTGCTCGCCGGGCTGGACCGGCCGGGCGTGCCGCTGGCGCGCTACCAGGATCACCTTGTTTTGCTGGCCGACGATCTGCGCAAGGCTTCCGCCGGCGCCGGTTCGCTGGATGCGCGGATCGTGGCGATCCGGGAGGTCGTGTTTGCGTCCTACGGCTACCAGGGAGACCGGCGCACCTATGACGACCTTCAGAACGCCAACCTGATGCGGGTAATCGACCGCCGCCGCGGCCTGCCCGTGGCGCTCGGAATCCTGTGCATCCATGCCGCACGCGCGCAGGGATGGGGGATCGCGGGCCTCAATTTTCCCGGCCATTTCCTGCTGCACATGGATCATCTCGGCCAGCGTGCCATCCTCGATCCCTTCGAGAAGTGCGCGCCGCAGTCGGCAAGCGACCTGCGCGCGCTCCTGAAAGCGCAGGGTGACGACGAGGCCGAACTGCGGCCGGAGCACTACATTGCCATCCCGGATCGCGAGATCCTGGTCCGGCTGCAGAACAACATCCGGCTGCGCCAGTCGCGGAGCGGCGACAAGCAGGCCGCGGCGCATACGCTGGAGAGGATGCTGTGGGTCGCGCCCGACGACAAGACGCTGTGGCGCGAAAAAGCGCTGCTTGATGCACAGCTGGGGCGGATAGACAATGCCGTCGCCGCGCTCGAGGAGTATATCTCTCGCGAGACACTGGACGGGCCGCGGCACGACGCAGCCCTTCTGTTGCAGAGACTGCGCGGGCAATCCGGCTGATTTCGCGTTCCAGCCGGGCCCGCGTTAACCGGCCCTAGCGGAGAGACCGACATGAGCCTGGCCGTTGCCATCCAGATGGACGCCATCGAGTCGATCGACATCGATGCCGACAGCAGCTTTGCCCTCGCGCTGGAGGCGCAGCGACGCGGGCATGCCGTCTTCCATTACCTGCCGCATGCGCTGACCTTCGAGGACGGGCGCGTCTACGCGCGTTCCAACGCACTCCAGGTGCGCCGCGAAAAGGGCAATCACGTCACGCTCGACGGGCCGCAGCGGATCGACCTTGCGACCATGGACGTGGTGCTCATGCGCCAGGATCCGCCGTTCGACATGGCCTACATCACGGCGACGCACCTGCTCGAGCACATCCACCCGGAAACGCTGGTGGTCAACGATCCCGTGTCGGTGCGCAACGCGCCCGAAAAACTCTTCGTCACGCAGTTCGGCGAGCTGATGCCGCCGACCCTGATTACCAGCAACAAGGACGAAGTGCTGGCCTTCCGGCGCGAACACCGCGACATCATCGTCAAGCCGCTGTTCGGCAACGGCGGCACCGGGGTCTTCCACATTGCGCCGGAGGACGAGAACCTCAACGCGCTGCTCGAACTGTTTACCCAGCTCTATCGCGAGCCCGCGATCGTGCAGCGCTACCTGCCCGAGGTCCGCAAGGGCGACAAGCGGATCATCCTGGTTGACGGCGTGCCGGCCGGGGCGATCAACCGCATCCCGCCGCCGGGCGAGGCGCGCTCGAACATGCACGCGGGCGGCAAGCCGGTACGGGCGACCCTGACCAGCCGCGAAAAGGAAATCTGCGAAGCCATCGGGCCGACCCTGGTGGAAAAGGGCCTGGTGTTCGTCGGCATCGACGTGATCGGCGACTGGCTGACCGAGATCAACGTGACCTCGCCGACCGGCATCCAGGAAATCGACCGGTTCGACGGCGTGTCGGTGGCGGCGCAGATCTGGGACGCCATCGAGCGGCGCCAATCCGAGACCGTCGTACACCGGCTGCCGACGTGACGGAGGCTCCGGCGGTCGCCCGCGCTTAACGGATAGGCTTCAGAGCCCCAGCGACTCGCGTTGGATCGCTGTCAGCTCCGCGATGCCCTTGCGCGCCAGTTCGATCATCGCGTCGAGTTGCTCGCGGGTGAACGGCTCGGCTTCGGCCGTGCCCTGCACCTCGACGATGCCGCCGGACCCGGTGAACACGAAGTTCGCATCCGCCTCTGCCGTCGAATCCTCGGCGTAGTCGAGATCGAGCACCGGCGTCGCCCGCCACAGGCCGCAGGATACCGCCGCCACCTGGTCGCTGAGCGGGATCTCCTTGACCGCCCCGATCCGCTGCATATGCGCGAAGGCCTGGCGCAGCGCGACCCAGGCCCCGGTGATCGCCGCCGTGCGGGTGCCGCCGTCAGCCTGGATCACGTCGCAGTCGACGGTGATCTGCCGCTCGCCAAACGCGTCCAGCCGGGTGACTGCGCGCAGCGACCGCCCGATCAGCCGCTGGATCTCCTGGGTGCGGCCGCTCTGCTTGCCGCGGGCCGCCTCGCGGTCGGTCCGCGATCCGGTCGAGCGCGGCAGCATGCCGTATTCGGCCGTCACCCAGCCCTTGCCGGAATTGCGCAGGAACGGCGGCACCCGGTCGAGCACGCTGGCGGTGCACAGCACGTGCGTGTCGCCGAAGCGGGCAAGGCACGAACCTTCGGCATGTTTCGATACGCCGGGCTCGAGGCTGACGGCGCGCAGTTCGTCGGGGGCGCGGTTCGAAGGGCGCATCGGGCGGTCTCCAAAGGCTGCATCGGCTAACGGGCGCGCGGACCCTAAACGCTGCGACGGGCCACGTCCAGCCTCCGCCACGCATTGACGCTCCTCGGGGCGCTCACTACATTCGCGGCATCATGATCGCCGAACTCAACGAACGGTCCCGCGAGATCCTGCGCCACGTGGTCGAGGCCTATGTCGAGACCGGCGAGCCGGTCGGCTCGCGCACGCTGTCGCGCCGCCTTGGCCTGGCGCTGTCGCCGGCGACGATCCGCAACGTCATGGCCGACCTTGAGGAGTTCGGGCTGCTGTTCGCGCCGCACACCTCGGCCGGCCGCCTGCCGACCGAGCAGGGCCTGCGGCTGTTCGTCGACGGCATCCTGCAGGTCGGCGCGCTGACCAAGGACGAGCGCAGCAACATCGACAGCCAGTGCAAGGTCTCGGGCCGCAGCGTGCCGCAGGTGCTGGAGGAGGCGACCGCCCTGCTCTCGGGCCTGTCGCATTGCGCCGGCCTGGTGATGGCGCCGAAGCGCGATCTGCGGCTCAAGCATATCGAGTTCGTCAACCTCGGCCCCGGCCGGGCCCTCGTCGTGATGGTCGACGAGAATGGCGGCGTCGAGAACCGGGTGATCGACCTGCCGCTCGGCATGCCCGCATCGAGCCTCGTCGAGGCCAGCAATTTCATGGCCGCCAAGCTGGTCGGCCGGACGCTGCAGGAGGCGCGCGCGGAAATCCTTGCGGAGGTCAAGAGCCAGCGCGGCCAGATCGACGAGCTGACCGGCAAGGTCGTCGAGGCGGGCCTCGCGACCCGCTCGGAGGATTCCGGCTCCGGCGTGCTCATCGTGCGCGGCCAGGCGAACCTGCTGGACGACATCGGCGCCCTTGCCGATCTCGAGCAGATCCGCGCCCTGTTCGAGGCGCTGGAAACCAAGGAGGCGCTCATCAGGCTGCTCGAGGCGGCCGATGTCGCCGAGGGCGTGCAGATATTCATCGGCGCCGAGAACGAGCTGTTTACGCTGGCCGGCGCATCGATGATCATCGCCCCCTACACCAACCGCGAGGAAAAGCTGGTCGGCGCAATCGGCGTGATCGGCCCGACCCGCATGAATTACGGTCGCATCATCCCGATGGTCGACTATACCGCCAAGCTGATCAGCCGGGTGATCGGCTAGCAATCCGCTGATGCGAGAAGGACCCCCATGACCGAAAAGAAGAAGGCTGCGGAAAAGACGAAGGCCGAACGCGATGCCGAGGCGGCGGCGCGTGCGGACGCCGAGGCCGAGGCCGCGGAAGAGGCGCTGGCCGACGCCAACCAGACCAGCGAGTTCGCCACCGGTGACGGCGCCGGCCCGGCGCCCGAGGACCGTCTCGCCGCGCTCGAGGCGGAGGCCGCGTCGCTCAAGGATCAGCTGCTGCGCGCCCTGGCCGAGGCCGAGAACACCCGCCGACGGGCCGAACGCGACCGCGGCGAGGCGGCGAAATACGGCGCCGTCGCGCTGGCCCGCGACCTGCTCAGCGTGGCCGACAATCTGCGCCGCGCGCTCGAGGCCCTGCCCGAGGACGCGCGCCGGGACGGCGCCGACTGGGCGAAGGACCTGATCACCGGCGTCGAGTTGATCGAGAAGGATTTCCTCGACGCCTTCGCGCGCCACGGCATCGCGAAGCTGGAGCCGGTCGGCGAGTCCTTCGACCACAATTTCCATCAGGCGATGTTCGAGCTCGAGGACCCGGAAAAACCGGCCGGCACCGTGGTCCAGCTCATGCAGCCGGGCTACCGCCTGCACGACCGGCTGCTGCGCGCCGCCATGGTCGGGGTTTCAAAGGGCGGGCCGAAGCCTGCGAAGCCCGCGTCCGCCGAAGACGCGGCGGGGAACGGCACTGGAGACGGCGCCCCGCAGGGTGAGGCCAAGTAGGCCTCCGGCGTGGCGGGGCTCGTCCTGCTCGGCTCGTTCGCGAGTCTCGCCGAAGCGCAGGTCGCCCGGGCGACGCTGGATGCTCACGGCATACCGTCTTTCCTGTTCGACGAAAACCTCCACGGCAATCTGTTCCCCTCGGTCGCGCTGTTCGGCGCCCGGCTCATGGTCCCGGAGGATCGCCTCGAAGAGGCGGCCCTGCTGCTTGACGCCCCTCGGGACCCGTCGCAATAGCCAAGTCGCGACATGCTTCGGCGGTCACTCAGGATCCGGCCCCAGCATTTCGCCATCCATGTCGTGCGCCGTGAGGAAGCGCTTGGCCGCGGCGCGGCGGGACACCGCATAGCAGTAGGCGCAGCCCTGCGGGCACGACTCGTAGGCGCCGATGTCGCGTGATTCGTGGCACAGGCAGCCCGCACGGTTGCCCTTGATGCGCGCCGTGATCGCCCGGCCGGCGATGTCCGACAGCCGGGCCGCGTCGATACAGCGCGCCGGCTCCACACCCTCGACGACAAGATCCGGCTGGGTGCAGAGGGTCAGCCGCATGCCGTGCGCCGCCGCGATCGCCGCCAGGCCGCCAATCAGCGCGCGCTTCTCCCCGCCTTCGGGATCGCGCCAGGAAAAGCCGTGCCGGCGCGCCGCGGCGTCGAGGTTGCGCCGTGTCTTGGCATAGATCTGTGCGAACGACACGACGACCTCGTCGACCGCGCCCTCCAATGCCGCGGCCAGAGCGGCGAAATTGCGGCGATGCCAGGCCGGGCCGGTCGGCCCGGTATCGACCACGGGATCGTAGCGCCAGACCACCGCGCGCTTGCCCCAGGCCCGCGCCAGTTCACGGATCTGGACGATCGCCGCGCGGGTTTCGATGACGCCTTGCTCGAGTGCGCGCGGGTAGCCGGTCACCGTGAACTGCACCGCGAAGGGCGCGACCGCCGCGACCTCGGGCAGGCGGTCGGCCAGCGGCCCGATATTGCGGGTCCACAACACGAACCCGTCGACCGCGCCGGGCCGCAGCGATACACGATAGGGCCGCCCCCCGTACGGGCTGGCGACGCGCACATGGCCTGCGGCGATGCGCTTCAGGAACCAGTCGCCATACAGCGCCGGAATGTCGGTGCGGTAGCTTGCCGAGACGATCATGACCCCTGAAAATAGCCCGATTTGACGCGCCGCGCAGCCCGTGCGGCACGCGCGCGCGAAATCACGGCCCGGATGGTTGCACGCCCCCGAACGCTTCCCTATATAGCCCTCAGACACGCTCCGGTACGGGGCGCGCATTTGAAATTTCTGGTTTTTCAAACCCCACGGGGGCACCGGACGGCGCCGACACATCGGGTCACCGGCGCCCGCTGAAAAGGAAAAGAGAAGATGAGCAAGGTTATCGGCATCGACCTTGGGACCACGAACTCCTGCGTCGCGGTCATGGACGGCTCCAATGCCCGGGTTATCGAAAATGAGGAGGGCGCGCGCACGACGCCCTCGATGGTGGCCTTCAGCGAAGGGGGCGAGCGCCTCGTCGGCCAGTCGGCCAAGCGCCAGGCGGTCACCAATCCGGAAAACACCCTGTTCGCGATCAAGCGGCTGATCGGCCGCCGCTACGGCGACAAGGAGGTCGAGAAGGACAAGGGCCTGGTGCCATACCAGATCATTGGTGGCGAAAACGGGGACGCCTGGGTCGAGGCCCATGGCAAGAAGTACAGCCCCAGCCAGGTCAGCGCCTTCATCCTGCAGAAGATGAAGGAAACCGCCGAGCGCTATCTTGGCGAGACGGTTACCCAGGCGGTGATCACGGTTCCCGCCTATTTCAACGATTCCCAGCGCCAGGCCACCAAGGACGCCGGCAAGATCGCCGGGCTGGAAGTGCTGCGCATCATCAACGAGCCGACCGCTGCGGCCCTCGCCTACGGTCTAGAGAAAAAGGGTACGGGCACCATTGCGGTGTACGACCTCGGCGGCGGCACGTTCGACGTCTCGATTCTCGAAATCGGCGACGGCGTATTCGAGGTGAAGTCCACCAATGGCGACACGTTCCTCGGCGGTGAGGATTTCGACAAGCGAATCATCGATTACCTGGCCGACGAGTTCAAGAAGGAGCAGACTGTCGACCTGCGCGGCGACAAGCTGGCCCTGCAGCGCCTGAAGGAGGCTGCGGAAAAGGCCAAGATCGAATTGTCCAGCACGCAGCAGACCGAGGTCAATCTGCCATACATTACGGCCGACCAGTCGGGCCCGAAACATCTTAACATCAAGCTGACGCGGGCCAAGCTGGAGGCCCTGGTCGACGACCTGGTGCAGAAGACCGTCGGCCCGTGCAAGGCGGCCCTCAAGGACGCCGGCCTCAAGGCGAGCGAGATCGACGAGGTGATCCTGGTCGGCGGCATGACCCGCATGCCCAAGATCTTCGAGACGGTCAAATCGATCTTCGGCCGCGAGCCGCATCGCGGCGTCAATCCGGACGAGGTCGTGGCGATCGGCGCGGCGATCCAGGGCGGCGTGCTGCGCGGCGACGTCAAGGACGTGCTGCTGCTGGACGTCACGCCGCTGTCGCTGGGCATCGAGACGCTGGGCGGCGTGTTCACCCGGCTGATCGACCGCAACACCACCATCCCGACCAAGAAAAGCCAGACCTTCTCGACCGCCGAGGACAACCAGACCGCGGTCACCATCCGCGTCTTCCAGGGCGAGCGCGAGATGGCGGCCGACAACAAGCTGCTCGGCCAGTTCGACCTGGTCGGTATCCCGCCGGCGGCGCGCGGCATGCCGCAGATCGACGTCACCTTCGACATCGACGCCAACGGCATCGTCAACGTCTCGGCCAAGGACAAGGCGACCGGCAAGGAGCAGCAGATCCGCATCCAGGCCTCCGGCGGCCTCTCGGACGACGACATCGAGAAGATGGTCAAGGACGCCGAGTCCCACGCCGAGGAGGACAAGAAGCGCAAGGCGGCGGTGGAGGCCCGCAACAAGGCCGACAGCCTGATCCATTCGACGGAAAAGAGCCTTGGCGAGCATGGCGACAAGGTCCTGCCGGCCGACAAGGAGGCCATCGAGAAGGCCGTCGCCGACCTCAAGACGGCCATGGAAGGCGAGGACGTCGGCGAGATCGAGTCGAAGACGCAGGCCCTGGCCGAAGCCTCGATGAAGCTGGGCGAGGCGATGTACAAGGCGGCCCAGGAAGCCGAGAGCGGCGCGGCCGACGGCGGCGAGGCGGAGGCCGGAGAGAGCGAGGGTGTGGTCGACGCCGACTTCGAGGAGGTCGACGACACCGACAAGGACGAGAAGTCGGCGTAACGGCCCCGCCGTGCGGCGGCGCGGCGCACAAGTGAATTCCGGCAGATCCCCGGCGGCCCCTGGTCGCCGGGGCGGTGCCGGTTAGGGTCGGCACTGGGGGTTTGGGATGGAGAAGGCGGACTTTTACGATCTCCTGGGCGTGTCGCGGGACGCCGATGCGGCGACGCTGAAAAGCGCCTATCGCAAGCTTGCGATGGAGTGCCACCCGGATCGCAATCCCGACGACAAGGCCGCCGAAGCCCGCTTCAAGGAAGTCAACGAAGCATACGAAATCCTCAAGGACGATCAGAAACGCGCGGCCTATGACCGTTACGGCCACGCCGCGTTCGAAAATGGCGGCGCCGGGCCCGGCGCCGGCGGCTTCCGCGGCGGGTTCGATTTCGCCTCCGGCTTCGCCGACATCTTCGACGAGATGTTCGGCGACTTTACCGGCGCGCGGCGCAGCAACACGGCAACGCGCGGCGCCGACCTGCGCTACAACATGGAAATCTCGCTGGAAGACGCGTTCCGCGGTCGCGAGCCGGAAATCCGCCTGCCGACCTCGGCTACCTGCACCGCGTGCGGCGGGTCCGGCGCCGAGGGCGGCGCGCAACCGGTGTCCTGCCCGACCTGCCAGGGCGCCGGCCGGGTGCGCGCGCAGCAGGGCTTCTTCACCATCGAACGGACCTGTCCGGGCTGCCAGGGCCAGGGCCGGGTGATCGATCATCCCTGCGCCACCTGCCGCGGCACCGGGCGTGAGCGCAAGGAAAAGACCCTGGCCGTCAAGATCCCGCCGGGCGTCGAGGACGGCAACCGGATCCGCGTCCCCGGCGAGGGCGAGGCCGGATTGCGCGGCGGACCGCCGGGCGACCTCTACATCTTCCTGTCGGTGGCGCCGCATCCGCTGTTCCGGCGCGAGGGCGCCGATCTGTATTGCCGGGTGCCGTTGCCGATGACCGTGGCCGCGCTGGGCGGCGCCATCGAGGTGCCGACCATCGAAGGCGGCCGGGCCAAGGTCAACATCCCGGCCGGTGCGCAGACCGGCCACCGGCTGCGCCTGCGCAACAAGGGCATGGCGGTGCTGCGCTCGAAGAACCGCGGCGACATGTATATCGAGGCGCAGGTCGAGACCCCGGTCAAGCTGACGAAACGCCAGAGGGAGCTGCTCGGGGAATTCGACAAGGCCGGTGGCGGCCATTCCGAGCACCAGCCGCAGCATCACGGTTTCTTCGCCAAGGTGAAGGAATTCTGGGACGATCTGACCGAATAGGCCGGCTAGGCAGCGCCGCGCCCCCTCTCGCATCCCCGTCACGAATATGCTTTAACGGCCTGGAACATTTTCGGGCGGGGAGGACTCGGCCATGGCCAGGAAGTTGAAGATCGGCGTCGTCGGCGCGGCCGGGCGCATGGGGCGAATGCTGGTGCGCCAGGCCGGCGAGAACAGGGACTGCGCACTGGCCGGGGCCACCGAGCGGCCGGACAGCGAGGCGGTCGGCCAGGATGCCGGGATGCTGGCCGGGATCGGCGAGATTGGCGTCGCGGTCGGCGACGATGCAGCGGCGATGATCGCCCATGTCGACGCGGTGATCGACTTCACCGCGCCCGGTGCGACCGTCGCGCATGCGGCGCTCGCCGCCCAGGCCGGCGCCGCCATGGTGATCGGCACCACCGGCCTTGCCGACAGCCATATGGAGGCGCTGCGCCGTGCCGCGCGCCACGTGCCCGTGGTCGTCGCCCCGAACATGAGCGCCGGCGTGACCCTGCTGATGGCGCTCGTCGAGCAGGTCGCCCGCACCCTGGACGACACCTACGACATCGAGATCTTTGAGATGCATCACCGCCACAAGGTCGACGCGCCGTCCGGCACGGCGCTGGGACTCGGCCGGGCGGCGGCGGCGGGCCGCGATGTCGACCTCGACGCTGTGGCCCGGATGGCGCGCGAGGGCCACACCGGCGCCCGGCCGCGCGGCGAGATCGGCTTCGCGACGCTGCGCGGCGGCGACGTGGTCGGCGATCACACGGTGGTCTTCGCCGGCGACGGCGAGCGCATCGAGCTCACCCACAAGGCCTCGAGCCGCCAGGTCTTCGCCGCCGGCGCGGTGCGCGCCGCGCTGTGGACCCGCGGCAAGCCGCCGGGGCTGTATGCGATGCGGGATGTGCTTGGCCTGAAGGCCTGAGCCACTTTTCGATCGTGTCTGGCCGGCGTCGAGCGACCTCATACTTCGAGACGCGGCTCCGCCGCTCCTCAGCATGGAGACCTTTGCGCGGAACCCATATTCGTCATTGCGAGGCGCGAAGCGCCGCGGCAATCCAGACGGTCCGGAAGACTGGATTGCTTCGCCTACGGCTCGCAATGACGGTTCTTCTTTCCGTGCAAAGGTCTCCAGCATGAGGACATCGACGTTGGAGCCTCATGCTGAGGAGTCCCGAAAGGGGCGTCTCGAAGTATGAGGTCGCGCATTTCGCTGGAACGTACCCCGCAATCAATTACGCCTTCGGCGCGCCCTGGCGCATGCCGATGCGGGTCACCGCGATGCCGGCCAGGATGATGGCGAGGGCAAGGATGGCGCGCGGCGACAGGGCCTCGCCGAGGAACAGGATGCCCCAGATCACGCCGAGGCTGGGGATCAGGTAGTTGTTGAGCGCGATGAAGGTCGCGCCGGTGCGCTGCAAGAGGGCGAAATACATCAGCATGGCGAGCGCCGTCGGGAACAGCCCGAGCACCGCGACCGCGCCCACCGAGTCCGGCGACGGCGACAGTGCCCAGGGCCGGTCGACCAGCAGCGCCATCGGCAGCGACAGCGCGACCGACGCGATCAGCGCCCCGGCGCTGCTGGCGAACAGCGGCATCCGCGGCAGCCGCCGCGCCGTGACCGTGGCGATGGCGTAGCACACGGCGCCGCCGGCGACCGCGGTCTGGCGGACCGCCTCGTCGCCGAGCCCGGCCAGCGCGGCCGGCCCGATCAGCACCAGGACCCCGCCGAAGCCCAGGAAGACGCCGAGGATTCGCGCCGGATTCATGCGCTCGTCGCTGGTGAAGAAGTGCGCCAGCACCAGCGTCGCCAGCGGCATCGCCGCCATCAGGATGGCCGCCAGCCCGCTGTCGATCGTCACCTCGCCCCAGCTGATGAGCGTGAACGGCAGCGCATTGCCGAACAGGCCGATCATGAAGAATTTCGGCCACAGGCCTGTCTCGCGCGGGAACCGCAGGCCGCGCAGCCGGGCCACGGCGACGATCAGCACCGCGGCCAGCGTCAGCCGCCCGGCCGCCACCGAGAGCGGCGGGATGGTCTCGACCGCGACCTTGATGAAAGCGAATGACGAACTCCATATCGTGGCGAGCGAGAGCAGGAGGCCGATCTCGACGGCGCCCGGCCGGGACGGTTGGGAAGGCACGGCGGCTCAGGCCGCGGCGCAGGGGTTCGGCCTGCAGCGCCAGCGGTCGAGCGCCGCGCGCAGCGCCTCCGCCAGCTCGGCGCGCTCGTCGGGCGTGAGGAAGCGGCCGATCACCACGCTCCGCCCGTGGCTCGACAGCAACAGTTTGCTGTCGTGCTGCGGCGGCTCGTCCAGGGTGACGCGCAGCCAGTTCGGCGGAAAGCGCCAATGCCCCGCCACCGCGCCGGCCGGCGTGACGCGGCTGACCTCGAGCCCGGCGTCGCTGAGCCGGATCCGTTCCGCGGCGCGCGCATCGCGGAAACTGACCCGGAACGCGATATAGAGAAGCAGCAGTTCGAGTCCGCAGAATCCGATCACCGGCCAGGCACCCAGCAGCAGGAACAGCAACCCCACCGCGAACAGCCCGGCCGCCGTGACCGCCATGACCACGGTGAATCCGCGCCGCGTCAGGCTGCGGTGGGGATGCAGCACCGCGTCGAAAAACACGCGGCCGTCGCCCGCAAGGGGCGCATGGTCCCGATCTTCTCTACCCGCCATGGATCGAGGCTATTCCCCCGCGCCGTGGCTGTCCAGAGCCCTGTCCGGCGGGGTCTCCCCAGGCCGCCCGGCAGGCCTCGAAACCCGCAGAAATCGCCGGTGCATGGGGTTGTTTCGCCGAAACGCGCGCGTGGACCTTGGCGGCGCGCCGGCCCGCGGCTAATCTCGGCGCCATGAAAAAGGCGGATATCGAGGAATTCTTCCGGCGGCTCGAGGCGCGCAATCCCGACCCGCGCGGCGAGCTGGAGTACATCAACCCCTTTACCCTGCTGGTCGCCGTCGTGCTGTCGGCGCAGGCGACCGATGTCGGCGTCAACAAGGCGACGGGGCCGCTGTTCGCGGTGGCGGATACGCCCCAGAAGATGGTGGCGCTGGGCGAGGCACGGCTGCGTGAGTACATCCGGACGATTGGCCTGTTCAACACCAAGGCGAAGAACGTCATCGCCCTCAGCCGGGCGCTGATCGACGCGCATGGCGGTGCGGTGCCGCAGGACCGCGCAGCGCTCGAGAGGCTGCCCGGTGTCGGCCGCAAGACCGCCAATGTGGTGCTCAACATCGCCTTCGCCGTGCCGACCATCGCCGTCGACACCCATATCTTCCGGGTCGGCAACCGCACCGGCCTCGCGCCCGGCAAGACGCCGCTCGCGGTCGAGCAAAAGCTCGAGAAGGCGGTGCCGGCGAAATACAAGCTGCACGCCCATCACTGGCTGATCCTGCACGGGCGCTATGTCTGCAAGGCGCGCAAGCCGGACTGCCCAGCCTGCGTGGTCAACGATCTCTGCGGCTACAAGGCGAAGACGCTGTAGAGCATGGTCCGCTTGCGCGGGTGCGGACAGGAGTGAACAGAACGGACAAAGCGCGCGCCGCGCGGAGGCTCAGATCGATTCCGGGGCGCTCTCCAGCATGCGCCGGAAACACGCCTGCACCGCTTCGTCGGTGGCGTCGCCGCGGTCACGCAGGTCGACGTGCTCGACTTGCTTGCGGCTGCCGTACATGAACAGGTCGAGGACGCAGCGCATCCGCCGGTACTGCCACACCTCGGCATCGCCATCGCGCCGGATCAGCGCCGGCTTGCCAAGCCTCGCGGCGATATCGTCGCCGCTGAGCCCGAGCAGCTGATCGGGATCGGCGTCGCCCGATGGCGGCACCACCGCCATCCCGCTGAAGGGCGCCAGTTGCCCTGCCCGTTCGCCGCCCGGCGGGCCGCCGGCCCCGCTGCACGCGGCAAGACCGAGGGCCGCCGCCAGCACGGCCGCATGCGCGGATCGCCGTATCACGGCTGGCTCAGCGCTGCAGGGGGTGTTTTTCGGTGCCGCTGTCATCGCTTGGATCGCGGCCGGACATCAGTTCCGCGGTTCCCTCGAGCCGGCCGCCGCGCTCGATCTCCATCTCGCCGTAGCGAACCGTCCCGACAATCCGCCCCGTCGCACGAAGGATCAACCGGTCGCTGACCATGAGGGTGCCGTCGAACAGGCCGGCGATATCCGCCACCGCCACATGGGCCGTGCCGTCGAATTTGCCGGACCGGGTAATTTCCAGCGTCCTGCAGCCGTCAAGGGTCGCCTTCACCGCGCCTTCCACAACCAGCATTTCGCACGAACTGATTTCGCCCGACAGGCTGATCTCCCGGCCCACCGTGAGTCGCTTCGAATCGCCCTGGATCGACAGCGGTCCCGTCTTGCGCTGCAACCCAGCCCCCGGCCGGGCCGACGTGGCGGGACGCAGCTGATCGGGCTTCGTGATCTCCTTGACCGTGCCCATGGCACTCTCTCCTTCGCGGGCCGAGCGGCGGGCAGCCGTGGCATACCTTCGCCAATAGCCCCATGCCGAATCGGTTTGTATATGAAACGACGCGCAGTGCGCCAACAATTTGCGGAATATTCGCCACAAATCTTGACCGAATCAAGGCAGAGCGTCGGATTTTATCCTTCAACCGGCGCGCCGGAGGCTGGCACGATCGCCTGCCGGCGCATCAGATCGTGCGCCACGTGCACCATGAACGCCGCGCCCAGCACCGGCGCCAGCAGGTTGACGACGGGAATCGTCATCAGGACGGTCAGGATGACCCCGGCCAACAGCACCCGCGACCGGAAGGCGCGGCGCAGGCGCGTCGCCTCGGCCGGCCCCAGGCGGCGGAATGCGGCAAGCTCGAAGAACTCGCGGCCCACCAGGTAGCCGTTCACCAGGTAGTACAGAACCAGATTGGCCGGCGGCAGGAAGAACAGGACCAGATAGAGCGGCAGGATCAGGATGTTGAGCAGAACGACGATCACCGCGAACTTGATCGTCGACAACAGGGTTTCCGCCAGCGGCTGGTTGCGCGCCGCACCCAGATCGGGGTAGTGCCGGGCCTCGACCGCATCCGCGACCTTGTCCAGGAACAGGCCGACGACGATGGTGACGACCGCCGGAAACATCAGGAAGGTGGCGACCAGCATGGCGCCCACGAAAGCGGCACTGGCCACCCAGTCGAAATAGTCGCCGGACCATTCGATCAGCGCCGACAGGCCCCAAATCGCGGACGGGTCGAACGTCAGCAGAAGCCACCACACCGCGGCCCACAGCAGGGCGAACACCGCCAGCGCGCCCAGGACCCCCATCCACAGCACGCCGCGCATCCGCGGGTCGGTGAGCTGCCCCACCGCCATCGAGAAATACCGGATCATGGTCGAGGGGTGTATCGCATGCCGGCCCGCATGGGCAAGTGTTTACCGTTTGCTAGGGCTTCGCGGCGAATTATAGTCACGCGCGCAACGAGAGGGTAAAGACATGACCACTTACGACGTGGTGGGAATCGGTAATGCGCTGGTCGATGTGGTGGCCCATGTCGACGACGGATTCATCGACGAGCAGCAGCTGGCCAAGGGCACGATGACCCTGGTCGATTCGCAGCGCGCGGATTTCCTCTACGGCAAGCTGCCGCCGGCGGTCGAGGTCTCTGGTGGATCCTGCGGCAACACCATGGCCGGCATCGCCATGCTCGGCGGCACGGGCGCCTATATAGGCCGCGTCAAGGACGACTATTTCGGCCGTGTGTTCCGGCACGATCTCGATGCCATCGGCGTGCAGTTCTCGAACGAGCCCGCCACCGACGGCCCGCCGACCGGGCGCTGCCTGGTGCTGGTGACGGCCGATGCGCACCGCACCATGTGCACCGACCTCGGCGCGGCCAGCCTGCTGGGCGTTTCGGACCTCAACGGCGGGGTGATCCAGTCCAGCAAGGTGACCTACATGGAGGGCTATCTGTTCGACCGCCCGGAAGCCCAGCGCGCGTTCGTGCGGGCCTCGGAGTTCGCCCACGATTCCGGGCACAAGGTTTCGATCACCCTGTCCGACCCGTTTTGCGTCGACCGCCACCGCGACGCCTTTCGCGACCTCGTCGCCGAGCATGTCGACATCCTGTTCGCCAACGAGGATGAAATCCTCTCGCTGTATCAGGCCGAGCGTTTCGACGACGCGCTGCAGGCGCTGCACAATCTCGGCCATGTCGATATCGCCTGTCTGACGCGCAGCGAAAAGGGCTCGGTGGTCGTCCACGACGGCGAGGTGCACGTGATCGATGCGGAGCCCGTCGCACAGGTCGTCGATACCACCGGGGCCGGCGATCTCTATGCCGCCGGATTCCTGTACGGCTACACGCAGGGCCTCGATCTCGGCCTGTGCGGCCGCATCGCCTCGATCTGTTCGGCCGAGATCATCTCGCACAACGGCGCCCGGCCGGAACAGGACCTGGCAGCGCTGGTGGCGGCAAGCATCGGCGGAATGCTGCAAAAGCCAGACGCGTAACGGCTTCCGGGCGCTGTCGGCGAGATTGGGCTGGCCCCGGGCCCCGGCAGTCCCTATATACCCGGCGCGGCCCGTCCCGACCGGACGGGCCGGAGTCTTATCGTCAGAGTAGAACCGATGAACCTTCGAAACCTCGCCATCATCGCCCATGTCGACCATGGCAAGACGACGCTGGTGGACCAGATGCTGCGCCAGTCCGGGGCGGTTAAGGCGCATCAGGCGATGGCCGAACGCGCCATGGATTCCGGCGACCTCGAGCGCGAGCGCGGCATCACCATCCTGGCGAAATGCACTGCCGTGGACTGGGGCGATCTGCGCTTCAACATCGTCGATACGCCGGGCCATGCCGATTTTGGCGGTGAGGTGGAACGAATCCTGTCGATGGTCGATGGCGCGCTGCTGCTGGTCGACGCGGCCGAAGGCCCGATGGCGCAGACCAAGTTCGTGCTGACCAAGGCGCTGGCCCAGGGTCTGCGCCCGATCGTCGTGGTCAACAAGACCGATCGTCCCGATGCCCGCCCCGACGAGGTCGTGGATGCCGTCTTCGATTTGTTCGTGGCGCTCGACGCCAGCGAGGAGCAGCTCGATTTTCCGGTCGTCTACGCCTCCGCCAAGGAGGGCTGGGCGATCGGTGATCTCGCGGATCCACGCGAGTCGCTGAGGCCCCTGCTCGATTTGATTGCGAACCACGTTGAAGCGCCGGAGGGCGACGCCGAGGCGCCGTTCCGAATGCTGGCGACGACGCTGGAATCGGACCCCTATCTCGGGCGCGTGCTGACCGGGCGCATCCATTCCGGGTGCGCGCGGCTAAACATGCCGGTGCGGGCCCTGTCGCGCGGCGGCAAGGTTCTGGAAACGGCGCGGCTGACCAAGCTGCTGGCGTTCCGCGGCCTGAAGCGGGAACCGGTGGAAGAGGCCTGCGCCGGCGACATCGTTGCGGTCGCCGGGCTGACGCGCGCCACCGTGGCCGACACACTGGCGGCGCCGGAAGTTACCGAAGCCCTGCCCGCCCGCGAGGTCAGCCCGCCGACCATGGCGGTGACCTTCGCGGTCAACGATTCACCGCTATCCGGGCGCGACGGCGACAAGGTCACCGGGCGCATGATCGGCGACCGTCTGTTTCGCGAGGCCGAGGGCAACGTCGCGATTCGCGTGGCCGAGACCGCCGAAAAGGACGCCTTGGAGGTATCCGGCCGCGGCGAGCTGCAAATCGGCGTGCTGATCGAGACGATGCGCCGCGAGGGTTTCGAGTTGTCGGTCAGCCGGCCGCGCGTGATCTACCGGACCGACCCGGAAACCGGCCAGCGCTTGGAGCCGATCGAGGAGATCGTGGTCGACGTCGACGACGACTATGCCGGCGCCGTGGTCGAGAAGATCGGCATCCGCCGCGGCGAAATGACTGAGATGCGCCCGTCGAGCGGCGGCAAGACGCGGGTCACCTTCCTTGCGCCGTCGCGCGGGCTGATCGGCTATCACGGCGAGTTCCTGACCGATACCCGGGGCACTGGCGTGATGACCCGGCTGTTCCACGGCTACGCGCCATACAAGGGGCCGATCCCGGGCCGCCGCGAAGGCTCGATGATCGCCAACTGCCAGGGCAGCGCGGTCGCCTATGCGCTGTGGAACCTCGAGGAGCGCGGGCGGCTCTTCGTCGAGCCCGGCGATGCCGTCTACGAGGGCATGATCATCGGCGAGCACGCCAAGGGCAGCGACCTCGACGTCAACCCCCTGAAGGCCAAGCAGTTGACCAACATCCGTGCCGCCGGCAAGGACGAGGCGGTCCGGCTGACCCCGGTCACCCGCATGGGGCTGGAGGAGGCCATCGCCTACATCGCCGACGACGAGCGCGTCGAGGTGACGCCCAACAACATTCGCCTGCGCAAGGCGCTCCTCGACCCGCACGCGCGCAAGCGCGACCAGCGCCGGCGCGAAGCCGAGGCGGGCTGAGGCGCCGGTGATCACGCGACCGGTATACTGCCGGGAAGACGGCGGTTTCAAAGGGCCGGATCGCCGGATGAAAGAGCACAAATAATCCCCCTCATCGCGCGAAGCGCTGCTATGCTCGGGCGATGATTCGCGACTGGTTCGACGCCCTTGCCGTCTATCTCGAACGGCGCCTCGTCATCGTCTTTCTTATGGGGTTCGCCAGCGGCTTGCCGCTGGCGCTGTCCGGCGCCACGCTGTCGATCTGGCTGACCAAGGCCGGCGTCAGCCTGGCCGCTGTCGGGCTGTTCGTCACCGTCGGCACGCCCTATACGATGAAATTCCTGTGGGCGCCGCTTGTCGACCGGGTACCGATCCCGATCCTCGGCCGGCGGCTCGGCCGCCGGCGGTCGTGGATGGTCACCGTGCAGGTGGCGCTGGTCGCTGCGATCGTCGCGTTGGGCGCGACGCGGCCGGAGAGCGCGCCGCTGTGGACGGCGGTGTTCGCGCTGGCGGTGGCGTTCTTCTCGGCCAGCCAGGACATCGTCATCGACGCCTACCGGATCGAGATTCTCGACGACGACCAGCAGGGGGCCGGCGCGGCGATGACCCAGGCCGGCTACCGCGTCGGGATGATCGCCAGCGGCGCCGGCGCGCTCTTCCTTGCCGACGCGGTGCAGAACTGGTTCTGGGTCTACGCTGCGATGGCGGCGCTGGCGTTGGGCGGCCTCGCCGTCGCGCTGCTCGCGCCGGTCCCCGCCGAGGGCCCGCGGCCGGCTCCGGCCGGAGGCATCGGCGCGTGGCTCGCCGAAACCGTGGTCGGTCCGTTCGCGGAATTCTTCACGCGGGGCGGCGCGCAGACGGCGCTGATCATCCTCGGGTTCATCCTGCTCTACAAGTTCGGCGACGCCTTCGCCGGTGTTATGGCCAATCCGTTCTATATCAGGATCGGCTTCTCGATGTCCGAGATCGCCTCGGTGAGCAAGGTCTTCGGCGTGTTCGCAACGCTCGCCGGGGTGTTTATCGGCGGCGCGCTGGTCAAGCGCCATGGCGTGATGGCGAGCCTGCTGGCGTGTGGCCTGCTGCAGATGTTCTCGAACCTCATGTTCGCCGCTCAGGCGGCGATCGGCGCCGACGTCGGCTTCCTGGTGCTGACCATCGGCATCGAGAACCTGTCGGGCGGCATGGGCTCGGCCGCCTTCGTCGCCTACCTGTCGCTGCTGTGCAATGTCGCCTATACAGGCACCCAATACGCACTGTTCAGCTCGTTCATGGCGTTCGGGCGGACCTGGATGTCCGCCTCCAGCGGCTGGATCGCCGAGCAGACCGACTGGGTGACCTTCTTCATCATCTCGACATTCGCCGCCGTGCCGGGCCTTCTCATGTTGCTCTGGATGATGAAACGGCTCCCCATTGCGGCGCAGACGGGCCGCCCGGCCGTCGCGGACCCGACCGCCGAATAGCCCCCGCGATCCGACGCCACGTTTAAATTGTGCAGCGCAGCATAAACCGTTATAGTCGCGCCGAAAACGCGGGCGAGAGGACAACCGATGGACATCACGAAGATCCCCGTTGGCGCCAACCCGCCCTGGAACGTCAACGTCATCATCGAGGTCTCTCTGGGCAGCGACCCGGTGAAGTACGAGTTCGACAAGGCGTCGGGCGCGATCTACGTCGACCGGTTCCTGCACACCGCGATGTTCTATCCGGCCAATTACGGTTTCATCCCGCACACCCTGTCGGGCGACGGCGACCCGTGCGACGTGCTGGTGGTCGGCCGGGTGCCGGTGGTACCGGGCGCGATCGTGCGCTCGCGGCCTGTGGGCGTGCTGATGATGGAGGACGAGAGCGGCCAGGACGAGAAGATCCTCGCCGTGCCCATCGACCAGCTGCACCCCTATTACAGCGACGTCGTATCATACCGTGACCTGCCCGAGGTGCTGCGCGACCAGATCGCCCATTTCTTTGCCCATTACAAGGATCTGGAGAAGGACAAATGGGCAAAGGTAACGCGCTGGGGCGAAGCCGAGGAGGCAACACGCCTGATCGAGGAGGCGATCGCCCGGGCGAAGGCCGAAACCAGGGTCACGGCGATCTGACCGCCGGCCCCGCCGGGCGCAATGCCGATACGCCGGAGTCCGTCGAAATGAGCATCGAAATCGAGGTTGTCGAAGGCGACATCACCAGGCTGGATGTCGACGCCATCGTCAATGCCGCGAACGAGTCCCTGCTGGGCGGCGGCGGGGTGGACGGCGCGATTCACCGCGCGGCGGGGCCCGGGCTGCTGGCCGAGTGCCGGACCATCGGCGGCTGCCCGACGGGCGAAGCCCGGATTACAGAGGGCTACAACCTGCCGGCCCGGCACGTGATCCACACCGTCGGCCCGGTCTGGCACGGCGGCGGAAGCGGCGAGGACGCGCTGCTCGAGGCGTGTTACCGCAACAGCCTCGCGCTCGCGCGACAGGCCGGCATGCGCAGCATCGCGTTTCCTGCAATTTCAACGGGGATCTACCGGTTCCCGCTGGAGCGCGCGGCGCGGCTAGCCGTCGCCACCGTGGCTGCCGAACTGGAGCGCGATTCCGGCGGCATCGAGCGGGCAGTCTTCGCCACCTTCGGGCCCGAGGCCACCGAGGCATTTCGCCAGGCTCTGGAGGCTGCCGGCCAATGACCGTCCGCAGCCTTGAATGCATGTTCAACCCGTCGGCCATCGCCCTCGTCGGGGCCAGCAAGACGCCCGGCTCGATCGGCTGGGTGCTGGCGCGCAATCTGATGAGCGGCGGCTTCGACGGACCGATCATGCCGGTCAATCCCAAGCACCGAGCAATCGGCGGCGCCCTGGCCTGGCCCAATGTCGCGGCGCTGCCGGTGGTTCCCGACCTCGCCGTGATCTGCACGCCGCCAGATGTGGTGCCCGGGGTGATCGCCGAGCTCCGCGACAAGGGCTGCAAGGCCGCGGTCGTGATCACCGCCGGATTCGGCGAGGGCGGCGACCGCGCCGGCGCAGAGCGGGCCGAGGCGCTGCGCCGGGCCGCCGGCGACATGCGCATTCTCGGCCCCAACGTCCTCGGCCTCATGGTACCGGGTGTCGGCCTCAATGCGGGTTTTGCCCACAAGGCGCCGCTGCGCGGCGATCTTGCCTTCGTCGCCCAGTCCGGAGCCGTGCTGGCCTCGGTCCTTGACTGGGCCTCGACGCGCGACGTCGGCTTTTCCCATATGGTCGCGCTCGGCGACATGCTCGACATCGACTTCGGCGACATGCTCGATTATCTCGGCCGGGCGCCGGAGGTGCGGGCGATTCTGCTCTATATCGAGGCGATCAAGGACGCGCGCGAGTTCATGTCGGCGGCGCGCGCCGCCGCCCGCATGAAGCCGGTGGTCGTGGTCAAGGGCGGAAGGCGGCCCGAGGGCGCCCAGGCGGCGAGTTCGCACACCGGCGCGCTGGCCGGCTCGGACGCCGTATACGATGCCGCGTTCCGGCGCGCCGGCATGCTGCGCGTGATCGCCATGTCGGAGCTGTTCGATGCGGTCGAGACGCTGTCGCGCGCGCCCCGGTTCCGCGGCCCGCGCATGGCGATCCTGACCAACGGCGGCGGCATGGGCGTGATGGCGACCGACGCGCTGATCGACGAGGGCGGCCAGCTTGCCGAACTGTCGCCCGACACCATCGCGCAGCTCGACGCGCTGCTGCCGAAGACCTGGAGTCGCGGCAATCCGGTGGACATCATCGGCGATGCGCCGCCCGAACGGTACGCCGAATCGTTACGGCTGCTGCTGGCCGATCCTGGCGCCGACGCGGTGCTGGTGCTGAATACGCCGACCGCGGTGGCCGACAGCACTGCGGCGGCGCGGGTGGTGGCAGAGCAGCTGACCAACAAACACCCGCCGGTGCTGACCTGCTGGCTTGGCACCAGCTCGGCGTCGCCCGCGCGCAAGACCTTCTTCGACCGCGGCATTCCCAGTTACAACACGCCTGACGAGGCGGTGCGCGCCTTCATGCACATGGTGCGCTACGACGTGAACCAGAAGCTCCTGATGCAGGTGCCGCCATCGGTGCCGCAGGAGTTCGAGCCCGACACCGCGGCGGTCCGCGCCCTGCTCGACGAGGCGCTCGATGCCGGCCGCAACTGGCTGACCGAGCCCGCGGCCAAGGCGGTGCTGAAGGCCTACGGCGTTCCGGTCGGCGCGTTCGCCGCGGCGGAGGACGCCGAAGCCGCGGCGGCGGCCGCGAGCGGGATAACGGGTCCGTTCGTGGTCAAGATCGTCTCGCCCGACATCATCCACAAGAGCGACGTCGGCGGCGTGATGCTCGACCTCAACACGCCCGAGGCGGTGGGCGAGGCGGCCGCGGCGATCCTCGAGCGGGCGCGCGCGGCGGCGCCGGAGGCGGACATCGACGGGGTGATCGTCGAGCAGATGGTGCGCCGGCCCGGCTCGCACGAGCTGATCGTCGGCATCAGCGAGGATGCCCAGTTCGGTCCCGTCGTGCTGTTCGGCCAGGGCGGCACCGCGGTCGAGGAGATCGGCGATACGGCGATGGCGCTGCCGCCGCTGAACTCGCTGCTGGCCCGCTCGCTGATCGAGCGCACGCGAATCTATCGCCTGCTGCGCGGTTATCGGGAGCAGCCGCCGGCCGATCTGGCCGCTATCGAACTCACGCTCATGCAGGTGGCCCAGTTCGCCGCCGACTTTGCCGAGATCATCGAGCTCGACATCAACCCGCTGCTGGCCGATTCCAAGGGGGTGCTGGCGCTGGATGCGCGGATCCGCGTCGGCCGCGCCGAAGGCCCGGCGCAGGCCCGGCTGGCGATCCGGCCCTATCCCAAGGATCTCGAGAGCGCGGTGTTCCTGCGCGACGGCAGCGAAATCTTCGTGCGCCCGATCCGCCCCGAGGACGCGCCGGCGCTGCAGGAGATGGTGTCGCGGGCGTCGCCTGAGGATCTGCGCCTGCGCTTCTTCCAGCCGATCCGCCGGCTGCCGGAGCAACTGGCGGCACGGCTCACCCAGATCGACTACGACCGCGAGATGGCGTTCATCTCGTTCGATCCGGCGGAACCGGAGGCGATCATCGCCGTCGCCAGGCTGATGGCGGATCCCGACGTGCATACCGCCGAATACGCGATCATCGTGCGCACCGACTGGAAGGGCCGGGGACTCGGCTACGCGCTGATGAACCGGCTCCTCAACTATGCCGCCGAGCGGAGAATCGCGACGATCTACGGCGAGGTGCTGCGGGAAAACGAGAACATGCTGAACATGGCCCGGGACCTCGGCTTTTCGGCCAAGCCCGATCCCGACGATCCAAGCATCATCGAGGTCCGCCGGCAGGTGTGAGCGCGCGGGGCAGGCTCTCAGGCTGCCTTCTGCTTCAGGTAGCGGTCGGCCAGGACCTCGGCGATCTGGACCGTGTTCAGCGCCGCGCCCTTGCGCAGATTGTCGGAGACGACCCAGATGTTCAGGCCGTTTTCGACGGTCGGATCCTCGCGGATGCGGCTGACATAGACCGCGTCCTCGCCGGCACATTCCTGCGGCGTCACGTAGCCCTCGTCGTGCCGGTGGTCGATCACCGTGACACCGGGCGCCTTCTTCAGCGCCGCGCGGGCCTGTGCGACCGTGATCTCCTTCTCGAACTCCAGGTTCACCGCCTCGGCGTGGCCGATGAAGACCGGCACGCGAACGCAGGAGGCCGAGACCCTGATCTTGGGATCGAGGATCTTCTTGGTCTCGGCGACCATCTTCCATTCTTCCCTGGTCGAGCCGTCGTCCATGAACACGTCGATATGGGGAATGACGTTGAAGGCGATCTGCTTGGTGAAGCGCTCCTTCACCAACGGGTCGTTGACGTAGATCGAGCGGGTCTGGTTGAACAGTTCGTCCATCGCCGCCTTGCCGGCGCCCGACACCGACTGGTAGGTGGCGACGACGACGCGCCGGATCGTCGCGAGATCGTGCAGCGGCTTGAGCGCCACGACCATCTGGATGGTCGAGCAGTTGGGATTGGCGATGATGCCCTTCCTGGTGAAGCCGGCGATGGCTTCGGGGTTGACCTCCGGCACCACCAGCGGCACATCCGGGTCCATACGGAAATGCGAGGTGTTGTCGATCACCACCGCGCCGGCCTTCGCCGCGCGCGGGCTGTGTTCGGCCGACACCTTGGCGCCGGGCGAGGACAACACGATATCCACGCCCTTGAAGTCGTAGGCGGCGAGATCCTGCACCTTCAGCACATCGTCATCGCCGAACGACACCTCGGCACCCACCGAACGCGAACTCGCCAGCGCCACCACCTCGTCGGCCGGGAACTCCCGTTCCGCCAGGATCTGAAGCAGTTCGCGCCCGACATTCCCCGTCGCGCCGACGACCGCAACCTTGAAACCCATGTTTTTAATCCCCGTATCCGGACCCGGCGCCGATACAGCGCCGAATCACCAAGAGCTGACCCGGGTTGATTGGACTCGCCCTCGGCGATCCATCAAGCCGATGATTCGGTTCTATCTTTATGATGTAGAGCGAATTCACGCAACTGATCGTGCGTATGATAAATCGTGATCCGCTCTGGACTGCAAGCGCGACAAACGTCCCAGGCAAAAAAACCGGGCCGCTCGATCGAGCGGCCCGGCCTTGCGATGAACCTTGTAACTGTTCTCAGCCGCCGCTCTGATTCGGCACGATCGGCGTGGTCGGGGCGTCAGTCGCAACGGTCGTGCCGCTGGAATCCGCGACGTCCAGATCGTGTCCGCACCCTGCCTGGGCAACGGTAGTGAATCCGATAATCCCAGCAACGGCGATAAGAAGCGCAAAAACTCTGTGCATAACCTCTACTCCCTCTCGGGTCACAAACATTGAGGGTACTGCCAAATGGTCACACCGTCAAGCGCGTGCATACGATGGTGGGCGGGGGGACCGGCGCGATTGGGCGCTCCGGGAAGGCTGCAGCGCGGGTCTTGCAGCCGGTAAACAGGAGACCGACGCCATGCGGCGCCGGCCCTCGAGTTTTCGATCAAGTGGAATCCTGTCCTACATCATCGGGATTCCGTCCACCAGATAGCGGAACAGCAGGTACGGCCAGACCATGCCCGAACCCACGCCTTCCATGAACTTGGCACCAAAGTAGTCCATGTCATCACCCCAGTACGTCGCCGAGTAAATGATCACATAGACGCCAAACCCCAACAGATACCCTGCGACCCCTGTCATCATGATGAACTTGCTCATGACGCACCTCCTCTTTGAGGGGACCTGGGTCAGGTCCGGTTGTCACCTGGTAATTGTCTCGAAAATCCGTTAACGAAACCCTAACCACCCGAAAACGGCGGATTCGCGTCCGCGGACCCGAAATCAGGCGGCCAGTCCGTCCAGTTCGGCGAGGACCGCATCGCCCATCCCGGTCGTCGAGACCGCCTCCATGCCCGGCCCGACGATGTCCTGCGTCCGGCAGCCGGCGGCCAGCGTGTTCTGCACCGACCGCTCGACGAGTTCGGCATCGTCGCCCAGCCCGAACGAGTAGCGCAGCATCATTGCGAAGCTGAGGATCGTCGCCAGCGGGTTGGCCATGTCCTTGCCCGCGATGTCGGGGGCGCTGCCGTGCACCGGCTCGTACATCGCGCGGCGCCGGCCGGTTTCGTCCTCGGCGCCCAGTGAGGCGGACGGCAACATGCCCAGCGAGCCGGTCAGCATCGCCGCGCAATCCGACAGGATGTCGCCGAACAGATTGTCGGTGACGATGACGTCGAACTGTTTGGGCCAGCGCACCAGC
>Ga0224512_10000869_pt1 | contig 30817 bp, 28 predicted proteins | sample SF_May12_sed_USG_4_FD_169103 | JGI IMG/M metagenome (GOLD analysis project Ga0224512, IMG submission 169103) | Sediment microbial communities from San Francisco Bay, California, United States - SF_May12_sed_USGS_13 | ecosystem: Environmental > Aquatic > Marine > Sediment | place: USA... | reverse complement strand
GGCGATCTTGTCCTTGACGGTCTCGAAGCCGAGCTGCCGGGAGATCTCGGTGGGCGTCTTGACGATGAAGTCGAGCTCCTCGGCGATCCGCGGGTGCTTGAGCCAGAAGTACTTGATCTCGAGGAGTTTGGCCTCGATGTCGGGCCGCAGGGCGGCGTCGGCGTCCTCGAGCACGACGATGAGGTCGATGTCCGAGCCGCGCACCGGGATGTCGGTCGAGCGCTCGCGGCGCGGCGAGTCGTGAGCGAGGTCGTAGACCACGTCGCCGCAGATCAGCACCCCGAGATCGCCGGACAGGGACTCGCGGAAGTGCGCCAGGAGATCGCGGCCCACTCCCGCGCCCAGCTCGCGCTTGCGGCGGCTGATCTCGGCGTGCCGTCGCCCGAGCTCGCGCACCGCCGCGCGGACCGCCTCCTCGTCGGTGCCGAAGCAGGTGAAGCTGACGAACTTGCGCAGGAACGACGGGCTCATCCGAGCGCCGTCCGGCGAGTCCTCGTCGATCCGCAGGTAGCACGTCGCCAGCGCGTCGCGGTGGATCTCGCCGTCCGCGCCGAGCACCCCGGCGAGCGTGAGCACGTCCTGGCCGGTGAGCGAGACGAGGTCGACGCCGAGGGCCGGGCCACGCTGGCGCAGGAAGTCGCGCAGGGTCTGGGAGAGGCTCTCGGTCGTCATGGCCCGGGGGACGGGGTTCGCGGCTAGTGTAGCGACTAGCCCCGGCGGGCGCCACGAGCGGCTCGGCGACGCTTGACCGGACTCGTGCCGGGGAGTAGCTTCCGGGTCACTTCCCCTCCCCTGCCGGAGTCATCGTCGGGAGGATTCAAGCGCATGCGGCCGACTCTCCAGATCCTCGACGCCGAGCTCACCGAGCGCATCGTCGACGAGGCTCTGGCGGTCCTCGAGACGACGGGGGTGCTCGTCGACCATCCGCCGGTGCTCGACCGCCTCGCCGCGGTCGGCCTGCCGGGCGACCCCGTGACCCGGCGCGTCACCTTCCCGCCCGAGATCGTGCGGGAGGCGATCGCCTCCGCCCCCTCCGGCTTCACGCTCTACGACCGCGACGGCGCGCCGTTCACCCGCCTCGAGGGGGACCGGGTGCACTTCGTGCCGGCGTCCTCGGCCCTGCGCATCCTCGACCGCGCCACGGGGGAGATCCGCGACGCCACGAGCGCCGATTACGTCGAGTACGTGAAGGTCGCCGACCGGCTCGCGAACATCGCCTATCTGTCGACCGCCTTCATCCCCAAGGACGTGCCGGCGGACATCGCCGACGGCTGGCGGCTCTATCTCACGCTCGCCGCCTCGAAGAAGCCCGTGGTCTCGGGAGCCTTCACCTCGCACGGCGTGCCGCGGATGGCGGAGCTGATGGGCCTCCTGCGCCGCGACCGCGAGGAGCTCGCGGCCAGGCCGATGGCGATCTTCACCTGCTGCCCGAACACCCCCCTGCGCTGGGCCGAGGACGCGGCGCAGAACCTGATCGACTGCGCCGCGGCCGGCATCCCCGTGGAGATCGTGCCGGTGCTGCTCCTGGGGATGATCTCGCCCGCCACCCCGGTCGGGGCGCTCGTCCTGCACACGGCCGAGGTGCTCAGCGGCCTCGCGATCGCCCAGCGCATCCGGCCCGGCACGCCGGTGCTCTTCGGCGGCGCGCCGGCCTCCTTCCACATGCGCCTGATGACCAACCCGATGACCGCCGTCGAGGCGCTGCGGGTCTACTGCGGCTACGCCCAGGTCGCCAAGCACCTCGGCCTCCCCTGCCAGGCGTACATGGGGCTCTCCGACTCCAAGTTCAACGATCCGCAGGCCGGCGCCGAGAGCGCCACCGGCATGCTCCTCGCCGCGCTCGCCGGATTCAACTCCGTCTCGGGACCGGGGATGCTCGACTACGTCAACTGCTTCAGCCTGGAGAAGCTGATCTTCGACGACGAGCTGGCCGCCCACGCCCACCGATTCGCCCGCCCCCTGGAGGTCGCCGGCGACCTGCCCGCGGCGCCGCTCCTCGACGAGCTGATCGCGGAGGGCCACCTGCTGACCGCCGAGCACACCCTGGAGCACTGGCCCGGCGAGCTCTACCTGCCGGGCGACATGGTCGACCGCACCAACTGGGACCAGTGGGAGATGGCCGGCCGCCGGAGGCTGGAGACCCGCGCCCGGGAGGCGATCGCAGCGGCGCTCGAGGACTACGACGTGCCGCCGCTCGACCCGGCCTTCCACGCCGAGGCGCGGCGGCTCTTCGCGTCCACCTGCGAGAACCCGGAGGTGGTCCTCCCGCGGCCGGAGGTCTGATCGCCGCGCCGGTGCTCGAGCCATGACCGATTACGCCTTCCTGAACCAGCAGCTCTTCGAGGGCCGGCACGAGGAGGTGCGGCGCCTGACCGAGGAGGCCCTGGCCGCCGGCCGGCCGCCGCTCGAGATCCTCGAGGAGGGCCTCATCGCCGGCATGCGGGTCGTGGGCGAGGACTTCAAGTACAACCGCATCTTCGTCCCCGAGGTGCTGCTCGCGGCGCGGGCGATGAAGGCCGGCCTGGCGGTGCTGCAGCCGCTGCTGACCGCCGGCGCGCAGGACAGCTCCGCCGGCACCCTGGTCCTGGGCACGGTCAAGGGCGACCTCCACGACATCGGCAAGAACCTCGTCGGCATGATGGCCGAGGGCGCCGGCTTCCGGGTGATCGACCTGGGCACCAACACCGACGCCGAGGCGTTCGTCGCCGCCGTGCGCGAGCACGACGCCGATCTCCTGGGCATGAGCGCGCTTCTCACGACGACGATGGTCTACATGAAGACGGTCGTCGACGCGATGCGAGAGGCCGGCCTCGGAGACGTCGCCATCTGCGTCGGCGGCGCGCCGATCAGCCAGGGGTTCGCCGACGAGATCGGCGCCGACGGCTACGCCGCCGACGCGGGCAGCGCCGTGCAGCTCTTCAAGCGCCTCGCCGCCGGGCGCCGGCGGGCCTGAGGACGGCGGCTTGGACGCGGCGAGCCTCTCCATCGACGGCCGCGAGGGGGCGCTGGCGGCGGGCGAGTCGATCTTCCGGGCCGCCGAGCGCCTGGGCCTGCACGTTCCCACCAGCTGCCACGAGCAGGGGAAATGCCGCGAGTGCCTCGTCGAGATCGAGAGCGGCGGCGCGGCGCTCACGGCGCGTGCCGCCGAGGAGGAGCACCTGCCGGCGCGCTTCCGCCTCGCCTGCCGCGCCCGGCGGGCCGGGCCGGGCCCGGTGGCGGCCCACACGATGCGGCGCGGCGCCCTGCGCATCGAGGAGGGCTCGCGGGGCCTCGACGCCGCCGCCGAGCTCGATCCCCGCTACCGCCGGCGCGGCACGGTCCTCACCCGCGACGGCCGCGCGGTCGGCACGATCGCCGGCCCGCCGCTCGGGGTGGCCGTCGACCTGGGGACGACGACCGTCGTCCTCGGGCTCGTCGACCTCGAGAGCGGGGCGCTCGTGGCGACGCAGTCGTTCGAGAACCCCCAGCGCTTCGGCGGCTCCGACGTCATGGCGCGGATCCGCTACGACGGCGACCATCGCGGCCGGCTGCTGCAGCGGGTCCTCCTCGGCTATCTCGGCCGCGCCCTCGCGTCCTTCCCCGCCGCCCCGGAGACGATCGTCGAGCTCGTCGTCGCCGGCAACCCGACGATGCGCGACCTCCTCTTCGGGCTCGACGTCCACCCGATCGGCCAGCTCCCCTACCGCTCGCGCACCGAGCACGAGCTCGCCGCCGGCGTCCGCGCCACCACCAGCCTCGAAGCGCCGGCCCGGGCGCTGCGTCTGCCGCTCCACCCGGCGGCCACGGTCTACGGCCTGCCGCTGGTGGCCAGCCACGTCGGCGCCGACGCCGCGGCCTGCCTGCTCGCCACGGGCATCGCCGAGCGCGACGGGGTCGCGATGTGCATGGACGTCGGCACCAACACCGAGGTCCTGATCGGCCACCGCGGGCGGATCCTCGCCGCCTCCTGCCCGGCGGGCCCGGCCTTCGAGGGGGGCGGCGTGCGCTGCGGCATGCCCGGTCTCGAGGGCGCCATCGAGCGCGTCCGCCTGCGGTCCAACGGCGCCGTCGAGTACGAGGTCATCGGCGGCGGACCGCCCCTCGGCATCTGCGGCTCGGGGCTCGTCGACCTCGTAAGCGAGCTCGCCCGCACGGGCCGCATGAGCGCCCAGGGGCGGTTCACCGGCGACGACGGGGACGGCACCTTCACGGTCGACGCCGCGCACGGCATCGTCCTCACCGAGCACGACGTCAACGAGCTGGCCCAGGCCAAGGGCGCCAACGCCGCCGGGGTGCGGATCGTCGCCGACCGCTTCGGCGTCGACCTGGCGCGGGTCGAGCGCTTCTACCTCGCCGGCGGCTTCGGGCGCCACCTCGACGCGGCGGCGGCGCGGCGCATCGGGCTCATCCCCGACCTGCCGCCCGAGCGCATCGTGCAGGTCGGCAACGCCAGCCTCGCCGGCGCGGCGCGGGTGCTGCGCTCGCGCGGCGACCGGAGCCGCCTCGAGGCGCTGGTGCGGCGGGTCGAGCACGTGGCCCTCGAGAGCCATCCCGCCTTCTTCGATTGCTTCGTCGACGGCTGCCAGTTCGTCCCCTTCGGCGGCGGCGGCGCGACGTGATCGCCGCCGGCGGCGCCCTGGCCGTCCCCGAGGATCTGGCGGCGCGGGTGGACGACGCGGACTACGGGCGCCTGCTCGGCTATCCCGCGGGAAGGCCGCTGGCGGGCCGGGTGCGCGAGCTGGCGGCCGCCAGCCGGGAGTGGTACGCGCGAAACGGCAGGCCGTGGGCTTTCACCCGCCGGCTCGCCGTCGCCGCGGTCACCGGCGGGCGCGTCGAGCTCGCCGACGGCGCCCTGCTCGCGAGCCCGCTGCTCGCCCGCCGCCTCGGAGCAGCCGGCGCAACCGCGCTGGTGGCTGCGGCGGTGAGCGCCGGGCCCGAGGTCGACGCCGCGAGCGCCGAGGGGTGGCGCGAGCAGCGGCCCGACGAGGCCTACTTCCTCGATCGCTTCGGCGTCGCCGCCGTCGAGCATCTGGCCGCCTGGGCGGCCCGGCGACTGCGCTCGGAGGCCCGCGACCTGGGACTCGCCGCCCTCCCCGGCTACAGTCCCGGCTACCCGGGATGGGCCCTCGAGCAGCAGGTCGTCCTCGGCCGTTGCCTCACCCGCGGCGGCGAGGAAGAGCTCCCCGGCCCCCTCGCCGTCCTCGCCTCCGGCGCGACGGCGCCCCGCAGCTCGCTGCTCGCGGTTTTCGGGCTCGCCCCCCCCGGATCCGCGGTGGCCGGCGCCTGGGAGCGAGACAGGTGCCGCTGGTGCGCTCTCGCCCGCTGCGCTTTCCGGCGCGCCGCGGGTGGCCGCGCAGGTAAGATCCAGCCTCCTGCGACGAAGGACGAACCGTGACCTCGAGCTCGCTTCTCCAGGCCCTGACCCGCCGCCCGCTGCTCTCCGACGGCGCCATGGGCACCCAGCTCCAGCGCGCCGGCCTCGAGCCGGGCGGCTGCGGCGAGGCCTGGAACGTCGACCACCCCGAGCGCGTGCTCGCCATCCAGCGCGCCTACGTCGAGGCGGGCTCGGACTGCCTCATCACCAACACGTTCGGCGGCAGCCGGATCATGCTCGAGCGCCACGGCGAGGGCAGCCGGGTGGCGGCGATCAACCGCGCCGGCGCCGCCCTGGCGCGGCGCGCCTTCGGCGAGCGCCCGGGCTTCGTGCTCGGCGACATCGGCCCCTTCGGCGGCCTGCTCGAGCCCTACGGCGACGTGCCGGCCGAGCGGGTCGCGGCGGCCTTCGCGGAGCAGGCCACGGCCCTCGTCGCGGGCGGCGTCGACGCGATCATCGTCGAGACCCAGACCGCCCTCGAAGAGCTCGAGCTCGCCGTGGCCGCGGCGCGCGGCGCCGGCGCCCCCTGCGTCATCGGCTCGCTGGCCTTCGACCGCCTGCGCGAGGGCGACGAGGTGCGCACGATGATGGGGGTCTCCCCCGAGCAGGCGGCGCGGTTCATGGCCGAGCGCGGCGTCGACGTCCTGGCGCTCAATTGCGGCACCGGCATCGACATGGCGAAAGCGGCGGACACCGTGCGCCGCTACCGCGCCGTCTCGGACCTGCCGATCATGGTCCAGCCCAACGCCGGCCAGCCCGAGCTCGAGAACCTCGCGGTCGTCTACCGGCAGCCTCCGGAGGCGATGGCCGCCGGCCTCGAGGCGGTGCTCGCCGCCGGGGCGCGCATCGTCGGCGGCTGCTGCGGCAGCACGCCGGAGCACATCCGCCACCTGCGCCGCGCCCTCGACGAGCTCGCCGGGCGGCGGGGGGCGCCGGCGTGAGGCTGCGCGTGGGAGAGATCCCGGCCGGGGCCCACGAGGTGCTGGCGGCGCCCGAGCCGGACGCCTCGGAGGTCGGCGTCAACTACGCCGAAGCCTGCCTCAAGATCTTCAAGCAGGTGCTCGCCGACGGCCGCAAGCTGGCCTGCAAGCGGCGCGGCCTCAGGATCACGCTGACCCTCGGCGAGCGCCGCGGCGAGGGTCTGCTGCGCCGCCTCGAGCACGGACCCGCCGTCCGCGACGTCTTCCGCCACGCCGTGGCCGAGGCGGCGCGCGACGCGGGGCTCGAGCTCACCTTCGAGGACGGCGCCTTCTACCTCGACACCGGCGACTGAGCCGCGCAGATCCCCGCCACGAGCTCCAGCCGCCGCCGCACCAGCTTCGCTTCGTCGTGCCGCCCGGCCCGCTCGCGCGCCTCGACGAGGCCGGCCAGGGCCGCCGGATGGTACGGCTTCCCTTCCAGGATGCGCTCGAACCAGGCCGCCGCGGCGTCGTTGTCGCCCAGCCCCAAGACGAGGCCGCCGGCCGCCAGGAAGTCCCCGGCTTCGGCGAGCCCGCCGGCCGCGAGCTCGCTGTAGATGGCCAGCGCGTCGAGCGGCGCCGAGCCCGCCAGCGCCTCCGCCTCGAGGCGCGAGCGGAACGCGGCGTTGCGCTCGAGCCAGAGCTCGTCTTCGGCCGCCTGGAGACGCTCGAAGGTCTCCATCGCCGCGCGGCCGAGCTCGACCTCGCCCTGGCGGGCGTAGACCCGGGCCAGGTTGTAGCGCGCCCGGGAGTCGTCCGGCGCCACGTCGACGAGGCGCTCGAGGAGCGTTCTGGCGGCCGCCAGATCGCCGTCCCGGGCCGCAGCCAGGCCGAGGCCGTAGAGCGCCGAGGCGTTGCCGGGGTCGGCCGCCAGGACGGCGGCGAGCAGCTCGCGCAGCGCCGCGTCGTCGTCCGCGCCCAGGGCCGCCAACGCCACGTCGGGCACCGCCGCGAGCGCCCGCGGGTCGCGCTCGAGGGCCCGCCGGTAGGCCGCGATCGCGGCGCCCGTGTCCATCGTCTCGAAGAGCGCCCGGCCGAGCGTCAGCTCGACCGCCGCCCCCGCGGCGCCCAGCTCGAGCGCCCGCCGACTGGCGGCTGCCGCCGCCGCGGGATCGCCTGCGGCCAGACGCGCCCTCGCCAGCAGATGGTGGAGCGCCGGGTCCTCCGGCGTGGCGGCGAGCGCCCGCGTCGCGAGGCAGGCCGCCGCCTCGTGCGCCCCGAGCTCGAGCGCAGCCCGCGCCGCGCCGGCGAGCAGCGCCGGGGCTCGCGGCAGCTGGCTCAGGAGCTGTCCGTAGCCCTCGAGCGCCGCCCACCAGTCCCCCCGCGCCTCGCCCGCGGCGACCGCGACGCGCAGGGCCTGCGGATCGCCGGGCCGGTCCGCCAGCGCCCGGGCGGCAAGCCGCGCCGCCTCCTCCCAGGCGCGACGGGCGGCTTCCGGGCGGCCCAGGCGGGCCTCGGCCCGGGCCAGCAGGTGCCAGGCGAGGTACGGGCGGGGCAGCGGCAGCGCCACGGCGGCCGCGAGGTGCTCGCGGGCGGCCGCCGCCGCGCCGCGCTCGAGGGCGAGGCGCCCGAGCTGGAAGTGCGCCGGGCCGTGGTCGGGGAAGCTCGCGACGAGGCTCTCGAGGGCCGCCTCCCCCTCTTCGCCACGCCCCGCTTCGAGCAGCGCCAGGGCCCGCGCCATGGCGCGTGCGGCCGAGTCGCCCGGCGCTTGCGCCCCGCCGGCTCCGGCGACGAGGGCCGCGACGAGAGCCATCGCGAGCGCCCGGTGCGCGCGCGTGCGGTCGTCGTTTGCCAGTCGCACCATCGGCTCCTCCGCGCGGGGTGTCTCCCGGCGGTTGGAGTATCGTGTCACCATTGCCCGAACCGCCCGCCACCCGGGCCTGACGAGGAGACCCCATGTTCTGTCCTGACTGCGGCTCGGAGTACGTCGAAGGGATCACTCGCTGTTCCGACTGCGACACGGCGCTCGTGGCCGAGCTCCCCCGGTTCGACCCCGCGGAGGCCGAGCCTCTGCGGATGGTCTACATCGCCGGGCCGACCGAAGGCCCCATGATCGAGGAGCTCCTCGCGAACAACGGCATCGAGTCCGTCCTGCAAGGGGAGATGGAGGCGAGCATGCTGCCCGCGTCAGGAGACCTCACGCAGGTCCGCGTCTGGGTGCGGGAGTCGGATCGAGCCACGGCCGAGGGTCTCATCCGAGCCTTCTTCGATGCCGGCGACGCCGCGGACGGGCCCGACGACGGCGAGGAATGAGCCTCGCCGCGGCGACCCCGGAGTGCGCGCCCCGCTGGCTCCCCGGGGACGCGGCGTCAGTCCTCGTCCGGAGCCGGCGCGTACATCTCCTCGAACCTGGCCCGGCTGACCGCGTAGCCTTCCGTGCGGTCTTCGTCGTTGTAGACGATGTAATCGCCCGCTGCGTAGTCGGTCGATCCCTCGATCGTCCGGATCGTCCCGGACTCGTCCGCCACCCTCGCCCAGACCGCGGCGGTCTTGACGTAGAGGCCCTTGCCTACGCGGTGGTAGGTCCGCTCGAACACGGCCCCGTCCACCGTGTAGGTGTCCCCCTCGTTGCAGAGGACCCAGTCGCCCTTCTTGCAGCGCTGGGTTCCGCCCCACTTCTCGTAGGCGAATCCCTCGAAGTCGAGGTCGAGCTGCACCGCGACGACGGCGGCGGTCGACTTCTTGAGGTAGCGTTGGAAGTCCTGCATCACCCGCTCGGAAGCCCCACGACTCTACCGGATCGCCCCGCCACGAAGCGAGGTCCGGCATGATCCCGGGACGGCGGGTCGGTCGAGCCGGCGGGCCGTCTCTGCGCGCCCGAATCCGACGGAAAGGCAAGAAGGAGAACGAAGATGAGCTATCGGGTACCGACTCGCGACGAGCATCTGGCGGCGGGAGCGCCGAAGCGGATCCTGGCACTCGATGGTGGCGGTCTGCGCGGCATCCTGACGCTGCGCCTGCTCGCCAAGGTCGAGACGCTGCTGCGGGCGCGCCACGGCGGCGCGCCGGATTTCCGGCTCTGTCACTACTACGACCTTATTGCCGGAACGTCGACCGGGGCGATCATCGCCGCCGCCCTGGCGCAGGGCATGGCCGTGGAGGATCTGAGCCACAGGTACATGGAGCTCGGCTCCAAGGTGTTCGCGAAGAGCCGGTTCCGGCTCGGGCTCTTTCGCGCCCGTTACGACAAGCAGAAGCTCGTGGACGAGCTCAAGACGATCTTCGGGGAGGAGACGCGCCTCGGCGGCGAAGAGCTGCGGACCGGCCTGCTGGTCGTCACCAAGCGCATGGACACGGGCAGCCCCTGGCCGCTCGGCAACGCCCCCGGCCGGTACTCGAGGCCGCGGGCAGGCGCGACCTGGATCCCGAACTTCGAGTACCGGCTGTGGCAGGTCGTCCGCGCATCGACCGCGGCCCCGGTGTTCTTCCAGCCCGAGCGCATCCGGATCGCCGAGCAGCCCGGCAGGCAGCCGGTCGACGGTGAGTTCGTCGACGGCGGGGTCAGCCCGCACAACAACCCCTCGCTGCAGGCTTTGATGTACGCCACGATCGGCGGCTACCGGGAAGATCCGTCCTCCAGGTGGGAGACCGGTGCGGACAAGCTCTTCCTCACGTCCGTCGGCACCGGCCGGGGCGGTCCGGCGAAGGGTGGGAGCAAGGTGGCGGCCAAACAGGGCGTCGCCGCGCTGGTGGCGTTGATGGACGACTGCTCGGCACAGGTCGAGACGATGATGCAGTGGATGTCGTCCTCTTCCGGAGCCCGCGAGATCGACTCGGAGATCGGCAACCTGGAAAACGACCACCTCGCCGGAGAACCGCTATTGACCTACCGCCGGTTCGACGTGCCCCTCACCGCCGCGTCCGTGGAGAGTCTGCTGCCGGGCCGGCTCGACGCGAGGGCCATCGCCACGCTCGCCGACATGGATCGACCGGAGAACATGCAGGCGCTGTACGACCTGGGCGATGCCGCCGATCTCGCAACCGACGCCGACTTCCCGGCGGAGTTCGACCTTCCCGCTGCCTGATGCCGGGCGTTCGCCCCGACGACTACGCCGCCGCCCCCTGCCGAGAGGCCTCGAACGCCAGGTGACGGGGCCTCGGCGAAACCCGGGCGCCTGAAGGCGCCAATCCGGAGGGTAGGTCGGAGTCGGCGCGCTCGGGTGGACCGCCGGCTCAGGGAACCGTGTTGCTCCACGCGCTCGTGTCGCCGGACTCGAAGCCGTCGCTGAAGATCATCCAGACCGGGCCGGGCAGCTCGTCCAGGGCGTCGAGGTCGTCGCCCCAGACGTCGAGGCCGTAGGCGGGGTTGATCACCCCCCAGCCGACGGCGGTGCCGCTGCGCACCGTGGCCAGGCCCAGAGACTCGGCCGAGGCGAAGATCCCCGGATCGAAATCCCCCTCGACGCCGTCGAACATCGGGATCCCGTCCACCACGTCGAACACCGGCACGAGCACGTCGCCCTCCTCGATGGGGGCGCCCACCAGCACGTCCACGAGGCCGATGATGGACGAGTCGCGGCGCACCGAGTAGAGCACCATGTCCGTGCCCGCCTCCCAGCTGTAGGGACCCACGGTGGGGTTGTAGAGCAGGTCGCCGTCATCCCAGACGACGAGCGCGTCCACGTCGTCCACGTCGGGCGTCCCGCCATTGAAGTCCAGGCCGAGCAGGGCCGCGGGGGCGTAGGGCACAGGGGGCGCCCCCGGCGCGGGAGTCAGCAGGACGTCGCCGCCGACGAAGCCCTGGAAACCGGCCGAGCCGGTGTTGGCGGGTGGGATCTCCAGCAGATCGGGGATGTGGTAATCGAGCGAGAAGAACACCGGATGCATGGGGGGCGAGTCCATGTCCAAGGCGTCGAGCGTGTCCCCCGGGTCCGGGAGCCCCAGAGGCGTCGGCGGGTTCGGCTCGAGGAGGTTGATTCCCGGCGCCCCGAAGGGCGGCAGTCCGTTGCCGTCGAAGATCCCCGAGTTGCGGCCCAGAGCCGACGGCGGAACCGGGCCCGGGCGGGTCCTGACGACGTAGACGTCCGCCGAGGCTTCGGCGAAGCCGAAGGCTCCCTCGGAGAAGACCGACGGCGGCGGCTGGCCCGGACGGCCCACGGCGTACTCGTCCACCGACAGGGCGTAGTCGATCATCTGCAGACTGGTCGGCGGCGGATCGAGGCCGTAGGACAGGGCGTCGACCTCGACGAAGGGAACCAGCGGCGGCACCACCAGTCCGAGGCCCGGCGGCGCGGCCGGCATGACGATGGCCGGCGCCGGCGGCGGCGTCCCGGGCGGGAAGGGGATCAGGACGTCTCCTTCCAGGATCGGGATTCCTCCCGCGCCGTCGGGCGCCCCCCAGGTCGGACCCTGGAACTCGATGGAGAACGTGGGCTGGGCGAGGGCCGGCCGCGGGCCGGCGACCAGCAGCCCCAGCACGAAGAACGGGACCACTCGGGTTGCCTTCTTCATGAGCAGACTCCTCTCGACGGGCCGGAGACACGGCCCCGTTCGGCCCTGCGGGAGCCCGGCGATCTTGTCTGGTGGGGAGGCGAGAACCCGTGGCTCGGCGCCCGGCCTTGCGGCGGGTGCGCTCTGTCCGAGGGCGATGCCCACTATGACGAAACACCCCGCGAGGGCAACACCCCGCGGGGTAGGGACCCGGCGACTCGCATGCCGCACCGTGAATCCGGCACCGCGAATCCGGCACCGTGAATCCGGCACCGTGACCCGCCCTGCCGGCCTGCCGGGTCCGACCCGCCCGATCGAATCAGCGGCCCGCGGCCGCCGTCAGTGGAGGGCGATCAGGCGCGACGGGGTGCGCACGATGAGCAGGCCCTCGGATGCCGCCGGGGTCGCCATGAGCGGCTCGCCGAAGGCGTGCACGGCGATCTCCTCGTACCCGGGCCCCGCCACCAGCACGTAGAGCTGCCCTTCCTCGGTCCCGGCGTAGAGCCGGCCGTTGACGGCGATCGGCGACGCCGTGAAGGTGCCGCGCTGCGAGAAGCGGCTCTTCGCGAGCGCCTCGCCGGTGGCGGCGTCGTAGGCGACGAAGATCCCGTTGTGGTGGATCACGTAGAGGATCCCGCGGTAGAGCAGGGGCGTCGTCATGTAGGCGCCGCCGCGATCGTGGCTCCACAGCAGCCGCTCGTGCGCCGCTCCCGGCACGACGTCGAGGTCGCCGCGGGTTCCGGCGCGGATCGCGTAGACGGGCTTGACGGGCGGGTAGCCGGCGGAGACGTAGACGACGCCGTCCCCCGCCACCGGGGTGGCGATCACGAGCTCGGAGCTCGGTCCCAGGCTCCAGAGCGCTTCCCCCGAGGCCGGGTCGTAGGCGTGGATGCGGGAGCCGTTGACCACGAGCTCGTCGCCGTCGGGGCCCGCCAGGATCGTGGGCGTCGCCCACGACGGCGCCACGTCGCGCTCCACCCGCCAGGCCGGCTCGCCGGTCGCCAGGTCCCAGGCGGCCAGATACGGCCCCTCGTGCACGTCGACCTGGACGATGAGCAGGTCGCCGTAGATCCGCGGCGAGCTGGCGTAGCCCCACTCGATGCCCGGGTCCGAGAAGGCGCCGGCGTTGAGGCCGCCGAGGTCCTGGCGCCACCGGATCTCGCCTTCGAGGTCGAGCACCGCCAGGCCGGCCGTCGGGAAGACCACCGCGAGGAACCGGCCGTCGGTCACCGGGGTGGAGTTGGCCTGCGTCGCCTTGAAGTGCCGCTTGGTCAGCGGCACTCCGCGGCCGACCTCGGTCTCCCACAGGCGCTCGCCGGTGCGCTTGTCGAAGGCGAGGACCCTCCAGCTGTGCTCCTCGTTCTCCTCGACGGGACTCCCTTCGCCGGTGAGGCCGGTGCGCAGGGTCTGCTCGCCCGCGGCGGCGACCGCCGTGGTGACGAAGACCCGGTCGCCCCAGACGACGGGGCTCGAGTTGCCGAGCCCGTCGAGGGGGGAGGTCCACAGCACGCCCTCGCCGGTCTCGAGATCCCACGCGACCGGCGTGTCGAGGCCGTCTCCCACGCCGCTGGCGTTGGGCCCGCGGAAGCCGGGCCAGTGCACCGTGGGCGCTGCCGCCGCGGCGACTTCCGGCGCCGCGAAGCCGGCGGCGCCCACGGGCTCGGCGACCGCGCGGCGCAGGGACGCGGGCGGCCCGTCCCCGCGCTCGATGACGATGCCCTCGATCGTCCCCGCGCGCCCGAAGAAGCTGGCCTCGATCGCGCCGCCGGCCGTGCGGAAGGCGCGCTCCCCCGTCACCTCGAGGTCGGCGAACGGCCCCTCGTCGAGCCGCAGCCGCAGCCGACCTTCGCGCAGCACGGTCTCGGCGCTCAGGTCCTCCGCGAACCCCTCGAAGAGCCCGGTGAAGCGGTCGAGCTCCGCCAGCGAGTAGCTCGGCGGCGGCGGATCCGGCCGGCTGGCCGCCCGGCCGAGCAGGGTCGCGATCGCCTCGTCCTCGGCGGCCAGCGGCGCGAGCTCGGCCAGCGTCGACTCGCGGATCGGTCCGCCGTCGACGGCGGCCGCGGCCAGCTCGAGATCGCCGTTGCGCAGCGCGGCGGCAAGCGCCTGATCGCGATCCTCGGCGCCGCGGGCAAGGAGCAGCAGGGCCACGTCGCGGTGCTCGGCGAGGAACAGGGCCATCTCGAGCGGCCTGGCGCCGTAGAAGGTCTCGGCGACGTTCGGGTCCGCGCCGCGGTCGAGCAGCAGCCGGACGACTTCGAGCCGCCCGTTGACCGCCGCGGCCGCGAGCACCGTCGAGCCGTAGCGATCGGCCGTGTCGACGTCCGCGCCGCCGTCGAGCAGCCGCGCGACCTCGGCCGCGTCGCCGGCGCGGGCCGCCGCGAAGAGATCGGCGTCCGTGGCGGGGACGGCGGCGGGCACGGCGAGAGCCAGCAGAATCGCGGGGAGAAGGGGTCGCACCGTCACCTCCGAGGATGGGTTGTTCGTCGCCGGCATCCTACCGCGAGCCGGCCGCGGCCGCGCCGCCGGCGTGCAGCTACAATCGACCCATGGACGAGCGCAGCGCGGAGTACCGGCGGATCGAGAAGGAGATCGCGAGCGAGGCGAGCCCGGTGGGCATCGACGCCAGGAAGACCCACGTGATGATCCTCATGCGGCTCGAGGACCTGGCGCGGCGCCTCGAGCGCCTGGAGCGCGCCGTGCAGGAGCGCAGGCCGCCGGCCGGCGACTGAGTCAGGCCAAGGCGTCACGGCCGCGCGGCGGGAGCCTCGTACGTCAGGACGCTCAGGCCGGGGACGCGGCGGTAGTGGCGCTCGTTGCGGGTGACCACCGGCACGCGGTGCGCCAGGCCGGCGGCGGCGATCCACAGATCGTTGCCGCCGATCGCGAGGCCGTTGTCGCTCAGGTAGCGGTAGGCCCTGCCGTACTCCCAGCACACGTCGCGGTTGATCTCGAGGACCCGAAAGGGGGCGATGAGGGTCTCCCAGGCTTCCCGCTCGGCGACCCGCGGTCCGGCGGCCAGCTCACCGGCGATCGTGGGCGTGAGGTACAGACGCTCCTCGGCATGGCGCTCCAGGAAGTCCTGTGCCGGCCCGCCAGCGCCCCGGGAGACCTCGCGGTCGAGGTCGACGAGAAAGGTCGTCTCCAAGATCAAGAAGGGCCCCACTTGTCGGCGGGCGGCACGTCAGCGCCCTTCAGCTCGTCGATCCGGTCAAGATCCTCGGCGGCCAGGAAGCCACCGCGCTCCCGATAGCGGCGCGCCAGCTCGGCCGCGGTGATCGACTCCTCCGGCCACCGCGCGCGCAAGATCACCTGGCTGAACGACTCCGACGGCCGTCGGCGGGCCGCCCGGAGCTTCTCGTAGGCGTCGAGGTGGAGAGAGATCGTCTTGGTCGCCATGCATGTATTATGCATGGTGCACAGCGGACGTCAAGACCAGCGGCGGCCAGCTCGCCCCGGGATCGAGGGCCGCCGACCCGGGCCGCAGCGCTCGGGTCGCCGGCCGCCGCGTCCGTGACGGGGTGCAAGCCCGGGGGCTACGTCGGGGGGGCCGGGTCGGCGGTGCCGGGCGTCTCGAGCGCCAGGTAGGAGGTCTCCGTGCCGATCTCGTCGCGGACCCCCACGGCGATGGTGTAGGGGCCGGGCTCGAGGTTGATGTTGACGACGATGCTCTCGACGCCGGCGGCCAGGCCCGCGGCCGTCACGTCGAAGAACTTCTCGCGCACCGTCGTCCGGCCGCCGGCGGCGGCGCGGGCGGCGAGGAAGACGCGGAAGCGGCCGACCCGGGCGCCGTCGGCCCCCGGCACGAGCTCGAGGCTCGAGATGTCGACGTCGACCTCCACCGGCACCTGGATCACGGCCGGCGCCAGGGTGGTGATCGCGCCCAGCCGGGCGCTGACGCCGAGCGGGTTCGACTCGTCGCCCAGCGTCATGGTGGCGATGGCGCGCTCGACCAGCCGGCGGTCGAGCGGTTTGTCGACGTAGGACTGCCGGAAGCGCAGCTCGACCCCCGGGCGCGGCTCGCGCAGCGCGACCCGCAGCCGGTGGCTCCTGCCGTCGGGCGGGCCCGGCGGCTCGAAGCCCAGCGCGTAGACGTGGCGGAAGTCGCTCCCCAGCTCGAGCAGCTCCGCGAACGGCTCGTTGGCGTCGAGGATGGCGCGGCCGCCGGTGCTGCTGGCCATGATCTCGAAACCGGCCTCCAGGTTGGCGCGCCGGATCCGGCTGACGAAGGCCGAGGGCCGCAGCCGGGCGTCGGCCGCATCGACCGTCGCCGCGCCGTCGGCGCGCAGGCCGCCGGCGTCGAGCGGGTAGAACGTGACGCGGCTCGCGTTGGCCTCGGCGCCGAGCTCGAGGAGCGCCGGTCCCTCGTCGTAGCGCTGCATGTAGGTGGCGAACTCGCGCTCGAACTCGGGGCACAGCTCGATCAGGTGCTGCAGCAGATCGAGGCCGGGCCGCTGGTCGAATCCGGAGCCGACGTAGAGCACCGCCTTGCGATCCGGGATGCCGCTGAGCGCTGCCAGAAGCTCCTGGAGCGCCGCGGTCGCCACGCCGATGCGGTGGCTGGCGTTGGCCACGTAGCTCTCCCAGACGCCCATCATCTGGTGGCGGCCGCAGGTGCACGGATCCGGACAGGTCCGCGCCCCGAGGTAGTTCTGGTAGATCGCGTGCACCGCCGTGTAGGCCCCGCTGTGATCGCGCCGCGCGCTGGCCCCCTGGGCCGGCTCGTCGGCCTGGGCGGCCAGCGCCGCCAGCACGATGGCTGGATCCCGCGTCACCCCGGTGCGGATGCGCAGGCCCGGATCGTGCGACGCCACGAGGAACCGGACGCCGCTTTCGGCCTGCGCTGCGACGAACCGCTCCAGGTCGTCGAGGATCCGTTGGCGGTCGCTCGAAAGCAGCCAGTAGTTGTCGAGGTAGAGGACCACCAGCGGATCGTCGGTCCGCGCCGCGGCCCGGGATCCGTCGTCCCCTACCTCGACGATCTCCCGCTCCTCCGGCGCGGCGTCGCCGGCCGCCGAGGAGTAGAAGTAGGCGATCGGCACCGGCTCGCCGTCGGCCTCGAGGAGGAAGTCGTCCCGGACGAGCCCGGTGACCGGCCGTCCCTTCCGGTCCGTCGCGTAGACGTCGACGTTGACCACCCGCACGTCGACGGCCTGGGTGAAGAGCTCCGGACGCGGCGCGCTCGCGGCCTCCTGAGCCCCGGCGCTACCCGGCGCCAGGACGGTCCCGAGCAGGCCCGCCACGCCGCAGGCCAGGAGCACGGCATGACGACGCGGCGCGGGCGAGGCGGTTCGTCCCATGCCGCGAGTCTACCAACCCCCGAACGGCTGACCTGTAGACTCGGACCGTGCGAGACCGCCGACGCCCGCGCGCCCGCGCCCCGATCCTGCCGGGGGCTCTCCTCGCCCTGGCGTGGAGCCTGCCCGCCTTCGCCGCCGCGGGCGAGACGACGGGCCATCAGCGCATGGTCGACGCTCTGGCCGACGTCGCCCGCTTCACCGCGCTCAACAGTCGCTGGCTGGGGACCCAGCGCCTCGACGAGCTGCGCGTCGAGGCGCTGCGACCCGAGAACCGGGACGATCCCAAGGCGCTCTTCGAGATGAACCTGGCGCTCGGGCTCGAAGAAGCCAAGGCGGGGAGCGCCGACGCCGCGATCGAGCGGCTGCGCCGCGCGCTGGCCGTGATTCGCACGAGCGACGATCCGGCGGTCGTGCCGCTGCGCTCGCGGGTCCAGTACTACCTGGGGCTGGCGCACCTGCGGCGCGCCGAGCGGGACAACTGCGTCGCGGGGCAGATGGCGGCAAGCTGCATCTTCCCGATCCGGCCGGCCGGCGTACATGCCCGCCAGGAGCACGGCCGGGAGGCGGCGCGGCACCTGACCGACGTCGTGCGCGACCTGCCGGCGACGACCGTCGAGCACGTGGCCGCGAAGTGGCTGCTCAACATCGCGTCCATGACGCTCGGCGAATGGCCCGGCGCCGTTGCCGAAGAGGCGCGGATCGACCCCGCCCACTTCCGGTCGGACTCGCCGTTTCCCGAGTTTCCCGAGGTAGCCGGCGAGCGCGGTGTCGCCACCTTCGATCAGGCGGGGGGCGCCGTGGTCGACGACCTCGACGGCGACGGGCGGCTGGACCTCATGACCTCGAGCTGGCGCCCTTCCGCGCCCATGCACTTCTTCCACCAGAAGGCCGACGGGCGCTTCGAGGAGCGGACCCTCGCCGCCGGTCTCGCGGGCATCACCGGCGGTCTCAACATGGTGCACGCCGACTACGACAACGACGGCGACCTCGACATCCTCGTGCTGCGCGGCGCCTGGCTGTGGGACGCGGGCTACCACCCGAACTCCCTGCTGGCCAACGACGGCCGCGGCCGCTTCACGGACGTGACCTTCGAGGCCGGCCTCGGCGAGGTCCACTACCCCACCCAGACGGCCGCCTGGAGCGACTACGACAACGACGGCGACCTCGACCTCTACGTGGGCAACGAGTCGTACCCCGGCCAGCCGTGCCCCTCCCAGCTGTTCGAGAACGACGGCACGGGCCACTTCACCGACGTCGCGTCGCGGGCCGGCGTCGAGAACCTGCGGTTCGCCAAGGGCGTGACCTGGGGCGACTACGACGGCGACCGCTTCCCCGATCTCTACGTCTCCAACTTCCACGGCGCCAACCGCCTCTACCGCAACCTCGGCGACGGCACCTTCGAGGACCTGGCGCCGGCCCTCGGCATGACCGGCCCGGAAGAGAGCTTCCCCGCCTGGTTCTGGGACTTCGACAACGACGGCCACCTCGACCTCTACGTCACGAGCTACCCCGACGGCCAGGGACCGGCCCGCCTGTTTCTCGTCGCCGCCCGCTACCTGGGCCTGGCCAACGGCGCCGAGCTGCCCCGGCTCTACAAGAGTGACGGCAAGGGCGCCTTCGTCGACGTCGCCGCGGCGGTCGGCCTGGCCGAGGCGTCGATGACCATGGGCGCCAACTACGGCGATCTCGACAACGACGGCTTCCTCGACTTCTACCTGGGCACCGGCTACCCGGCCTACGACGGGCTCATGCCCAACGTGCTCTACCGCAACCGCGCGGGGCGGCGCTTCGACGACGTGACCTCGGACTCCGGCCTCGGCCACCTGCAGAAGGGCCACGGGGTCGTCTTCGCCGACCTCGACGGCGACGGCGACCAGGACGTCTTCGAGCAGCTCGGCGGCTTCCTCGAGGAGGACGCCTTCGCCAACGCTCTCTTCCTCAATCCGGGCTTCGGCAACCACTGGCTCCGGGTCCGGCTCGTCGGGCGGCGGAGCAACCGCTTCGGCGTCGGCGCGCGCCTGCGGGCCGAGATCGTCGACGGCGGCGAGCGGCGCTCGGTCTACGCCACCATGGGCACCGGGGCCACCTTCGGATCCAATCCCCTCGCGGCCCACCTCGGTCTCGGCCAGGCGGCGCGCGTCGAGCGGCTCGAGATCTACTGGCCCACCAGCGACACCACCCAGGCCCTGAGCGGCCTCGCCGCCGACCAGGCGATCGAGGTGATCGAAGGAGAGCCGGGCTTCAAGGTCGTGGCCGGCCCCGGCGGCTAGCGAGCACGCGGGCCCGCGAGCGAGATCACGCGCTCCGCGGGCAGGTCGCGGAAGGTCGTGCGGCCGCCGCCCGGCCAGCGCACCCGGATCGCGTCCGCCCGCGCCGCGCCGCCCAGCCCGAAGTGGAGGCGGGGGTCGTTCTGGGAGGCGTAGCCGCCGCCGGAAGTCCGCTCGCGGATCTGGCGGGCGCCCCCGGCCGTCACCTCCACCCGCGCCCCGAGCGTCTGCCGGCCGCCCCGGTCGAGGTCGAGCAGCAGCCAGCGCCCGCGCCCGGGCGACTCGTTGGCGAGCACCTGGGGACGCTCGTCCTGGTTGCTGACCACGAGATCGAGGTCGCCGTCGTTCTCGAGATCGACCGCCACCGCGCCGCGGCTCGAGGCGCGCCGGGAGAGCGCCTCCCCCGCCTCGGCGCCGAGGTCGCGGAAGGCGCCGCCTTCGTTCGCGAGCAGCTGGTTGGGCTGCCGGTAGCTCTCGCCGAGCGCCGGGTCGTCGTCGACCTGGGGGTAGATGTGGCCGTTGGCGAAGAAGAGGTCCTCGTCGCCGTCGAGGTCGGCGTCGAGGAAGACGGCGGCCCAGCCGAGCGGCGCGTAGGTCGGCACCGCGACGCCCGCGGCGTGCGAGTCGTCGGCAAACAGCCCGTCGCCGAGATTGCGGTAGAGCGCGTAGTGGTCGTGGGCGAAGTTCGTGACCGCGAGGTCGAGCCGGCCGTCGCCGTCGTAGTCGCCGACCCCGACGCCCATGCTGCCCTGCATCCGGCCGTCGGCGTTGTACGCGCTGCCCGTCCAGACGCCGGCCTCCTCGAAGACCCCCCGCCCCGAGTTGCGGTAGAGCCGGTTCGGCGTGCTGTCGTTGGCCACGTAGAGGTCGGGGTCCCCGTCGCCGTCGGAGTCGAGGCTCGCCACGCCCATCGAGTAGCCCATCCCGCCCGCGGCCAGCCCCGCCGCCTCGGTGCCGACGCGGAACCCGCCCGCGCCTTCGTTCACGTAGTAGGCGTTGGCGGCCTCGGGCAGCCCCCGCGGCCCGTCCATCACGGCCACCTTGCCGCGCCACATCCGGGTGCGCCGCGCCGCCGCGACCTCGTCCCAGGTCGCCGCGATGTAGTTGGCGACGAAGAGGTCCTGGTCGCCGTCGCCGTCGCCGTCGAGAAACGCGCAGCCGATGCCCCAGCCCGGATCGTCCACCCCGAGCTCGCGGCCGATCTCGGCGAACGTGCCGTCGCCCAGGTTGCGGTAAAGGAGGTTCGGCCCGAAGACCGTGACGTAGAGGTCGGGCCGGCCGTCGCCGTCGACGTCGCCGACGCACCCCCCCTGGCCGTAGACCCGGGCCCCCACGCCCGCCCGCTCGCTCGCGTCGACGAACGTGCCGTCGCCCAGGTTGCGGTAGAGGGCGCTGCGCTCCCCGGCCGCGCCCGCGTCGAACGGCAAACGGAACGACGCCACGAGGTAGAGGTCCTGCCAGCCGTCGCCGTCGTAGTCGAGAACGAGGATCCCGTTGCCCGTCGACTCGAGGATGTGCGGCTTCTCCGCGCTCCCCGACCAGGTGACGAGCTCGAGCCCGGAGGCCCGGGACCGATCCACGAAGCGGATCTCCCCGGCTCTCGCGAAGGCAGCAACGGCCGCCGCCGTCGCGAGCGCCGTGACCACGTGCCGGCAGCTCGCCATCCGGCCGGATTGTATGGAACCCGGGCCGGCGCCGAGCCTGCTAGAATACGAGAGAATACAGGAGGCAGCTGATGTCCAAGACCGTCACCCTCAGACTCGACGATGAGATCTACCGGGAGCTGAAAGAAGCCGCCGCTGCGGAGAGCCGGCCACTGTCCAATCTGATCGAGGTCGCTGCCTTGTCCCGGATCCGGGAGCGGCAGTTCGCGGACGACGCCGAGATGGCCGAGATCCGGGAGAACGAGGCGTTGCTCCAGCGGCTACGCCGGGGCTCGAGCGACGCCGCCGAGCGCCGGGGTCGCTTTGTCGACTGACTACCGCCTGTTCGAGACGCGGCAGTTCCAGAAGGATCTCGAACAGCTGGCTCGGGCCGGAGAACCGACGGTCGTCTCGAAGCTCGAGCGGTTGGTCTACCCGCAGCTCAGGCGGCATCCCCACTTCGGCCCGAACATCAGGAAGCTCCGGGGCTTTGCGGCCGACACCTGGCGCTATCGCATCGGTTCCTGGAGGTTCTTCTACGAGATCGACGAGGACGAACGGATCGTCCTCCTGACTGCGGCCGCCCATCGCGGCTCCGCGTACTGAGCGCCCGGGTCAAGTCGTTTGCGCCAGAGGTTGGAGGCGGAGGATCTCCTCGCGGCCAGACCTGGCGGGGCTCTCAAACGAGCGGGTTGCGAGTGGCCAGCGCCGGGAAACGAGAAAAATCGCGGTCCGCGCTCAAGAGCTCGCGGACCCCTCCATGGAGGCAGAGGGCGGCGATCCGGGCGTCGTGGACCTTGGGCCCGCGCGGGCGGGAGGAGCGCAGTAGCGCCAGGACCTGGGAGCCGTACGAGCCCGTTTCGGCGAGCAGCACCAAGCCGGGCGAATCGAGCCACGCCTCGATCTGGTCGATCGCCTGCACCGGCTTCGATGGCGGTCGGTAGATCCCGGGGTGGGTCACGATGGCGTAGAACTCGTAGAGACAGGGCCAGGGAATCGCCCAGGCGGCTGCTCCCTCCGCGAGAACGGTGAGCTCGCGGCGGGCCGGCTCGTGCCACTCCGAATCGCGGCGATGAGCGTAGACGAGGAGGTTCGAATCGACGCCGATCACCCGCCGTGACCTTCGTAGGCGAGGCCGCGGAGCTCGTCCCAGGAGGAGCCCTCGAGCTCCGGTCGCAGGCCCTGGCCGTCCACGCTGGCGTCCCGCAGCCGGAAGGGCTCCCCCCGCTGCCGGCGTTCCAGGGCGAGGCGCAGGCCTTCCTCGACGAGGCTCCTCAAGGTGGTGCCTTCACGGTGCGCGGTCTCCCTCACCTTCTCGAGAACGGGGTCGGCAATCTCTACGGTTGTCTTCATATGGGTTACCGTATCATGCGGTCGATCGCACCCTCTCCGCTACGCGTGGAGCCGCGGCCGGGTTCGTAGTAGGTTTGTCCGGTCCGAGAAACTGACGAGCCTATGTTCCGAGCAGCCGAGCGGCGCCTGGCGCCATACATCCTGGGGGCCGGCGCCGGGCTGCTCGCCGCGCTCGCCTGCGCCCCGGCGCCCGAGGTGCCGGCGGTGCCGACGACGCTCATTGCCGGCGCCCTCGTCGTCGACGGCGGCGGCGGCGAGCCGTTCACGGCCGACGTGCGGGTGCTGGGCGACCGGATCGGCGAGATCGGCGACCTCGAGCCGCGCGCCTCCGAGCCGGTCGTCGACGGCGCCGGGCTGGTGCTCGCCCCCGGCTTCATAGACGCCCACAGCCACGCCGACGCCGCGCTCTTCGACCACCCGGACGCGCTGGCCGCCGTCAGCCAGGGGATCACGACCGTCGTCGTCGGCCAGGACGGCGAGTCGGTCTTCCCGCTGGCCGAGCTCTTCGACCGGCTCGAGCGCGAGCCGGCGGCCGTCAACGTCGCCTCCTTCGCCGGCCACGGGACCTTGCGCGGCGAGGTGCTCGGCGACGATTTCGCCCGCGCCGCTGCCCCCGAGGAGGTCGAGGCCATGGCGCGGCTGCTGGCCGCGGAGATGGCGGCCGGGGCGCTGGGCTTGAGCAGCGGCCTCGAGTACGACCCCGGGATCTACTCGACGACCGACGAGGTCCTCGCGCTGGCCCGGGTGGCCGCCGCCCACGGCGGCCGCTACGCGAGCCACGTCCGCAGCGAGGACCGGGAGTTCTGGCCGGCGATCGAGGAGATCCTGACGATCGGCCGCGAGGCCGCCCTGCCGGTCCAGATCTCGCACTTGAAGCTCGCCATGCGCAGCCTCCACGGCCAGACGCGGCGCCTCCTCGGCCGGCTCGACGAGGCGCGCGCCGCGGGCATCGACGTCACGGCGGACGTCTACCCCTACACCTACTGGCAGTCGTCGCTGACCGTCATGTTCCCCGACCGCGATTTCGCGGATCCCGTGGCCGCCCGCTTCGCGGTCGAGGAGCTGGCCGCGCCCGAGGACATGCTGATCCCGCTCTTCGTCCCCGAGCCCGCGCTCGCCGGCCGGACGCTGGCCGAGATCGCCGCGGCGCGCGGGTCCGCGCCGGCCGCGACCCTGATCGACTTGATCGCCGCGGCCGGGGCGATGGAGCGAGCCGACGCGGCGGCCGGCGTCGAGCGCGACGTCGAGAGCGTCATCGCCACGAGCATGCGCGAGGCCGACGTCGAGCGGCTGCTGGCCTGGCCCCACGCCGTCGTCTGCACCGACGGCGAGCTCGACGGCGCCCACCCGCGCGGCTTCGGGGCCTTCACCCGGGTGCTCGGCCGCTACGTGCGCGAGCGCGGCATCCTGACCCTCGCAGAGGCGGTGCGCCGGATGACCGCCGCCACCGCTTCCGCCTTCGACCTGCCGGCCCGTGGGCGGATCGCCCCCGGCGCCTTCGCCGACCTCGTCCTCTTCGACCCGCGCACGGTGATCGACCGCGCCACGACGCGGGATCCGCACGCCCTCTCGCTCGGCATCGAGCGCGTCTGGGTCAACGGCCAGCCGGTGTTCGCGGCGGGCCGCGCCAGCGGTCTGCGCCCGGGCGGCGTCCTGCGCCGATCCAGGGCCTGATCCCCGCAACCCCCGAACCCAAGGAGACGATCTTGAAGAACGCCCTGCTCGCAGTCCCCGGAGCCCTCGCCTGGACCCTGATGGCCGCCCTCGCGGCGCCGGGGACGCTCCCCGGACAGGAGACTCCGCCGGCCGCCCCGGAGGCGCCGGCCGAAGCGGCCGCCGGGCCGCGCCGGCTGGCCGTCGACGACCTCTTCCGGCTCGGCACGCCGAGCGATCCCCGGATCTCGCCCGACGGCCGGTGGATCGCCTACGAGGTCGCCCGCCAGGACCTCGAGGAGGACGAGGAGGTGACCCGGGTCTGGATGGTCCCCGCCGCCGGCGGCGAGGCCGTGCCGCTGACCGCCGAGGGGGAGTCGTCCTCGCATCCGCGCTGGAGCCCGGACGGCCGCCACCTCGCCTTCCTCTCCGCCCGCGGCGGGGACGACGAGGGCAAGACCCAGATCTGGACCCTGTTCCGCGAGGGGGGGGAGGCGGTGCAGATCACGGACACGGCGCAGGACGTCAAGGCCTTCGAATGGTCGCCGGACTCGCGCCGCATGGTGCTGGTGCTCAAGGACCCGACCCCGGCCGAGCTCGAGGCGAAAGAGCAGGGCGACGACTACGAGGAGAAGACGCCGCCGCCGTGGATCGTCACCCGCCGCCAGTTCAAGACCGACTACGTCGGCTATCTCGACAGCCGGCGCACCCACCTCTACCTGCTGGACGTCGCCTCCGAGAAGCTCACCCAGCTCACCGCCGGCGACTACGACGACTCCGAGCCCGCCTGGTCGCCGGACGGCACCCGGATCGCCTTCACCAGCAACCGCACGGCGGATCCCGACTCCAACTACGACACGGACGTCTGGGTCGTCGCCGCGACGGCCGCCGCGACCCCCGCCGAGCCGCGCCGCGTCAGCGTCAACCCCGGGCCCGACGCCGCGCCGAGCTGGAGCCCCGACGGCACCCTCATCGCCCACACCGCGGCGACCGACGTCGCCGCCATGCTCTACGCCACGAGCCACCTCGCCGTGTCGCGGGCCGACGGCGGCGAGACCCGGGTGCTCACCGCGGAGCGCGACCGGATGGTGTTCGCGCCGCGCTTCGACCCGCGGGGGGGAGCGATCTGGTGCCGGCTGCAGGACGAAGGCGAGGAGCCGCTGGTCGCGGTGGACCTGGCGACCGGCGCCGCCACCCCGCTCATCGGCGGCCGGCGGACGGTGACCGGCTTCGACGTCGGAGCGGGGGGAGCCATCGCCGCGATCGTCAGCGAGCCCCAGCTGCCGCCCGAGGTCTTCTTCCACGACGGCGCGACGCTCGCGCAGCGCTCGTTCGTCAACCGGGACCTGCTGGCCGAGCTCGAGCTCGCCCAGGTCGAGAAGGTGCGCTTCGAAAGCCGCGACGGCACGCCGATCGAGGGCTTCGTCTTCAAGCCGCCCGGGTTCGAGGAGGGGCGGCGCTACCCCACGATCCTCGACATCCACGGCGGCCCGCAGGACCAGTACGACTACCGCTTCAACTTCGAGGCGCAGCTCTACGCGGCCCAGGGCTACCTCGTCCTCCACCCCAACCCGCGCGGCTCGACGGGCTACGGCCAGGACTTCTGCCTCGCCATCTGGCAGGCCTGGGGCGAGTCCGACTACGAGGACGTGATGGCCGCGGTCGACGACGCCGTGGCGCGCGGTTGGGCGGACCCGGAGCGGCTCGGGGTCACCGGCTGGTCCTACGGCGGCATGCTGACCAACCACGTGATCACCAAGACCGGCCGCTTCAAGGCGGCGGCCACCGGCGCCAGCGCCACCCTCTACGTCGTCAACTACGGCCACGACATGTACCAGCGCTGGTGGGAGCAGGAGCTCGGCCTGCCCTGGCGGCCGGAGGCCCGCGAGATCTACGAGCGGATGTCGCCTTTCAACCTCGTCGAGCGGATCGTCACGCCGACCCTCATCCTCGGCGGCGAGAAGGACTGGAACGTGCCGATCATCAACTCCGAGCAGCTGTTCCTCGCCCTGCGCCGCCTCGGCGTCGAGACCGAGCTCGTCGTCTACCCGGGCGAGTACCACGGCATCGACACCCCGACCCACGCCAAGGACCTCTGGGAGCGTTACCTCGCGTGGTTCGCCAGGCACCTCGGCAGCGGCCCCGAGGCCGCGCCGGCCGCGCCGACCGCGCCGGAAGGGAGCTCGCGATGAGCCGCAGCCTGAAGATCGCCGCCCTGGCGTGGGCGCTCCCCGTGGCCGCCCTGGCCGCCGACGTGGAGGCCGTCAAGACGACGGTCACGGCGTCGATCGACGCCCGCCGTCCGGAGCTCGTCGCGCTCTCCGACCGGATCTGGGAGTACGCGGAGACGGCGCTGCGCGAGACCCGCTCGGCGGCGGCCCTGGCCGACTTTGCCGAAGCACGGGGCATGAGCGTCGTCCGCGGCGTCGCCGAGATGCCGACGGCGTTCGTCGCCAGCTACGGCACGGGGCGCCCGATCGTCGCCATCCTGGGGGAGTACGACGCCCTGCCCGGCATCTCCCAGAAGGCGCAGCCCTCGCTCGAGCCCCTGACGCCGGGCGCCGCCGGTCACGGCTGCGGCCACAACCTCTTCGGCGCGGCGAGCCTCGGCGCGGCCCTGGCGATCCAGGAGCAGATCGCCGCCGGCGCGCTGGAGGGCACCGTGCGGTTCTACGGCACGCCCGCCGAGGAAGCGGTGGGCGGCAAGCTCTACATGCTGCGCGCCGGGCTCTTCGACGACGTCGACGTCGTGCTGGCCTGGCACCCGAGCGACGAGATCGTGGCCGACACCGGCAGCAGCCAGGCGATGGTCGACTTCGTCGCCGAGTTCGAGGGCCGCGCCGCGCACGCCGCCTACGACCCCTGGAACGGGCGCAGCGCCGCCGACGCCGCCGAGGTCTTCACGTTCGCCCTCAACCTGGCGCGCGAGCACGTACGGCCGACGACCCGCATGCACTACGTCGTCACCGGGGCCGGCGAGGTCCCCAACGTCGTGCCCGATCACGCGAGCGTCTGGACGTGGCTGCGCGACTCGAGCCACGAGCGGGTCGACGAGCTGCTCGCCCGCGCCCGCGACATGGTCGCCGGGGCGGCGCTGGCCACCGGCACCCGCGGCACCCTCAGGGTCCAGTCCGGCGACTGGGAGATGCTGCCGCTCCTGTCCGGGGCGCGCCTCCTGCACGAGAACCTCACCCGGCTCGGCCCCCTCGCGTTCGACGAGGAGGAGCAGGAGTTCGCCCGCCAGATCCAGCGCGCGACGGGCGTCGAGCCGGTGGGCCTGGCCGGGGAGATCCAGCCGCTCGACCTCGAGCCGGGCGAGCCCGAGGGCGGCTCGACGGACGTCGCCGACGTCTCCTGGAAGGCCCCGACCCTGCACCTGTCGGTGACGACGGCGCCGGCCGGCGCGCCCTGGCACGCCTGGCCGGTGGTCGCCAGCGGCGGCATGTCGATCGGCCACAAGGGCCTCGCCTACGCCGCCAAGGCGCTGGCGACGACCGCCGTCGACCTCTACCTCGACCCCGCCAGGCTGGCCGAGATCCGCGCCGAGTTCGAAGAGCGCACGGCCGGGGCGCAGTACCGCGCCTACATCCCCGAGGGACCGCCGCCGGTGCCGGCCGGCGACTGAGCGGCGGCGGGCGGCTCCCCCGCGGCGCGGACTTCTTCCCGCAGATCGAAGCCGCGCCGCTCGAGCTCCGCGACGTAGAGGGCCGGATCGATCGACAGCTCCCGCGGCACGGCGCCCGGCGGCGTCTTGCCACCGGCCATCAACGCCGCCACGATCGCCAGATCCCAGCCCGTCGTGCGCTGCATGGCGGTGAAGCCCGTCGCTTCGTCGAAGCGATCGACGAGATCGAGCTGCGCTTCCGCCGCCGCGCCGTGCCGCCGGCCGCTGGCGACGACGCGGATCAGCACGACGTCGCGGATCTCGGCGCCCGCCTCGAGCCGCGGCCCGAGCAGCGCGTGGAGCACGCTGCGCGGCACCACCGGCCTGCCGTCCACCTCGATCGGCTCCTGCTCGAGCAGCCCCGCGTCGCGGAAGGCCCGCCACTGGGCTACGTGCCCCGGGTAGCGCAGGGTCCGGTTCTCGACGCCGCGCAGGCGGTCCGCGAAGGTCCAGGGCAGGGTCGAGACGCCGCCCGCGGTGACGAAGGCCTCGAGCGCGCCGAAGGGGGGCGGAAACTCGAGCAGCTCGTCGCCCGCACGATCGAAGCACTCGACCTCGACCCGCTCGCCGTGGCGCAGGAAGACAGCCTGGCCGTCGTACTCGTTGGTCAGACCGGCGACGTTGAAGGTCAGGGCGTAGTCCCACGGCGGCACGGGATGCTGCGGCAGGCCACCGTCCCACAGCTTCACCTCGTCGGCCTCGTCGAGCAGCGACAGCGCCCGCACGATCAGGCTGGTGCCCATTCCCGGCACCTGGCCGCAGTCGGGGATCAGGCTGACCCCCGCCGCGCGCGCCGCCTCGTCGAGGGTCAGCTGCTCGCGCACCAGGGCCGTGTTGCCGCCCAGATCGCACATGTGGCAGCGCGCCGCGAGCGCCGCACGGGCGACTTCGAGGTTGTAGTAGTAGGGCACGGCGCTGAGGCAGCAGTCGTACTCGCCCAGCACCGCGGCCACGGCGTCGCCGTCGCGCACGTCGAGAGCGCGCGCGACGGCCGCCCGGCGGCCCACGAGCCCGTCGACCCGGGCCGCTGCGGCCCGCGCCGCGGCCTCGTCGGCGTCGGCGATCAGGACCTCGAGCGCGCCGCCATGCCGTATCAGGTCGTAGGCCGCGGCCGTTCCCTGACGGCCACCCCCGAGGACGACGTAGCGCGGGCTCACTCGGCCACCGGCGCGACCGGACGCCCGTGGTACTCACCGGGAAGGGTCATCGCGCCGCCCGCCGTTCTCACGTACATCGGCAACCTCCCGCCGGCCGGCTCGGAACCAGCTCACCGGCGCCGCGAGACTACCATGCGCCGCGGCTGGCAAGCCCGCTACTCATTGACCGGTCGCCTCTTCGGACGATCGTCTCCGGGCCTTTGCTCAGGCCGCCGCGCGGCGCCGCCAGAAGGCGAAGGCGGGCACGCCGAGGAAGACGAGCCCCAGGCCCAGCAGCGACTCGACGGGCTTTTCGGAGAGCGTGTTGGCGACCAGGAGCACCGAGCCGAGCAGGAACAGCGCCGGCACCCAGGGGTAGCCCCAGGTGCGGTAGGGGCGCACCATCTCGGGGCGCTTGCGCCTCAGGACGAAGACCGCTGCCCCCGTTGCGACGTGGAAGAGGACCGCCGCGAAGACGACGTAGGTGTAGATCTGCTCGTAGGTGCCCGACAGCGTCAGCACGATCGCCCAGCCGCTCTGCGCCCAGAGGCTGCGACCCGGCGTGCGGTGGCGCGGGTGGACCGCGGCCAGCGAGCGGAAGAAGACCCCGTCGCGCGCCATCGCGAGATAGATCCGCGGGCTGTAGAGGATGGTCGCCGCGAGGCAGCCGAAGGTGGAGACGAGGACCGCCGCCGAGAGCAGGCGGCCGCCGGCCGCGCCGAAGAGCGCCACCGCCGCGGTCTCGCCGATGCGCGAGGTCTGCGCCATGGCGGCCACCGGCAGCGCCCGCAGGTAGAGCACGTTGAGGAGCATGTAGAGCGTCACGATGGCCAGCGTGCCCCAGATGAGCCCCAGCGGCAGGTTGCGCTTCGGATCGCGCATCTCGCCGGCCGAGAAGGTGGCGCCGTACCAGCCGTCGTAGGTCCACAGCGCGGCGATCATCCCGACCCCGAAGGCGGCGAGCAGCCCTCCCGCCGGCAGCGCCGCGGCCATCTCGACCTCGACCGGCGCGCGCACCAGGAAGCCCAGCGCCACGAAGAGCCCGATCGAGCCCACCTTGAGGACGGTCAGGACGTTCTGCACCCCGGCCCCCTGGCGCAGCCCCAGGTAGTTGACGGCGGTCAGCGCCAGGATGGCGCCGGTGGCGGCCAGCTGGCCGCCGGACACCCTCCAGACGAAGCCGCCAAGGGCCTGCTCGAGGACGACGTGGCCGGTCGAGAAGAACGGCAGGAAACTGCCGAGGTACTCGCCGAACGCCACCGCCAGGGCGGCGATCCCGCCCGACATGATGACGAGGAAGCAGGCCCAGCCGTAGAGGAACCCCCACAGCGGCCCGTAGGCCTCCTTCAAGTAGTGGTACATGCCGCCGGCGTGCGGGTAGAGCGCCCCCAGCTCGGCGTAGGTCAAGGCGCCCGCCAGGGTCAGCAGGCCGCCGGCCAGCCAGACGAGCAGAATCAGCGCCGGGTGCGGCAGCACCCGCGCGATGTCCGCCGTCGTGATGAAGATCCCTGTGCCCAGGACCGCGCCGATCGTCAGGAGGGCGGCGTCCCACGTCCCGAGCCCGCGAACGAGCTCGCTCGACGAATCCGCCGCCGGCACCTCGGGCATGAGAGCGACAGGCTATCCTCGAAATCGCCCCCAGGGAAGCACGCCGGGGAGTAGACTCAATCGCGAGACAGGTACGGGCGGACCGTGACCAGCCGAGCCAGAATCATGCGCCTCATCCTCGCCTGTCTCATCTGCGTCGGCGTGGCCTACGGACTGGTTCGGCTGGTCCAGGCCCTGAGCTGAGCAGCGGTCCGAAACCTGCTGATCCCAAAGGAGACACGACATGACCAAGAACATGGCAACTGCGGATCGCGCCATCCGGATCCTCCTGGCCGCGGTGGTCGCGATCCTGTACGCGACGGGCCAGATCTCCGGCGTGGCGGCCGGGGTCCTGGGCATCCTGGCGGTGATCTTCATCGTCACGAGCTTCCTGGGAAGCTGCCCGCTGTACTCTCTCCTTGGTGTCTCGACCAGGAAGAGCGGCTAGAGCCGGGTTCCACGGCTCGATCGCGCT
>Ga0224512_10000868_pt1 | contig 30819 bp, 30 predicted proteins | sample SF_May12_sed_USG_4_FD_169103 | JGI IMG/M metagenome (GOLD analysis project Ga0224512, IMG submission 169103) | Sediment microbial communities from San Francisco Bay, California, United States - SF_May12_sed_USGS_13 | ecosystem: Environmental > Aquatic > Marine > Sediment | place: USA... | reverse complement strand
CAACATGCACGTGTCCAATGTCAAGTGAGCGGCCGGTTGCCATGTCAATGATGACTATTCGCTCTCATTCGATGCCCCGGTAGGTTCTGTCAGACATACACGGCGAAGATATTGAGGCCATCCACAGACGGCCGATAGAATCAGAATCTGGTTATATAATTCTTCACTAAATAAGGAATAACTGTTATACTAATGTACACAGTCTCATGACTACCTTAATTAATTAATTAACTGACTAAATACTAACGGTAATGAGGAAATCGCCATGAAAACAGCCACATACACCTCTGACCGGCAGGATGAATCCAATCGGTCCTTTGTGGTACCGGTTAAAAATGAAGCCGGGAATTGCTCGGATCCCGAATGTTCCTGCGGTAACACGGTCATTCCAAAAGGTACCGGGTACCTGCATATCAGCCAGAAAGTGGTGGATTACAGGCAGGATTGTCCAACCCCGAGTGACCTGATTTACAAGCTCAACAAGCAGCAGGCTGAGCTGGGATGCTTCGAGACGGTTGAACTGGACCGTAGTGCTGTCTTCCCGCGTTTGCTTTGTAAGGAAGCAGCGATCCGTCATCAACTTAATCTGGAAGTCGCCGCACAAGATGCAGCAAATTGGTGGAATACCGGCGAGGTGCCGCTGCGGTCGACGCCGGCTTCATCTTAGGGATTGTTTAGTAGCTGACCACCCAGGTGAAGCCATTCACCGGCGCTGATACAGGCTCTCGAACGGCCTAATTATTGGCGGCTTCTCATGATTTGCCCTCCGTCTGAGGGCGGGTTTTTCTACACCTGTACCAGGCCCTCCACTCATGTGTAACTACAGCCGTTTCTTGTATAGTTCGTATCGCGGAGGCTATCATCAGCCTTGAGAATAGCCACAATTTACTAACTGAAGACGTGCCCTTGATGACCTGCAGCCCTGCGGATCATTACCAGCAACGAAAAGCCGGTGGCAGTCAAGAAGACACTGGCATACACGCGGGTAACCGTTCGCAATACGGTTTTTTCATAGCAGGAATCCAAACATTACAGAAGCAACGACTATCGTAATCAGGAGACCAAGATGAGAAAGATTGCCCTATCAATAATTGGCCTGGGACTCATCACCGGATGTACTGTGGCCGATGAACTCGAACAGCGCAATGCCGAGAGCGCTGCCGTCGCCATGGAATTTATGAAGGCCCTTAAAGGCGAACTCCAGGCCGCCATGCAAGAGGGCGGACCAGTCAATGCCATTCAGGTCTGCAACATGCGGGCACCGGAGATAGCTGCCGGCTTCTCGGAGAAGAAGGGCTGGACGGTCGCGCGCACCAGTCTCAAATACCGTAATCCGGATAACGCACCGGATGCATGGGAGCGCAAGGTCCTGGAACAGTTCGAAGAGCGCAAGGCCAAAGGCGAGGACCCGAAACAGCTGTCCTATGCCGAGGTGGTCGAGGCTGATGGGACGAAAACATATCGTTTCATGAAAGCCATCCCCACCGCTGCTGTCTGCCTCACCTGTCACGGTGAAAAAATCGATTCCAGCGTGGAGGCCAGGATCCAGGAACTCTACCCCGAGGACCAGGCACGCGGCTATAACGAGGGTGATATTCGCGGCGCCTTCACCATCACGCAGCCGATGTGAAAACCGGCCCGCGACCGGGCGAGTGAAGACAACCAAGGCCCGGCACCGCCGGGTCTTTTTTTGCACTGCCCCCGGCCAGCGGAACAACATTGCCCGCTGAGATGCGGCAACGGCCACCCCATCGAGAAGCAGCGTCGCCTGCTGCCGCTAACCCGGATGAGGCCCAGCGTTACTCCGGGATAACGTTCACGCGATAACACGGTTTTGATCCACTTCATCATTCGGGTTCCACAGTGCCGTATCCAGGCTACGCCGTTGCGTATTGCATGCATGTCGGATGTTAAATAATTAGCAAATAATCATTATCTAATGTACTGAAAACGATTTAGGAAAAAATACTTATTTCCCTTTAGCCTGTTGAATGTAGAAGGTAAGGCGAGTAGAAAGAGGTGGAGAGTATCCAAGTGAAACCCGCGTGTAACACTCTCGAGGCCCTGTGGTTACTCACAGGCACCTTATAATCATACTAACGCAAATGTAATTCATTTGACGTAAGGGTCTCGCGGACCGGCAAGAGATAAGAATACGATTTAACCGGATAACCCTTATATCCATTTCATTACACAGAACATGGAATAGATTAGTCTTGGCCTGCGTCATTAATCATTAGACGGTTACCTAAAGAATCTCTGAATTAGGTGAAAAACTCAGGACAGTGAGCGTGGAAAAAAATTCAATCAGGAGGAAAGAGAAATGAAGAAGTCGATAACATTTGTTGTTCGCGGCATCATGGTCGCATTGCTCGTCTGGGGCGGCAGCGCTGCGGCGGGGTGGGCAAACCCCGAGCTTATCGTCAGCGCAGATGAGCTCAAGAAGGGTATGGAAACTAAAGGTTGGGTAGCGGTCGACTGCCGGGACCTGAAGGACTATGCCGCGGGCCATATCCCGGGGGCGATCAGTTTTGGTAAACAATGCAAGAAGGCGCTTCGGGATGCCACCTCGCGGGTCTTCCGAGACGTTTCGAAATACGAAAAATTGTTTGGCAAGGTGGGAATAAGTAATGACACCCACGTGGTCTTCTACTATGACGGGTTGAAGACGATGAACGATGCCACCGTCGGCTTCTGGGTCATGGAGTACCTCGGCCATGACAAGGCCCATGTCCTCAACGGCGGCATCGACGCCTGGCGCAAGGCCGGTAATCGGCTCGACAACAAGCCGGTCAAGTTGACGGAGACCACCTTCAAGGCCAATGTCAAACCGTCTGTTTACAGCAGTACGGACGAGATACTCGAGATTGCTGCCGGCAATGCGCCGGGCACGCAGCTCCTCGACTCGAGATCAAGCAAGGAGCACAATGGTAGTGATATCCGGGCGCTGCGGGGTGGCCATGTGCCGAACACGACCCTTCAGGTCTCGCATAAGGATACATTGCTCCAGGAGAAAAACAGTAAGACCGGCAAGACGGAGGCTGTCGCCTACCTCGATGCGGATACCGCCGCGAAGGCATTTGCGCCACTGGACAAGAACAAGCGCGTTGTGGCCCACTGTCAGACGGGCACCCGCTCGACCATGACCTACCTGCAGCTGCGGGCCCTCGGGTTCAAAGATCCGGCGAACTGGGATGATTCATGGCGCATATACGGGTCCACGCTGGATTATCCGGTCGAGGACGAGCAGTGGTACAACTTCGACGGTGTGAACAAGAAGATCCAGAGCCTGGAGAAAAAGGTCGCGGAACTTGAGAAGGCCAAGAAATAGCCTGTCTTCACCCGAGTTCACCGAAATCGGTCTGTGGCCAGGCGGGATAAACGCGTTCCGCCTGGCCGGTTCTGACCTGGTTCACCATCCCTTCGGCTGCAGACAGTGAGCACTCTCTTTTCTGTTAGCGGTAACGGGCATCGACGGCCTTCCACCTCGGCATGCGCACAGGCCGGATGTCCGCAGTCATGCCGTTCCTGACACCTGGAGGCACGCTGGCCTGGCGACGTCCATGGTTCGGCGCATTCGCTGATGTACTGAGAATCAGCGGCAGGCGGTTTGGGTTGAAGCGGCAGGAAGATTCCCTCTGGGTGGTGTTGATTTCGCTGTGTGCGCTGACCACATTACTCGGCCTGTACATCCTGCGCAGTCTGGATGACAACCGCCTTACAAGTTGGTGGTGGGTCTTTGACAGCATCGCGCCGTTCGCATTTTTCCTGATGCTCGTGGCCGGTATTTTGTTGGCATACGGGATTTCGAGGCTGTCTTTGCGTGGTCGGGCTGCGGTGCCGTTGCTGTTCATGGCAGCGTTTCTCATTACGGCGGGTCTGTGGCAGCAGCCGGAGGTCATCGTTGATGCTGCAAGACACTTCATGCAGGCCAAGTACCTCGAGCTCCACGGGATTGGGTATTTCCTCATGGCATGGGGCAACGACATTCCGGCATGGACAGACTTGCCGCTGGCACCGCTCATCCACGGGCTAATCTTCCAGGTCTTCGGTGAAAGCCGGGTTGCCGTGCAGGTTTTCACGAGCCTTCTGTTCTCGGGCACGGTGGTACTGACCTATCTCATTGGAAAGACACTGTGGTCCAGGGATCTCGGCCTGTATGCAGGCATGCTACTGCTCGGCATGCCCTATCTCCTGACTCAGGTGCCACTGATGATGGTCGATGTGGCGGCGATGTTCTTCCTGACACTGGCCGTATTCACGACCGTCACAGCCGTCGCCCGCGGCGGCCCGGTGCTCTGCGTGATGGCAACTGTTGCGATAACCCTGGCAATGCTGGCGAAGTACTCGAACTGGCTGATGCTGAGCGTTGTGCCCATTATCGCGCTGGTTCATGCACGACTGGGTTGGAAGGTCGTTTTCCTGCGTGCGGCGGCAGTGGCGGCGGGTGTGCTGGTGCTAATGGGCATCTTCCTGTACGCGAAGTTCGACGTCGTCGCCGGGCAGATCAGTTTGCTGCACAGCTATCAGGTGCCCGCTCTCGGACGCTGGGGGGAATCTCTGTTGTCCACGTTCTTTTTCCAGATCCACCCGTTTGTAACTCTCGCGGCCGTTCTCTCCGTGTACCTCGCAGTAAAGAAGAAAGACGTAAAATACGCGATCATCGGCTGGATGTTGCTCGTCGTGATGGTTCTGGATTTGCGGCGGATTAGGTACATGCTGGTGGTGTTGCCCATGCTGGCACTGATGGCCGCCTACGGGCTGGAAACTATAAAGTGTGTCGAATACAGGAAATTCATCGCGGCCAATGCGGTAGTCACTGCTGCCTTGATTGTCGCCGTCGGCTATTTCCCTTTCTTCCAGAGTACGAGCGCAAACAACATCAAGCAGGCCGGCGAGTACCTCGATTCGATCCACGCGGGCACGGCAGAAGTCCATGTGCTTCCCCAGACAACGTCTTCGGTGAATCCTGCAGTGGCAGTGCCCATGCTGGATTTATTCACCGACCAGCAACTCGTCTACCACGCGGATATGGGCACTGCGCATGCAGCACAGGCGATTGCTGAACTGCCCTGGCGATGGACCTGGGAGGTGGGCAGTCCAGAGTATCTGCCGCCTGCCGGAACCAGCGGCCCGGCGCCGACTATAGTGGTTATCCAAAGCGAAGCGAATCAGCCGGTTCCGGATTATCTGGCGAAGCGTATTGATGGTTATAACCTCCAGAAAGAATTTACAGAAACGAGTCGTGTATTCAGGTTCAGGACAATCGTAAGGATTTATCGGCGGGCATAGCCCCGGTTTTCGCCGCGCGTAGAAAGTCTCATAGATAAGGAGGAAAAGTCGATGCAACAACAAGTCGCAAATGTGGCTACTGCCGAGACTGCAGTGGCCAAGATGACACTGGAAGAGGAGGCAAAAAGAAAAAAACGGCTCTGGGCCCTGGGCCTGCTTGGGTTTTTCGCGATTGTCAGCGTCGGGACCTTTGCCTACAACGAGTACTACATCTATCTCTCGGTGTACCTGTGGTTCGGAATGATCTACGGGATGTGCCTGCAGTACGGGAGATTCTGCTTCTCGTCAGCATTCAGGGATCTCTTTGCCATCAAAGTCCCGCGGATGCTCGTCGGGATCGTCATCGCAACCTTGCTGTTCGGGGCAGTTTCTGCGCCGATTACGGCGATCGGGCTGAGCACCTTCCATGCGGCGCCGGTCAGCAGCCATGCGATTATCGCCGGTGTGTTCTTCGGCATCGGTATGGTGATCGCCGGCGGCTGTGCCTCGAGCTCGCTGTACAAGACCGGCGAGGGCAACATGAACGCGCTCATCGTGATTCTGTCCCTCAGCCTCACGCAGGCGCTGTTTGCCGACGTCGGCGGCTGGGCCAACAACTTCGTGCCGGAAGCCTGGACGCAATCGGCGGCCGCGAGGGGCCTGCCCGCATCGATCAATGTGACTGACGGCTGGGTGGACCAGTATCTCGCCGGCTACGTCTGGAACCAACCGGCAGTGACCTATGCGGAAGTGCTGGGCATGTCGAACGCATCGGTCTCGGGTGCCTTCGTGGGCAACCTGCTGGTGGGCATCGTGGTGCCCGCAAGCTTGCTGCTCGCCGTGGTCTACGTCCTTTACTGGCGCAAGGGATACCGCAGGAAGCAGCAGAAAGCAGGCAAAGACGTTTCGGGCTTTACCGGCGAATTAGCCGGCTACTGGTCAATGATCATCGCGAACAAGCGGACCGCCATTGCCGGGCTGATCCTGGGTATCGCCTGTGCACTGCACATGCTGGTGATTCAGGGTTTGCGCGTCAAGTTCGGCTTCAAGAATGCCGGGGTGTTGCTCGAGCGAATTGGCTGGGACTTCGGCCTGTCTGTTCAAGGTACCGTCTTTGATCCGGGTTACTGGTACGTGACGACCCAGGAGGCACAATGGGTTGGCTGGACGCTACAGAAAATGGGTGTCGAGAACCTGGACAACATCTATTTTGGATTCGTGAACGGCATTCCGAACCCGGCGATCAATCCGGCCGACTGGATGTCGTTTGCGCTAATCGGTGGCGCGGCGATCATCGCGCTCTACCATAACGAGTTCAAGTTCAAGAAGCCGACCTGGGAGACTGCCATGTGGTCAGTCATCGGTGGGGCGTTCATGGGCATCGGCGCCAGGCTAGGACTCGGGTGCAACGTGGGCGCATTCTTCGTGCGGGTTGCCAACGGTGACTGTTCGGGATGGTTGTTCGGCCTGGGAATGGCGGGCGGGGCCTATATGGGAGTCAAGTTCTTCAACTGGTGGACAGAGAGAAAGCTCGCCAAAGAGGCTGAAGCATGTGGTTTATAACGTGGTTGTGACAATACAGAGGTATCGACAATGGGTATGACATTTGAAAAGAAAGAAGAGGGGCGTTATGTACTGAACGTCAACGGTTATGTGTGTCCGCATCCGCAGATATACACCAAAAAAGCACTGGAGAAGCTGGGCTCAGGCGATTTCCTGGAGCTTATTTTCGACAATCCGTCATCCGGCGAATCCATCGAGGCGATGATAGAAAATGACGGCAACGAGCTGGTGGAAAAGAAGACAGAGAGCGGCCAGTTCGAATGGCTTATTCAGAAGGCATAGCCCTGCGAGGCTGTTGCCGATCGCGCATTGGCGGACCGTTTTTTTCAGCATAATCTATTTAAGAGAAGAGGGTCGTTATGAAGAGTGATCTGTGGATTGTTTTTGCAGTGACCGCCGGGTTTCTGGGTTTCCAAATGGGCTATGCTTTGCCGCCGATGCAAGAGGTCGGCCTCTCGGCCTTTGGTCACGGCGATAAGCACGTCGAGGAATCCGCCGAGGCCGATGCCGCAATGGAGCAATTCAAGGAACTGGAAAATCTGATGAAATAACCACAGCGCCGGTCAGTGTGCCTCAGGCGTGACTGATCATCCGGCGTGTCTGAGTGCGTAGGAGAGGGGAGACCAGGAAATTGTCGAATATATATCTTCGAACAGCAATAACAGTCGGCGCGTTTGTCGTGGCCTTTATGCTGGGCTACAGCATGTCGGCGCGTACGGGGACCGAACCCGGGTATTTCGGGGCAGTGGAAACCGGAGCCTATGGCGCGGCAGAGGCGTCCGACAAGGTCGAAGGCATATCCGCTGAGGACGCGGACTACTACAAGTCCCTGAGCACGGAATAGCCCGAGGTGATGCGATTGGTCAGTCACCGGATGGTCCCGATGAGACAGGTCTGCCATGCGGACCGGCGGGCCTGATCCGGCCTACGCCATGTCAGGAACCAGGCCCAACGGCGCTTGGGGGATATTCGTTGCGTGGGTAATGCGCGGGTCGGGACGTAGCCGATCAGGCCTACCGCTATGGATGTTCTAAACAGGCAATTCAAAGACGTTGTGATCCTCGGGGGTGGCCCCTCGGGCCTGTCGGCAGGCCATGTGCTGTCCGAATCCGGGAGTAATGTGCTCGTCATCGAGCGCCAGGCGTGCGTCGGTGGTCTCGCCAAGACCATCGAGCACCACGGATTCAGATTTGACCTGGGTGGTCACCGGTTCATCACCGGCAACAGGCAGCTGGAGGCACTGGTCAGAGAGGTTCTCGAGGGTGATCTGCTGGTGGTCGAGCGCTCCAGCAAGATCCTGCTCGACGGCAAGTTCTATGATTACCCCATATCTGTCCGCAATGCCCTATCCCGGCTCGGTCTGCGCACGTCGATCAGGCTAGTCGCGGACTATCTGTGGGAGCAGATACGCAAGCACTTCACAAAGACCCCGATCATATCGCTCGAAGACTGGGTGGTGCGACACTTCGGGCGCTCTCTTTTCGATGTGTTTTTCAAGGAATACAGCGAGAAGGTCTGGGGTGTGCCATGCGACAGAATCGCCAAGGAATGGGTCGCCAAGAGAATAAAGGGCCTGTCCCTGGGGGTGGCCATAAGGGGGGCGTTTTCACGCGCCGAGTCTCGGCGCCTGCGGACACTCGCGAACCAGTTTCTCTACCCGCCGCTGGGTATAGGGCAGATCTGCGACAACCTCCAGCTGCGGATAGACCAGACCGGTCAGGTGGTGACCGATACGAGTGTGATCGGAATCAACCACAAGGACAACGAGATCCAGAGTGTCATGGTACAAAATGCCGGCGGCATTCATGAGTACTCGGGCAGTGAATTCATATCCAGCATACCGTTGACGGTCATCGTCCAGCTGCTCAATCCGCAACCGCCTGTCGAGGTCCTGCAAGCGGCGGCCAGCCTTCGGTTCAGGGACCTCGTCGTAGTCACGGTGATGCTCGACCGGGAGCGCGTGACCGACCAGACCTGGATGTACATTCCTGACCGGGACGTACCCTTCGGCCGAATCCACGAACCGAAAAACTGGAGTGCCCGGATGGCACCAGAGGGCAAGACCCACCTGGTAGTCGAATATTTCTGCTTCAGTGGGGACGCCATCTGGACGGCGACGGACACGGCGCTCGAGCAGCGCACGGTCCGCGAGTTGAACCGGATGGGCTTTATCGAACCGGACGAAGTATTCGACAGTGCCGTGCTGAGGATCCCGAAGGCCTATCCGCTGTTCGAGGTGGATTACATCCAGAAACAGAAATGTATCGTTGATTATTTCGACCGCTTTTCCAACCTGGAACTGGTTGGAAGGGGAGGACAATTCGAATACTACAATACCGATCACGCCATGGAGTCCGGCATCGCTGCAGCGGAAGCCGTACGGGGCCGCCTTGCGCTCCCGTTCGTCGTTGAAACTCCGGCGCTGGTGTCGTAGCCCGGGCTTGACCATGAAGTGTGTACTGATACATCCCGCCTGGTCTCCCGCGGAGATCTTTCCGGCCAAGACGGTCTCATCGCAGATCAACTACTGGCAGCCGCTCGGCACGCTCTATGTAGGTGCCGCGCTGCTCGAGGCAGGACACGAGGTTGAGTTCCTGAACGGTGCGTTCATGACCCACGAGGCGATCATGGCGCGTATCGAGGAGATTCGTCCGGAGTTTGCCGGCCTTTACTCGACGACCTTTGGTTTTCCGAAAGCGATCCGTACGGCAAAAGCGCTCAAGCAGATCGACAGGGACCTGTTTGTGTGTGTTGGCGGCCCCTATCCCATGGCCATGAAGAGCCAGTGCCTGGAGCGTGACGGGGAAAATTTCGATGCGGTGGTCACCGGCGAGGCTGAACTGGCGATCGTCGAGCTGCTCGAGCGGCTGACGGGGGGCAAGAGCCTTAACGGTCTGGCGGGCGTGGACTACAGGCAGGGTACGGAGATCTTCCGCAACCCCCCCCGGGCGCTGCTCGAAGACCTCGACAGCCTGCCATTCCCGGCCCGGCACCTGCTCGGCGACAAGGCGCACTATATCCCGCCGCCGGGACAATACCGGCGCAAGCCGGTTACCACCCTGATCACGTCACGGGGCTGCGACAGGCGCTGCATCTTCTGTTCCCAGGCCGACAAACAGCGCCAGTATGGTAGCCGCGGGATCCGGTTTCGCGGCGTAGATAACGTCCTTCAGGAAATCGAACTGTGCCTCGCCCAGGGCTATCGGGAGATCAAGTTCATCGACGACTCGTTTGCCGCCAACTACGATCGGGCCATGGAGATCTGTCGGGAGATAAAGCAACGCAAGCTCGATTTCACCTGGTTTGCCTCGGCCAGTGTGAATCAGGTGGATAAACCGCTGTTACAGGCAATGAAAGACGCCGGCTGCTGGGCAATCCTGTTTGGGGCGGACAGCGGTGTACAGAAGACACTCAATTCGCTGAGGAAGGCAACCACGCTGGATATGATCCGACACGATGTCAGATTGGCGAAACAGGCCGGTATCCGCGTGAGCACCCCGTTTATCTTCGGCGCGCCGGGCGAGACCTTCGAGGACGGCCTGAAGACGATCGACTTCGCCGTGGAACTCGACGCCGATTTTGCCAACTTCCATTCGCTCACGCCGTTTCCAGGCACACCGTTATACGACAACCTCGAGAAATACGGGAGTGTCCTGGAGAGCCTTTCGGATCGCACCTATCAGTCAGCCGCGTTCGTGCCCTATACGATGACGCGCGATGAAATCCTCAAGCTGCGCCAGATTGCGTTTCGGCGTTTCTATACCCGGCCGAAGTTTATGTTGCGACGGCTGCTGCAGATGCGCTCCTGGCATGACCTGCAGAGCAACCTGCAGGGTCTGCAAAGCCTGTATCAGCTCTGGGCCACGCGAAATTTGTTTCACGGCTGGAAAGGCAAGGCAGGTACGCACGAAATTGCCGGGCAAAGTGCTGATAAATAACACCACGGAAATCTGACCCTTCTCATACATGAAAACAGGAGACCTGACACGATGAAGATTCTGTTCGAGGTTTCATCCGGTGACGCGGCCAATGTGCTGGTGCCACTGGCCCGAGCCTGCGACCGCAATGCGGTGATCTGGAGCTGCTTTTTTACCGGTGACGGGGTCAAGACCCTCGCCCGTGACGACGTCCTCGCGATCGTCGCGGGGGCCGTGAAGGCAGCGGCCTGTGAAGTCTCCTGGGAACGCCACATGGGGGATCAGCCCTGCCCCGTGGAGATCGGCAGCCAGACCAACAACAGCGCCATGGTCGGTGATTTCGATAAGGTAATAAGCCTCTAAGCTCATCAGCCTCCAGGGAGACGCTCGATGGTACAGAAAAAATCAATACTGATGCTGGGACGCCGGGACCCGACAGAGGCCATGCGCGTCGCTGCGGGCCTGACGATCTTCGGTCATATGCTGAGTGTGGTGTTCCTGGTGCCGGTACCGGATACACCCGAGAATATCGAGATGGCGGAGTTGCTGGAGTTCTCGGATATCGAATCGAAGACCACTTTGCCCGATCAAACATTGCCGCATATCGGGGCAGATGCCCTTGCAGCCGCCGTCCTCGCGGCGGACGCGGTCATCAACATCTAGCTTGCATTTCTCACGAGATTGACGAGCCCTCGCTTGTTCTTTGAACCCACAAGACATTTTCTTCAATCGGAAATACACATGGTTATTCCACTCCTTCAGAAGATGCCTTGTGAATCCAAATCCCTGCGCGATCATCTCGCCACCCCGTGAGAAATGCGGGCTAGACACAACAGCAACAAGAAGGATCCATTATGAACATCATTGTACTGAACACCGGCCTGTTTCCAGAGACAGGCGTACTCGAGGATGCACTTGCGCAGTTTGGGCCCGAGCACGAGGTTTCCCGGTACGACACAAACGCTGGGCTTGCCGATGACGACTGGGACCGCATCGTGCAGGCATTGGTGTCCGCCGACCGGGTCATAACCCTCTGACGGACATAGCAGCATCCACATTGGCACATCCGATATACGCCCCGGTCCGCCTGGGAAAACCATGGAGCACAAATCGCGCGAGTGGCCTTGTGGTTTCCATCCCGCCGCCCATGGCACAGCGCCACCACCATGTCATAACAATCGAATAAACAGGAGTTAAGCATGAAGACACAACGCATTCTCGCACCGGTTGACGGCTCAGAAATGTCACGTTTTGCGCTCATGGAGGCCGATGTGCTGGCTTCGCAGAGCGGTGGCGCATTGACCCTGATGTTCGTGCATGAGCCGGCAACGGTTCATCTCATGGATGATGAATTTCCGGAACCTGTGGATATGACAAATGCCTTGCTGGCGACGGCGCGAAATTGTATGCAGAAATTGGTTGCCACGCTGACTACACCCGTGGCAAACCGGCACATTGTCATTGAGCGCGGCTCGCCAGCACAGACGATTGTTGATCACTCCAGGAAGTATGACCTGATCGTCATGTCAACGCACGGGCACACGGGGATGAAACACCTCCACCTCGGCTCGGTGGCGGAGCGTGTGGTCCGTGGTTCGCACTGCGATGTGCTTGTAGTCAAGCAGCCAAGTGACACAACCGATTGAGCCGACTGGCGGCAATCCGCTGAGCCTGGATAGCGGGCATCAGGCACTATGATGTGCTGCGCGGGCGAACACCTGACTGTTTATCAATAGCTGCGCATGGCTGACCTTGTCTCGATCATCATCCCTGTCCGAAACGGTGAAGCCACAATAGCACGTTGCCTGGAAGCAGCATTTGCCTCGCGCTACGAGCGCTTCGAAGTGATCGTCGTCAATGATGGCTCGGATGACCGCACAGCCGAGATAGTAAAGACCTTCCCTTGTACGCTCGTTCAGCTGCCCGGGCCCTGCGGGGCGTCGAGGGCACGCAATTCCGGTGCCAACCACAGTCGCGGGGATATTCTGTTCTTTACCGATGCGGATTGCCTGTTGAACGAGGATACCCTCGTGATTGCCATCACCGCCCTGACCGCAGCGGGCCGGGACGTGGTATTGGGTGGAACCTATACGGTGCAGCCGGCTGACGACCGTTTCTTCAGTGCATTCCAGTCGGTCTTCGTCAATCACGCCGAAAGCCGGGATTGCGACAATCCCGACTACATTGCGGCACATGCCATGGTGCTGTACGCGGACACATTCGAGAAAAGCGGGGGATTTGCCGAGGACTTTCTGCCCATACTCGAGGATGTCGACTTCAGTCACCGGTTGCGAAGAACCGGGCATCGACTCATTATGAATCCCGGGATTCAGGTCCGGCACCTGTTCGATTATTCCCTGCTGGGGTCGGCCTGCAATGGTTTCAGAAAATCCAAATACTGGACTATCTATTCCATACATAACGGGGATTTGCTCGCGGACTCCGGAACGGCCTCGCGGGCATTAAAGCTCGATGTGTTGGCTCTGTTCGGCAGCATCCTTGCGGCAGTGCTCGCCCTAAGTACCGGGAATTCGTGGTTCTCCGTTATCATTGCAGTGCTGATGGCGCTGAACATCACTGTGAATCGCGAACTACTGCGGGGCTTCTACCGGGCCCGGGGGATTGCCTTTGCGTTCGCGGCTTCGATCTACTACCTCCTGGTCTACCCCCTGGTGGTCGGCGCGGGCGGCCTCGCCGGGGTACTGAGCTACCGCCGCTATGCCGGGTTGCTGGAGGCCGCCGGCTGATGTCCTCGCTGGTGCGACATGCAGGATCGATCCTCTGGAAACGGCGGCCCGTTCATCTGACCTTTTTCCTGACTCGCAAGTGCAATGCCCACTGCCCGTTCTGCTTTTACCTGAAGAGCCCGGATAACCCGCACACCGGGGCGCCGGAGCTGTCTCTCGATGAGATCGAGCGCATCTCCCGGTCCCTGGGCAGGTTGTTGTGGCTCGCCTTCTCGGGTGGCGAGGTCTATCTGAGGAAGGACCTGGTCGAGGTAAGCAAGCTGTTCTACGACCGAAACAGGCCTGCCGTCATGCTGTTTCCGAGCAACGGCATGCTGCCCGATCTGATCCATGATCAAACGGAGCGGATTGCGGCGTATTGCAGCAGCAGTGTCGTCGTCGTCAAGCTCTCGCTCGATGGTGTCGGCACTGACCATGACACGTTACGCAACACCCGCGGCAATTTCGACAAGACCATGCAGACCTATGCGCGCCTGCAGGGCCTCCTCGAAGCCTATCCGAACTTCGAACTCGGCTTCAATACCGTCCTCACTGCGCAGAACCAGGACAAGGTCGAAGAGCTCATCGACTTTGTCGGTGGTCTGGACAAACGCACCACGCACACTCTCTCGATGGTGCGCGGGAACCTGCTGGACAACGGCTACAAGCAGGTCGATCCCGAGAATTACCGCAGCGCGGCAGAAATACTGGCAAGTCGCCTCAGGGATCGGACCTCCGGCATTCACCGGTTCAAGGGAGCGCGTCTCAAGGCAGCACAGGACGTACTGCAGCGCCGGTTTATTCACCAGACGCTGATCGGTCAGGACAGGACACTGCCCTGTTACGCGGGGAAGCTGAACCTGGTGCTAACCGAATCGGGCGAGGTGTTTCCCTGCGAGATCCTTCCGCAGAGCCTCGGCAACGTGCGCGACCATGACTACGACATCATGCAGGTGACCCGTTCAGAGAAGGCAATGGAGATCCTGCGTTCAATATCCACCAGCAACCCGCACTGCCGGACCTGTACCCACGAATGCAACTACATCACGAATATCCTGTTCAATCCCGCGATGTATCCCGCGTTGATTACGGAGTATCTTCGGCTTTAGAAATAATAAAGCGCCCTACTCGCCAAGGATGGGGAAGGGAATTTGCTCAAGTAGCGTAACTAACAGATAATCAAAGAAAACACAGATGGTTTGGATCCCTCCCTCTGCGCACATTTGAAAGGCCCAAGCGGGCCCGGGATGCGCGGCGGTGTGTCCTTCTCAGCCATACAGCGCGGCGTCTGTGTCTGTCCTGCTCTCGGCAGGATCAAACCAATAGCAGAGTAAGCGAGTAAGATACCCCGGAGGCCTGTTTGGTTGAGCGGATGAGGGATATGGAGCCGGAATTTTCACCATCAACTGTGCCGGTGCGCGCGCGTGTCGCCTGGTACGCGCTCGCGATATTCCTGAGTTCGGCTTGCCTCATGGTGCTGGAGATCGCCGCCGGGCGGCTGCTGGCACCCTACATCGGCGTATCGCTGTACTCCTGGACTGCCATCATCGGCGTGGTGCTGGGCGGCTTGTCGCTGGGAAACTGGTTGGGGGGTGTGTGGGCGGATCGCGGCGGCAGCGGGCAATCGGCCGGCATGGTGCTCGGGGTCGGCGCGCTGTCTTGTCTAGGCATCCTGCTGCTGATGACCCTGATCGCGCCGCCCCTGCAGCGCAGCGAACTGGGTCTGCTGACAATGAGCTTCCTGTTCGTGGCGGCGCTGTTCTTCCTGCCCGCCATGCTGCTCGGCGTGGTGACGCCGCTGCTGACTACTCTGGCGCTGCGGCTGGATGCGCGCACCGGGCACATCGTCGGCATGATGCATGCACTGGCGGCACTCGGCAGTATCGTCGGCACGTTCGCGACCGGTTACCTGTTCATCCAGTATTTCGGTACTTACAGCGTGATAATCGGCACCAGCGGGGTGCTGGGTCTGCTGTCGCTGGCCTTCCTGCTGCGTGCGCGCTGGGCGCTGCTGGGGCTGGCCATTCTCGCTGTCGCGATGGCGGGCTGGACCCAGGTGCGCGGGGGGTTCCTGCAACCCTGTGATCGTGAGAGCAGCTATTTTTGTATCCGTGTTGTCGACATGTCCGACGAGGTACCGTTCGGGCATGCGCGTGGCATGGTGCTCGATCATCTGTTACACGGTATCAGTCACGACACCCGGCCGGAGCTTCTGCTTGCGCCCTACACCCACCTCATGGATGAACTGATCGCCGCGCACCTCGGTGACAGGCAACGGCCGCCCGCTTTTTTCTTCGCCGGCGGCGGTTCCTATACCCAGCCGCGCGCCGTGCAGGCGCGTTATCCCGGTGCACGGATCGTGGTGGCCGAACTGGACCCGCAGGTCACGGCGGTGGCGCAGAGCGAACTGTATTTCGAGCCTGGCGATGTGCGCATCATTCATTCCGACGCGCGCCGCGTGCTGCAGCAGTTGCACGGCCACAGCTTCGACGTGATTGTCGGGGACGTATTTCATGATATCGCCGTCCCGTTCCACCTGGTAACACGGGAGTACGCCGAGCTGGTGAAGTCGCGGCTCGCACCGGATGGGCTCTATACCCTCAATGTGGTTGACGTGTATCCCGATCCGAGACTGGTCAAGAGCATGCTGAAAACGCTGCGCCAGGTATTTGGCGAGGTGCGCGTCTGGACCGAGGCCTGGACGTCGCCGGACTCGCGCGTGACCTATGTGATCTCGGCCGGTGACACGCACACGGCGCCCCCGCGCGTGCATGCGATGCGTGGACCGCAGCGCGAGTGGAGCGATGTGACGGAATTACTGGCAGGGCAGGGCACGCCACTGTCCGCACTGCCGCTACTCACCGATGACCATGTACCCGTGGAGCGTTTGCTTTCCAGGCTGATTTTCACCGAGCTGGGGCGCTAGGTTCCGAACCCTCGACAAGCTCTAAGCGCTACGCTGGTAGGTGCCGACGAGTTCGACCTGTTCCAGGATATGCCCCTCCATGGCGCGCAGGAGGTCTGATTTGTCCGGTTTGCCAAGATCCGGAAGTGTGGTATCCAGGGCATACAGCTTGAAGAAGTAGCGGTGCCGCCCGACCGGCGGGCAGGGACCACCGTAGCCGGTCCGACCCCAGTCATTGACGCCTTCCCCGGTGCCCGCAGGCAGGGCGTCCCGGCCCGTCGCCTGTTCCAGTCCGTTGGCGGCGGGCGGAATGTTGTACAGTACCCAGTGCACCCAGGTCATTCGGGGTGCGGCCGGATCCGGTGCATCCGGGTCATCAACGATCAGGGCCAGGCTCTGCGTGCCTGCCGGCAATCCCGACCAGGAGAGGTCCGGCGAGATATCCCGGTCGTCACAGGTGTAAGGAGGGGGTATCTCACCGTTATGTTTAAACGCCGTGGATGCGAGCTTAATGGTCATGGCAACCTCCGCTTGTCACTGGCAGTGTGGGCACACCGTCCTCATAATGTATTCTAGTCCATGATGGCTGGCCCCCAATTAACCGCTTTCATATGGGAAATGAGTATTACGGTGTCGGCAAACCCGTTGATGAGGCAGACTGTATCCCTGAAAACACCGCTATCGGAGGCTTGCAGGATATGAATCCGGATCTTTTTTCACCGCTCACGGCAGGTCGGCTGGTTCTGCCGAATCGTATCGTCATGGCACCCCTGACCCGTAATCGCGCTGCCGAGGGTAATGTGCCGCAGGCCATGAACGTGGAGTACTACCGGCAGCGCGCCACGGCCGGGCTCATTATCACGGAAGCCACCCAGATTTCACCGCAGGGCGTGGGCTACCCGGCGACACCGGGTATCCATAGCGAGGCGCAGGTCGCGGGCTGGCAGAACATCACCCGGACCGTGCATGAGGGTGGCGGTCGTATCTTCCTGCAACTCTGGCATGTCGGCCGTATTTCCCATCCCTCGCTGCAGCCCGACGCCGCGTTGCCGGTGGCGCCTTCGGCCATCAGGCCGGACGGGGAAGCCGTGACCTCTGAAGGCATGCAGGCCTTCGTGACACCCCGGGCACTGGACCTGGATGAAATCCCGGCAATCGTGGAGCAGTACGCACAGGCCACACGGAATGCGCTGCGGGCCGGTTTTGACGGTGTCGAGATACACGCCGCGAACGGTTATCTCATTGACCAGTTTCTGCGCGATGGCAGCAACCACAGGACAGACGCGTACGGCGGCAGCCTGGAGAACCGTGCACGCTTCCTGCGGGAAGTGACCACGGCCGTCTGTGCCGTCATCGGGGCGGACCGGGTCGGGGTGCGGCTTTCCCCGGAAAACAGCTTCAACGACATGCACGACAGCAACCCGCAGGCGACGTTTAACCATGTTGCCGGCCTGTTGAGTGGATTCGGCCTGGCCTACCTGCACGTCCTCGAGAGCGACATGATCACAGGCGAGCGTTCCATCGACTATAGCCAGATCCGCGCCGCCTTCGGGGGCAATTACCTGGCGAATTGCAAATACGACCTGGCGCGGGCACAGCAGGCCATTCAGTCAGGTGCGGTGGATATGGTGGCCTTCGGCACCTTGTACATCGCCAATCCGGACCTGGTTGAACGCTTCAGGAAGGGTGCCGCGCTCAATACCCCAAACCCGGATACCTTTTACGGCGGCGATGAACACGGCTACACCGATTACCCCTTTCTGGATCAATAGACCGGTAGTAACGCGCTCCCTGCTGCCGCGTTAGTCCCACCGCAGCCGCAGCGCGGTGTTTTCCGCTCGCTCGACCCGCGCCCCCAGCGGACGGCTCTCCCGGTCCAGCACCGCTCTCAGCCAGTCGCTGTCCTCGGCGACGGTACGGTTGAGGCGGAACTTCCTGCGTTGCATCGGGATCATCTCCAGGCGCCGCAATTCACCACTGCCACGGTCCAGCGTCACCAGGTAGAGCAGGGCGAGATCGATCCGGAACTCCTCGTGACCGCTGATGCCTTCATAGTCATCGATCAGGTCGCCACAGCCGTAGATGACGGGCCGGCCCCGGTAGACCTCGATGCCGAGGGGGTGATGCGAGGAATGGCCGTGAATCAGGTCCACGACGCCGGAGTCGATGAGTGTCCGGGCAAACCGGCGGTGTTCCGCCGGGATCGGATAGCCCCAGTTGCCACCCCAGTGCAGGGAGACCACCACCACGTCGCCGGGTTGCCGGTGTGACCCTACGGTATCAGTGATGTCGCTGATTGTGCGATCTGTAAGATCCGGCAGCAGGTTGACACCCGGCTTGCGGGCCGTGGCTGCCCAGGCCATGGGGATGCCGCTGCTTGGCAGGCCCCAGGCGAACACCAGCACCCGGCTCACTCCCGGCAGGACAAAAGCCGCCGGCAGCTGCGCCGCCGCCCGGCTCGGACCTGCACCCACGGTCGTCAATCCGGACCCGCTCAGGCTCGACAGGGTCTCCTCGAGCCCCGCATACCCCCAATCCAGGACGTGGTTGTTGGCCAGCACGCAGCAGTCGATTGCGGCGGCGCTGAGGCAGGGGATGTTGTCCGGGTGCATACGGTACTGGATGCCCTTGCGTGGCCAGGGTTCACCCCGGCGGGTGACTGCCGTTTCCAGATTGATGATGCGTACATCGGGCGCCGCTTCATCGAGGACCGTCAGCGCGTCCCCCCAGATATAGGCGAAGTCCACCGCCCGGGGAATCGGGCCATTGGCCCGCTCGGCCAGGTGTAGATAATCCTGCGCCGAGCGGCTGTAGGGTTCGAAGATGCGCGGGTCACCGGGATGGGGCAGTACCTGGTCGATGCCGCGGCCCGTCATGACGTCACCGGCGAGGAACAGGGTGACTGTATCCGCTGACATCCGTTCCGGTTGCATGGATTGTTTCGGCATGGTCAGGCCTGCGCGCGGCAGCGCCGCAGCCAGCGGCGCGAGTGTGGAATACTTGATGAAGTCCCTGCGTTTCATCGGGTTGCCGCAAAGTGATCAAGACATAGTACAACCAACGGCTTAATGGAAATTATAGCAGTGATTCGCTGATGGCCGCCCGGCGCACGGGGTTTACAGATTGGAGCAAACCTGCATGGCGCAACGGGGAAAAAAGGAAAAAATGGAAGTGGTTTTGTCTTCACAGGGGCCGGGATTAAGGGTCTGTTTCGGGTCGAATGAACAGGCCATTGCCTTTACCAGCTATCCTTATCAACCCTGTCATTGATACGATATGGCTCTCATGCACGCCACCTGCGTGACCAGTCGAAACACGGAGCAAGAAGCCATGCCAGACCATACCGCCTTCAAGGCGCTTTCACCCACAACACTCGCCGATGTGACGGGTCGTGCCCGCGTCATGGACATCGGCATCCGGCCCATGTGGCAGCCGATCCCGCGCATTGCCGGGCCGGCCTACCCGGTGGAGTGTGCACCCGGTGACAACCTGATGCTGCATGCTGCCATCTATCGTGCTCCGCCCGGTTCGGTCATCGTGGTGCAGGCGGGGGATATTGATTACGCCGTTTCGGGTGGCAATGTGTGTGCCGTGGCCCAGCGCCGCGGTATCGCCGGCTTCGTCATCGACGGTGTGATCCGCGACATCGCCGAGGTGCGGGAGGAGGGCTTTCCGGTGTTTGCGCGCGGCGTGATGCCCGTTCCCGGGGAAAAACACGTGCTCGGAATCCTGAACGGCATCGTGCGCTGCGGTGGGGTGGAGGTGGCGTCAGGGGATATCGTGGTCGCGGACGAGGAGGGCATCGTGGTGGTGCCGGCCGACGACCAGGACGCGGTCCTCGAGGCCGCGCAGGCGCAAGCCGCCCTGGACGCCGCCCGGACCCTGGATGAATGGGAGGCGGCGCATCACGCCCGGATCGAGGCAATCCTGCGCGACAAGGGTTTCAGCGACTAGCGCCAGGGGGCGGTACTGAACTCATTTGCGAATATGGACAGCGAGAAAGCCCCCGGCCGGGACTGAAGCCGGCAGGAGGCGTTCGACCACCTGTGCCATCCCGGAGCCGCCGGGCAGAAAGATGGCGTAGCGCAACTGCAGGCCGCGGGGTGGTGGTGCCAGGTCACGGGCCCAGGCACGGGCCCGCGCCGCGGTGTCCCAACGGGCGCCCCGGTAGCCGCCACGCTCGTGCTTGCGGCGATAGAGGAGACTCTGCCGGTTCAGCAGGCCCAGCACCATACCGTGCCGGCAGACCCGCCATAGCTCGCGCAATGCGGCAGCCGGTTCGGGTACGAAACACAGGCTGGTGACCGCTGCACAATAATCACAGGACGCATCGGCGAATGGCAGGGCCGTCATCGTGCCCTGCAGGTAACGGATTGTCGCATCCCGCTCGCGGGCGTAGGCGATTACCGCGGGATCGGGATCCAGCCCGGTGACGGCGAGTCCGGCACCTGCAAAACGGCGGCTAAAGTAACCCGTGCCGGAACCGGCGTCCAGCAGGCTGGCACCGGCGGGTGGCTGCAGCAACTGCATCAGCAAATCGAACTCGGTGTCGCCGATCCAGCGGCCGCGCGGTGTGTGGTACCACGCCTCATAGCGCGCCGGCTCCACAGTACCGCTCACGCGAGCTTCTGGAGACCCCTAGAAACGGCCTAGAAAGTCGACCATGGCATCCACCACGTCCTCGGCATACAGGTCCCGGAAGTAATGGTCCGCGCCATCGATAGCGACATGCTCGACCTGGTCTGCGTTCTCAAGCTGTGAAAGCTTGTCTGCCAGCCCGGTCACGGCCTTGTCCTCAGTGCCGCTGAACACCAGTACCGGCATGCCGATCCCGGGCAGCAGGGAGGGTGTATCGAAGCGGGCATCCGGTGTGTAGTAGGCGGCGAAGCTGCCTGCCGTCACCTTGGTGTCGGCGCAGTAGATGAAGTCGGTATGCTCAAGTACGGTATCAGCCTTGCCGGCCTTGACCAGTGCCTGAGCCTTTTCCAGTAGTGGCCCCAGCGGTTTATCGTAACGTGTTTCATAGGCTCTCGCTTCGCTGGCCTCGTCCCAGGTCTGGGGCGCCACCAGCACGGCCGCCTTCACGGCCGGCTCGTTGCGCTCGACCGCGAACCAGGTCACCTGGTTGCCGCCACGCGAGTGGCCGAGCAAAACGATGCTGTCGGCACCCTGGCCCTTGAGCCACTCGATCCAGGCGCCGATCTCGTCCAGGGCATCGGTGTGCTTGTGGGTGTGCAGCGTCTCGCAGGGGTACATGCCATGACGCTCGTTCAGGCCGAGGCCCAGGTTGATGGCCAGGGTATTCAGGCCGTTCTCATTCAGCAGGCCCTGCAGGGTCTGGATGATCTCCATGCCGTTGTGTGCCAGGGTCCCGTGCGTCATCAGGATTACGCCGTCCTTGAGGGTCTTGCCATCCGCCAGTTCAAGCCTGGCGTTGAGTGTGATAGCGCCCTGCGCCAGGGTGACTTCCCCGGCGTGGCTGGCCTGGCCCACAAGGGCCAGCATCAGGATCGCCAGCAGGTATGTTGAGATTGATCGATTCATTTTTATTGACTCCTGTGTGGGTACTGTACCCGGATATGGCATGGCAGTTAGTCCCGAAAACGACCTGCCTATCATTGCCGGATTGAATAATATCAGACAGTGGCGCACCCGCGCGCGGGTTAATGCGTCACCGGCAGGCCCAGTTCATGCCAGCGGGTCATGCCGCCACGCACCACATGCACGTCGCTGAATCCGCCCTTGCTCAATAGCAGTGCGGCTTTCATGGAACGCTTGTCGGTGCGGCAGACAATGGCGACCGGGTGCTCGGAATAATCTACCAGTTCGTCCAGGTGCTCCTGCAGGACCTCGAGGGGAATGTTGCGGGCCTCGGGAATATGGCCCTGTTCACCGGTGAAGTCATCCGTGGTGCGGACATCGAGGATGCATAACTTGTCGCCTGAATCGCGCATGCTGACCAGATCCTCTACCTCGAGCATTGGACCGCGGCGCAGACGGCTGATGAGGCGCGGCAGGAAGACGACAATCGCCAGCAGGGCGAGGGCAAGCAGCGCCTTGCGGATGATGCCCTCACCGCCGGCGAGTGCCTCGCGACCGGCATAACCGAGATAGGTATAGGCCGCTGCGCCCGGCAGCATGAAGACATAACTGGCGATGATGTAGTGGGCAAGCCGCAGCCGCGTAACGCCCAGGGCGTAGTTCAAGAGGTTGAAGGGAAATAACGGCACCAGCCGTACGAAGGCGACGAAGCGCCAACCTTCACCCTCGACCCCGCTTATTAGCTGTTTCACGCGCCCCCCGGTTTTTTGTGTCACCCAGTCCGCGGCCAGGTAGCGGGCGATCAGGAAGGCCAGGGTGGCGCCCAGGGTGGCGCCAGTCAGGTTATAAAAGGTCCCGAGCACCGGCCCGAACAGCGCGCCGCCTGCCAGGGTCAACACTGTGCCTGGGAGAAACAGCACGGCCGCAATGGCATAGATCAGGATGAACAACAGTGGTGCGACGATCCCTGCCTCGTGGATCCAGGCCTCCAGCACCGCGGCGTCGAAATGGTCGCGGTAGGCGATGGCAAACGCTATGCCGGCCACCAGGCCGAGCAGCAACAGGATCCGCAGCCAGCGCCGGTTAGTGTTCATGCGGGTCGCTCCACTGACGCCGGTTGATGGCGTAGTCGCTCACCTTGCCCACGAAGGGAATCGCCAGCATGCCCGGCAGCCAGCTGCACCAGCGGGCTTCACGGAAGGTGCGGATACCAATCGTCATCTGTCGGTGGCCGGCGCGCGGCTGGCCGCGATAGGTGCCGAACAGGCGGTCCCACCAGGGCAGGTTGAAACCAAAGTTGCTGTTGGTCTCGTCATCTTCGATGGAGTGATGCACCCGATGCATGTCCGGTGTCACGATGATCAGCCGCAACAGCGCATCGACCGCTGCGGGAATACGAATATTGCTGTGGTTGAACATCGAGGTCGCGTTGAGGATGACCTCGAAGACCACCACGGCCACCAGTGGTGGCCCCACCAGCAGGATGACGGCAAACTTGATCAGCAGGGAGAGGATGATCTCCAGGGGGTGAAAGCGTGCACCGGTGGTCACATCAAAGTCGAGATCGGCGTGGTGTACCCGGTGTAGCCGCCACAGCACCGGCACCGCGTGCACCATGACATGCTGAAGGTAGATGATGAAGTCCAGCGCGATGACCGAGGCCACGACGGCCAGCAGGAAGGGTGCCTCGATATAGTTGAACAGCCCCCAGCCCTGCTCTTCGGCGAAGGCGGCCACCCCCACGGCCGCTGCCGGGAACAGGATCCGCAACAGGAAGCTGTTGAGAAATACCAGCCCCAGGTTGTTACCCCAGCGGACCACCTTCGATACAGTCAGCGCGCGCCGCGGGGCGACGAGTTCCCACAGTGCCATGACGGCAAAGATGCCGAAGAAAAAGCCCAGTCGAATAGGGACTTCCTGGTCCAGAACGAATTCGTTCCAGTTCATGGCGACGGCTCCTCCAGCCCGGTTTCGGTCATGTTTGCAGTATATCTGGAAACACTGAAGGGGTTTGTGTGGTCCCGTGTTGAGGCTGCGAACAGGGAGTCCATTATATGCACTGCTGCATACGTGCTGAATGCCAGGATTTCATTGTGTCTGGATACCGGCCGCTTCAGGGATTGGGATTAACGCGCTGGGCCAGCAGCGCTTCCAGTGCGGCAAGCAGTTGCGGGATATCGCGGGGTGCTGGTTTCAGATCAACGTGGGCGAGGCCATCGATCAGGAAGAGTTGTACCTGTCCTTCAGGTAGTGCATCCGCCAGGGTAATGCTCTCGGTGTAGGGGACCAGGTTGTCGCCGCGGCCGTGCAGCAGAATCAGACGGGTTTTCAGCTCGGACGGATTATGTGCTGATGGATCGATGCCATCGAGTTGTACACGGATCCGCTCCGGCAGGCGTTCGACCAGTGCCGGTATCCGGGTCGGGTCCGGGTTGATCAACAGTTCATAAAAGGCGCGGGCATCGGGCGCCAGCATGGCGGGCACGGGTTCGTCCTCGGATCCGGGCTCGCCGGCGAGGTAATCCGCGTAGCTGCGCAGAAAGCCCCGGTCGACGGAACGCTCCATCAGATCCAGGTTCGAGCGGATGAACACGGCAACACCGTAGGGGTGCGGTGGACCTGGCCGGACATCTGCGAATCCCATTTCAGCGGCTGGCACCGTGGTGGCCGGATAGCCGGTAGTGAGATAGGCAATAACGTTATGCAATGAGTAATAGCCACCGACGCTCATCACGAAACGCACCTGCTCACGGATCCCCGGTTGCATGGCGGCCAGCAACACCGGTCCGGCACCGTAACTGAAACCGGCGATACCGGCGGCACCCTGCGGCGCCAGTTCAGGGCGGGCCACCAGCCAGGCAAAGGCAGCGGCGACTTCATCGGCATCCGTCGCTCGCAGCCGGAAGCGACGCACCCCCGGCATGTCGGGTACCAGCACTGCAAACCGCAGTCGTGCCAGGGTCCGGGCAACGGCCACCAGACGCGGGTCCCGGCCGCCCTGCGCCACGGCGCCGGGGACCAGGACGATGCCGGCGCGTGCACCTTGCGGCGACAGGTAGAGATCTGCCGAACGTTCACCGAGTGATGTCGGGTAATTGAACGTGTCGCGCACGGGGGCCGGAGTTTGTTCCGACAGACGGCTGCCGCCCAGACCGGAGGCCAGGTCTTCCAGTGCCAGCGCCGCTTCCGTGTCACCCAGGTACGGCGTGGTGCAGCCGCACAGCAACACTACCATGAGCAGGCCGGGCGCAACTGACTGAAACAGTGATCCACTGCTGCGATGAACTTGCGTGCTCAACACTCGATGACATTCACGGCCAGGCCGCCGCGCGCTGTCTCCTTGTATTTCGTCTTCATGTCAGCGCCGGTCTCGCGCATGGTCCTGATGACCTTGTCCAGGGAGACGAAGTGGCGGCCGTCGCCGCGCAACCCCATGCGCGAGGCATTGATGGCCTTGACCGCGCCCATGGCGTTGCGTTCGATACAGGGGATCTGTACCAGCCCCCCGATCGGATCACAGGTCAGGCCGAGGTTGTGTTCCATGCCGATCTCTGCCGCGTTTTCCACCTGCTCGGGCGTGCCACCAAGGACCTCGGTGAGACCTGCCGCGGCCATCGAGCAGGCCGTGCCGACCTCGCCCTGGCAGCCGACCTCGGCGCCGGAGATCGACGCGTTGAGCTTGTAGAGAATACCGATGGCTCCGGCCGTGAGCAGGAAGCGCACGATGCCGTCATCGCTGCAACTGGTCGAGAAGCGCCAGTAATAGTGCAGCACGGCCGGAATGATCCCCGCGGCACCATTAGTGGGTGCCGTGACCACCCGGCCACCGGCGGCATTTTCCTCGTTCACCGCCAGGGCGTAGAGGTTGACCCAGTCCATGGTCCCCAGGGGTACGTTCTCCAGATCACTGTCATTGGTGAGCTGGCGGTAGAGCCGCGCGGCGCGGCGTTTGACCTTCAGCCCGCCGGGCAGTATGCCCTCGGTGTGACAACCGCGTTCGACACAGGCCTGCATGACATTCCAGATCTCCAGCAGGCCGCTGCGGATCTCGGGCTCGCTGCGCCAGGCCTTCTCGTTGCACAGCATCACCTGGCTCATGGACAGGCTGTGTTCGGCACACAGCGCAAGTAATTCCGCTGCGGTGCTGAACGCATAGGGCTGTGGTGTGCGGTCCTCGACGATGCGGTCGGCCCCTGCGGCATCCTCGTTGACAACGAATCCACCGCCGACCGAGTAATAGACGCACTCGTGCAGCAGCGTTCCATTCGCATCATGGGCATGGAATTTCAGGCCATTGGGGTGGTAGGGCAGGGTCTTGTTGCGGTGGAATTCCAGGTCGCGGTCCGGGTCGAACTCGATTGCAGGACCGTTCGGCAGTTGCAGGCGCCGCTGCTGGCGCAAGGTCTCCAGGCGCACCGGTATGGCGTCGGTATCGACCTTTTCGGGGCGTTCACCCTCCAGGCCCAGGATGATGGCCTTGTCCGTGCCGTGCCCCTTACCGGTGGCACCCAGCGAACCGAACAGCTGTACCTGAACCCGCGCAACTGCATCGAGCAGTCCTCGCGCCGCCAGGCCGTCTACGAACAGTCCGGCCGCCCGCATCGGCCCGACCGTGTGCGAACTGGAGGGGCCAATGCCGATCTTGAAAAGATCGAACACACTGATTGCCATGGAATCTCCCTGATATCTGCCTGTTGCGACCCCACTGGGTCGAGATCCCCGCGGCTGCGCCCGTGGCCGCCATCGGGGGTCTGTCAGACCATGTCTGCACTATGCCCGATGCAGTTGCGGATGTTCAACACGGCGCCTGTCAGGGGAATCGGGCTCGCCCCCGGTTGGTGCCCGGTGACCCGGCGGGTCTGCTGCTCCCGGGCCAGGCACCCCCGACCAGACCGGCATTTACTCGCTGACCCGACACCTGCAACTGGGAACACTAATACAAATGGGTTAGTCATGCCTAATCCGTTTGTCTGATGTATGTACTACATGATTGATTCTATAGTCTTAATGATTCTCGAGAGTCAGCAGGCACATTAAGGGTGAGTGTTTAAAGCATGGGCGTTCTTACACATAAAGTGGGCATGGTTCTGGCTCACGGTGAGCCGTTGGAACCCTCGCATTGGGAGCTCATTGAGCAGGGCATTGCAGAAATGGCAGGGGTGATCAGGGCCGATCTCAGTCTGTCCCAGGGGGGTATGGTGGTCATCGAGTATGATCCCTATGTCACCTCGCCCACCGTACTCCATGAAAAAATCAGGGAGGTCTACACGGCTGCAGAGCTGAGGACTGTTTTTGTCAGCCGGGCGCCTGCCGAAGAGGATGACAAAATCTCATTGGACCCGGAATCGCACTCCGGTGCCGCCGGAGGCCATCAGCAATGACTTCCCGGATGTTCCTTTCTGCTCTTCACTAGCTGTTTACAAACTGATTATCACAGTGAGCCGATATTCTGTTGTTGTCACTGTCGTGGTCGCAGAGGCCCGACTGGGGGGCCGAAAAACCCTGTCTATTGACCCAGCGGCTTGATTTGCGTTTGCCTGACCGGGAACAGTACCCTGTCAATAAATAAGCGCAACGCCTACGAAGGGAGCGATACAGGCAAGCCATGAAGATACTCATTGCCGATGACCATGGAATTGTCCGGGAAGGTATAAAACTCCTGCTGTCCGACCTGTCAACGGACCTGTCCGTCCTGGAGGCCGCAGACCGCAATGAGGTGCTCGCGGCCGTCTCCGGGAACCCGGATCTCGACCTGATCCTGCTCGACCTTTATATGCCCGGGGTCACCGACCTCGACCTGTTGGCCGAGATCAGCAACCATTATTCACGTATCCCTGTGATCATTCTGTCGGCAACGGAGGATACCTATGTCATGCAGCGCGCCATAGACCGTGGGGCCGCGGGGTTCATACCGAAAAGCGCCGCACAGGCGGTTATGACGAGTGCCATCCGGCTGGTGCTTGCCGGTGGTGTCTACATACCGCCGGCAATGGTGCAACACCCAGATGAGAGTAGCGCTGACGCCCCAGCCAGGGTTACGCATACATCCCAACTTGATCTGACCAACCGGCAGCTGGAAGTTCTCAAACTCCTGGGTGAAGGCAAATCCAACAAGATCATCGCCAGGGAACTGGGATTGTCGGCACATACCGTCAAGATCCATGTGACAGCCATCTTCAAGGCGCTGGGCGTAAGCAACCGGACAGAGGCGGCGGTCGCGTCCCGGGAGTTGGATATGCCGCCACCCGGCTGAAGGGAGAAGGCGCAGGTTCCCGGTCTTGCTCCGGTGTAGGACGGTCCAGTGAAAAATAATAAGACACTAACAACACCAGGCGATGATCATGCCAAATCGCAACCATCGAGGGGGTATATGATGAACCGAGCCTACCAGTACTATCTGCGGGCGTGCACTGCGCCACTGTTGCTTGTTTCCTCCCTGGGACCGCTTTCCGCATCGGAGTTGCCGACGGAAGCGGACATGCTGGCCGACATTCCGCTGGTCAGTTCGGTAACCCGGCTGGTCCAGCGCCCGGAGGACTCCCCGGCAGCGGTGACGGTGATCGACCGGGAGATGATCCGGGCATCCGGGGCCTTCAACCTTGCTGACCTGTTCCGACTGGTACCGGGCTTTCAGGTGGCCCACATTTCCGGCAACCAGTTTGCCGTGACCTCACATGGTGTTGCCAATAATTTCCCACGCCGCCTGCTGGTGATGATCGATGGTCGCTCGGTCTACACGCCGGTGTTCTCCAGCGTCGACTGGATCAACCTGCCGCTGGAGATTGATGATATCGAACGCATTGAGGTCATCCGCGGACCCAACGTGACCAGCTACGGTGCCAACGCCTTCAAGGGCGTTATCAATATCATTACCAGGCGGCCCTTCCAGGACCAGGGGACCTTTCTCAAGGCCACGGGAGGCAGCCGGGATACCGGCATCGGGATGTTTCGTTATGGCGGCAAGCGCGGGGACTTCGAGTACCGGATCAGTGGCAGTTACCGCGAGGACAGCGGCTTTGACGATCCCATCATCAGTGACGATGCTCAGGTGGGCAAGCTGTCATTCAGGGGCAACTACCAGCTGAATGTGAGGGACCAGCTGGACATCCAGCTCGGTACCGCCGGCGGTGATTATGGTATTGCGGAGAGTGATGATCCCCTGGACCCGGCGCGCGACCGCGAGGTTGATACCAGTTTCGGTTACCTGCGCTGGAACCGGGCCTTGACGCCTGCGGAATCATTTTATGTCCAGTTCTACTACAACTATCTGGACATGGAAGACACCTTCCAGATCCCCTTGCCTGATTTCGGCCAGACCATCACTCACGGCATTTACAACACCCGTAGCGAGCGCTTTGACCTCGAGTTCCAGCATACCCTGCAGCCCCGGGATGGCCTGCGGCTTGCCTGGGGTGGCAGCCTTCGTTATGACACGGTTGATGGGCGTTTCTGGTTCAGTCAGGAAGAGGATGACCTGGTCAAGCGCCTGTTCGTCAACGTCGAAGGGCAGCTGACGGAGCGCCTGGTGGTCAATGCAGGTGCCATGGTCGAAGACGGTGATATCGTTGACACCCAGTTCTCACCGCGCCTGGGCCTGAATTATCACCTCATACCGAATCACACCGTGCGTGGCAGCGTGGCAAGGGCCTACCGGATTCCGTCCCTGTTTGAGGAGCACGAGTTCAGTGCCTACCGCTTCAATGACGGGGGGTTGCTGTTCGGGGCCCGTTTCAGCAACGGCCTGGATGATCCCGAAGAGATCACCTCCTATGAACTCGGCTATGTAGGACACTGGCCCAGGCAGGCCTTGACGCTGGATATGAAGCTCTATCGCGAGGAAATCAGGGACATCATTGGCAAGGTCAAGGACCGCCGGGATACTGGATTCGATCCATTCAATTTGATCGCTAGTCTTGAATTATCCCATGCCGTCACGACACCGGACGTGGGTGACCTGGATGTCAACGGTATCGAACTGGCGCTGACCTACCGGCCAGGCCCTGCAAGCTTTCTGACGATACTCTACGCGTATGCTGATCCATCAGGTGTGTTCGTCAGCGAGAACACATTTGATGATGGTCAGCCCTCGGAATGCCCCCATTTTCCCGATGCAGAGGGTTTTACCGAGAAGTGCAAGGACTTCAGTAATTATGTTCCAACGCAGACCTATGGCCTGCTGGGCAGCTATGCCTTTGAGTCCGGCTGGGAAGCCAGCCTGGGAATTTATGGCATGAGCGCCATGACCTGGCTGGGTGACGGGGATGCAATACCCAGCTATACACGCGTCGATGGGCGCATTGCGAGAAAATTCAAGCTGGGTGAATCCAAAGGCGATGTCGCGCTGGTAATGCAGAACCTGGGCGGAGACTACCAGGAGTTCCGCAATGAAAATGTCTTCGATACCCGGGCCTATCTCCAGTTCAGCCTGTTGTTACCGTGAGATAAGTCGCGATCCAGCCCGTGGTGAAATACTGAGTTGTCAGCGATGACGGGAAAATGAAGCCGATCATATTAACAAGGTTTCTGTGCCTGTTGCTGTTTACATTTACGGCGACAGTCTTTCCTGTGCATGCGGCCGAGAAGACTCCCCGTATCACGCTGTTATTGAGTGGCAACACAGATGTCCACTTGCAGGCCATGCGTGGCTTCAAGCAGCACCTCGATGAATATGGAGATATTACGGTCGCACTTGACGTCAAGAAGCTGGTCGATGACAACAATGCAGACAGTATCGATATCGGTACAACCGACTCCGACCTGATAATCGCCATCGGCAGCCGCGCTACCCGCAAGCTGATTGAAGCAGACCTGGATACTCCGGCACTGAGTATTGTAACGCCGAAAGTGACCTTCAATACCCTGCTGAGTGCTTCTGAAACTGCAAGCAAGAGGCAGC
>Ga0224512_10000867_pt1 | contig 30823 bp, 27 predicted proteins | sample SF_May12_sed_USG_4_FD_169103 | JGI IMG/M metagenome (GOLD analysis project Ga0224512, IMG submission 169103) | Sediment microbial communities from San Francisco Bay, California, United States - SF_May12_sed_USGS_13 | ecosystem: Environmental > Aquatic > Marine > Sediment | place: USA... | reverse complement strand
GGCCTGTGATCCGGCGTTGCTCGTTGGCGACGAGCCGACGGGCAACCTCGACTCCGAGACGGCCGTGCGGATGTTCGACCTGCTCGCCGAGCTCAACGAGCGCGGGACGACGGTGCTCTACGTGACGCACGACGCCGGGCTCGCGGCCCGCGCCCATCGCACGATCGTCATCCGCGACGGCCGAGTCGACACATCGGCAGACCGATGAGCGTGCTCCGGAGGAAGTCGTGGCAGGACATCCGCCGCCGTCGGGCGCGGTCGCTGTTCACGGTGGCCACGATCGCGTTCTCCATCGTGGGCGTGTCCCTGTTCGCCATGCCGACACTCATGGATCGGGCGATGTCGGACAAGATCATCCGAGATCGACTGCACGACATCCAGTTCTTCACCGACGACGTCAGCCTGAGCGAGGAGCAGCTCGACACTCTCACCCAGATCGACGGCGTCGTCGACGTCGACGCCCGCACTCTCTACCCGGCCCGTGTGGTTGTCGGTGATCGCCGCGAAGACGCGTTGCTCGTCGGCGTTGCCTCGTTCGCAGCCCAGCGCGTGGACGTCGTGAGCCTTGACCGTGGGGAGGCGCCGGGATCCGACGGGGCCCTCACCGACCCCCAGAACCGCCGAACCGGTCGCCTCTCGGTCGAACCGGGCGCCTCGGTCACCCTCGAGGACGACGCCGGCCGGTCCCACGTCCTGACCATCACCGGTGAGGGCAGCACGCTGGCCTACGGTCAGGTCGCGACCGAGCGGGCGGTCCTGTATGTCGACCAGGACATCGTGAACGCCCTCGCCGGGGTGATCGGTGTCAACTCCATCGAGATCAGGGTCGACGACGCCGACCGCGTCGTGGCGATCAGCGACGCAGTTCGGGCGAAGCTCCTCGAACTCGATCCGGGGATCGTTTTCGACGAGCTCCCCGACGTGCGCGAGGCGGGCAGCTGGCCCGGCCAGGACATCTTCAACAACTTCAGCATGACGTTCTACGTCGGCGCGGTGCTGGCGCTCGTCTCGGCGATGGTCCTGATCTCGAACACGATGACAACCATGGTGGCCGAGCAGGTACGCGAGATCGCGATCATGAAGGCCATCGGGGGTCGCCGTCGGCAGGTGATCCGGTCCTTCCTCCAGACCGTCGTCCTGCTGGCGCTAGTGGGATCGGTCCTGGGCGTTGCGCTCGGCGTCCCTGTCGCCAACCTCATGGTCACCTTCATCGGCACCCAGTTCTACGGGCTGGAGCCCGGCTGGGGCGTGGTTGTGCCGGTGCTCGTGCTCGGGCTGGTCGTCGGCGTCGCCGGAAGCGTGCTCGCCGCGATTCCAGCCCTGCGCCGTGCGGCGCGGCTCACCGTTCGACAGGGCCTCGACAGGGGCCGCACCCAGCCCGACGATGGAGTCCTCGACCGGCTGCTGCGCCGTGTCGCCCTGCCACACAACGCCCGGCTCGGGCTGCGCAACATCGCGCGGCGGGCCCGTTCACTGGGAACGCTCGTGCAGATCGGCCTTGCAATCGGCATCGCCATCGGCTTCCTCACCCTTGGCGTCACCGTTGCGAATGTGGTCGCCAAGACATGGGACGTGATGACCTGGGACGTGCTGGCCGTTCAACGCGGGAACGTGGACCTCGACGAAACGGCGGGGGACGTCCTGGCGGGAATCGAAGGCGTCGATGTCGTGCACCCGATCCTCTACAACGCGCTCGAGATCGACGGTGATCAGCTCGAGTCCTGGGGACTGCCCGTCGATTCCCCCCTCTTCGAGCCCGACATTCTGTCCGGGCGTTGGCTGGAGCATGGCGATGCCGGCCGCCCGGTGGCGGTGATCGGACGTGCCCTGGCGTCCACGTCCGGTGCAGGCGTCGGCGACACCCTGACGGTGGGCACGGCACGGGGGACCGCCGACCTGGAGGTGATAGGCGTCGATGGCCGGCTGATGAACAACGGCACGACCATTTACCTTCCCTTGAGCAGCTTCCAGGACCTGCTCGGACGCACCGACACCAATGCGTTCTGGGTTCGGTCGCGAAGCCAGGACCAGGCCGACATCGATCGACTGGCGGCCGCCGTCGAGGACGAGCTCACGGCGGCCGGGTATCCCGTCCGCACCGAGATCCACTACGTCGAACGCGAGGCAAACCTGGCCGCGAACCGCGTGATCGTGAACGTGCTGGCCATCATGGGCGTGCCGATCGTGGCGATCGGCATGATCGGCCTGGTCAACCTTATGACGATGAACGTACTCGAACGAACCCGGGAGATCGGGGTGCTCCGCTGCGTGGGAGCCAGGGCCAGAGACATCAAACGAGTCTTTCGAACCGAAGCGCTTGCGCTTGCCGTCGCCGGCTGGATCCTGGCTGTGCCGCTCGGATGGCTGATCGGCCGCACACTCGTCTGGGTCATCACGGAGATCTTCGACTACGGCGACGTCGGCTACGCGTTCCCCCTCTGGTACGTGCCCGTGGCCCTTGTCGCCACGGTCGGGATAACCGCAGTGGTTGTCACGGCTCCCGTTCGGCGGGCGGCGCGCCTCAAGCCCGGCGACGCACTTCGCTACGAGTAGAACCTTCCCGGAAACAAGGTGCGACGGCGTTCGGGCAAGGGCTCGCCGGTGCTGTCGCAGCGCGGAACGGACGGTCCTTGCCGGGGTTTGAATCAGATGGTTCGTTGAGCGCATGAACCGGCGTGCTTTTCTGATCAAGGGTGGCCTCGCGGTCGGTGGCCTGGCCCTCCTCGGATCACGGTTCGCTTCCGGCGCCATGGCTGCCGATTCGCCGTATGGTCCGTTGGGTCCGTCGGACGGCAACGGAATGGCCCTACCTCCAGGGTTCTCGTCCCGGGTGGTCGCCGTGACCGGTGCCGCCGTCGGAGCGACGTCACATGTCTGGCACCCGAATCCGGACGGCGGTGCCACCTTCGCTCAACCCGACGAAGGCAGGGTCTACGTCTCCAACAATGCCGTCATCAGCAGAGGCCGAATTCCAGTGGCGGTCGACGACGTGCTCACCTTCGAGGTCGTGGCATGCATCACAGGCCATCGAACCTGGCAGTCCGACCTCGTGCCGGCGCAGCCATCGGCTCCTGGACCAACCCGTGTCGGCGCAACTGAGGACGTTCGATCCCGATGGAGGATTCCCTTCTTCCCGGCCGACGAGTGTCTGAACCCAGATCCCGGTAGGGATTCCGCTCCCGCCAAAGCCCCGGGGAAGTTCACCCAGTTCGTGGTCCTCGCCCTCGACATCGACTGACGGCACGGTGCCGGGTCCACCCCGGCTGAGCACCGTCAGATCGAATTGCTTTGGCTGTCTAACGAAAGTGCGGCATGATGTGGGAACCATGACCGAGCCGCAGACCGTGATCATAAAAACCGCCTCCGGGCTGCAGGTCGTCGGGAATCAGTGGAGGGGCGGCGATCCGACGGTCGCGCCCGTCGTGCTCGCCCACGGTGGCGGACAAACCCGTCATGCGTGGGGTTCGACCGCCCGGGCCCTGGCCGCCATGGGTCACCGGGTGCTCACGATCGACCTGCGGGGGCATGGCGACTCCGACTGGGCACCCGACGGGGATTATTCCGTCGAACGGTTTGTTGACGACGCCGAGTCGGTGCTCGACTGGATCGGCCGGCCCGTGGTCTGGGTGGGCGCGTCACTCGGTGGCATGACCGGGTTGATCCTTTCGACCCGACGAGTCGACGACGTGGCCGCCTTGATCCTGGTCGACATCACTCCCAGACCCAGACCCGACGGAGTCGAGCGCATCCTGGCCTTCATGTCAGGTGATGTCGAGCGGGGCTTCGCTTCGCTGGAGGAGGCCGCCGACGCTGTGGCCGCCTACCAGCCCCACCGGCCTCGGCCCGACGATCTGTCCGGTCTGGCCAAGAACCTCCGGCGGGGCGACGATGGGCGCTGGCGGTGGCACTGGGACCCCGCGTTCCTCGACATCCGTCGAGGAACGGACATGGCCGATATCCCCGGTTTCAACCCGGCCGAGAAGGCCGCCCGGGAGCTGACCCTACCGACGCTGCTGGTGCGGGGCCGCCTGAGCGACCTCGTGACCGAAGCGGAGGCTCGCGAGTTCCTGGCCATGGTGCCCCACGCCGAGTATCTGGATGTGGTCGGCGCCGGCCATATGGTGGCGGGCGACCGCAACGACGTCTTCACCCACGCGGTCACCCGCTTCGTGGCCAAGCTCGACGGCTGATCCGCCCCGGCCGAAGTCAGCCCTGCACAATGGCGGCGATGCCCTCCAGGAGAGGGGGAGGGCCGCTGACCACCAGCGTGTTGACCACCGACTCGTCCCACGCCGCCAGATCATCGGCGATCTTCGCCGGTGGTCCGACCAGGGCCACCGCCTCCACCATCTGGGTCGGCACCGCTGCGATCGCCGCCTTCTTGTCCCCGTTCAAATAGTGGTCCTGGATCGAGGCGCAGGCGTCGGCGAACCCCATGCGGGCGAACACGTTGAGATGGAAGTTGGCCTCCTTGGCCCCCATGCCGCCGGCGTACAGGGCGAGCATGGGCCGGATCATGTCGGCCGCGGCTTCCACGTCGTCGTCGATCACGACGGGAACGACGGCCGCCACATCGAAATCGTCGAAGCCGCGACGGGCGCCGGGGCGGGCGAAACCCTCGGACAGCGCCTCGTGGTAGAAGTCGTTGTCTGCGGGGGAGAAGAACAGCGGAAGCCAGCCATCGGCGATCTCGGCGGTCATGGCCACGTTCTTCGGACCCTCGGCTCCGAGATAGATGGGGATGTCGGTTCGTAGTGGGTGAATGGTCGACTTGAGCGGTTTCCCCAGGCCGGTCCCACCGGGATAGGGGAGCTGGTAGTGCTCACCGTCGAACGAGACCGGCTCGTCGCGGGCGAAGATGCGGCGCACGATCTCGACGTACTCACGGGTTCTCGCCAACGGCTTCGGGTACGGCTGCCCGTACCAGCCCTCCACGACCTGCGGGCCGGAGGCGCCGAGACCCAGCCGGAACCGACCACCCGACAGATGATCCATCGTCATGGCGGCCATGGCCACGGCCGCCGGTGTGCGGGCCGAGATCTGGCAGATCGACGTTCCCAGGCCAATACGTTCCGTGGCCGCCCCCCACCACGCCAACGGCGTGAGCGCGTCGGACCCGTAGGCCTCGGCCGTCCAGATCGAGTCGAACTCGAGCCGTTCGGCGGTCGCGATCTGTTCGGCGGCGTCCGCCGGCGGCCCCGACGACCAGTAACCCATTCCCAAAGCGAGCTGCATGGTCGGCCATGATGGCATGCTGCCGGTTCGAGGCCAAATGGTGTGGACGCTACGCTGCCAACCATGATTCGACGTTTCGGCCCGGACACCGCGCTCCTCCTCATCGATGTCCAGCAGGGAGTGAACGTTCTCGATCACTGGGGTGGGCCGACGGGCCGCCGCAACAATCCTGAGGCCGAGGCCAACATGGCCACCGTGCTGGCCGACTGGCGGGCGGCAGGCCTTCCGGTGGCGTTCACCCGTCACAACTCGCGGGAGGCCGCGTCGCCGCTGAAGTTCAGGCTCCCAACCGGCGATCAGATCCCCGGCTTCGAGGTGGCCGACGGCGACATCTGCGTCAGCAAGGACGTCAACAGCGGGTTCGTCGGCACCTCGCTGGAGGTCGAGCTGCGTCGGGCCGGCATCGGCCGCCTGGTGGTGGGCGGCTTCTTCACCAACATGTGCGTCGAGACCACGGTGAGAATGGCAGGCAATCTCGGTTTCGACACCTACCTCGTGCCCGACTGTTGTGCCACCACAAACCGGATCGGTCCCGACGGCATCGATCACGATCCGGAGTTGGTCCATCGGATGACCGTGGCCAACCTCCACGGCGAATTCTGCACGGCCCTCGATGTCGACGACGTCAGAAAGCTGCTGGTGGCCGATAGGGCGGACCTCGATCGGGTTCAGGGCAACGAGTGACCGCTCCGACCGCCCACCCTTTCGGTGTGACGTCGATGCATCGAAACCTGCGACGGGTGGCGATGCGACGTCCCGGTGCCATTCTCACCGCCGATCATCGGCGCTGGCATTACGGCAAACCGATCGACGCCGACGCCCTGGCGACTCAGTACCAGGCCTTCGTCGACCTGCTGATCGGTGACGGTTGTGAGGTGGTCTGGCTCGATGATGACCAGACCCCACCCGACGACGATCTGGCCGATTCGGTCTTCACCTACGACCCGTCGTTCGTCGTCGGGGAGGGCGCAATCGTTCTTCGCCCGGGCAAGGAGCTTCGGGTTGGTGAGGCCGCTCTGCATCGACGTTTCTACCATCGGCTCGGCATTCCGATCCTCGGGGAGATCGAGGCCCCCGGCATGGTCGAGGGCGGCGATCTGTTCTGGATCGACGATACAACGCTGGCTGCCGGTCGGGGTTTTCGCACCAACCAGCACGGAATCGACCAACTGGCCGACATTCTCACTCCACTCGGGGTGCAGCTGTTCGTCCTCGACCTGCCCTACTTCCACGGGCCGGACGCCTGCCTCCACCTGCTGTCGGTCATCAGCCCGCTCGACGCCGACCTGGCGCTGATCCACGCCCCGATGGTGCCCACGGCGCTGTACCAGCGGCTGGTCGACGACGGCTATCAGCTGCTTCCGGCCCCGCCGGCCGAGTTCGAGGCGTCGTCCGGGTTGAACCTCAACGTCTTGGCCACGGGCCCCCGTCGATGCATCGCCGTCGAAGGCTTCCCGGGGACGCTCGAGCTCCTGCGGTCGGCCGGGTGTGACGTGCGGACCTTCGCCGCCGACGAGCTGTGCATCCCGTGCGAGGGCGGGCCGACCTGCCTGACCCGTCCGCTGCTGCGAGCCTGACCGTCAGCGGACCGGGCCACCGCCAGGATCTGGAAGATTCGGCGCGCGGCGTACGCGCGCAAAATCTGCCAATTCGGACAGGGAGGGGGGCGTGACCGGCGATCAGGAGGCGGCTCGGACGGCCCTCGCCACCTCCGCCCAGCGGCCGGCGGTCCGGGCTGCGGGGCCGTCGCCACCATCGCCCCTGACCCCGGCGGCCGCCGAATAGAGCACGATGCGGGTGGCCCGATCCCGGTAGCGGTCCACCAACCGGTCGGCCAGGTCGTCCCAGTCGGCGACGACCGCATAGGTGTCGAGCATCTCGTCGGTGATGGCGGCCTCCATGGCCTCGAGGTCGCCGGCCTTCATCGCCTCCCGCAGCCGGCCGGTCGTGCCCTCGAACCCCAGCTCATCGAACTGGAAGGCATAGTTCGGCGTGGTGCCGTAGAAGCCGATCTGTCGCCTGGCCGCGCTCGCCGCCCTGGCTTTCTCCTCGGCCGTTTCGCCGGTGACCGTGAACACGGGGATCATCAGGTCGATCTCGTCGGGGGATCGGCCGGCGGAGGCGGCGCCTTCGGCCAGGAGCGGGAGGAGCCGGTTCTCGATGTAGGCCATCGAGTGCAGGGGGTGGACGTGCACGCCGTCAGCCACCTCGCCCGCCACCCGGGTCATCACCGGGCCGACGGCGGAGATGTCGACCTTCATGGGGTGGTCGTGGGGTCGGGGTGACCAGTCGCGGGGCAGCAGGGTGAGCTGGTAGAACTCACCCTCGTAGGCGAGCTTCTCCGTCTGGTTGAAGGCCCGGAAGCAGGCCTTGACCGCAAGCACGTAGTCGCGAAGGCGGGCTGCCGGGTGGTCGAACTCGACCCCGTAGCGGCGGGTTATGTGGGCCTTGACCTGGCTGCCCAGACCCAGGCGGAACCGTCCGCCGGTGTTGCCCACCACTTCATACGCGGTGGTGGCGGTGATCATCGGGCTGCGGGGAAAGGCCACGGCGATCCCGGTCGTGAAGAACAGCTGCTCGGCGGCCTGTGAGGCGATGGCGATCTGCATCCACGGCACCTGGGCGGTTTCGGTGAACAGCAGACCCGAGAATCCCGCATTCTCGGTGGCCCTGGCCAGCGCTGCGGCTTCGGCCCAGTTGTTGGGTCCGGTCATGATGTCGATGTTCATGGTCAACCTCGTCGGTTCGGGGCGTGAGTCAGAAGGTCGCTTCCAGCGCCGAGCGAAGGACCGAGCGGTCGACGTCGACTCCGGCCCACAGCCGGATGTTCTCAGCCGCCTGGTTGACCAGCATGCCGGTGCCGTCGAGGATCACTGCCCCCGCCGCCTCGGCTTCGACCAGGAAGCGGGTACGAGGCGGGTTGATGACGACGTCGGCGGCGATCGTGTCGGCCCCGGCGTTGTCCCAGTCGACGGGCACCGTCTCGCTGTCGTTCGGCGTCATCCCGACCGGGGTGGCCTGAACGACCACGTCGACATCGTCCGGGACGGCGATCGGATCGGAGCCCCAGGGCCAGTCGACGAATCGGCCGGCACCGGCGGTCACCCCGTTGACCAGTTCGACCAGCGATGCCCCGGTGGCGGCGTTGCGCGAGGTGACCGCCACCGAACCGGCACCGGCCAGGGCCAACTCGGCGGCGATGGCATGGGCCGCCCCACCGCTCCCGATCAACAGCACCCGGCTGCCGACCGGATCGAGCTTTTCGATCAGCGAGTCGAGGAATCCCCGACCGTCTGTGTTGTGGCCGATCGATCGCCCGTCGGGTTCGGTGACGACGCAGTTGACGGCGTGACAAACCTCGGCTGCCGGCGCCAGGGCATCGAGAAGGCCGATCACGGTCTGCTTGTGAGGAATCGAGCAGTTGAAGCCTCGCCAGCCCATGGCGGCGGCACCGGCCACGGCCGCCGCCAGCGCCTCGGCCGGTACCTCGCAGTTCACGTACCGCCAGGGCAGTCCCTCGTGGGCGAACGAGGCGTCCATCATCGCCACCGTCGGGTTGCCGTCGGCCCCGGTGCTGAACGAGCCGACGATCTGGTCGAGAAAGCCCACAGCGGTACGGTAGCCCCTGATCGGTCGGGTGATGAAGTCCGAAATTTGCATGCGATGAGTCGGGTTGGTGGCAGACTGCGGTGATGCCAAGACCTCCGACACAACCGGTGCCGTCGACGGCGCCGGGTGCGGCTCGGTCCAAGGCGCCACCGGCCCCCGCGGTCGAGAACCCGTTCAACGGCATCGACTGGGCTCTGTTCTTCGCCATCTCGATCATCTGGGGCGCCTCGTTCCTGCTGATTGCCATGGGCCTGGAGGGTTTGACGCCCGGCATGGTCACCTTCTTCCGGGTGTCGGCCGGAGCCGTGACGTTGTGGCTCATCCGCCTGGGGCGTCGTCGTCGTTCCTCGGGATCCGCGGTCGGTGGTCCGATCGAGCGAGCCGACTGGCCGATGGTGATCCTGCTGTCGGGCCTTTGGGTCGCGCTGCCCTTCACGCTGTTCCCGCTGGCCCAGCAGCACATCAACTCAGCGGTGACCGGCCTGCTGAACGGAGCCACACCCGTGTTCGTCGGCGTGATCTCGGTGTTCCTCCACCGCCGTCTGCCAAGCGGGCGACAGATGATCGGCATCGCCGTCGGGCTCGTCGGTCTCGTCCTGCTGAGTCTGCCGTCGATCCAGGACGGCCAATCCCAGGCCGGTGGTGTGTTGATGGTGCTCGTCGCCACCGTCTGTTACGGCTTCGCCATCAACCTCGCCGCTCCGTTGCAGCTTCGCTACGGCGGGATCACCCTGATGAGCTGGGTCCTGGGGCTGGCCTCGGTGTGGTTGCTACCCATCGGTCTGCGTGATCTCGGGGCCAACGACTGGCGCCCGGGCGTGGTCCTCCCGGTGGCGGTCCTCGGGGTTGTCGGAACCGGTTTGGCCTACTGGATCATGGCGACACTGGTCGGGCGGGTCGGCTCGATCCGAGCTTCGCTGATCACCTACCTGATTCCGGTCGTCTCCTTGATTCTCGGGGTGACCGTCCGCGACGACGAGGTGGCACCGCTGGCGCTGGCCGGCGCGGTCCTGATCATCGCCGGTGCCGTCCTGGCCTCACGGCGTCGGATCGAACCGAGCGGGCCGGTCATGCGCCCGAACGTGCGGACTCAACCCGAGATGCCGGATCATCGGCGAATGGCGGATCACCCGGAAATGCAGTAGGGGAGGAGCCGCTCGTACATCGGCTCGATCTCGTCGAGCACCGACTGCAGATGGGGAAGCAGGGTGGCGTTCTTTGGCTTCCACGGAGCCCATCCGGTGGAACGATGGACGGTGTCGTACCAGTAGCGGGCCCAAACGCCGTCCTCGGGCTTCGGCCCCGCCGGCCAGCTCATCATGGCCTCGGCGAACTCCAGGTCGAGCCGCTCGCAGAGTTGCCGAAGGACCGACTCGGGGTTCTGCAGCAACATCTTGGAGTCGAGCACGATCGGTTGGCCGCCGGAGGCCAGAATGTGGTCGAGAATGGCGAGCAGCTCGACGAATCCGGTTTCCTCGACCGTCGCGTTCGGGATCCGGACCTGGAACGAGGTCAACATGTCGAACGGGTCGCGGGTGAGGATCACGTTGTCGCACCGGGTGAAGAACACGTCGGCCGTCACGGCCGGATCGATGCCGACCAGATGCTTCGCCATCTGCTTGAAGAAGACGACGGGCGTGGGGTACGCAGCCAGGATCACCTCGTCGATGACCTTGCCGATCTCGGCCGACTGATCGGCCAGCACGTCCTCGCGACCGGGGTGGTCCCGGCCGGTGGTGGCGAGATAGTACGCGTAGAGCGGCTCGTCGACCACGGTGGTGTCGGGACGCTGCCGAAACGAGTACATGATCGCCGTCGACACGTTCCGTGGGCTCGACCAGACGTTGATTCGCTTCGTGTCGTCGGCTCCGGCAGGCGGCGCACCGGTCATGGCGTCGCCCCTGTGGCGGCCTTGATCTGTCGGGCGATGTCCGCCTCGACCGCGCCGAGATAGAGGTTCCGGAGCCGGTCGATCATCGTCGTGTCGCCGTTACCGATCGTCCGGCCGTCGACCGTGCGGACGGGCGTCAGGCCGCCGAAGGTGCCGGTGGCGAACGCCTCGTCGGCCGCGTAGACGTCGGTCAGCGAGAACGGAGTCTGTCGGGTGGTGATCCCGTCGGCCTCGGCCGCCTCGAGGACGACGGCGCGGGTGATGCCGTGGAGGTTGTAGTGACCGGTCGACGTCCACAGCTCGCCACCGGTGGCGATGAAGAAGTTGGTGGCGTTGCAGGTGGCGACCGCCCCGGTCGGATCGAGCATGAGCGCCTCGTCGGCGCCGGCGTTCACCGCCTGGATCAGAGCGATCACCTCGTGCAGCTTCGAGTGGCAGTTCAGGCGTTGGTCGAGCGTGTCGGGCGGCGGGCGTCGAACCGTCGCCGTGAACAGATCGAGACCGGCGTCGATCACGGCCGGATCGGCCTTCTTGTGCTCGGCGATGATCACCATATTGGGACCGCCGATGACGTTCGACGGATGCTGCGAGGGGGTCTTCTTGTCACCCCGGGTGACCATCAGGCGGACGTGGACGTCGTCGACCATGCTGTTGCGTTCGACGGTGGCATAGAGGGCCTCGACGATCCCGGACCGGGGGCCGATGTCGAGACTGGTCGCCGCCGCACCGGCCTCGAGCCGGTCCAGGTGTCGGTCCAGGAAAGCGAAGTGGCCCTCGTGGAGCCGTAGGCCCTCCCAGATCCCGTCGCCGACCAGGAAGCCGCTGTCGAACACCGAGATCTTCGCCTCGGGTCGTGGGAAGAACTCACCGTTGATGAAGATCTCGACCGTGTCGTTGCGGGGGTCGGGAACCGCCGCGTGGGTACTGCGGTCGGCGTCGGTGCGAGTGTCAGCCATGATTCGAAAGCTATCCGACCGTCGCAGCTTCCGGGCCGGGTGCGCTTGCCCGCCCCGGCTCATCCCCGATCTCCACCGGGGTGCCCAGCGGCAGGAAGGTCGCCATCTCCGAGATCGCCGTGTTGGCAACCCGGATACAGCCGTGACTGACCCGGGTACCGAGAGCCGACGGTTGGTTCGTACCGTGAATCCCGATGACACCCGCTCCTCCGTTGAACGACGTCAACGACTCGCTGAACCCCGACAGACCGTAGGCGTAGGGTCCGTAGATCCCGCCTGGGTCCGACGGTCGGAGCAGATCGGTGAGATAGAACGAACCGTACGGGGTCGGGGTGTCGCCCTCGCCGATGCCGACAACGGTTCGGAAGTAGACCTCGTCGTCTCGAAACACGGTGAGGGTGAAATCGTCGACGTCGACTTCGATCCGGTACGGGTTTCGGCTCAGCTCCACCTCGTCGGCTCGGATCCAACCGACCGAACCGTTGGGGCGCATCGGGAGCATCACCGGCAGCCAGCCGGCATCGACCAGATCGGAGTCCGGCTCGGCCAGCGACTGGAACACGAGAGGCGTGCCATGACGGTTGGGGTTGATGAACGAGCCGACAACGCGGCTCGAGGCCGGACCGGCGTACACCACGATGTCGTCTCCCACGACATGGGCGACGAGGGTCCCGGGCGACGGTTCGTCGGCCGGCTGTGTCGACTCGGTCGTCGGCGGCGCCGCCGGCTCGACGGTGGGGGCCGTGATCGAGGTCGTGGTCGCTGCACCCGGACCGTTCCTTTCAGTGCCGCCACCCGGTGCAGCGACCTCGGCCTGGGCTGCCGCGTTGGCCGGGTCGAGCACCGGGTCGTCGCTGAGACATGCGGTCGACAGCCACGCCGCCGCCATGACGGCGGCGAACGTGGCTCCCAACCGGGGCAGGGTCCGAGCGGCTCGGATGACAGGCCGCCCGGATGCGTCAGCCCGTGAAGTCCGGATCGGACTCGGTGGCTTCGGCAGCCGGAGTTTCGTCGGAGTCATCGTCGGCTGCCGTGTCGGCGTCGCCGCTGTCGGTCGCCGCCCCGGCAACGGTCAGTTGGTTGTCGATCGTCAGATCGAGTTCGGCCAGGGCCGTTTCAACCGCTGCCCTGTCGTCCTCGGAGCCGACCTCGCCGGTCAGCGTCACCGAGGTACCGTCGTCATCGACCAGACCGGCGAGACCGGCGATACCGGTGCCCGACAGAACCTCGTCGACCCGATCCTGAAGTGCGGCCCCGGCGGCGGTTGCATCGGCGCTGCCATCGGTCGCATCGTCGGCTTCGTCGCCGGACTCCTCGGACGAGTCGTCGGTGCCGTCCTCCTCGGCCGTGGCTGCATCGTCGCCGCTGTCGGCCGCATCGTCGGCGTCGCCGTCGTCGGAGTCCTCGCCGCCCTCGGCGGCCACATCCCCGGCGGCCTCGTCGTCTTCCGTCGCCGTCTCGTCGGACGTCGTCGGCGCCGACACCTCCTCATCGCCGGCGGCGGTCGAATCGTCATCGCCTCCGCACTGCGAAGCGAGTAGGGCGAGCAGCACGAGGGCGGCGATGATGCCAAGACCCCACCACAGCATCCGTCGGATCCGGTCGTCGCGGGGGTCGTAGTCGGGATCGAGGGCGTCGCTGCCCGGCCTGGCCGATCGACGGAGGCCGCTCACCGCCCCTCGCGCTGATCCGCTCAGGCCCTTGGCGGCAGCCCCGGCGGCCGCCGCGCCACCTCCGACGGCGGCTGCGGTCTTTGCACTCGACTCGGAAACGGCGCCTTTCGCCGCGCCGGCCAGTCCGCTCACCTTGTCGCCGACGGCATCAGCGGCGTCGCCGATGGCTTCCGTGACGTCGTCGATCTTGGCGCCGACCGCATCGGCCGCCGCTTCGAGCTTGTCGTCGACCTGGTCCATGGCGTCACCCGCGGCTTCCGTGGCGCTCTCCGCTGCGTCGACGGAAGCCTCGCTCGCCTCGCCGGCCGCTTCCACGACTCTGTCTGTGGCGTCACCGGCTGCGTCCGCCGCCTCACCCACGGCGTCGGCGGCGGCGTCGCCAGCGTCACCGGCTGCGTCGGCCGCCGCCTCACCGGCATCACCGATGGTCGCTTCTGCGTCGGCTGCCGCATCGGTGGCCTCTCCCGCCACCTCCTCCGGATCGATTGGACTGTCCTGATCGCTCATTGTTCTTCACCTCTTGGTGGGTCGGGTCCGGCATGAGTGAGGGGAGACGGCGACGGTCCTAGCGGCACAACCCCGCGGTCAACCTGTTGGTTTCGGTTTGATCCGAACCACACGAATGAGATTCTCGATCGCGCCGACAAGCGATGTCGCCTCGATGTCTACCCCCGCTCGCGTCCGTTACTACGAGGAACGCGGTGGTTGATAACCCAGCGCACAGCCTAGGGACCGTTACTGATCGATGCGCAGCGACCGGCAAATTTCAGCTGGTTGTCATCTTCGCGGCGTCAACCGCCTCCGACCGCGATCGTCGGGCTCCGATTTGGTTCATTGGCCCCACTCGTCGCGACCTTTCGTCTAGTTTCGACGTCAGCAAGCCATCGATCAGCAAAGGAAGTAGTGCACATGGCGACGTTGGAGAGTATCGAGGGCATCGGGCCGGCGAATGCGGAGAAGCTGCGGGCTGCCGGTGTCAGGTCGACCGACTCACTGTTGAAGACCGGAGGCACCAAGAAGGGTCGGAAGGAGATCGCCGCCTCCAGCGGGATCGCCGAGCGGTCGATCCTCGAATGGGTGAATCGGGCCGACCTCATGCGGGTCAGGGGTATTTCAACCCAATACAGCGACCTGCTCGAAGCGGCCGGTGTCGACACCGTAAAGGAACTGGCCAAGCGGCGACCCGACAACCTGACGGCGAAGATGAAGCAGGTCAACGACTCCGCCGTGGCCAAGGGCAGCAGCATCGTGCGCCGGCCGCCGTCACAGGTTGAGGTCGAGAAGTGGGTGGCGCAGGCCAAGAAGATGAAACCGGCTGTCAGCCACTGACCCCTTGAACCGACGGCCGGTGCCGACCCGGCCGGACGAAACCGTCGATCCTCACTATGACGACCTCGCTGCCGATGGAACGGCGTGGTTTCCATCTCCGACGACCAGACGACGGCCACGGTTTCCCGGTACCGACGGGTCGGTCTCCGCATGAGTTGCGCACCGTGTGAAGTGGCGTGGACCGGGGCGATCGAGTCGCGTTGTTGGGTCTGTGACGCCCCCGGCGTACCCGGTCCGCCACCGTCGATCTACCCAACACTCGACTGACGCCGGGAACCCGGCGGGAGCGCCGTTAACGTCCGGTCAAGAGTCGTCAAGCGAACGCCGTAGAGCGTTTCAACCTCCGGAGCACGGGGCTATCAACGAGCCTCACGGGAACGGTCGCGAATCACGGGGAGGGCGTAGGCGCGATCACCCGTATGCTATCGACGTCATGACCGACTGTAAGCGGCTGGGCGGGCGGCTTCTTCTCGCAACAACGTGTTAGGGGAACAACACCGTGATGAGGTTCGATCTCGCCCGTTGTGGCGAGCGTGCTGGGGGGATGTGGTCAAGTGCCGGAACGCTCCTCGGCGCCTTCCTCGCCTTCCTCACCGTCTTCGCCCTCACGGGGTGCGGCGTCTTGGGTGGGGGCGATCCCCAGGCTGACGACACCACCCGCGACGACACGGGGCAGATCATCGAAGCCGGCGAAGTCGGTGTCAACGTGCTCAAACTCGGTGACTGTTTCAATGACAATCCGGTCGAATCCGAGGCCGAGGTTGTCGATGTGCTGACCGTTCAGGCTGTGCCCTGCTCCGAAGCCCACGACAACGAGGTCTACTACCTCGGGGCACTGCCGGAGACGCCGTATCCCGGTGAGGACCTTGTCGACGAGTTGGTGCTCGACCAGTGTCTCACCGTGTTCGAGGCCTTCGCCGGTGTTCCCTACGAGGAGTCGCGCCTCGACATCGGCCGGATCTTTCCCTCCGAGGCCAACTGGGCGGACGAGGACCGCGGCTACATTTGTCTCGTCTATGACGTTGACCTGCAGAAACTCGAAGGATCGATGCGAGGTCGTGGCTACTGACCGCCCCGGTGTCTAGGATTGCCCTGGTCATAGCCGGCGGCGATCCGCCACCGGCCGACCTTTTCACCACACTGCCGCCGCCCGTGTTCACCGTCGCCGCCGACTCCGGAATCAACCACGCCCATGCCCTCGACCTGGGCGTCGACGTGCTGGTCGGAGACCTCGACTCGGCCGACGAGGCATCGGTCCGGTGGGCTGCCGAGCGGGGAGCCACCATCGAGGTCCATCCGGCCAACAAGGATCAGACCGACCTCGAGCTTGCTCTGGAACGGGCGGTCCGGGCCTCGATCGAACAGGACCTCGACGAGGTCGTCGTCGCCGGTCTGTCCGGTGGCCGACTTGACCACTGGCTGGCGAATCTCCTGACCCTGGCCGGGCCCTTGACGGCATCGATCGATGTGACGGCGTACGTCGGGCGGAGCCGTGTCTCCGTCGTGCGTGATCGTCGCTCGCTCACCGGGCGAGCCGGCGAGCTGGTCTCGTTGATCGCGGTCGGAGGACCGGTCTACGGCATCACCACGAGCGGCCTCGAGTATGCACTCCGGCACGAAACGCTGGAGGCGGGCACGTCCCGGGGGGTCAGCAACGTCTTCGCCGGGCCGACGTCGGACGCCGGAGGTGGCGACCACCGCGAGGAACGCGGGCTCGTGTCGGCCGTGATCGTCGTGACCTCCGGCACGTTGCTGGCGGTGCAGCCGGAGCATCTGGTGGCGGCCGACCACGGCGACGACGGGCCGCTCGGTCCGCCGCGGTCGCCCGCCCCACGATGAAGGTGCGTCGCAGGAAGCACCGTCGCCGCGGGCGGTCCTGGATCCAGCGTTTGATTCTGCTCACCAACGTTCTGCTGATCGCCACCAGTCTGGCGGCGGCCGCGCTTCTGCAGTACGCATACGATCGGGCGTCCGACATCCAGCGGGTCGAGTTGGGTCGGAGCCTGACGGCAGTGCCGGAGGAGGTGGCGGCGGGTGAACGGATGCTGAACATTCTGCTCGTCGGCTCCGACTCCTCCGCCGGCCTCGATCCCTCGGATCCGGTGCAGGTGGGCCGCCAGGGTGAGCGCTTCGGCGACGTGATCATCGTGGCCCACATCGACGAGCGCAGCGGCCAGATTGCGCTGTTGTCGTTCCCCCGCGACCTGTGGCTGCCTCTGGCCGGCGTCAATCGGAGCGACCGGATCAACCGGGCGTTCGAGGTCGGCGGGCCGGCCATGCTCATCGACACCGTCGAGCAGAACTTCGACCTGCCGATCCACCACTACGTCAACGTCGACTTCGCCGGCTTTCAGGGGCTGGTCGAGGCCGTCGGGTCGGTTGACGTCTACTTCGAGACCCCGGCCCGAGACTGGAACGTCGACGCCAAACCCGAGCCCCGGAGCCAGACCGGGTTCATCGTGACCGAGCCGGGCTGCCACGCGCTCGACCCGCCGACCGCCCTGGCGTACGTCCGGTCCCGCTACTACCAGACCAAGACGCCCGAGGGTACCTGGGTCACCGACCCCACCTCGGACTTCGGTCGGATCAGCCGGCAGCAGGACTTCCTTAAACGGTTGATGTACCGGGCCATCGACCTCGGCGCCCGCAATCCGTTCGTGCTGGCCGACATGGTCGACACCGGCCTCGAGAACGTGGCGATCGACGAGTCGCTCACCCCGCAACTTCTGGTCGACCTGGGTAGCGCTTATCGCAGCTTCGACCCCGAGACCCTGCAGACCTACAGCTTCCCGGTCGTCGACGCCGAAATCGACGGGAACCAGGTCCTCGAACCCCTCGTCGATCAGGCCGAACCTATCCTGGCTTTCCTGCGAGGTGCGGCGAACGACGATCCGACGACCATCGATCTGTCCGTGGTCACACCCCGCGATGCCACGGCCGAAACCGTTGCCGCATCGTCGGCCATCACGAACGGTTTGTCGGCGGCCGGTTTCGACCTGGAGCCGATCGATCGCACCGAGGTCGCGGCCGGTATCACGATCAACCACGGCCCGAACGGCGCAGCCGCCGCTGGAGTCGTGGCCGACGCCCTGGCCGTCGTTCTGGCGGAGATCCGACCCGTCGAGGGGATCACGATCCCCGAGGTGGAGGTCGCCCCCGTTGGGGATCTGGGGGGTCGTTCGATCCGTTTGCTGGTCGGGTCGCTCGGCGATGGGATCGACCCGTCGGGCGAGTCGACCGTGGCAACGGCGGTGGGCAATTCACCACAGGACCTTTCGGTGGAATACTCCGGCCGGAACCCGCAATTGGGAGCCGAAGCCGCTCCAGCAGCGGATTTCGGCTCTTCGTCGACATCGACGGACAATATTGTCGGTGATGACGGCCAGATGGCGAACGGCTCCACATCGCCTACGCTGAGTGCCGGGAACCGGGATGAAGATGAATCCCGGGGCCAACCCGTAGACTCGAATGAAACAGCCTGTCGGTCAACATGACGACGGCGACGCAGCTGTTGTAGGACGGTGGGGCCCGCGCCAACTTGTGCCCGGAAACCCGTCGGCAACGGCACCGGTCGACGGAGCGGTCCTACCCGGGCAAGATCTCGTTGAACAAAACAACCTTGTAGTGGAGGATGCTGGTGGCCTCGATCGCCATTATTGGTACCGGTTATGTCGGACTGACCACGGGGGCCTGCTTCTCCCACCTGGGCCACGACGTCGTCTGTGCCGACATCGATGAAGCGAAGGTCGCCAGTCTCAGCGCAGGCGAGATACCGATCGTGGAAAAGGGGCTCGACCGGTTGGTCGACGAGGGCCTCCGGTCGGGCAAGCTCCGGTTTGTGGTCGGCGCCGCTGAGGCGTCGAAGGACGCTGAGTTCCACTACCTGTGTGTTCCCACCCCACAGAGCGCCGACGGGTCCGCCGACCTTTCCTATCTCGAGACCGCGGCGGCCCAGATCGGCCCGGTCCTGCCTCACGGCAGCGTCGTGGTCAACAAGTCCACGGTGCCGGTCGGCTCGACCAGGGTGGTGGCCAAGGTTCTCGGTCGTTCCGATGTCGCCGTAGTGTCCAACCCCGAATTTCTCCGCGAGGGTACGGCCGTCAACGACTTCCTGCAGCCCGATCGTGTGGTCATCGGCTCCCAGGACCAGGAGGCGGCCATCCGGGTTGCCGCCCTGTACTCCCGGATCGCAGCGCCGATCATGGTCACCGATCCGGTGTCGGCCGAGACCATCAAGTACGCGTCGAACGCCTTCCTGGCGTCCAAGCTTTCGTTCGTCAACGCCATCGCCACCCTCTGCGAGGCCGTTGGCGCGGACGTCAGCGATGTCGTGCTCGGTATGGGCTACGACCGGCGGATCGGACGGGAGTTCCTGCGGCCCGGTCCGGGTTGGGGTGGGAGCTGCTTCCCGAAGGACACCAGGGCGCTGGCCCGTATCGCCGAGAACGCCGGCTACGACTTCCACTTCCTGAACGAGGTCCTGCGGGTCAACGAGGACCAGTTCGGCCGCACCGCCCAGAAGCTCATCGAGGCGGTACCGGCCGACATGCCCGACAGCCACATTGCCGCCCTCGGCCTCACCTTCAAGGCCGGCACCGACGATCTGCGTGATTCGCCGGCCATCGAGGTCCTGATGCGGGTCACTGCGGCAGGTGTCAAGGTGAAGGCCTATGATCCAGCCGTGCCCCCCGAGCGGAACCGCCTGTCGGAGATGTATCCCGATCTCGACATCGAAATCGTGTCCGATCCGTACGCCGCCGCCGAGGACGCCGTCGTCCTCACCATCCTGACCGAGTGGGACGAGTTCACGTGGCTCGATTTCGACAAACTCGCCGAAATCATGGCCGGTAACAACATCGTCGACGCCCGCAATCTGCTGGACCCGACGATTCCCCGTCGACGAGGCTTCAACTACCGAGGTGTGGGTCGCTGACATGGCCAGAGTCGTGGTGTCCGGAGGGGCGGGGTTTCTCGGCTCCCACCTGTGTGACAAGTTGATCGCGAGGGGCGACGACGTCGTCTGCGTCGACAACCTCATCACCGGGAGCACCGACAACATCGAACACCTTTTCGGCAATCAGCAGTTCACCTTTGTTCGCCACGACGTGTCGCAACACGTGTGGGTTCCCGGTCCGGTCGACCAGATCATGCACCTCGGATCGCCGGCGTCGCCGATCGACTTCACCCGAATTCCGATCCAGATCCTGAAAGTCGGCGGCAACGGAACCCACAACCTCCTCGGCCTCGCACGCCAGAAGCGGGCCGAATTCCTCCTGGCCTCGACCAGCGAGGTCTACGGCGACCCCCTGGTGCATCCCCAGCCCGAATCGTATTGGGGCAACGTCAACCCCATCGGCCCGCGGGGCGTCTACGACGAGGCCAAACGATTCGCCGAGGCGATGACGATGGCCTACCACCGGGTCCACGGCATCGAAGTGCGTATCGTCCGGATCTTCAACACCTACGGGCCCCGGATGCGGCCCGACGACGGCCGGGTGGTGTCCAACTTCATCACCCAGGCACTCTCGAATCAACCGCTCACCGTCTACGGAGATGGATCCCAGACGCGGAGCTTCTGCTATGTCGACGACCAGATCCGCGGCCAGCTGGCGCTCCTCGACGGCGACCACATGGGCCCGATCAACATCGGCAACGACGTCGAGTTCACGATGCTCGAACTCGCCGCGGTCGTCATCGAGGTCACCAACAGCAACAGCGACGTCACGTTCGTGCCGCTACCTCAGGACGACCCGGCCCGCCGCAAGCCTGATCTGACCGAAGCCACCACCAAGCTGTCGTGGAAGCCCGAGATCGACCTGAAGACCGGAATCACCCGCACCGCCGAGTACTTCGCCGGAATCCTGGGCTACTGACCAGCCATTCCCGAGTATCCGCGGGAGCCGATGGGCTTTCTGAACCGCATCGGAGGGTCGGACGTGACACGGTGACACAATGGTTGGCGGATGCCGCACGTCTTGACCCTGGTCGAGCAGTTCTGGCACAAGGTTCCTGGCGGCACCGCGCAAGCGACTGAGCGAACTCTGGCCGCACTCCTCGATCGCAACGAATTCACCTTCACCGGCCTCGCCGCCGCCCATCGTCACGCCGCCGGTGGTGACGCGCTCCGTCGTTCGGACTCTTCCGACGCCGGCTCCCGAATTCCCGAGGGCTGCCGCCTCGTTCACCATCGCCTGCCCCGACCGATTCTGTACGAGTCGTGGCTGCGACTGGGACGCCCCGCCGTGGACGATCTCCTGGGGCCGGATTCGTTGTTCTGGGCTTCCAGCCTCATTGTCGCCTCGTGCCGGCGGCCGGTGGTCTCGACCGTCCATGACCTCGACTTCCTCGATCATCCGGAGTTCCTGACGCGGCGGGGTCGCCGGTTCTTTCCGCGGATGTGGGAGGTGGCTCGACGTCGGTCCGATCACTTCGTCTGCCCGTCGAGTGTCGTTGCCGACCAGTGTCGTGCCCACGGCGTACCCGACGATCGGGTTTCGGTCGTTCCCTGGGGCGTCGACCGACCGCTCGTTGACGCCACCGATGCCGCCGAGCTGTTGGCGGACTTCGCACGGCAATCCGGCGAGGGCGTTTCGGCACCGTCCACGCTGCCTGAGAACTTCGTGCTCCTGGTCGCGCCCGACGGCCCGCGGAAGAATCCCGAAGGCTGCGCCGCCGCGTTGGCGGCCACCGGCCGGACGGCGGTCATCGTCGGTTCGACACCTCCGGCACGGTCCCCTGATCCGTTTGCGGCCCTCGACTCCCTCGTCATACGGCTGGGCCCGGTCGACAACCGTGTGCTCAGTGCGCTCTACCAGCAGGCGGCGGTTCTGTTGTTTCCATCGCACCGAGAAGGGTTCGGACTGCCCGTGGCGGAGGCGATGGCCCATGGGCTGCCCGTCGTCACCTCCCGTGGCACCGCCACCGAGGAAGTGGCCGCCGGCGCCGCTGCGCTCGTCGACCCGGCCGACCATTCCGACATCGCCGCCACACTCGAACGGGTTCTGACCGATGATCAGGAGCGCCAATCGATGGTGGCCCGAGGGTGGGACCGGGCCGCCGAACTCACCTGGGAGCAGACGGCCAAGGCGTACGCCGAGATCTTCGGACTGGTGCTGTGACAGGGGAGCCGCAATGACGAGACCCGACGAACGACCGACGATCGGTTTGAACCTGACGTGGCTGGTGCCCGGTGTGGTCGGGGGATCCGAGGAGTACACCATCAGACTGCTCACGGGCGTCGGCGGACTCGCCTCTGCGAAGACCGTGCTCCGTGTCTACGCCCGGCGCGACCTGTTCGAGCGGTACCCGGCGCTGACCGACGCTCCGTTCGTCCCCGTCACCATGCCTGGACGACGGATCTCGAAACCGCAGCGGATCGCCATCGAGCGAACCTGGCTGGCCCGCGTCAGCGCATCCGACGCCGTCGTTCACCACATGGGAGGCACCGTACCGTTCGTGCGGCGTCGTGGCGCAAGCCACCAGCGCATGGCGGTGACGATCCACGATCTCCAGCCGATCGACCTGGCCCACAACTTCTCGACCGTAAAACGGACGTGGCTGGGTCGGCTCATTCCTTTCGCCGTCGAGCACGCCGATCTCGTCGTCTGCCCGAGCCGATTCACTGCCGAGCGCATCGTGGACCGGTACGACATCCATGCTACGAAACTTCGAGTGGTGCAGCAGGGCTATCACCTCGACCGGGAAACCGAAGCGGCGGAGCCCACACCGGAGCTCGTCGCCCGACTCGAGTCCCGCCGTTTCCTTCTCTACCCGGCGATTGCCTATCGACACAAGCGACACCGGGATCTGATCGACGCGCTGGGTCGCCTTCCCGACCGTCTGGCCGACATCGATCTCGTGTTCTGCGGCCGGCCGGGCCCCGAATCCGAACGGCTGCGGGCGCAGGCGTCCGGGGCGGGGCTGACCGACCGGGTTCACCTCCTCGGACGGGTGCCCGAACAGGACCTCCACTGGCTCTACGATCACGCCCTGGCCCTGACGTTCCCGTCGGAGTACGAGGGCTTCGGAAATCCGTGCCTGGAGGCGATGGCGCTGGGCTGCCCCGTCGTCGCCTCGGACGCAACGGCCCTACCCGAGGTGATCGCCGACGCCGGTGTCCTGGTCCCGACCGGTGACGTCGACGCCTGGACCCGGGCCATCGTCGAGCTGGCCGACAGCCCCGACCTCGCCGCCGACCTCGTCCGACGGGGGCGGGAGCGGGCGACGACCTTTGATCCTGCCATGGCGTCGAGTCGACTGTGGGCCATCTATCGTGAGCTGTTGGGACTCGGCTCGGTCGTCACCGGTCAACTCGACCCGACCTGACCCGATCTGACCCTCCAATCCGCCGCCATGAAGCTTCTCCTGCTCTGTCCCCATTTCGAACCCGACCTGCACGCCGCCACCGGTGAGGTGATGACCAAGCTGGTGCTCGGCCTCGCCGAGCGCGACCATCAGATCACGGTCGTGACGTCGCTGCCCTGGTATCGGGGCCACGAGGTCGCCCCGGACTGGCGGGGTCGACCGTGGCGGACGGAGAAGACCGAATGGGGGAGGATCGTGCGAGCCTGGCCCTTCCCGACCACCAAGACCGACATCGGGGCGCGAGCGCTCGGCTTCGCCGGTCAAACCGGCCTGGCCGCCGGGCTCGCCCTGACCACGGGTACCCATGATGTGGTGATGGGTATGTCGCCACCGATCTTCCTCGGCGACGCGGCGTGGCTACTGGCGAAACGCTGCCGAGCGCCTTTCGTGTTCAACACCCAGGACATCTTCCCCGACATCGCCGTCGATCTCGGCGTCCTCACCAACCCGAAGGTGATCGCCTTGGCCCGACGGTACGAGCGGTCGCTCTACCGCCGGGCCGACGCCATCACCGTCCTCTCGACCGACCAGCATCGAAACGTCACGGGGAAACTCCCGCCGGAGAGTGGTGACCGGGTCCGGATCATCCGCAACTTCGTCGATCTCGACCGCATCCGTCCTGTCGAGGGCATTCAGCGGACCGAGAACCCCTACCGGCGCCGGTACGGCCTCGAGGGCAAGACCGTCGTCATGTATTCGGGCAACGTCGGGCTGTCCCAGTCGTTCGATCTCATCCGGGAGGCGGCCAGACACTGGGCCGACAACGACTCGGTCCAGTTCGTCGTCAACGGTGAAGGAGCGGCGCACGATCACGTCGCCGTCTGGGCGGCCGAACTCGACAACGTGACCATGATCCCGTTCGGCCCCCGCAAGGACGTGCCGCAGATCCTTGGAGCGGCCGACCTGCACCTGGTACTGCTCAAGAAGGGGCTGGCCGCCAGCAGCACCCCGTCGAAGCTCTACGGCATCCTGGCCGCCGGACGACCGGTTCTGGCCTCGATCGACGAGGGCAGTGAGGTGTGTGTCACGGTCCGGGAGGCCGATTGCGGCCTCTCCGTGCCACCCGACGACGCTCCGGCGTTCCTCGCCGCACTCGACAAGCTCCTGGCCGATGGCGACGAACTGGCGGCCATGGGTCGGCGTGGTCGCCGGCACGCCGAGACCTGCCTCACACCCGACGCCCAGGCCAGGGCCTACGAGGAGCTCTTTCTCGAACTCGTCGACGGCCGCCGGTCGACCTCCCGCTAGCTCGACCAGTGTGGTTGGCCAAATCCGGCGCTTTACTGGGACATCCGCTCACCGAACCTCACCGTCGACAGGGTGCGGGCCGATAGGGAGCGTGGCCGATCGCTCGTCCTCAACGTGGAGGTACCGTGAACAATCCTGGCGACCCTACTACCGACCACGCTCCGGTCGGCGTGCTGGTGAGTGGCTATTTCAGCCCGCTCCACGTCGGTCATCTCGACATGATCGAAGCGGCGGCGGCCGAGGGCGATCGGTTGATCGTCATCGTCAACAACAACGATCAGCAGATCGCCAAGAAGGGCAAACTGATCATCGACGAGCAGGACCGACTGCGGCTGGTCAAGGCGCTGGCCGTTGTCGACGACGCATTCATCGCCGTCGACAACGACCGGACTGTCACCGAATCGATCCGGCTGGCCGCCCAGAAGTACCCCGACCACCGGCTCATCTTCGCCAACGGCGGTGACCGGAAACCGGAATTCGTTCCCGAATCCGCGGTCTGTGAGGAACTCGGCGTCGAAATGCGATTCGGAGTCGGTGGCGACGAAAAAGCCGATTCGAGCACCCGGATCAACATGGAGCTCGGGCTCGAGACGGAGGCCTCGGCCCCACCCTCCACCAACACCTGACCCCGGACGATTCAACTGGCAGATTCCCCGCTCGCCGGGGGCGCGTGGAATCGACCAATTCCCGATCGATCAGTCCTCCAGGCTGCGAATGCGGTCCAGATCGATCACCGCGTTACCGGCCTCGGCCGAGGCCTCGAAATCGACGGTGGCCTCGATGCGCCAGGCGTCGACGTCGTCGGGATCGTGGATGATCTGGACGACGGAACCTGATTCGTGGTCGTACACGAAGCGGTGCCGGTTTCGGGCTTCGGCGTCGATCACGATCTGGTCGAATTCGGCCCAGTAGGGCTCCATCGTCTCCGCCACCTCCGTCGGATCGGCTCCGGGGATGGCCCCGTGATCGTGCCGGGCCAGAGCCTGCACCCAACGGAACATCTCGTTGCGGACCATGACCGAGAACGCTCGACGGTTCGTGGTCACATCGTCCAAATCCACTCCGAAGCCGACGATCTCCGGAGCCGGCTCCACCTCGGCACCCTCGGCCCGGGCCGTCAGCTGCTCCCACTCGTCGATGAGGCTCGAGTCGACCTGGCGGACCACGGCCCCAACCCACTCGGTGATGTCATCCAACTCCTCGGTCTTCGAGTCGTCGGGTACGTTCTGGATCAGGGCCTTGTAGGTGTCGCTGAGATACCGGAGTACCACGCCCTCGGACCTTTTGAGGCCGTAGTGGTTCACGAACTCCCGGAACGTCATCGCCTGCTCCAGCATGTCGCGCACGATGGATTTGGGTTTGACGTTGTCGCCACCGGTCCACGGATGGTGGACGCGGAATCGGTCGAAGCTCTCGTAGAGTCGCTCGGCTTCGGGCTTGGGGGCCTCGACTTCGGCCAGACGTTCCATCCGCTCCTCGTACTCGACACCGGACGCCTTCATGTCGGCCATCAACTCCGACTTGGCGTGGTTGACCTGGGCGGCGATGATCACGCCAGGTGATTCGAGGACCGACTCGATGGTGGTGAGCACCGACAGGGCGTAGCCGGGGTCGTCGGGATCGAGCTCGTCGATCGCCTCCAGCGCCCACAGTGACAGGGGCTGATGGAGGGCGAACTCATCCTGGAGATCGAGGTTGACCCGGATGCTTCGTCCGTCGGCGTCGGGTTCGTCAAGCAGGTCGAGGAGGTCGGCGTCGAGCAGCGATCGGTAGATGGAGATGGCCCGTTTGATGTGGCGTCGTTTGCGGGCCCGTGTCTCGTGGTTGGTCTGCAGCAGCCGCTTGACCGCACCACAACCGTCACCCGGCCGGTCGAGCATCGTCAACATCATCTGATGGTTGATCTGGAACGACGACGTCAGCGGCTCCGGATCACCCTCGACCAGTTTGGTGAACGTGTCGGACGTCCAGTGGGCATAACCTCGTTCCGGGGGCTTGCTCTTGACGACCTTCTTCCTCCGGCCGCCCTTGGCCGCCTCGGCCGCTTTCTCCTCGGCCCGAAGATTGTCGACCACATGGGCCGGGGCCTGGACCCACACGTAGCCGACGTTGTCGAAACCCTTGCGACCGGCCCGGCCGGCGATCTGCTTGAACTCCCGATTGGTGAGCGTTCGGGTCGACTGGCCGTCGTATTTGCAGAGCTGGGTGAACAGCACCGACCGGATCGGCACGTTGACGCCGACGCCGAGCGTGTCGGTGCCGCAGATGATCTTCAGCAGACCGTCCTGGGCCAGCTTCTCGACCAGTAACCGGTACTTCGGCAACAGGCCGGCGTGGTGCACCCCGACCCCGCCGAGGATGTAGCGGCGCAGGTCCTTGCCCACCGGTGAGTCGAAGCGGAAACCGCCGATAGCGTCCTTCACCGCCTCCTTCTCGGTCTTCGACAAGGGATCGAGCGACAGATAGCCCTGGGCGGCCTCCGTCGCCTCCCGCTGGGTGAAGTGCACAAGGTAGATGGGGGCCCGATCGGCCTCGAGCAGGTCCTGGATCGACTGGTGCAGCGTCGTTCTGCGGTACTCGAAGTCGAGCGGCACCGGGCGGTCGTCGGAGGCCACGAGCGCTGTCGGACGACCGGTTCGCCTGGTCAGTTCGGACTCGAAGAACGCCGTCGACCCGAGCGTGGCCGACATCAACAGGAACTGCACGTGCGGCAGCTCCAGGATCGGCACCTGCCAGGCCCAGCCCCGCTGGGGGTCGGCGTAATAGTGGAACTCATCGGCGATGACGACGTCCACATCGGCCTCCGCCCCATCCCGCAGGGCCTGGTTGGCCAGGATCTCGGCGGTGCAACAGATGATCGGTGCGTCGGCGTTGATGCTGGCGTCGCCGGTGATCATGCCGACCCGCTCGGGACCGAAGTCGTTACGAAGGCTGAAGAACTTCTCCGACACCAGCGCCTTGATCGGTGCGGTGTAGATGCTGCGGCGGTCGGCAGCGAGGGCAACGTAGTGGGCGGCCGCGGCCACCAGGGACTTGCCCGACCCGGTCGGGGTGTTCAGGATCACGTTGCTGCCGGCCAGCAGCTCGAGGACCGCCTCCTCCTGCGCCGGATAGAGCTCGATGCCCAGCTCGGTCACGAAGTCGACGAAACCGTCGAGGAGTGCATCGGGATCCGGAGCGGGCGGCAGGTGGGCCACCAGTGGCGGGAGGACCGTCACCGGAACAGGTCCTCGGCGGGGTGCCGGACGATCTCTTCGACGACCGAACCCTCGCCGAACCACTCGTCGGGTCCACCGCGGATGACGGCCACGGCGACCCCGGTCGCCTTGCCCCGAACCAGTTCGGCCGCACCGGCCAATTCGTCGACCAGACACACCTCGGTCACCGCGAGCTCCCGTCCAACCGCATCCCGGGTGCCACGGAGATCCAGGATCGGTTTGATGCCGGCCGAACCGATCGCCACATCGGTGAGGCCCCGACGCCAGGGCCGACCGAACGTGTCGGCCACGATCACCGCCACCCGGGTGTCGGTGCGGCCGAAGATGGCGTCCCGGATCCGGCGCGCCGAGCGGTCGGAGTCCTCCGGTAGGAGGCAGGCGATGTCGGGCGCCACGTTCGATCGGTCGATACCGGCGTTGGCGCACACGAAGCCGTGTTTGGTCTCGCTGATGATCAGCTCTCCCCGCCGTCGAATGACCCGTGCCGACTCGGCCAGCACCAGCGGCTTGTGGGCAAGAGGATCGTCGGGGTCGACGGTCACCAGGCGCCCCTCGGCCTTCGACACCACCTTCTGGCTGACCACCACCACGTCGTCGGCTTCGAGTCCGGGGCCGGCCAGGCAGGCTTCGATGATGAGCCCGGCGAGATCGTCACCCGGTGCGATCTCGGGCAGACCGGGTACGGGCAGGATCGAGAGTCCGCCGGGAGCGGGAGGGAGGGCCATGGCCTCCATTCAAGCGGCCAGATGACTCGATTCCCGTTTCGGCGCCGGCGGAACGGCACGGCGCCAGGCGACAGCGATCAGCTCAGGATTCGATGACGGCCTCGAGCGCCGCTCGGGCCAGGGCGGCCGCCACACCCGGTCGGGCCATGATCGTGTCGGTCACAACGACCTTCATCCCCCGCCCCTCCAACTTCTCGACGTGCTCGGCGTCGACCTCGTCGATCACCAGGATCGAGGCGACGTCGGTGTACCACTGGCCGACGGCCTCGACCGAGGCCTGGCGGCCGAGCTCGACCAGCAGCCGATCGGCCGGACCCTTGAGCGCTTTGCCGCCGACGATGGGGGAGATCGCGACCACCGAATCCGAGCGGGTCCCCAGCGCGGCCCGGACACCGGGAACGGCCAGGATCGGATCGATCGAGACCACCGGATTGGACGGCGCAATGACCACGACGTCGCTTGTCGACAGCGCCTCCAGCACACCGGGAGCGGGGCGGGCCTCGGCGGCACCGTCGAACCGGACCGCGGTGACGGCCACCTCGTGGCGCCGCCGCACGAAGTACTCCTGAAAACCGATCTCGCCCTCGTCAACCGTGGTGACCATCGTGCGAAGCCGGTCGTCGGTGACCGGTAGGAGGTTGAGTTCCAGCCCCCAGGCCCGGGCCATCTCGGCCGTGACTTCGCTCAGCGAACGGCCTTTTCTCAGTTCGTCGGTGCGGAACAGGTGGGTGCCGAGGTCACGGTCGCCGAGGCTGAACCAGTCTTGACCGCCGTAGCGGCCGAGCATCTCCATGGCCTGCCAGGTCTCCCCGTCGAGACCCCAGCCCCGCTCGACCGAGTGGGCACCGGCCAGGGTGTAGACGATCGTGTCGATGTCGGGTGAGATCCGCAGTCCGTGGAGGGTCACGTCGTCGGCCACGTTCACAACGGCGGTGACGGCCGATGGCTTGACGACCTCCACCAGTCCGTTGAGGAACCGGGCTGCTCCCACCCCGCCGCACAGCACGGCGACATTCGGCCCGGGCCCCTGATCCGTTTCCGCCACCGTGTTCGGTCCTAGGCCAGCTGACGGCGCTGGCGGCCGACCAGCTCCATGTCGGATTCGACCATCATCGCCACCAGCTCCCGGAAACTGGTGCGAGGCTGCCAGGCCAGAACCTCTCGGGCCTTGGTAGCATCACCGATCAGCAGATCCACCTCGGCCGGGCGCATGAACCGCTCGTCCTGCAGTACCCAGTCCCGCCAGTTCAGATCGACCTGGCTGAAGGCGAGCTCGCAGAACTCCTGAACCGAATGCGTTTCGCCGGTGGCGATCACGTAGTCGTCGGGCCGATCCTGCTGCAACATCAACCACATCGCCTCGACGTAGTCGCCGGCGAACCCCCAGTCACGTCGCGGATCGAGATCGCCCAAGCGCAGCTCGGTGGCCAGACCGTGCTTGATCCGGGCGACGTGATAGGTGATTTTACGTGTCACGAACTCGAGGCCCCGGCGGGGGCTTTCGTGGTTGAACAGGATGCCGCTCGAGGCGTGCAGGTTGTAGCTTTCGCGGAAATTGACGGTGATCCAGTGCCCGTACACCTTGGCCGCCCCGTAGGGGCTCCGGGGATAGAAGGGCGTGCCCTCGGTCTGGGGAACCTCCACCACCTTGCCGAACATCTCCGACGACGACGCCTGGTAGAAGCGAACGTCGTAGTCGCACTCCTGCATGGCGTTCAGCAGCCGGGTGACGCCGAGCGCCGTCGTCTCCCCGGTCAGAACCGCTTGCTGCCACGACGTCTGCACGAACGACTGGGCGGCCAGGTTGTAGATCTCGTCGGGCTGCTGGTGGCGCAGGATGTGGCGCAACGACGTCTCATCCAACAGATCGCCCTGGACGATCTCGACGTCGTCCTGAATGTGGGCGATCCGTTCGAAGTTCACCGTGCTGGTGCGTCGGACCATGCCGATGACGTGGTATCCCTTGGCCAGCAGGAACTCGGCCAAATAGGATCCATCCTGGCCGGTCAGGCCGGTGATCAGAGCTCGTTTCACGTTTCCGTACCATCCTCATGGGGACCGCCGGTTCTGACTGTCTGGGTTGTCGCCGTGTTGGCTGTCGCCGTGTTCGTGGCCGCGTTTCCTCTGGAACCCGTCGCCGCCGTGCCGTTCCGACGGTTTCGGGCGTCGTCGAGCACGTCCCGCAGCGTCTGGGCCAGGTCGACTTTCGGCCGCCAGCCCGTCGCGGCCGTGAGCTTCTGGTGCGATCCCCGTAGCACCGGCAGATCGACGGGACGGATCAACGCCTCGTCGACCTCCCCCCGGATCGGGCTCGGGCTCAACGACAGAAGGGTGTCGAGGACGTCCTGCATCGACACCGCCTTCCCCGAGCAGATGTTGTAGGTCTCGCCGGGTTCGCCGTGCAGAGCGAGCAGGCGGTACGCCCGGACGATGTCGTGCACGTCGGTCATGTCGCGACGGGTCGACAGGTCGCCGTGGCGGACCACGCCGCCTCCGGTTCTCTCAAGCTCCGCGATCTGCCGGGCGAAGGAGGCTGCGGCGAACTTGGCGGCCTGGCCCCGGCCGAGGTGATTGA